>Ga0172382_10002929_pt1 | contig 27643 bp, 29 predicted proteins | sample Leawel138RmetaG_FD_122245 | JGI IMG/M metagenome (GOLD analysis project Ga0172382, IMG submission 122245) | Leachate microbial communities from a municipal landfill in Southern Ontario, Canada - Leachate well 138R metaG | ecosystem: Engineered > Solid waste > Landfill > Unclassified | place...
CCTTCACGGAAGTGGCGGGACGATGTTCGTGACGACCGAGCCGCTGCGCTGGCTCGGTGCCGCCCTGATCGTCTGCCTGTGGGCCGGATGGTGCGCCTGGGTGCTGCGTCGGGCTGCCCGCAGGCCGGAGCTTGCGCCGGCGGAGGGTGACGCCGACGGGTCCTTCCTGTTGCTGTTTGCCAGCCAGACCGGTGCGGCGGCCGCGATCGCCGAGTACACGGCCGACCGGCTGCGGGCGGCCGGCCGGCTCGCCGGCATCGAGCGCCTCGGCAGCGTGAGCCCCGCGCAACTGGCCGGGGTACGGCGGGCGCTGTTCATCGTCAGCACCTGCGGCGAGGGCGATCCGCCCGACGACGCCTACGCTTTCGTGCGAGCGATGCAGGCGCCAGAGGCCCGGCTCGACGGCCTCGAGTTCTCGCTGCTTGCGCTTGGTGATCGCAGCTACCGCAGCTTCTGTGCCTTCGGCCAGCGGCTCGACGACTGGCTGCGCGATCGCGGGGCGCGGCCGATCGCCGGACGCATCGAGGTCGACGCCGGGGATCCGGCTGCGCTGCAGCGCTGGTCCGAACTGGTCGGTGGCCTGGCCGGCCAGTCGGCCGGTGATCCGATTGCCCTGCCAGGCGCCGCACCGGCCGAACCCTGGCGGCTGACGGCCCGCAGCACGATGAACCCGGGCAGTTCCGGCGAGCCGATCCTGAACCTGCGTTTCGAACCGGCGGACGGCCAGGCGCTCGCCCCGGACGCCTGGCAGGCCGGAGACCTGGTCCGCCTGCAGATTCCGGGTGATCCGCCCGAAACGCGCGACTACTCGATCGCCTCGCTGCCGTCGGAAGGAGCGGTGGAACTCTTCGTGCGCCTGCGGCGTGACACCGCTGGCCGGCCCGGTCGCGCCTCGGGCTGGCTGGCCGGCGTGCAGAGCCCGGAGCCGCTGCAGCCGGGCGACTGCGTGATGCTCGGCTTCCTGGCCAACTCCGGGTTCCGCTTGCAGGGGCCGCCCGGACAAGCGCTGATCCTGATCGGTGCGGGCTCCGGCTTTGCCGGCCTGCGCGCGCTGCTGAAGGCGCGTGCCGAGACGCCCGGGGCGGGGCCTGTCTGGCTGGTGTTCGGTGAGCGCAGCGCCGAGCACGACTTCCTGCGCCGTGCCGAACTCGAGCGCTGGCACAGCGAAGGGGTGCTGGCCCGGCTCGACGCTGTCTTTTCCCGCGATGCCAGCGCCGACACCGATGGCGGTTCGCGACGCTATGTCCAGCACCTGCTGCGCGAGCAGGCGCAGCAGGTGCGCCAGTGGATCGGTGACGGTGCCGCCGTCCATGTCTGTGGCAGCCGCCAGCGGCTGGCGGTCGGCGTCGACGCGGCGCTCGCCGAAATCCTCGGCGAAGCGGAGTTCGACCGGCTGCGTGCCTCGAACCGCTACCGGCGCGACATCTGGTGAACAGGCTCTAGTCCGCGAGACTCTAGTCCGCGAGACGGATGGTCTGCGGCCAGCGGTGGCGCAGGTAGAGCCAGGCAGCCAGACCGACGAACAGCATCAGCAGCGCCATCCAGGCCATGGCCACCGTCGAGTGCATGACCAGCGGCGCGATCACGCCGGCCACGATGCCGTTGGCGACGCTCGCCACACAGGACTGCATCGACGAGGCCATGCCGCGCCGCGCCGGGTACAGGTCGAGGACCATCAGCGTGACCACCGGCACGTTCAGCGACCAGCCGAAGGCGAACAGCGCGATCGGAATCAGTGCCCACGAGGCGTGGGCCTCGAACAGCAGGTTGGCGATCAGGTTGACCATGGCCATCACGAACATGATGACGAAGCCGTGGCGCACCTGGCGCCGGCCTGGAATCCGGCCGGCCAGCCGTCCGCTGAGCCAGGCGCCAGCCATGATCCCGCCGATCGTCAGGATGAAGAACCAGAAGAACTCGGTCGGACCCAGGCCGAGGTGTTCGCCGAGAAAGGCGGGTGCCGACAGGATGTACAGGAACAGGCCATTGAACGGCACGCCGCTGGCCAGGGCCAGCAGCAGGAAGCGCGGATCGGCGCCGAGCTGGCCATAGCCGCGCATCAGGTGCCGGACTGCGAACGATTGCCGCTTGTCCTGGTGCAGGGTTTCGGGCAGGAAGCGCCAGACCGACAGCCACAGCATCGCGCCGATCAGCGCCAGGAACCAGAAGATCGAATGCCAGTCGGTATGGACGAACAGCCAGCCGCCGATGATCGGCGCGATCGCCGGCGCGACGCCGAAGTAGATCGTGACCTGCGACATCACGCGCTGGGCGTCGGCCGGCGGGAAGAGGTCGCGGATCACGGCGCGCGACACCACCATACCGGCGCCTGCGGAAACGCCCTGCAGCGTGCGGAACAGGACGAGCTGGGCGATGTTCGACGACAGTGCGCAGCCGACCGAGGCGGCCACGAAGACCGCGATCCCCGTCAGCACGACCGGGCGGCGCCCGAAGCTGTCCGACAGCGCGCCGTGGAACAGGTTCATGAACGCGAAACCGAACAGGTAGGCCGACAGCGTCTGCTGCATCTCGACCGGGGTGGCGCCGATCGATGCGGCGATCCCCGAGAAGGCAGGCAGATAGGTGTCGATCGAAAACGGTCCGAGCATGCCCAGCGTGGCGAGCAGGGCGGCCAGCGCCCAGCGCGGTCCGCGCCAGAGTCGGTCGATTTCAGGGGTCATTGCTTGGGCGCCCGTGCAGGCTGCAAACGAAAAAGGCCCGGACGGTCCCGGGCCCCGAGGCGCACCCCGGAGTGCGCCAGCATGCGGATCGGTGCGCGAGGCTCCCGCACGTCATCCGGGCGGGAGTTCGCGCCGTTTCCGCGCGTTCACTTCTTCGGTTCTTCTGCGGCCCCTTCTTCGCTGTCGTCATCCTTGCCGGCGGCCGGAACGATGACGGTGACGAGTACCGGATTCTCGGTGCCGTGGGCTGCCAGGGTGACGCCGTCAGGCAGCTTCAGGTCGTTCACGTGGACCGCCTGGCCGACCTCGAGCTTGCCCAGATCGACTTCGATGAAGCTGGGCAGATCCTGCGGCAGGCAGTTGATCTCGACCTCGTTGACCACGTGGCTGATGATTGCCGCGGACAGCTTGACGGCCGGCGAGACATCCTGGTTGACGAACTGCAGCGGAACCTTGACGGTCAGCCGCTCGCCGGCCGCCACTCGCTGGAAGTCGATGTGCAGGACCACCGGTTTGTACGGGTGCCACTGCACGTCGCGCAGCAGGACTTTCTCGGTCTTGCCGTCGAGCTCGAGGTCGAGGATCGACGAGTGGAACGCCTGGACCCGCAGCGCGTGGTACAGCGGATTGTGCTCGATGCTGATGGTGGTCGGCTCGGCCGTGCCACCATAGACGATTCCCGGAACCTGGCCGGCACGGCGCAGGCGGCGGCTCGCACTCGAACCCTGCTCCTTGCGGCTTGTTGCAACGACTTGCATCGCTCTTCCTTTCAAAAAGTGCCCCGGATCCGCGACCAGAATGCCGGGGCGTCTGCAAAGACCCGCAGGCCGTCTGGCCGCGGGCGTGAAATCAGTCGACGAACAGCGACGAAACCGAGTCTGCGCGGCTGATGCGCAGGATGGTTTCGGCCAGCAACTGGGCGCAGGACAGCTGGCGGATCTTGCCGCAGGCCTGCGCCTGCTCGGACAGCGGGATCGTGTCGACCACGATCAGCTCGTCGAGGGCCGGGTCGGCGATCCGGTCGACCGCACCGCCCGAGAGCACGGCATGCGTGCAGTAGGCGAGCACCCGCCGGGCCCCCTGCGCCTTGAGCGCGGCCGCACCCTTGACCAGGGTGTTGGCGGTGTCGACCATGTCATCCATGATCACGCAGGTGCGTCCCTCGACGTCGCCGATGATGTTCATGACCTCGGCGACGTTGGCCTTGGGGCGGCGCTTGTCGATGATCGCCAGTTCGCAATCGAGCCGCTTGGCCAGCGCACGGGCGCGCACGACGCCGCCGACGTCGGGCGAAACGACGACCGGATCCTCGAACGCCTGCTGATAGCAGTCAGCCAGCAGCAGCGGCGCGGCATAGATGTTGTCGACCGGAATGTCGAAGAAGCCCTGGATCTGGTCGGCGTGCAGATCCATGGTCAGCACACGATCGACACCGGCGGTTTCGAGCATGTTCGCGACGACCTTGGCGCTGATCGCGACCCGCATCGAGCGCACCCGGCGATCCTGGCGCGCGTATCCGAAGTAGGGAATGGCCGCCGTGATGCGTCCGGCCGACGAGCGCTTCAGCGCGTCGACCATCAGGATCAGCTCCATCAGGTTGTCGTTGGTCGGCGCGCAGGTGGACTGCAGCACGAAGACATCCTTGCCGCGGACATTCTCGAGGATCTCGACGTTGACTTCGCCGTCGGAAAAGCGGGTGACCGTGGCGCGTCCCAGGTGCAGCTGCAGGTGCTTGGCTACTTCGGCTGCCAGTTTGGGGTTGGCGTTGCCGGTGAAGATCATCAGACCTTCCGGACTCACGACGTCGGCGTTACGACGATAACCGTGAAGCATGGCGGCGAGCTCGAGATAGGAACGAATGGCTGGGGAGGAAGGATTCGAACCCTCGCATGCCGGAATCAAAATCCGGTGCCTTGACCAACTTGGCTACTCCCCAGCAGTTTGACCGCAGATGCATGACGCCGGCAGGCCGGACTCATGCATCCGGGGCAAAAGCCCAATCGGAGAGAGGATGCCTGGGCAGCGACCGGACGACGATGACCTCGCCGATCGGCTCGCCGCTGGTGCCCTGGCGCCGCGACAGATCCTGACGGATCGACGCCGCGACCGATTCGTCGGGAACCGGAAGAAAGACGCACGAGCCGGAGCCTGTCAGCCGGGCAGCAGCCGCGCTGAGCCCGAACTCGCTGGCTGCTTTCTTGAGGGCTGCCAGCGCGGCGGCTACTGCCGGATTTCCGGAGCAGGCCACGGATTCGAGGTCGTTTCTCCCGCGACGAACGGAACTCTCTCGCGAAAGACCAGCGATTGTGAGGGGTTTCGTATCACGTGTCAAATCGGGTGACGAGAAGACCGAGGCCGTCGAGACCGGAACCGGCGGGATCACGATGACGTGGATGGCCGGCGGCAGCGGCAGGGCCTGCAGCTTGTCGCCGATGCCGGTGGCGTAGGCTGTGCGGCCGAAGACGAAAAAGGGCACGTCGGCGCCGAGCCGCGCGGCCAGCCGCATCAGCTGGCGGCGCGTCAGCCGCAGCTGCCACAGCCGGTTCAGGCCGAGCAGCATGGTGGCTGCGTCGGAGCTGCCGCCGCCCAGTCCGGCACCCATCGGGACCCGCTTCTCGATCGCGATGTCGACCCCGAAGCGGCAGCCGGTTTCCTCGGCGAGCAGGCGCGCCGCGCGCACGGTCAGATCCTGCTCGAGGGCGACACCGGGCAGGGTGTCGCGCCGGATCAGGGCGCCGTCATTGCGCAGGCGCAGGGTGAGGCGGTCGCCGATGTCGATCAGGTCGAAGACGGTTTCGAGCAGGTGGTAGCCGTCGTTGCGCCGGCCGGTGACATGCAGGAACAGGTTCAGCTTGGCCGGGGCGGGCAGGTTGCGCAGTTCTTCGATCATCTGAGCGGCTCAGGACGCATGGTCGACGATCAGCTTCAGGTTGATGCGGCGGGTGCCGGGGACAGGCTCGGCGGGCCAGTCGAGGTCCAGGCGGCCCGGGCCGCTGGCGCGCCAGTTCTCGAGCCGGATCGTCCAGCCGTGCTCGACGCCCGACAGCGTGCCGGCCGCCGGGCCCGGCACCGGGGCCGCCAGCCGGCCGCGCAGCCAGCGCGGCAGGTCGCCGACCGGTAGTCGCCAGCCGAAGACCCGTTCGGTCAGCGCTTCCGCCGAATCGGCCTCGTAACGCTGTCCCTCGGCAGTCTGAAGCTCGGCCCGGCCGGCGCGCAGCGACGCTGTGGCCAGGGTCTGGCCCAGCGGGGACAGCAGTTCGAGTTCGGTGGCGCCTGCGCTGTCGTGCAGCAGGAAGCGGCCGCTGCCGTAGGAAGTCTGCACTTCGGGGCCGGGTTCGCTGAGGGTGACTGCAAAGCGGCCCGACCAGTCATTGATCAGCGTGCCGGCCGCGGCCTCCGGAGCCGGCGCAGGCAGGCTCGTGCAGCCACTGCCGAGCCAGGGCAGCGCGGTCAGCGCGGCAAGCAGGGTGCGGCGGCCGGGCCGCGGCGCAGCCGCGGGCAGCGGCCGACTGGGCACCGCGACGGCCGGCCGTGTCATGGTTCGATCCCGAAACGTTGCAGCGTTTCGATCAGTACCGCATTGTCCGGATCGAGCTTCCGCGCCTCGCGCCAGATCGTGCGCGCTTCGTCGTGGTCGCCGCGGGCCCACAGGACTTCGCCCAGGTGGGCGCCGACCTCGGCTTCCTGGCTGCCGGCCCAGGCGCGGCGCAGGAAATCGGCGGCTGCATCCAGATCGCCGGCCCGGTAGTGGACCCAGCCCATGCTGTCGAGGATGTGGGCATTGTCGGGCTGCAGCGACAGCGCCTTCTCGATCAGCTGCCGGGCCTCGTCGAGCCGGATCTTGCGGTCGGCGAAGGTGTAGCCGAGCGCGTTGTAGGCATGGGCATGATCGGGATGCAGGGCGATCAGCTTGCGCAGGCTGGCTTCGAGCAGGTCGAGCCGTCCGACGCGCTCGGCCGCCATGGCGTGGTCGTAGAGGAGGTCGGGATTCTCGGGCAGCCGTGTCAGCGCGTCGCCGAGCAGCGCAAGCGCCTCGTCGTAGCGCTGGGCGGCGCGCAGCACCTGGGCCTCGGCGGAGATCAGCCGGACCCGGTCCCGGTTGTTGTTCACGCGGGTGTTGCGCAGCAACTGACGCGCTTCGTCGAGCCGGCCCTGGCGCGCGATCAGCTGGGCACGACGGACCAGTGCGGGCATGAACTGCTCGCCGCGGTCGACGCGGCCGTAGTGGTCGATCGCCTCGTCGATGCGGCCGGTGCTCTCGGCGATCTGGCCGAGGAACAGCCAGGCCGGATCGTCGTTGCGCCGGATCGAGTCCGGCAGGTTCAGATAGCGCTTCAGGTAAGCCTCGGCCTCATCGGCCCGTTCCGACTGCCAGGCGAACTGGGCCACCGAAAAGAGCAGGGCCGGGTTCTCGGGTTCACGGGCCAGCAGCTTGTCGAACTGGCTGCGTGCGGCCTCGTCGCGTCCGGCCGACGCGAGCAGCCGCGCCAGCGTGAACCGGGCCTCGAGCGCGTCGGGTTTGCGCGCCACGAAGTTCTCGAGCAGGGTGATCGCCGTATCGGGGCCGGCCTCGGCGTCGGCGACCGAGCGGGCGGCGCGCACGGCGACCATCTCGTCGTCGGGAGCGAGTTCCAGGGCGGTGCGGGCCTCCCGCACGGTGCGAGCGTTGTCGCCGGTGGCAGCTGCCAGGGCGGCCAGGGCGAGCCGTGCGGCGGCGACCTGAGTGTCCGGGGCGGCCAGCCGTTCGAGCATGGCCAGGGCCGGCGCGGGCTCGCGGGTGCGCAGCAGGGCCTGCTCGACATGACCGTAGGCGGCGGCGAGTCCGCCGCCGGCGCGGGCGCGGGCGAGCCGTTCGGCCAGCAGCGGCTCGGCGTCGGCCAGGCGGCCGGTGCCCAGCAGCAGCATTTCGAGCGTCTGCGCGGCCCTGCGCGAATCGGGTGACAGCGTCCGCCAGAGTTCGGCAGCCGGCAGGGCGAACTCGGTGGCGTGGTCGGCGAGCGCGAGTTCGGTGGCCCGCCTTGCCAGCCGCGGATCGCGGGTCTGCTCGGCCATGGTGAAGTAGGTATGCGAGGCGCTCGCCAGCTGACCACGCTGGGCGGCGATCTCCGAAGCCAGCAGCTGGAACAGCAACTGTGGATTCAGCTCCATTTCAGGGATCGGGCCTTCATCGCCGGCATCGCGGGCGGCTGTTGCCGGCAGGGCATCGCCGTCGGCCTCGGTGTCGTTGTCGGCCTCGGTGCCGGCGTCGGTTTCGGCATCGTCGGCTGATCCGTCGGTCGCAGCGCCCGGCCCGGACGCGGTACCTGCATCGGTGTCCGGGCCGGTCTTGCCGTCGGTGCCGGCCGTTCCGGTTGCCGCCTGGGCAGCGGGGACCGCGCCATCATCGGGGCCGGGTGGGTCGATTGCGCAGGCGGCTGTGAACAGGCTCAGCGCCAGCGCGACGAGGGCAACCGGAAAACGCGGCACGTGCCGACAGGAGGGTGTGCCGGAGCGAGCCGGAGCCGTCGAATTCATGAAGTGATGTTAGGTTCAATTACACTGCCGGGCAAGGTTACCCGAGACGCCCCCGCACTGTCCCAGATGCCCGAATTGCCTGAGGTTGAAGTCGTTCGCCGCGGTCTGCGCACCGGGCTGGCCGACGGCGTGGTCCGGCGGGTCGAGGTGCGCGAACCCCGATTGCGCTGGCCGGTGTCCGAGGGACTCGAGACCGAGCTCGCCGGCCGGCGCCTGGCCGGGGTCGGCCGGCGCGGCAAGTATCTGCTGCTCGACTTCGGTGGCTCGACGCTGATCGTCCACTTGGGCATGTCGGGCAGCCTGCGGGTGCTGCCCGAGCCGGCAGCGCCGCCTGCGCGCCACGACCACGTCGACATCGATTTCGGCGATCGCCTGCTGCGCTATCACGACCCGCGCCGTTTCGGCGCGATGCTCTGGCATCCGGCCGACGGCGGCCCGGTCGAAGGCCACCCGCTGCTGGCCGGGCTCGGCGTGGAGCCATTCTCCGACGATTTCGATGGTGCGATGCTGTTTCGCGCCACCCGTGGCCGCGCCGTTGCGATCAAGCAGTTGCTGCTGGCCGGAACCGTGGTTGTCGGGGTCGGCAACATCTACGCTTCGGAAAGCCTGTTCCGGGCGCGGATCCGTCCCTCGACGCCGGCGGGCAGGCTGAGCCAGGCGCGCTGCGAGCGGCTTGCCGAGGCGGTCCGGGCAACACTGGCCGATGCCATCGCACGCGGCGGCAGTTCGCTGCGTGACTTCGTCGGCAGCGACGGCCGAGGCGGCTATTTCCAGCTCGACTGCCTAGTCTACGGGCGGGCCGGCCAACCGTGCCGGGTCTGTGCCACGCCGATCGCCACGCGCCGCGACCAGCAGCGCGCAACCTACTGGTGCCCGAAATGTCAGCGCTGAGCAGCGTGCTGCGGGCCCGGCCCGACGCGTCGGGGCTGGGCGAGCGGATCGCCGGCTTCGGGGCCTGGCGCGATGCGCTGTCGGCGGCGCTGGTGCGCTACATCGGGGTGCTCGAAACGGTGGGTCCGGCCGACGACGATGCGCGCGAGCGTTTTGCCGGGCTGTGCGAGCGCCTGGCCGGCGACCGGGTATCGGTCGCCTTGCTGGCCGAGTTCTCGCGCGGCAAGTCGGAACTGGTCAACGCGCTGTTCTTCTCCGATACCGGGCGGCGCATCGTGCCCTCGTCGGCCGGGCGGACCACGATGTGCCCGACCGAGCTGCGCTGGGATCCAGGACTGCCGCCCTCGGTGCGCCTGCTGCCGATCGAGACGCGGACCTCGCCGATGTCGCTCGGCGCCTGGCGCAACGATCGCGCGGCCTGGCAGGAGCGTGCGATCGACCTCGACGACGGCGCTTCGCTCGAGCGGGCGCTGGCCAGCGTCTCGGAAACCCTGGCGGTGGATGCCGGGCAGGCCCAGACGCTGGGTTTCGCCGCCGATCCGCTGGCCGGTACGGCGGCCGGCGAGCCGGTCCGGATCCCGCGCTGGCGTCATGCCATCGTCAACTACCCGCATCCGCTGCTGGCCCGCGGCCTGGTGATCATCGACACCCCCGGCCTGAACGCGCTGGGCGCCGAACCCGAGCTGACCCTGGGCACGCTTTCGGACGCCGACGCCGTGCTGTTCGTGCTGGCCGCCGATACCGGGGTCACGCGTTCCGAGGCCGAGGTCTGGCGCGAGCATGTCGAGGTGTCGCGACGTGGCCGGCACGGACGCTACGCCGTGCTGAACAAGATCGACGGTCTGTGGGACGGCCTGCGTGACGAGGCCGAGATCGAACTCGAGATCGCCCGGCAGGCCAGTGCCGTGGCCAGCACCCTGGACCTGCCGGCCGGCCAGGTCTTCCCGGTGTCGGCGCAGAAGGCGCTGGTCGCACGCCTGAAGGACGACGCCGGCCTGCTGCGGCGCAGCCGCATCCTGACGCTCGAGCAGGCGCTGGGCGACGCGCTGGTGGCGGGCCGCCAGGGCCTGCTGCGCGACCGCCTGCAAGGCGAGTTCGAGGGCCTGCACCGGGACGCCGAGCTGGCCCTCGAAGCCGAGCGGCGTGCGCAGGTGACGCTGCAGATGGAACTGAACGGCCTGCATGGCCGCAATCGCGACGCGATCACCGCACTGGCGGCGCAGATCGCGCGTGAACGCGAGGTCTGCGACCGCGGCCGTCGGCAACTGCTGGCCTTGCGATCGGTGCTGGGGCGCCACGGCCGGGCGCTGGCCGAGGTGGTCAGCGCGCCGGTGGCCCGCCGCCATCTTGCCGACGCCCGCGAGCTGATGCGGGCCAGCCATTTCTCGACGGGGCTGCGCCAGGCGATGAAGGCGCTGATGGATGCCGCGCACGCCGACTTCACCGATGCCGAGCAGCGGATCGCCGAGATCGCCACCCTGATGAACGCGATGTACCGCAGTTTCAGTTCCGAACACGGGCTGACGCTGGGCAGTCCGGTGCGCTTCTCGCTGCGCCGTCATTACGAGGCCCTGGAGCGGATCGAGCGCTTGCAGCAGAGCCGCTTCGGTGCATTGGCCCTGGTTACAAACGAGAAGCGGATCCTGATGCGGCGCTTCTTCGAATCGCTGGCCATGCGCCTGTGCGAGCTCTATGAACGGCTGGCCTCGGATTGCGCGGCCTGGCAGCGTGCGATGCTGGCGCCGGTCGAGGCCCGCCTGCGCGAACGCGAGGCCCAGCTCGGCCGGCGCGCCGAATCGGTGCGCCGGGTGCTGGAGGCCGGCGAGAGCCTGGAGCAGCGGATGGCCGAGGTGGCGGCCGAGCGCGCGGCAATCGAGGCGCGGATCGTGCAGCTCGAGATGGCCGCGCAGGAGGTCGGTGCGCTGTTCGACGTGCCGGGCAAGCGCGACATGCCCGGCAAGCGCGACGTGCCGGACGCGTGACCGGACTGCGCTTCGCCCACCGGGTGATCGACTGGCAGGGCCGCGAAGGGCGCCACGACCTGCCTTGGCAGGGCACCCGCGATCCCTACCGGATCTGGCTGTCGGAGATCATGCTCCAGCAGACCCAGGTGGCCACCGTCATCCCCTATTACCAGCGCTTCATCGAAGCCTTCCCGAACCTCGCCTCGCTGGCGGCGGCGCCGCTCGATCGGGTGATGCAGTTGTGGAGCGGTCTCGGTTACTACAGCCGCGCGCGCAACCTGCACCGTTGCGCCCGCGAGCTGGTCGAGCGTCACGATGGCGTGTTCCCGCTCGATTCGCAGGTGCTGGCCACGCTGCCGGGCATCGGCCGTTCGACCGCTGCGGCGATCGCGGTCTTCGCCGCGGGCGAGCGGGCCGCGATCCTCGACGGCAATGTCCGGCGGGTGCTGTGCCGGGTGTTCGGCGTGACCGGCTGGCCGGGCGAGCGCAGCGTGGAAGCCGCGCTGTGGGCGCTGGCCGAGCGCGAACTGCCCGAGCGCGAGGTCGAGGCCTATACGCAGGGGCTGATGGACCTCGGTGCCACGGTCTGTACACGCCATCGGCCGGCCTGCGACCGCTGCCCGCTGGCCGGCGACTGCGTGGCCTGGCGCGAGGGCCGGGTGGCAGAGCTGCCGACGCCGCGCCCGGCGCGGGAGGTGCCGGCGCGGGCCTGCCGGATGCTGGCAATCCGTCAGGCCGATGGCTGGCTGGTCGAGCGTCGTCCGCCGGCCGGTATCTGGGGCGGCCTCTGGAGCCTGCCGCAGACCGAGCCGGTCGACGGCGAGCCGGAGGGCATCACCGAGCTGGCGGCGCGGCTCGGCCAGCGCCACGGCCTCGTGCTGAGCGAACCCGGACTGCTGGCGGAACTACCCGCCTTCGTCCACGCCTTCACCCACTTCCGGCTGCGGATCGAGCCCTGGTTCTGCGAGACGCTCGGGGCGCGCGCAGTGGCGGCGCCGGGAAGCCTGTGGCTGGCCGATGACGAGATCGCCGGGGCCGCGTTGCCGCGGCCGGTCAAGCGCCTGCTGCTGGCCGCGCTCAGGCCGCCGCCCGGTTCGCCAGCGCACGGTGCCTGACCAGCACGTGCTCGACGCGGCGGAACTCGCGGGCCAGTTCCTCGACGCAGAATACCGAGCGGTGCTGGCCGCCGGTGCAGCCGATCGCCACGGTCAGGTAGCTGCGGTTCTCCTGCAGATAATGCGGCAGCCAGGTGTGCAGGAAGCCGGCGATGTGCTCGATCAGCCGTCCGACCGACGGAATGGCGCGCAGGTATTCGGCCACCGGCATGTCGAGTCCGGTCATCGGCCGCAGTTCGGGCGTGTAGTACGGATTGGGCAGGCAGCGGGCGTCGAAGACCAGGTCGGCGTCGAGCGGCACGCCGTGCTTGAAGGCGAAGGATTCGAACAGCAGCGTGATCGGGGCGCGCTCGGCACCGACCACGTCGCGCACCCAGGCACGCAGCACGTTCGGATGCAGCTCGCTGGTGTCGACCGACACGCCGAGGTCTTCGAGCACCGACATCAGCTCGCGTTCCCTTTCGATTGCTTCGAGCAGGGTCGGCGGCTCCTCGTCGCGGCCGATGCGCTGCGACAGCGGATGACGCCGCCGGGTCTCCGAGTAGCGCTGCACCAGCGTTTCGGTACGCGCGTTCAGGAACAGGAGCCTGACGTCGTGCCCCTGGCCTGACAACCGGGCGGCGCAGTGGCGCAGGTCGTCGATCGATTGGCCGCTGCGCGCGTCGATGGCGACGGCCAGTCGCTGGTGACCCTCGGCGGCCAGCGAGCCGATCACCTCGTCGAGGAAGCGCACGGGCAGGTTGTCGATGCAGAAGAAGCCGTCGTCCTCGAGCACGTTCAGGGCGATCGACTTGCCCGAGCCCGAGATGCCGGTGATCAATACGAGGCGCATGTCCCCGATGGTAAGGCCAATCGCGTGACGCGTTCAGCCCTGGGCTTCGATCAGCGCGCGCTGGCGCACGATGAAGTCGCCTGTGGTATCGATGCCACGCAGTTGCAGGATGGCGCTGCGCACGGCCGCTTCGGCCAGCACGGCCAGGTTGCGCCCGGCGGCGACCGGAATGACGACCTTGCGTACCGGCAGCCCGAGAACCTCCTGGTACTGCGCTTCGAGGGGCATCCGCGGGTACTGGTCTTCCATCGTGCGGGTGCGTACCAGGTGAACGATCAGGTTGAGCTTCATCTTCCGGCGTACGGCCGTTTCACCGAAGATGGTGCGGATGTCGAGCAGGCCGAGCCCCCTGACTTCCAGCAGGTTCTGCAGCAGCGGCGGGCAGCGGGCCTCGATCACGCTTGGAGCGATCCGGCTCAGTTCGACCACGTCGTCGGCGACCAGGCCATGGCCGCGGCTGATCAGTTCCAGCGCCAGTTCGCTCTTGCCCAGGCCGGATTCGCCGGAGATCAGCACCCCCATGCCGAGCACGTCCATGCACACGCCATGCAGCGAACAGTGCTGCGCGACCGCGCGCGCCAGCGAGAGGCGCATGGCCTCGATGACGTGGGCCGCGCTTTGCGGGGTGGTCAGCACCGGCAGGCCGTCGCGGTCGGCCCGCTCGATCAGCTCGGGTGAGGCTTCCAGGCCGTTGGCGATCACGATGGCCGGCGGCCGCGCCGTGATCAGCTCATCGAGCAGGGCGTTCTGGCGCTCGGGGCTGAGGCGGCGGGTGTAGGCACGTTCGGCGGGGCCGAATACGTGGATGCGGTCCGGGTGGATCAGGTTCAGGTAACCGATCAGGTCGGCCGGTTCGGCACCAGCCTTGGCCGCAGCCCGGTCACCGCCGTCGTGGCCCGCCCGCCAGCCGAGCTGCAGGTCGTCGCGATGCTGTTCGAACAGCACACGGACGGTCGGCGGCGTGGTCGTCACTGCGGGCTTCGCGCCTTGCGCTCCGTACCGCTTACACGGCCGGGCGACAGGACTCCCAGTCCGACAGCAGCTTGTGCACTTCGGCCGGGTCGCTGGCCTGCGCCAGCGCCGCGCGGATGTTTTCGTCGGACAGCAGTTCGGCGAGTTCGGAGAGGAGTTCGAGGTGCTCCTCGGTGGCCTGCTCGGGCACCAGCAGGAATACCAGGATGCTCACCGGCTTGCCGTCGGGTGCATCGAAGGGGAGGGGTTCGGCCAGCCGGACCACGGCGGCCACGGCTTCCTTCAGGCCCTTGATGCGGCCATGCGGGATGGCCACGCCTTCGCCCAGCCCGGTCGAACCGAGCCGCTCGCGTGCGAACAGCGAGTCGAACACCTTGCTGCGTTCGATGCCCTGATTGTTCTCGAACAGCAGTCCGATCTGCTCGAACAATCGTTTCTTGCTGGTGACCGACAGGTCGATGACGACGTTGTTCGGAGTCAGCAATCTCGAAAAACGGTTCATCTCACAGGCGCCCCCAAGGCTTGCCATGACGCTCTGCAGCATCCCGAATCACCTCTGAGGAAGGTTCCTAGAATGCTGGATTATAAGGCCCTGGCAAAAAATGCATAGGGAGAATTTTCCGCAGTGCAGCATCAGCCTGCCAGCGATTTCTTCCGGTGAACTCTGCAGTGTACTCCAACGACGCCGGCCAGCCAGCCCCCGGCAGTTGCTCAAAGGCTGCGCCGCTGTGACACGGGCGGAATCCGCAGCGCTTCGCGGTACTTGGCAACCGTGCGCCGGGCCACGACGAAGCCCTGTTCGCCGAGAATTTCGGCAATGCGGCCGTCGGACAGGGGTTTGGCGGAATCCTCGGCCGAAACCAGCTGACGGATCAGTGCCCGGATCGCCGTGCTCGAAGCGGCGCCACCCGAGTCGGTCGCGACATGGCTGCCGAAGAAGTACTTGAGCTCGAAGGTGCCCAGCGGCGTGAGCATGTACTTCTGGGTGGTGACGCGTGAAATCGTCGACTCGTGCAAGCCCAGGGTATCGGCGATCTCGCGCAGCACCAGTGGGCGCATGGCCACCTCGCCATGCGCCAGGAAGGCGCGCTGCCGGTCGACGATGGCCTGTGCGACGCGCTGGATGGTGTCGAAGCGCTGCTGGACGTTCTTGACCAGCCAGCGCGCTTCCTGCAGCTGGCCCGACAGCTCGGTGTGGCTGCCCCGGTTGCGCCGCAGGACGTCGGCATACATCTCGTTGATCCGCAGCCTGGGCATCACGGCCGGGTTCAGGCTGACCGTCCAGCCGGAGCCGCTCTCGCGCACGATGACGTCCGGCACGACGTAGGCCGGCGCCTCGCCCGCGAAGCTGGCGCCGGGTCGCGGATTGAGCTGGCGGATCAGCGCCTGGGCGGCGCGCAGGGTGTCGTCGTCGCAATGCAGCGCGCGCTTGATGCGCAGGAAGTCGCGGGCGGCCAGCTCGTCGAGATGGCCATCGACGATCTCGCGGGCGGTCCTGACGAGCCGGGCCGGGCGATCCGAGAAATCGTCGCTGTCGAGCTGCAGCAGCAGGCATTCGCGCAGGTCGCGCGCCGCCACGCCGGCCGGATCGAAACTCTGCACCACCTTCAGGGCGGCGGACAGCTCCTCGGGTTCGATCCCGAGTTCTTCGGGCAGCGCCGCTGCCAGCTCGTCCAGCCCGGTTTCGAGCAGCCCGTCCTCGTTCAGCTCTTCGATCAGCAGCGTGACGAGGGCCTTGTCGCGCTGCGAGAGCCGCATCGCGGCCAGTTGCGATATCAGGTGTTCGCGCAAGGTGACCGTGCCGCTGTCGAGCTGGGGCCAGTCACGTTCGTCGTTGCCGTCGTCACTGCGGGTGCGGGTGCCTGTCGCCGACCCCCAGTCGCCATCGTCGGCCCCAGCCGTCCAGCGCTCGTCGGCCCAGTCGTTCTCGCCCGTAGCCGGCGCCTCGTCACCGCCGGCCTGGCCGTCGTGGCTGGCGGCGTCGCTGCCGTGTGCTGCGGTGCCGGCGTCCAGCCCGCCGTTGGGCGCGATCGCGAGAGCGCCCGGGAGCGGGTCGTCGAGGCGTTCGAGCAGCGGGTTCTCGGCCAGGATCTGCTCGAGCTCCTGATTCAGTTCAAGCGTCGACAGCTGCAGCAGCCGGATCGACTGCTGCAGTTGCGGCGTCAGCGCCAGGTGCTGCGAGAGCTTGAGTTGAAGCGAGGGTTTCATCGGCCTGGAGCGGGCGTGCACAGCCTTGCCGGCCCGCAGGGCGGATGCCCGCGGTCACATCGAGAAGTGTTCGCCCAGGTAATAACGTCGGACGTCCTCGTTCTGGACGACCTCGTCGGGCCGACCATAAGCAAGAACAGTACCCGCTCTGATGATATAGGCTCGGTCGCAGATGCCAAGCGTTTCTCGGACGTTGTGGTCGGTGATCAGCACGCCGATGTGACGGTCTTTGAGAAATCGCACGATTCGCTGGATTTCGATGACCGCGATCGGGTCGACGCCGGCGAACGGCTCGTCGAGCAGGATGAAGCGCGGCGAGCCGGCCAGCGCGCGGGCGATCTCCACGCGTCGGCGTTCGCCGCCCGACAGGGTCTGCGCCGGGTTCGAGCGGATGTGCACGATCTGCAACTCGGTCAGCAGCGATTCGAGCCGCCGTGCCAGCTCGCCGCGGCCGAGCGGCCGGCCGCGTTCGTCGGTCTGCAGCTCGAGCACGGCGAGGATGTTCTCCTCGACGGTCAGCTTGCGGAACACCGAGGCTTCCTGCGGCAGGTAGGAGACGCCGAGGCGGGCCCGGCGGTGGATCGGCAGCCGGTTGATCGGCTTGCCGTCGAGTTCGATGACCCCGCCGTCGGACGGCACCAGCCCGACGATCATGTAGAAGCAGGTGGTCTTGCCGGCGCCGTTCGGGCCCAGCAGCCCGACGACCTCGCCGCTGCGCACGTCGATCGACACGTCCTGCACGACCTTGCGGCCGTGGTAGGTCTTCATCAGGTTGCGGACAGCCAGATGGCTGCTGGGCGGCGCGGTCATCAGCGGTCCGCCGGGGCGGACAGGCTGTCTGCCGGTGCGAGTCGGGTCGCCGGATCGGGCGCGGGGTCGGTCGGGGCGCGCGGCTGGATCACCATGCGCACGCGGCCCGACGGGTTCTGCGCAGTCGGTGCCTGGCGCTCCGAGCCCTGCACGGTGAAGAATTCGGTTGCGCTGCGGTAGACGATGTCATTGCCATGGATTTCGTCGAGCACCCGGCGGCCGTCGGTGCGCAGGATCGTCGCCTGCTGTTGCAGCCGGACGGTTTCGGTGCGTGTGTCGTAGTCGATCTGCCGGCCGCGGCCCTCGATCCACTCGTTCAGGCCGTCGCGCTTCTGGCGGAAGCTGGCCGGCTGGCCCCAGGCCGTGCCGTGCTGCCAGCCCTCGGTGTCTTCGCGCACGGTCAGCCGCTCGGCGCGGATGATGATGGTGCCCTTGGTCAGCACCACCTTGCCGGTGAAGGTGCCGATCTTGCGGATATCGTCGTACTCCATCCGATCCGACTCGATGGCCAGCGGCGCCTGCTGGTCGGCCTTCTCGGCGGCGGCACCTGCCGGCAGGCCGAGCCACAGCGCGACGCCGGCCAGTGCACTGAGCAGGGCGGCGGCGTTGCGGCGGCGAACGGGTCGATCGGAAGCGGGCATTGGGCGGCAGGTCATCGTGGCTTCGGCGCAGGCTGCCAGAGGCCGCGCACCCGCGAAGCGACCGTCAGGGAGCGGGTCGAATTATTGAATTCCATGCCGACGCCGGTCAAGGTCGAGGTGCCGCGCTCGATCGTGACCGGCCGGTCGGTGCGGGCGATCTCGGTGTCGCTGTAGATCACCAGGTAGTCGGTCCTCACCGTCATCATCGGTTCCTGCGGTGTGGCGTCGCGGGTGAGCACGACGTTGCCGCGCAGGCGGGTCTCGATACCGTCGGCGCTGGAGACGCCGGTGTCGCTGACCATGCGCAGGGTCGGTTGGCTGGGGTCCAGGCTGATGACGGTCGGATTCGAATACTCGGTCGACTGGTCGTCGGGGTAGTGCAGCATCCGGTCGGCCGACAGCCGGAAGGCCGGCTGGCCGGCTGCATCGACCCGGGTGAACACCACGTTCTCGACGAAGTAGTCGGGTTCATGGCGCAGCGGGTCGACGACCGGCGCCTGCGTCATGCGGCGCGAGATCTCCGCGAGGTAATAGCTGCCGGCGGCGAGCACCGCCAGGAGCAGCACCGACAAGGTGGCGGCGAAGCGGTCCCAGGCGCGAGTGTTCATCGGTCCAGCCGCCGTGCCAGCGCCTCGGCGAAGCCGTGGCGCGCGCGCAGGATGAATTCGGCCAGTTCGCGCACGGCGCCATGGCCGGCCGGCCGACTCGAGACCCAGTGTGCCTGGGCAATCACCTCGGGGGCCGCGTCGACCGGCGCCGCAGCAAAACCCGCCGCAAGCATCGCCGGCAGGTCGGGCCAGTCATCACCGATGAAGCCTGCCTGGGTCAGCCTCAGCCCCTGGGCGTCGCACAACCCGGCGAGTGCGGTCGCCTTGTCGGTGGCGCCCTGGATCACATCGTCGATGCGCAGCTCCTGCGCCCGGTGCTCGACGATTGCCGAGCGGCGGGCCGTGACGATCGCAAGCCGGATGCCGGCTTCGCGCAGCAGCGTCAGGCCGAAGCCGTCGCGCACCGAGAACGACTTCATCGCCTCGCCGGCCGGGCCGATGTGGATGCGTCCGTCGGTCAGCGTGCCGTCGACGTCGAGCGCGAGCAGGCGCAGTGCCGCGGCGCGGGCGCGCGCCTCATCGGGGGTCCGGGTCATTGCCGCCACCTGCGCGCTAGACGACCCGCGCCGCGAGCAGGTCGTGGATGCCCAGGGCGCCGACCAGCCGGCCGTCGTCGACGACCAGCAGCTGACTGATCCTTTGCTCCTCCATCACGCGGACGGCTTCGGCGGCCAGGGCCCGGCTGGCAATCGTGCGCGGGTTGCGGGTCATGACCGCGTCCACGGTCAGGCCCTGGACCTCGCGGCCCTGTTCGAGCAGGCGGCGCAGGTCGCCGTCGGTGAAGATCCCGGCCAGGCGGCCGTCGGCGGCGCGGACGGCGGTCATGCCCATCCGTTTTCGGGTGATCTCGAGGATGGCCTCGACCAGCGGTGCCCCGACGCCCACCTGCGGCAGGGCGTCGCCGGTGTGCATCAGGTCGGCGACGCGGGTCAGCAACCGGCGGCCCAGTGCGCCGCCCGGATGCGAGCGGGCGAAATCGTCGGCATCGAAGCCGCGCGCGTCGAGCAGCGCCACGGCGAGCGCGTCGCCCAGCGCCAGGGCGGCCGTCGTGCTGGCGGTCGGTGCCAGGTTCAGCGGACAGGCTTCACGCTCGACACCGGCGTCGAGATGAACGTCGGCCAGCCGGGCCAGCGTCGAGTCCGGGTTGCCGGTGATCGCGATCAGCCCGGCCCCCTGGCGCTTGATCAGCGGCACGATGGTCAGCAGCTCTTCGGTCGTTCCCGAGTTCGACAGCGCGATGAAGACGTCGTCGCGCGCGACCATGCCGAGATCGCCGTGGCTCGCTTCACCCGGGTGCACGAAGAAGGCCGGCGTGCCGGTCGAGGCCAGGGTGGCGGCCATCTTGCGGCCGACGTGGCCGGACTTGCCCATGCCGCTGACCACCACCCGGCCACGGCAGGCCAGGATCAGCGCGCAGGCGCGGGCAAACGCCTGGTCGATGCGCTCGGCGAGCCGGGCCACGGCGGCCGACTCGATTCGCAGCACCTCGCGGGCCTGGTCGATCAGCCGCTGCGGGTCTGCCGGCGGTTGGGAGGGCGTGCCGGGTTGCATGGCGCCGAGTATATTCCGGGCCGGTTAGAATCCGGGGTTCCATCGCCTTCGGGTTGCCTGTCTTGACTCGTGATTTCCTCGTTCTGGACCGGATCCGCTTCGGCTACCGCGACCGCGAGATCCTGTCCGACGTCTCGCTGCGCTTCGAGCGTGGCCGGGTCGTTGCGCTGATCGGCGGCTCGGGGTCGGGCAAGACGACCATCCTGCGCCTGATCGGTGGCCAGTTGCGCCCCCGGCAGGGCACGGTCGTCTTCGACGGGCACAATGTCCATGAACTCGGCCATGAGGCATTGTTCACGCTGCGCCGCAAGATGGGAATGCTCTATCAGTTCGGCGCCCTGTTCACCGATCTGAACGCCTTCGAAAACGTCGCCTTCCCGTTGCGCGAGCACACCGATCTGCCCGAATCGATGATTCGCGACCTGGTGCTGATGAAGCTCGAGGCAGTCGGCCTGCGCGGTGCCGCCGGGCTCGACATCTCGCAGCTCTCAGGGGGCATGGCGCGCCGGGTCGCGCTGGCCCGCAGCATCGCGCTCGATCCGCCGCTGGTCATGTACGACGAGCCGTTCACCGGCCTCGATCCGGTTGCACTGGCCACGATCGCCAAGCTGATCCGCAGGTTCACCGATGCACTCGGCTGCGCATCGATCATCGTCTCGCACGACATCGACGAGGCCTTCGCGATCGCCGACCATGTCTACCTGCTCAGCGGCGGCCAGATCGCCGCCCAGGGCACGCCGGCCGAGATGCGCGCATCGACCGACCCGAAGGTCCGGCAGTTCCTGGCGGGCGGCATCGACGGGCCCATCGCTTTCCACTATCAGGGGCGGGCGCTGGCCGACGAACTGGGGCTGCGCCCGTGAACGGCTCGCTGCTTGCCCCGCTGCGCATGCTGATCGAGTTCGTCGCGGCGGTCGGCAGTGGCGCGCGCTTCTTCCTGCGCCTGTGCGTGCTCGGGCTGGCCTCGCTGCGCCGCCGGCGGCTGGTCATCGACCAGATCCACTTCATCGGCAACTACTCGCTGTCGATCATCCTGGTCTCGGGCTTGCTGATCGGCTTCGTGCTCGGCCTGCAGGGCTATTACACGCTGCGCCGCTATGGTTCCGAAGAGGCGCTCGGTCTGCTGGTGACCCTGTCGCTGGTGCGTGAACTGGGGCCGGTGGTTACCGGGCTGCTGTTCGCCGGCCGCGCCGGCACCTCGCTGACCGCCGAGATCGGCCTGATGAAGGCCGGCGAGCAGCTCGACGCGATGGCGATGATGGCGGTCGACCCGGTGGCGCGGGTGCTGGCGCCGCGGTTCATTGCCGCCGTGTTCTGCGTGCCGCTGCTGACCTCGCTGTTCTCGATGTTCGGCGTGCTCGGCGGCTACCTGGTCGGTGTCGAGATGATCGGCGTCGACGGCGGTGCCTTCTGGTCGCAGATGCAGAGCGGCGTCGACTGGTTCGACGATGTCGGCAATGGCGTGATCAAGAGCGTGGTGTTCGGCTTCACGGTTGCCTTCATCGCGCTGTTCGTCGGCTATACGGCCCGGCCCACGCCCGAAGGGGTTGCGCGGGCGACCACGACGACCGTGGTGGCCTCGTCGCTGGCCATTCTGGGCCTGGATTTCATCATGACGGCGCTGATGTTCAGCGCCTACTGAAAGTGTTCACGGAGAGCAGGCAATGAAACGTTCGGGAGTCGACCTGCTGGTCGGATTGTTCGTGCTGCTCGGCTTCGCCGCACTGGTCTTCCTGGCCGTGCGTACCGGCAACATGAGCAGCGCATTCAATATGGGCCCCACCTACGAGGTCAGGGCCGAGTTCGACAACGTCGGCGGGCTCAAGCCGCGTGCCGCGGTGCGCAGCGCCGGGGTCGCGGTCGGGCGCGTGACCTCGATCAGCTTCGACAACCAGAGTTTCCGGGCCACGGTGACGCTGGCGCTCGACCGGCGCTACGAGTTCCCCAAGGACACCTCGGCCAAGATCCTCACCTCGGGTCTGCTCGGTGACCAGTACATCGGCCTGGAGCCCGGCGGCGACACCGAGAACCTGGCCGGCGGCGACACCGTCATGCTGACGCAGTCCGCAGTCGTGCTCGAGAACCTGATCGGGCAGTTCCTGTACGGCAAGGCATCGGAAGGAGGCCAGTGAGGATGAGTGCGGCATCGATGGCAAGCACCCAGCCGGCAGCGCCCGGGCCGGCCGTGCCGGCAAGGGCGCTCGACGGCCTGCGCAGGGTCCTGCTGGCAGCCGCTGCCGCAGCCTGCCTGGCACTGACCGGCTGTGCGAGCCTGGCGCCCGTCGAGGGCCAGGAGGGCGGCCGGACGGCGCAGGTCGACCCGTTCGAATCCTTCAACCGGGCGATGCACGGCTTCAACGACGGGCTCGACCGGGCGGTGCTCAAGCCGGTCGCCACCGGCTACCAGAACGTGGTGCCGGCGCCTGCCCGCCAGATGGTCGGCAGCTTCTTCGGCAACCTCGCCGACGTCTGGACGGCCGTCAACCAGTTGCTGCAGGGCAAGCCGGTCGATGCCTTCTACGACCTGTTCCGGGTCGCCATCAACACGACCTTCGGTTTCGGCGGCATCATCGACGTGGCCAGCGATCTGGGCATCGAGAAGCACAGCGAGGATTTCGGCCAGACTCTGGCGGTCTGGGGTGTGCCGTCGGGCCCCTACCTGGTGCTGCCGTTCTTCGGGCCCTCGACGGTGCGCGATGCGCCGGGCCGGGCCGTGGACGTGGTGGGCGATCCGCTCAACCAGCTCGATTCGCACGGCCAGCGCAACAATCTGTGGGCGTTGCGCGTCGTCGACGACCGGGCGCGCCTGTTCCGCGCCGAGCGCTTGATGCGTGGTGCGGCGCTCGATGAGTACAGCTTCATTCGCGACGCCTGGCTGCAGCGGCGCCGCAGTTTGATCCACGATGGTAATCCTCCGGTGGATTACGACGACGAAGTACCGGATTACGGCGAAGAACCGGATTACGACGACGAAGAGTGACCCTTCACCGCGACTCTGAGGAAGGAATCATGTCCTGGCAGAAAATCCGATTGATGCTGGCCGCGTGCGCGGTCGGCGTGTTCGCGCTCGCCACCCAGCCCGCGCTGGCGCAGGCGGAATCCCCGCAGGCGCTGATCGAGCGCATCGGCAACGAGGCACTCGAACGCATCAAGGCCGACCCCGCGGTCCGTGCAGGCGACACGGAGAAACTGTCCGCACTGGTCGACGAACTGGTGATGCCGCACGTCAACTTCGAGCGGATGACGGCGCTGGCTGCCGGCCGCTGGTGGCGTCAGGCCACTCCCGAGCAGCGCAAGCAGCTGATGGAGGAGTTCCGCGCGATGCTGCTGCGCACCTATGCCGGTGCGCTGAATGCGGTCGACGACCAGACGATCCGGATGAAACCGCTGCGCGCGGCTGCCGACGCGACCGACGTGATCGTGCGCAGCGAAATCGTGCAACGGGGCAGCGAACCGATCCAGCTCGACTACCGGATGCAGAAGATCGGCGACAGCTGGAAGATCTACGATGTCAACGTGCTCGGCATGTGGCTGATCGAGACCTACCGGACCCAGTTCGCCCAGGAAGCCTCGCGCAGCGGCGTCGATGGCCTGATCCGCAGCCTGGCTGAAATGAACCGGCAGGGCGGCACCGGTACGGGCAGCTGATGAGCGCCGTGCCCGCGACGTCCGCCTGGCGTTTCCCCGCCCAGGTCGATCACGGCAGCGCCCGGCAGGTGCTGGCGGCCGCTCAAAGCGCGCAGTCCGGCGCCGAGCGCGTCTACGACCTGTCGGATTGCGAGCGTTTCGATTCGTCGCTGATCGCCGTGCTGCTCGAAATCCTGCGCGAGGCGCAGGCTGCCGGTGCGACGGCACGTTTCGAAGGCTGCGGCGAGCGGCTGGCCAAGCTGGTCGGTCTGTACGGGGTCGAGCAGCTGTTGTTCGGGGAGGATTCGTGACCGGAGAAGGCCGATGACCGGAGGAAGCTCGTGACGGCCGCGGTCGAGGTGACTTCGGTCGTCAAGCGCTACGGCCGCTTCGAGGCCTTGCGCGGCGTGTCGCTGAGCATCGAGCAGGGTGAATTCTTCGGCTTGCTCGGCCCCAACGGCGCCGGCAAGACCTCGCTGATCTCGATCATCGCGGGGCTGAGCCGCGCGAGCGCCGGCAGCGTTCGGGTGATGGGCCACGATGTGGCGAGCGAATTCCGGGCCGCCCGGCGCTCGCTCGGCGTCGTCCCCCAGGAACTGGTCTTCGACCCGTTCTTCACGGTGCGCGAGACGCTGCGCATCTCGGCCGGCTACTACGGTGTGCGCTCCAGCGACGACTGGATCGACGAGATCCTCGCCAAGCTCGACCTGAGTTCGAAGGCCGATGTCAACATGCGGGCGCTGTCGGGCGGCATGAAGCGCCGTGTGCTGGTCGCCCAGGCGCTGGTGCACCGGCCGCCGGTGATCGTGCTCGATGAACCGACCGCCGGCGTCGATGTCGAACTGCGCCAGACGCTGTGGCAGTTCGTCAGCCAGCTCAATCGCGACGGGCACACGATCGTGCTGACCACCCACTATCTGGAGGAAGCCCAGGAGCTGTGCGGGCGCATCGCGATGCTCAAGCAGGGGCAGGTGGTCGCGCTCGACGATGTCAGCGCGCTGTTGCGCCGCTTCGGCAGCCGCCGGCTGCAACTGAGCCTGTCGGGGGCGCCCCTGCCGGCCGCGCTCGAAGCCCTGCGCATCGTCGACGATGGCATCGCCGGGGCCGATGCGCCGCCGGTCGGACCTGCACCCTCGGCGCACCGCGTCGCGTTGCGCATCGACGACTACGCGGCGATCGAGGAAATTCTTGCAACGCTGCGCACCGGCGGCTGCCAGATCGACGAAATGGAGCTGCAGCACGCCGATCTCGAGACCGTGTTCGTCCAGATCATGAAGGATCATCGCTGATGAACCGCCCCCAGGCGCCCGCCGAGCGCTTTTCGGCGACCGGCTTCACCACGCTGTTGCGCAAGGAACTGCTGCGCTTCATCAAGGTCGGCTTCCAGACGATCGGTGCCCCGGTGCTGACCGCACTGCTGTACCTGCTCATCTTCGGTCATGTGCTCGAAGACCGGGTTCAGGTCTTCGAGCGGGTCGGCTACACCTCGTTCCTGATTCCGGGCCTGGTGATGATGGCGGTGCTGCAGAACTCGTTTGCCAACACCTCGTCCTCGCTGACCCAGAGCAAGATCACCGGCAACATCGTCTTCGTGCTCGTTTCGCCGCTGTCGCATTTCGAGATCTACGCCGCCTACGTGCTGGCCGCGATGGTGCGGGGCATGGTCGTCGGGCTGAGCGTCTTCATCGTGACAGCCTGGTTCGTGCCGCTGCAGTTCCACACCCCCGCCTGGATCCTGGTGTTCGCCCTGCTGGGTAGCGCGATCCTCGCTACAATGGGGCTGATCGGCGCGATCTGGGCCGACAAGTTCGACCAGATCGCGGGGTTCCAGAACTTCGTCGTGATGCCGCTCACCTTCCTGGCCGGTGTCTTCTACTCGGTCAAGTCGCTGCCGCCCTTCTGGCAGTCGGTATCGCACCTGAACCCGTTCTTCTACATGGTCGACGGCTTTCGCTACGGCTTCTTCGGCGCCTCCGACGTGCGGCCGCTGACCAGCCTCGCGGTCGTCGTCGCCACACTGGTCGTCGTTTCGGCCCTGGCGCTGTCGATGCTGCGCTCGGGCTACAAGTTGCGCCATTGAGCGCTTGCCATGGATCTCGTCATGCCCACTCCTGATGACCTTCACGGCTGGATTGCCGCTGCCCTCGATTGCCAGCACCTCGAGGTTGCCGGCGACGGTCGCCATTTCGAAGCCCTGATCGTTTCGTCGGCCTTCGCCGGCAAACGCCCGGTGCAGCGTCACCAGATCGTCTACCGGGCGCTCGGCGAGCGTATGCGCGAGGAAGTCCACGCGCTGTCGCTGAAGACACTGACTCCTGAAGAGTTTGCAGACGGAGCCTGATCGTGGATCGTCTGCGGATCACCGGTGGCGTACCGCTGCACGGTGAAGTTGCCGTGTCGGGCGCGAAGAACGCCGCGCTGCCGATCCTGTGCGCCGCGCTGCTGACCACCGATACGGTCGAGATCGACAACGTGCCGCGGCTGCACGACGTGGCCACCACGCTGAAGCTGCTCGGCCTGATGGGCGCGCGCTGTGAGCGCGACGCCGACCGGGTTTCGATCGATGCCGGGCCGGTGGCCTCCCCCGAGGCGCCCTACGAACTGGTGCGCACGATGCGGGCCTCGATCCTGGTGCTCGGGCCGCTGCTCGCACGCTTCGGCCAGGCGCGGGTGGCGCTGCCCGGCGGCTGCGCGATCGGCCAGCGGCCGGTCGATCAGCACATCAAGGGCCTGCAGGCGATGGGGGCGCAGATCGCGATCGAACACGGTGACGTGGTCGCACGGGCGACGCGCCTGAAGGGCGCACGCATCGTCACCGACATGGTCACGGTCACCGGCACCGAGAACCTGATGATGGCCGCCACCCTGGCCGACGGCGAGACCATCATCGAGAACGCCGCCCGCGAACCGGAGATCATCGACCTCGCCGACGCGCTGACCGCCATGGGCGCGCGGATCGAAGGCGCCGGCAGCGACCGGATCGTGGTACGCGGCGTCACCCGGCTGCACGGTGGCAGGCACCGCGTGATGGCCGACCGGATCGAGGCCGGCACCTTCCTGTGTGCCGCGATGGCCGCCGGCGGAGACGTCGTCCTGACCGGCGCCGAAGCCTCGACGATGGACGCCACGCTCGAGAAGCTGCGTGAAATGGGCGCCCAGATCGATTGCAGCCCGCAGGCGATCCGGCTGCGGATGAACGGCCGCCCGCGTGCAGCGAATGTGCGCACCGCACCGTATCCGGGCTTTGCCACCGACATGCAGGCGCAGTTCATGGCCCTGAACTGCATCGCCGAGGGCACCGGCGTAGTCACCGAGACGATCTTCGAGAACCGCTTCATGCACGCCCTCGAACTGCAGCGCCTGGGCGCCGACATCACCATCGAGGGCAATACGGCCGTCGTCCAGGGTGTGCCGCGGCTGTCGGGCGCCTCGGTGATGGCGACCGACCTCAGGGCATCGGCCAGCCTGGTCATCGCCGGCCTGGCGGCCGAAGGCGTCACCATCGTCGACCGGATCTACCACCTCGACCGTGGCTACGAGCGGATGGAAGACAAGCTGGCGGGGCTTGGGGCGCGGATCGAGAGGTTCCGATGATACGGGGCTCTTTGCCGTGCCGGCCCGGCGGGGTCAGGCCTGGTTGGGCGGGGCTTGATGCCGGCGGCCCGGCCGTTGGCCGGGCTTCCCTGCGTTGCTCGGGCGTGGGGCCTGCCGCCGAAACTCGCTTCGCTCCCTTCGCTTCGCTTCGTTCGCTGCGCTCAGACAGTCGGCGGCAAGTCAGATGTTGGAAGCGCGCTGCGCGCGCGGCCCCACGTCCTGCGCTACTCGGCGCCGGCAAAGCACCCCGCCCAACCAGGCCTGACCCCGCCGGGCGGGAGACGGTGGGGGCGGGCGCCGCGAGCTTGGGGGCTGCGAGTTCCGATACGGCGAAGCGCGACATCGCGAGTCCGGTTGCTGAGAGTCCGGTCGCCACGAGAAGCGTTGAGTACGGCAGAAGCGTCGAGGACAGCGTTTCCGGGAGGCCGGTGGTCCCGTACGGGGGCCGGGCCTTCAGAACCCGCGTCGAGCAGCACAGCCCGCGTGGCCCGCGCGCGCAGCGCGCCACCAATACTCTGACTCGGCGCGCCTGTCTGAGCACAGCGAACGAAGCGAAGCGAAGGGAGCGCAGCGAGTTGCGCGCCGGGGCCACGCGGGCGAGCAGCGCAGAGCAGTCCGGCCAAAGGCCGGACCGC
>Ga0172382_10002932_pt1 | contig 27622 bp, 28 predicted proteins | sample Leawel138RmetaG_FD_122245 | JGI IMG/M metagenome (GOLD analysis project Ga0172382, IMG submission 122245) | Leachate microbial communities from a municipal landfill in Southern Ontario, Canada - Leachate well 138R metaG | ecosystem: Engineered > Solid waste > Landfill > Unclassified | place...
GCGCCGGGCATGACGCTGTTCAAGATGCCACTGTTCTGCTGGACCTGGCTGATCACCGCCTACCTGCTGCTGGCCATCATGCCGGTGCTGGCGGCCGCCGTCACCATGCTGCTGACCGACCGCCATTTCGGCACCGCCTTCTTCAACGCGGCCGCCGGCGGCGACCCTGTGCTGTACCAGCACATCTTCTGGTTCTTCGGCCACCCCGAGGTCTACGTGATGATTCTGCCGGCCTTCGGGATCATCTCATCGGTGGTGCCGGCGTTCGCCCGCAAGCCGCTCTTCGGCTATGCATCCATGGTGTACGCGACTGCCGCCATCGCCATTCTTTCCTTCCTGGTCTGGGCGCACCACATGTTCGCCACAGGCATGGGCACCACCAGCCAGTTGTACTTCATGTATGCCACCATGCTGATCTCCATTCCTACAGGGGTGAAGGTCTTCAACTGGGTGGCGACCATGTGGCGGGGCTCGATGACCTTCGAAACCCCCATGCTGTTCGCCATCGGCTTCATCTTCGTGTTCACCATCGGCGGCTTCACCGGGTTGATCGTGGCCGTGGCGCCCATCGACATCCAGGTGCACGATACCTACTACATCATTGCCCACTTCCACTACGTCATGGTGGCCGGCTCCCTGTTCGGCATGTATTCCGGCGCCTACTACTGGCTGCCTAAATGGACAGGCGTGATGTACGACGAAAAGCTCGGCAAGCTGCACTTCTGGTCCAGCATGATCTCGTTCAACATCACCTTCTTCCCCATGCACTTCCTGGGGCTGGCAGGTATGCCGCGACGCTACGCTGATTATTCTGCGCAGTTCACCGACTTCAACATGATCGCCACCATCGGCGCCTTCTGGTTCGGCTTTTCACAGCTGATTTTCCTGTGGCTGGTGATCAAGGCATCACGCAAGATCGGCGAACCCGCACCCGCGCAAGCGTGGGAAGGTGCAACCGGCCTGGAATGGTCCGTACCGTCCCCGGCTCCCTTCCACACCTTTGAGACACCACCGGTAGTGAAATGAGCCCGACACCTGAACAACGACGCAAAAATCGCAACACCGCTCTGGCCCTGCTCATCTTCGTCATTGCGGTGATGGCCTGGACCATCTGGAGCATTGCGTCAGCGAGCAGATGAATGACCGAACGCAAAGACGATGAACCGCGCAACTACACCTTTTTTCAAACCATGCGCACAGTGGCTTGGGGTATGTTCGGGGTACGCAAGGGCAAGGGGTACCAGGAAGACTTCAGTCGCCTGAATCCCTTGCACCTCATAGTGGCGGGCCTGCTGGCCACGGCACTGTTCGTATTCCTTCTGCTTGCCGCGGCCCGATGGTTCATCGGCTACTACACCTGATATCGCATACAAGAACATTCGTAGGAGATCCACCATGAGCGCAACTCACGCGGACACCGGCGGCAAGGCGCCCTACTATTACGTTCCGTCGAACTCGCCACACCCAATACGCACGAGCATTTCCCTATTGCTGATGTTCCTGGGCGCGGCGCTCTGGATCAACAGTATGTTCCCGGGGCGCTGGATGTTCCTCGTTGGCGTGGTCGGCCTGTTCGTATCGCTGTACCTGTGGTTTTCGGAAGCCATCCGCGAATCCGAGGGCGGGCTGAACAGCACGCGCGTGGACCACGCTTACCGTTGGAGCATGGCCTGGTTCATTTTTTCGGAAGTCATGTTCTTCAGCGCCTTTTTCGGGGCGCTATGGTACGCCCGTGAAATCACCACGCCCATGCTTGCCGACATGGACCACCAAAACCTGTTGTGGCCCGGCTTCACTGCGCACTGGCCCAACCTGGGGCCAGGCGGCATTATCGAGGAATTCAAGACGGTCGGCCCCTTCTGGTTGCCCACCATCAACACTGCGCTGCTGCTGACGTCCGGCCTGACGCTGACTTTCTCGCACCATGCACTGCGGGCTGATCACCGCAACAAGGCCATCTTCTGGCTGGCAGCAACCGTGATCCTGGGCTTCACCTTCGTGTTCTGCCAAGGTTATGAATACATGCATGCCTATGTTGACCTGAATCTGCGTTTCGATTCAGGCATCTACGGCTCGCTGTTTTACATCCTTACGGGCTTTCACGGGTTCCATGTCATCATCGGAGCGTCGATACTAACGGTAATCCTGTACAGGATGATCAGGGGGCACTTCACGGCCGAGCAGCACTTCGGTTTCGAAGGTGCGGCCTGGTACTGGCACTTTGTCGACGTTGTCTGGCTGGGCCTGTACTTGTACGTGTACTGGACCTGAGTATTCAGATCACAGGAATGCCTGTCGCCTGAATCCAGCCCAAGCGCCAGGCAAGCAACACAAACAGGAAGAGGACGACGGAAAGCCCTATACGGACGGTCAAGGCATTGACCATGCGATTGGTTCTGCCTTGATCCTTCATCAAATAAACACCTGCGGATACGAGGCTGGCCACGATTCCGAGGAATGCAAGCAATACCAAAATGCGCATGCTGGTCTCCGATGGAGCAGAAATTATTGCAGATATAAAGCACTCTGGCACGCCTTTGCGCAGCGTGCTGGCTCTTTTGTTGTTAGGCGTCGTAGCCGTCGTCTGCGCGTCGCTGGGTATGTGGCAGTTGAACCGGGCCGCAGAACGCGATGCCCTTCACGATGCCATCGAACGGGGGCGCCTGCAAGCACCCATCAGCCTTTCAGGGGCCACACGTCCGGCCGACCTCATTCCCTGGCGCACAGCAAGCTCGCAAGGATACTGGTCGCACCCGCACACGGTATTGCTGGAAAACCGCAATCTCGACGGCAGGCCAGGCTACTGGGTGGCAACACCACTTTTGCTTGCATCTTCCGCATCTGGCAGCGGACAGGCTGATTCCAACCCTGCCGTGCTGGTTTTGCGCGGCTGGATTGAGCGCGACATGCAGGCAGGTTCCGTATCACCGGCCATCCTTCATGAAGAAGGCCTGGTTCAAGTACAGGGCGAGCTGCACACCCATGTCCCGCGCATTTTCGAACTCTGGGATTGGGCGGGCGGCAAGGCCACGCATCTGCCCGGGGCTTTACCCCTGGAAAGCGGCGCCCTGCCCCGGGTACAGAATCTGGATCTAACTGACTACTCTCAGGCAACAGGCCTGCGCATGTTGCCCATCGTATTGGCGCAAACCCAAGACAGCACCGTTATTGCGTCAGCCGGCCAATCTGCCGGGGTTTCAACATTGGCTGGCACGCCAGGCGACGCAGCCTCCCTGCAGCGCGAGTGGCCCGGCCCTTCGCTCGACTCCGATCAAAACCGGGGCTACGCGTTGCAATGGTTCAGCTTCAGCGTCATCGCAGTCCTGGCCGCGCTGTACATAGCGCGCAGGCTGCTGATGCGCGGGCTGGCCCGCAGCAAGCAGTAAGGAAACACCATGATCGTCAATGAAGTTGAACGTTCCACCACAAGCTTGCAGTCGTCTGACCAGGCTGGCCGGCATCAGCCACCCAAGCGCAGCATGTGGCCGCTCTACGCCATTTTGCTGATGGCGCTTTCGCCGGTGGTGGCCGCCTTGCTGGCCTATTTCATGCCGCAATTGGGCTTGCGTCCCGACGGACACAATAATTATGGCCAGATCCTTGACCCTCAACGCCCCCTACCCTCGGCGCAAGCTCTGCCGCTGACCACGCTGGAAGGCGCCCCCTTCGATCTGAGTTCTTTGCTCGGTCAATGGGTGTTGGTAAGCGCTGATGAATCCGCCTGCCCGGAATCCTGTGTGCGCAAGCTTTTCATTCTGCGCAATTCACATGCAAGCCAGGGCAAGAATGTGGATCGCCTGTCGCGCGTGTGGTTCGTCACCGATCAGGGCGAAGTCCCTCAGCAGGTCCTTGATGCTTATGTGGGCACCCACATGTTGCGGGCCGACCCGCAGGCTTTGAAAGCCTATCTGGCCGCCGGGCACACCGGCGCGCAGGCAAGCAATACCCTGCGCAACCACATGTGGATCATTGACCCCCTGGGCAACTTGATGATGGAATTCCCCCCTGATGCCGACCCGATCGAGGTACGCGACGACATTGTGAAGCTGCTGAAGCATTCACGCATTGGTTGAGAAAGATATGGCCATGCCCAAGTTCGAGCAACGTTACCGGAAACTGGTCTTCCTGACCTGGTTCCTCACCCTGGACCTGATCATGTTCGGCGCTTTCGTGCGCCTGACGGATTCCGGTCTGGGTTGCCCGGACTGGCCCGGTTGCTATGGTCAATTCAGCCCGGTAGGCGCAGCCACCCATATCCGCGAGGCCTTCGCAGCCATGCCACATGGGCCGGTGAGCTTCCCCAAGGCCTGGATTGAAATGGTGCACCGCTACGTCGGCGCCCTGCTGGGCATGCTGATCATTGTCATTTCCTGGATGGCCTGGCGTCATCGCAAGGCGCTGGGCCATTCGCCGGCACTGGCCATTGCCACCCTCGCCGCCGTATGCCTGCAAGGTGCTTTTGGTGCGTGGACGGTCACCATGAAGCTGATGCCGCTGATCGTCACTACGCATTTGCTGGGCGGCATGATACTGCTGGCGATGATGACCTGGCTGGCTGCCCGCGAAAAGCGTCACGCCCCCATTATTTCCACCGAACTGCGCTGGAAGCCCTGGGCCGTGGGTGGCCTGCTGCTGCTATTTATACAGGTGGCGCTGGGCGGCTGGGTCAGTACCAATTATGCTGCGCTGGCCTGCATGGATTTCCCAACCTGCCACGGCAGCTGGCTGCCGCCCATGGATCTGGCCAGCGGCTTCTCATTGATCCGGGGGCTGGGCGAACTTCCATCCGGTGAAGTCATTTCTCAGGATGCGCTCACCGGCATCCACTGGGTGCACCGGAATTTCGCTGTCCTTGTCTTTATCTGGCTGGGGGCACTGGCATGGCGGCTGCGCCAATCTCCAGGTCTGGGCGGGCCCTCCCGGCTGATCCTGGCCCTGCTGGTCGCCCAACTGTTCACCGGTCTGACCACCATTTTTTTCGAATGGCCATTGCTGATCGCCGTGTTGCATAACGGCGGCGCTGCCGGCCTGGTATTGGCATGCACCACGATGTGCGCACGCCTCTACGACGTTTCCAAGCAAGGAGTCCCTCATGACCACTCTCAGCATGCAACCGCAAAGCCTGCTGCGGCAATATCTCGTCCTGACGAAGCCGCGGGTCACGCAGCTGGCCGTGTTCTGTGCCGTGATAGGCATGTTCCTGGCAGCACCGGGGCTACCTGATGCCGGGAAGGTCATTGCCGCAACAATAGGCATCTGGTTATTGGCGGCAGCGGCCTTTGCAGTGAATTGCCTCATCGAACGCGAAATCGATGCCCGCATGCTGCGCACAGCACGACGGGCCACTGCCAGGGGGTCCATCACCCCGATACAGGTGATGATTTTTTCGGGGCTGCTGGGCGCGGCAGGCATGCTGGTGCTCTATCACTTGGTGAATCCGCTGACCATGTGGCTGACCTTCGCCACCTTTGTCGGATACGCCATCATTTACACCATGATTCTGAAGCCGCTCACACCTCAGAACATCGTCATCGGCGGGCTCTCGGGCGCCATGCCGCCCGCCCTGGGCTGGGCAGCCGTGGCCGACGCCGTACCTGCGCAGGCCTGGCTGCTGGTGCTGATCATCTTCATCTGGACGCCCCCCCACTTCTGGGCGCTGGCCCTGTATCGCAACAACGACTACAAACGGGCCGGGCTACCTATGCTGCCAGTCACCCATGGGCAACAGTTCACGCGCTTGCATATCCTGCTCTACAGCGTGGCCCTGTTCGCCGCCAGCATCCTGCCCTTCATCATCCGCATGAGCGGCCCGCTGTATCTGGTTTCGGCCGTAGCCCTCAGCGGCCTGTTCGTCTGGCGTTCGTGGCAGCTGTATCAGCATTACACCGACGAACGCTCACGCGGCTTGTTCCGCTACTCCATCGTGTACCTCGCCCTGCTCTTCGGCGCGCTACTGGTCGATCACTGGGTGGTTTAAAGAAAAACGAAAATTGGGGACAGACCACGATTTCTTTCAGAAATCGTGGTCTGTCCCCAATTTTCTGTCCCTCATTAAAAAAAAAGGACACCGTTGGAGGTGTCCCGGAAAACATCCGCTTCGAAAGGGAGGGGAAGAGGAGAAACATGAAGCGGATGGCAGACGAAATAAACGACTATCCGCTATTTACTTGCGTCCATGTTTGTTGGGCTACGTGAATGCGACTTGGTTCCCCGATCGCCCATTGCAGATGCATCCAAATGTGTATCAACGCGACCCAGCCGCGGCAAGCAGGCTTCAGTCGGCCGGTTGCAGTGCCACCCGCAGCTTCTTGAAAGCGGCGGCTTCAATCTGACGGACGCGCTCGGCAGAGATCCCGTATTCGGCGGCCAGTTCCATGAGGGTCATGCCGCCGTCATCCTGAAGCCAGCGGGCTTCGACGATGCGCCGCGAGCGCGGGTCGAGCGTTTCGATGGCATCGGCCAGCCCCTGCCCATGCAGCGTATCGATGGCGCGGCGCTCAAGTACCTGAGAGGGTTCTTGCTGGCCTTCGTCTGACAGATACGAAATCGGTGCAAAGGTTTCGTCGTCGTCAGCCGGGGCTTCGAGTGCAAGTTCACGGCCCGACATGCGGACTTCCATTTCGCTGACGTCTTCGGGCCGGACGTTCAGTTCGCGCGCAATTTCATTGACCTGCTCAGTATCGAGCGTGCTGCCGTCCGGACGCATGCGCCGCAGATTGAAAAACAGCTTGCGCTGCGCCTTGGTGGTGGCCACTTTGACCAGCCGCCAGTTGCGAATGATGTATTCGTGGATTTCAGCCTTGATCCAATGGACGGCAAACGACACCAGGCGAACGCCGCGTTCGGGGTCGAAGCGTTTTACGGCTTTCATGAGGCCGACGTTGCCTTCTTGAATGAGATCGGCATGCGGTAAGCCATAGCCCAGGTACTGGCGGGAAATAGACACCACCAGCCGCAGATGCGACATGATGAGCTGACGGGCGGCTTCAAGATCCGAGTTGTCACGCAAGCGCTGCCCGAGGGAGACTTCCTGTTCCGGCGTGAGCAGGGGCACACGATTGACGGCGCTGATGTAGGCTTCAATCGTGCCCAGGGCACCGGGATTGGAAATGGCGACCGCCAGATTGTTCTGGGGCGCAAGGGTAAGAGCTTGAGTATTTTGAGTCATCGGATGGCGGTTCCTCGCAAGAAATTCCATTAACAACCAGATGTTAGCACTCGAAGGCCGAGAGTGCTAATACCAGTTAGACGGAATATTATCCATCAAGTTCCCATATATGGAAAAGACAGCAAGAAACGCAGCTGGGAAAAGGCGTCGGGGCCAGAAAATCACTGGCCCCGAAGCGCCTTTCAGGACCTACTGCTACAGCCGCTCCGCATGGAACACCAGGTGGTCGTCCATGAAGGTGCTGATGAAGTAATATCCGTGGTCATAACCTTCGTGACGTCGCAAGGTCAGTGGCTGACCGGCCTTGGCGCAGGCCGCTTCAAAGGCTTCCGGGTTCAGCTGGTTTTCCAGGAAATTATCCGCCAGCCCCTGATCAATGAGGATCCCGCCTGGATAGGGCCTGGACGATGCCGCCATCAACTCTGATGCATCGTGCTTCGCCCAAAGGTCGCGATCTTCACCCAGATAACCAGTGAAGGCTTTTTCGCCCCACGGGCACTGCGAAGGCGCCGCAATAGGCGCAAAGGCCGACACTGAGCGATATTGCCCAGGGTGCCGCTGCGCCAGTACCAGCGCCCCATGCCCGCCCATGGAATGGCCGAAGATGCCGGCGCGTTTCGGGTCGCCAGGCAATTGGCTGGTAGCGATCTTGAAAAGCTCGTCGGCCACATAGCTTTCCATGCGATAGTGGCGCGCCCAGGGGCCCTGGGTGGCATCAAGATAAAAACCCGCCCCAGTACCAAAATCCCAGTCGTCGTCTTCGCCGGCCACGCCGGCACCGCGCGGGCTGGTATCTGGCGTTACAAGCATAAGACCCAGCTCGGCGGCACGTCGCTGTGCGCCGGCCTTGATCATGAAGGTTTCTTCCGTGCAAGTCAGACCCGCCAGGTAGAACAGCACCGGTACCCGGCCCTGTTCCGCCTGGGCCGGCAGGAACACGGAAAAGTTCATGGGCAGGCCAACGGCGCTGGAAGCATGCCTGTAGAAAGTCTGGGTGCCGCCAAAGCATCGATGACGGCTGATTACCTCAAGGGTATCGGTCGACATTGATGATTCCTTATCTTCAGTAGAGCACTACGGAGCGAATGGATTCGCCGCGTTTCATGAGGTCGAAACCTTCGTTGATGCGTTCCAGTGGAAGGGTGTGGGTGATGAGATCGTCAATGTTGATCTTGCCATCCATATACCAATCGACAATGCGCGGCACGTCCGTGCGGCCTCGGGCACCACCGAAAGCTGTACCTTTCCAGACCCGCCCGGTTACCAGCTGGAACGGACGAGTGGAGATCTCGGCGCCCGCTTCTGCCACGCCGATGATAATGGACTGGCCCCAACCACGATGGCAGCATTCCAGGGCCTGGCGCATCACCTGCGTGTTGCCGATGCATTCGAAGGAATAGTCCGCACCGCCATCGGTGAGCTGAATGATGTGATCGACAACGTTTTCCACTTCATTGGGGTTGACGAAATCAGTCATGCCGAACTGGCGCGCCATGGCTTCACGTTCGGGGTTGAGGTCCACGCCGATGATCTTGTCGGCACCCACCATGCGCGCGCCCTGGATGACGTTCAGGCCAATCCCGCCGAGGCCGAACACCACCACATTGGCCCCTGCCTCGACCTTGGCAGTAAACAGCACTGCGCCCAGGCCGGTAGTCACGCCGCAGCCTATGTAGCAAATCTTGTCAAAGGGGGCATCGCTGCGTACCTTGGCCAGCGCGATTTCCGGCACCACAATGTGGTTGGCGAAAGTTGACGTGCCCATGTAGTGATGTATCGGCTTGCCGTCGATGCTGAATCGGCTGCTGCCGTCGGGCATGAGCCCCTTGCCCTGGGTAGCACGTATGGCCGTGCACAGATTGGTCTTCTGAGACAGGCAGGATTTGCACTGGCGGCATTCCGGCGTGTAAAGCGGCACAACGTGATCACCCGGCTTGAGCGATGTGACACCAGCGCCGACTTCCAGAACGACGCCCGCACCTTCATGGCCAAGAATGGCGGGAAACAGGCCTTCCGGGTCTGCCCCCGACAGCGTGTAGTAGTCCGTATGGCAGATGCCGGTGGCTTTGATTTCCACCAATACCTCGAATGCCTTGGGACCTTGCAGCTCGACTTCCTCAATGGTCAGGGGGGATCCGGCCTTCCAGGCCACAGCTGCTTTGGTTTTCATGCGTTCTCCTAGACATCGGGATGACCGGTCGGCATCCCCGAAAGCTTTGATGTTAAATGATTCATGCAGGGGATCAATACTGGGCCGCTTTCCCCGTCAGGGCGATACCGGCGCGCAGCATTAAGTAAGAACAGCCGTCCAGCGCCCGCTGGAACAGATTTCGTTTCTTCAGGTGCTCGACCGTCACAACACGGGAATTGCTGCTCATTTCATCTTCCAGGGCTTGCTTCAGCACATGCGAAAAGCCTGCATCATCGATGAAGACATTGGCTTCCCGAGCCAGCAGCAGGCTGAAGGGGTCAAGATTGGACGACCCCACCATGGCGCACTCGTCGATGACTGCCACCTTGGCGTGCAGATAGCTTGCCATGTATTCGTGGATTTCCAGGCCCTCTGCCAGCAAGTCGTTATACATGTAGCGGCAGGCCCGATACTGCATGGCGTATTCCGAACGGCCTTGCAACAGCAGCCTAACCCTGACCCCCCTGCCGGTAGCCAGACGCAAAGCCTTGCGCAGCCGTCGGCCCGGGAAAAAATAGGCATTGGCGATCAGCACCTCGTGTTGGGCCCTACCCAGAGCTTTCAGGTAGACATCCTCAATACGTTGCCGAAAGCGCAGATTGTCACGCAGTACCATGGCTGCGCGCATGCCATCGGCTACGGGCTGGTGACGGGCCTGGCGCTGGGCCAGCAATCTTTCCCCCCATTTTTGAAAGCGCTGGTAGAAACTGGCTTCGTCTTCGCTGCGACGCCAGCTCATGCGCAGCCACAGTGCCCGCTGCGAATGCACAATATCGTCAACGATGGGGCCGCGAATCTCGACGGCAAAGTCAAAACGCGGCCTCGGCCCCTTGCCATCGTTAGGCACATCCTCGTAATCATCCAGGATGTTGATCCCACCCACAAAACCGACACGGCCATCAACCACGCAGGTCTTGCGATGCATGCGACGCAGGCGACGCAAATCAAAATGTGCCTGTCTCAGGCCACGGGGTTCCGGGCGATAAACGCGATGGTGCACACCGCTATCGGTAAGCAGGTCGCACACATCGTAGGCCGTATCGTTGCAACCGAAGCCATCCAGCACCACCCTGACTTTGACACCCCGGACAACGGCCCGACGCATGGCATCGATCACACGATAGCCAGTGGCATCCAGATTGAAGATGTAGGTTTCAAGATGCACGTAATACTGCGCAGCATCAATGGCAGTAATAAGGGCCGGGAAATATTCCTCGCCGTTGTGCAGCAAACGAATGTCATTGCCTTCCCGCCACCGCAGCTTGAGACGAGGTGTGAGAAATTCTGGCCTGCGGCCACCGCGCTGAGGCGACGTAGGCTCAGGGGAGCTCAAGTTCGGCGAAGAGGGGCGCATGATCAGAGATCTGCCGCCAGGGCATGCCGTGCAACACCCGTGCATGCCGCACGGCAAAACCGCGCTGGTAAATGCGGTCGAGCCGCAGCCACGGGAAAGCCGCCGGGAAGGTACGCGGTGGCGGCGTCAAACGGGCTGCCCCATTGGCACCGAGTTCGTGCACTTTTTGCGCAAGAGTGTTGGGGCGCATGGGCGCCAGCGAGTCTCGCAAGCGCCGCAACAACCGGGGGTCGCGAGCCTGAGGCGCCACCGCAAAAACCTCGTACAGGCCCAGTTGCTGCACAAATAGCGGCGCCAGCCGGTTATTCCAGTCGTTGAAGTCGCCGGCGATAAGCACCGGCTCGTCTTCTGGCACCAGACGCTTGATGCGTTCCACCAGCGCCGCTACCTGACGTGAACGACCACCGGCAAACAGGCCCAGATGCACCACCAGGCAATGCACCGGTGTTTCGTTGATTTCAACCACGGCATGAAGCAGGCCGCGCTGTTCCATACGGTGGTCGGAGACATCCTGGTTTTCGTACTGAAGCACGGGGAAGCGCGACAACAGGGCATTGCCATGATCGGTACGGGAACGCACTGCGTTGCACCCATAGACCGCCTGCATGCTGAGCACCGCCGCCAGCGACTCGTGCTGCCCGTCAAGCTTGTAGCGTTGCTCGTTGCGACCCTGCACTTCCTGCAGGAAGAGCAGGTCGGGACGCAGGTTGTACAGCCCCAGACGAAGTGCCGTCAGCGATTCGCGGATGCCCGTCGCTGAACGGCCCTTATGGATGTTGTAGCTGACGACCCTGAGAACGGTCACCTGCGGAGTGCTCCTATTTTGCTTCGACGTTGCGCAAACGGATGTGCAGTTCGCGCAACTGCTTTTCATCGACTGCGGAAGGTGCCTGAGTCAAGAGGCACTGGGCCCGCTGGGTCTTGGGGAAAGCGATGACGTCACGAATGGACTCGGCGCCAGCCATCATGGTGACCAGACGATCCAGCCCAAATGCCACACCGCCATGGGGCGGTGCGCCGTATTGCAGGGCGTCCAGCAAAAAGCCGAACTTCTGCCGGGCTTCTTCGTCGCCGATATTCAGGGCGCGGAACACCTTGCTCTGGATTTCGGCACGATGGATACGGACCGACCCGCCACCGATTTCCCAACCATTCAACACGATATCATAGGCCTTGGCCAAAGCACGCGATGGGTCGGTTTCCAGCAGGTCTTCGTGGCCATCCTTGGGGCTGGTGAAAGGGTGATGGGCAGCAAAGTAGCGGCCTTCTTCCTCGTCATATTCGAACATGGGGAAGTCAACCACCCACAGCGGCTTCCAGCTTTTTTCGAACAGGCCGTTTTCACGACCGAATTCGCTGTGGCCGATCTTGACACGCAACGCGCCTATGGCGTCGTTGACCACGCGCGCCTTGTCTGCGCCAAAGAAGATCAGATCGCCGCTTTGCGCACCCGTACGTTCCATCACGCCCTTCAGCGCATCCACATGGATGTTCTTTACGATAGGCGACTGCAGCCCTTCGGGGACGGCAGCCGCATCATTGACTTTGATGTAGGCCAGACCCTTGGCACCATAAATGCCGACGAACTGGGTGTAGCTGTCGATTTCACTGCGGCTCATGGTGGCGCCCCCGGGCACGCGCAGGGCAACCACACGCGAAGCCGGGTCATTGGCAGGCGCCGCAAACACCTTGAAGCCAACATCCTTCATCAGATCATCGACGTCGACGAGTTCCAGCTTCACGCGCAGGTCGGGCTTGTCGGACCCAAAGCGGCGCATGGCTTCTTCCCAGGTCATGGTAGGGAAGCTTGCCGGCAACTCGACCTGCTGCACGGCTGAGAACACATGGCGCAGCATGCCTTCGAAAATGGCGCGGATTTCCACCTCGTTCAGGAAGGAGGTTTCGCAGTCGATCTGGGTGAACTCAGGCTGGCGGTCGGCGCGCAGGTCTTCGTCGCGGAAGCACTTGGTGATCTGATAATAGCGGTCGAAACCCGCGACCATCAGCATCTGCTTGAACAGCTGCGGCGATTGCGGCAGCGCGAAGAACTCGCCTGCATTCACCCGCGAAGGCACGAGGTAGTCGCGTGCGCCTTCAGGCGTGCTCTTGGTGAGCATAGGAGTTTCGATGTCAATGAAGCCGAGCTGATCCAGATACTTGCGCACTTCCATGGCGACGCGGTAGCGCAGCATCAGATTGTGCTGCATCTGCGGACGGCGCAGGTCGAGCACCCGATGCGTCAGGCGTGTGGTCTCGGAAAGGTTGTCATCGTCCAGCTGGAAGTGCGGCGTCACCGAAGCATTCAGGATTTCGATCTCGCGGCAGAGGATTTCAACCTCACCCGATGCCAGCTCGGTATTGAGGGTGCCTTCCGGCCGCTCGCGTACCAGGCCCGTAACCCGCACGCAAAATTCATTACGTATGCGTTCGGCTGTTTCGAAGGCGGACTCGTTGTCTGGATCGACAACAATCTGAGCCAGGCCGGCGCGGTCGCGCAGGTCGATGAAAATGACACCGCCGTGATCGCGGCGGCGGTGAACCCAACCGAATAAAGTAACGGTCTGGCCCATCTGGGCTTTGCTGACCTCGCCCGTGTAGCAGGTACGCATCAAGGATGACTCCATAAAAAATTCTGTAATGTTTTCACGCGGGGTGGCCAGACGAATCATCGGCCGTGGACGACTGCGACGCACCCTGAACGCCGGCCCCCGGCACGCCCGCCACCCCGTAAGGGCCCGGCGCTCGCGGCTCGGGAGCCACCACACCCATCGAAATAATGTACTTGAGGGCGGCATCGACAGTCATGTCGAGTACATGGACATCGCCGCGAGGCATCATCAGGAAAAAACCCGATGTGGGGTTGGGGGTCGTGGGAACGTACACGCTCACGTAATCGCCCTGCAAGCGGTCGGCCACTTCCCCGGACGGGGCACCGGTCAGGAAGGCGATGGTCCATGCGCCCTGACGCGGGTACTGCACCAGCACCGCTTCGCGAAACGCCTGGCCATTGGGAGCAAGCACGGTATCGCTGACCTGCTTGACCGAATTATAAATGGATCGCACCAGGGGTATGCGCCCCAACAGGTCTTCCCAGCGTTCAAGCAGACTGCGGCCGATGAAGTTGGCACCCAAAAGACCCGTCATGAAAACCACCAGCAGGACAACGAGCAACTGAAAGCCCGGAATCTGCAGACCGAAGAGCGAACGGGATGTCAGAAAGGCAGGCACGATGCCTTCGAGGGTGTCTATCAGCAGGCCCAGCACCCAGACCGTGATGACCAACGGTATCCAGATGAGCAGGCCTGTGATGAAGTACCGCTTGATGTGGCGCATGCATGCCTGCCAGGGGTTCAGGCGGACGAGGCGGGCGCCGTACTGGAAGCCGCCGCGGAAGAACCGCTGCCTGTGGAGGCCGAGGCTGAGCCTCCTTCCGAAGCCGCCGGCTTGCCGGAAGCGCCATTATTGCGGAAATCCGTGACATACCAGCCCGAACCTTTCAGCTGGAACCCTGCGGCGGTAACCTGCTTGACATAGGTTTCCTGACTGCACTCGGGGCAGACGGTAAGAACCGGATCCGACATCTTCTGAAGCACATCCTGCTCGTGATTGCAGGCGCTGCACTTGTAAGCGTAGATAGGCACGACAATGTATCCTGATATAAAAAGGATATTGGAAACACGCAACCGCGCCATCAAGGGGCGCGGTTGCCTGAAAACTTCGTGATTTTACCCGTTTGGACGCAAGCCCGGGTAAATAGGCTCAGCCCTGTGCAATCAGGAACATGGTCGCGGCAATCAGGGTGGGAGGCATTGCCGCGGCAAGCAGCTTCAGGGGCGAGATGGCACCGTCGGGGAAAGTGCTCTTGAGAATTGCAAACCCGGCCGGGTTGGGTGCATTGGCAATGACAGTCAAGCCGCCCCCCGTCACTGCGCCGGCTACCAGCATGTAGCGCCAGGCTTCGGAAGTGCCTTCCACCAGCGAGCCTAAGTAAGTCAGCGCAGCGTTGTCGGTCATGGCGGTCAGGGCAGTCGCCCCCCAATAGAGCACCGCAGGCGACAGGCCGCCCAGCAGATCTTGAAGCCACCACTTCTGCATGCCGCCCAGCACCACCAGACCGGCCAGAAAGAAACCGACCATCAAGCCTTCGCGGATCATCAGCGGGTTCTGATAGCGGCTATAGGCATAGGCATAGCCGATGAAAAGCAGCAACAAGCCCAGGAACAACGACATATGGTGGGCCGACAGCACAATGCCCACCAGAAAAGCGATATGGATGGCCATCACGATGAACGGCACCGGCGGCCGCTGTTCTTCGGTCGTGTCGGACACGCCAATTGAGCCATCCAGCAAATACTTGCGGCACACGATGGTGACCAGACCGGCGCTAAGGATCACGGCAACAACGGCCCGCCAGCCGAAATGCGTAGCCATATAAGCGCTATCCCAGCCAAAGGTGGACGCCACCATGAGCACGGGCGGTGCGGCATAGGCGGTCAACACGCCACCGATGGATATATTCACGAACAGCACGCCCAGCGTCAGATATTTGAAACCCTCCTGACCATGGCGGCGGAAATAAGCATCACGCAGCAGCAGCGCGGCCAGCGTCATGGCGGCGGGTTCGGTGATGAAAGAGCCCGCCAGCGGGACAAAAGACAGAATCACGAAATACATGGCCAGCTCGCGGCGCATCGGCAACGCCCTGGCCAGGGCTTTCACCAGAATGTCGACCACGGCAATGATGGGCCGGCTGGCCGCAACAACCATGATGGCAAACACAAAGGCCGGCTCGGTAAAGTTGCTGGAGTCAACATAGGCCACTGCCGGGCCCACACCCACGAAGACCACCATGAAGGCGACCAGCACGGCGGCCCACACACCAAATACGGCTTCGACTTCGGATAGCAGATGCCACATACCGGCATTCGGCCCGCCCTTGTTGGCCATGCGGGCAAATACCGGAACAGAGAAAGTATGGATGATGGCCAGTACAAAAAGCGCCGTGGCCAGATATTCGATAAAACCGCTCATGCTGTCAGGAACCTTGTTGAATCGTAATTGATGTGGAGGGATTTTCGCATGACCCGCCCGTTGCGCCCGAACGACGGTCTTCAAGGATCATACGTGCGCCCTTTTCGGCGATCATCATAGTCGGTGAATTGGTATTGCCTGAAGTGATGGTCGGCATGATAGAGGCATCCACCACCCGCAACCCACCGACGCCATGCACCCTGAGCCTGGCATCAACCACCGCGCCATTACCCGAACCCATACGGCACGTGCCCACGGGATGAAAGATCGTGGTGCCGATATCGCCGGCAGCCAGTTCAAGGTCGGCCCGTTCCTGAACCTGCCCGCCTGGCCGGTATTCTTCCGGCTGGAACCTGGCCATGGCCGATTGCGACATAATGCGCCGGGTCAGACGGATACTGTCGGCAGCCACCTGGCGATCTTCTTCCGTACTGAGGTAGTTGCAAAGGATTTCGGGTGGGTCCCCCGCGTGGGGGCTGCGAATGCGGACATGGCCTCGGCTGCTGGGCCGAAGATTACACACCGAAGCCGTCATGGCAGGGAAGTCGTGCAGGTTCTCGCCGAATTTTTCCAGCGAAAGCGGCTGCACATGGTATTCGACATTGGCCCGGTCGTATTCGGGGCTGGAGCGGGCAAAAGCGCCCAGTTGCGAAGGTGCCATGGTGAGTGGGCCACGCTTGCGCAGGTAATACTGCAGCCCCATGGACGCCTTGCCCCACAGGGAAGCAGCCATCGTGTTCAGAGTGCGCGCATTGCTCAGCTTGTAGATCAGGCGCAATTGAAGATGGTCCTGCAGGTTGGCGCCCACACCCGCCAGGTCGTGCACGACAGGCAAGCCCAGACTGGCAAGATAGCGCCCCGGGCCTACCCCCGATAGCTGCAACAACTGCGGTGAACCTATGGCCCCTGCCGCCAGGATGACTTCGGCATGCGCCCGGCCATAGCGCTGTTCGCCATCCTGCAGAAAATGCACACCGACCGCCCTGCGCCCGTCGAACTGTATGCGTTGTGCATGGGCCTGAGTACGTACTGTCAAGTTGGGGCGCCCCATGATAGGGTGCAGAAAGGCGCGCGCTGCCGTCCAACGCACACCGCGACGCTGGTTGACCTCGAAATACGAGCAGCCTTCGTTGTCGCCCTGATTGAAGTCGGCAATGGAAGGGATGCCCGCCTGGGCCGCTGCCTGACGAAAGGCATCCAGCACATCCCAGGACAAACGCTGGCGTTCGACGCGCCATTCGCCACTGTCGCCGTGGAACTCAGAGGCCCCAGCATGATGGTCTTCCATCTGCTTGAATAGCGGCAGAACATCGCCCCAAGCCCAACCTACGTTGCCCTGGGCTGCCCAGCCATCGTAATCGGCCGCCTGCCCACGCATGTAGATCATGCCGTTGATGGCCGAACTACCGCCCAGCACACGACCACGCGGATAACCCAGCGAACGCCCGTTCAAGCCGGGATCGGGTGCCGTGACATAGCACCAGTCAGTGCGCTGATTACCGATGCAATAAAGATAGCCCACTGGAATGTGTATCCAGCGCCAATCGTCGCGCCCCCCTGCTTCCAGCAGCAGGACGCGGATATTTGGGTCGGCCGACAGGCGATTGGCCAGCAGGCAGCCTGCCGAGCCTGCGCCCACGATGACGTAATCGAATTCCGACCCGCCGTCTGAAGACTTATCGTCATGCCCGGCATCCCCAGGCGCGGCCAAGCTTGCGCCCGGGCTGGTGCTCCCCATGCCTAACCTCCTTTTGTTTATGTTCTTGTTATGTATTTTTATTGCCGCCGACACTGACGGCCAGGCCTTGCAAGTGCTACGCCATCTGAGCCATAACCTTACAACGGCAGGACCGTCCCTGCCAGTGCGGCCAACACCATCATGACACCCACCGCCATGTTCGAGCGGAACAACATAAAGCTGCGGTCCGGCCGCTTGATGCTGAAAACACTCAACTGCCAGATAAAGTGCAGGGCGATGGCCGCCATCACGACGTAGTAAGGCCAGCCCAGAGCCATGGCCCACCCAGCATACACCCATAACGCCGTGGTCGCGGCGTAAAACCCGCCAATCCACAGTTTGCCACGGTCGCCGAAACGCATGGCGGTGGAATGCAGCCCCAGCCGCAAGTCGTCGCGCAGATCAACGTAGGCATAGATGGAGTCGTATCCGACCTGCCACAACACCGCGCCCAGCCACATTGCCCAGGCAGCCAGCGGCACGATATCGCGCGTGTCGGACCAGGCCATCAGCATGCCCCAGTTGAAGGCAATACCCAGAACTATCTGCGGCCAGTTGGTGAAGCGTTTGCACAAGGGGTAGATGATGACGATGGGCACGAGAATGACCGCCAGCCAGCGGCTGTACTCGTTGATGGCCAGCAGCAGCAAGGCGCAGACACATAATTGCGCGAACACGAACCAGAGCGCGTTCCGCAGACTGAGCTGGCCGCTGGTCAGCGGCCGGAAACGGGTACGCTCAACCTTGCTATCGATGTCGCGATCAAAAATGTCGTTGAAGCAGCAGCCCACCCCACGCATCAGGAAGGCACCCAGGCAGAAAATGAATAATCGCCAAAGCGTGGGCAGCCCGTCGGCGGCCTGGATCAGCGCTGTTACGGTGGGCAGCAGTGTCAGCCAGGTGCCCACCGGACGGTCGAGACGGCAAAGGCGCGCGTAAGGCCCCCACGAACGTGGCAGCCAGCGCTCCACCCAGTCATCCGGCCTCATGTCGGCGAGGTCGGGGATCGGTGGACGCGTGTTCTTCGAAGGGCTGTTTTCTGTGGGTGTTGCCTGATTCATGTGCTGCAGGAGGATTCCATTTTCAGTTGGTGCAAAGTGGGTCGCCCTGCGAGGGCGGAGTCAACTTTCGCGGATAAGCTCACCCAAAGTGGCGATACCTTCGCGGATCCGCTGTTCAGACACTGTGACGAAACTCAGCCGCAAAGTGTTGGCCCGAGGCTGACCCGCGTAAAAAGGCGCGCCCGGAACGAAAGCCACATTGCGCTCAATGGCCCTTTCAAGCAGGCGGCTGCCGTCAAGATGTTCAGGCAGGTTGACCCAGACGAACATACCACCTTCCGGACGCGTCCAGGATGCTGTGGCCGGGAAATGTTCGTCCATGGCATCAAGCATGTAATGGCATTGCTGCTTGTAGAGTTCGCGCACCATGGGAAGATGGCGGTCGAGGAAGCCGTCTTTGATGGTTTCATAGACGGCCATTTGCGAGACCGTGGCCGTATGCAGATCGGTAGCCTGCTTGATCTGCACCAGCTTGGAAATAATGGGGCGCGGCGCCACGATATAGCCTAGCCGCAACCCGGGCGCCAGCACTTTGGAAAACGTCCCCAGACGCACCACGGTGGCACCTACTTTGCGGCCCAGTGCCAGCAGCCCGGGCAGGGGCTCGCCCGCATAGCGGAGTTCGCCGTAGGGGTCGTCTTCGATGATGGGCAATTGCAGGGCTGCACAACGTTCGACCAAAGCCTGTCGACGTGCGAGGTCGAGCGACACGCCCGTGGGGTTCTGAAAGTTGGGCAAGGCATACAGAAAACGGGCCCCGGCCGCCAGCGTATCGGTGATCTGTTCGGGAATGAGCCCACCTTCATCGGTGGGAATGGACGCGTATTCAGGCCCGAACAAAGAGAACGACTGCAGCGCCCCCAGATAACTGGGCGCTTCGACCAGCACCTTGCTGCCTTCATCAATGAAAAGCTTGCCCAGCATATCGAGCGCCTGCTGCGAACCGGACACGATGAGGATTTCATCCAGCGACACATCAGCGCCGCGACGCTTGAAATCGTCGGCTACCCACTGACGCAGGGGGGTATAGCCTTCGGTGGGGCCATACTGAAGTGCCGCCTTGCCATTCTGCTGCAGTACGCGGTTGAAGGCGGCGTTGATTTCTTCCACCGGGAAGCCCCCCGGCGCCGGCAGGCCGCCCGCAAAGGAAATGACTTCCGGACGCTCGGTGACCTTAAGGATCTCTCGAATGGTGGAACTGGTAAGCTGCTGCGCGCGCTGGGAAAATGTATATGGAAGTGTGTACGAATCCATGAACGAGAAATCCAGAAAAAAGAACGGAATCCTCTAGATTACCGCAAACCGGCGACGGGTTCAGCCGCTGCCAGGCCACACTTCATGGCCGGTGCCCAAGCCCAGGCTGAAGCACCGGGTTTCACGCGACTCAGGAAAGGTTCAGGACGTCGGCCATGGCGTCGGTGAAATGCTCTACATTGGCCTGATTCAAGCCCGGCACCGCCACTCGCCCTGAATCTATGACGTAGACACCGTGGCGCTCACGCAAAGCCAGCAATTGCTCGCGCGACAAACCGGTATAGGTGAACATGCCTTGCTGGCGAACGAAATAACTGGCATCGTAAGCAGGGACTTTGGCGCTGAGCTGTTCGTGCACCAGAGTGCGCATCCAGCTCATGCGTTCGCGCATGACAGCCACATCTTCCAGCCAGTTGGCATGCAGGTTTTCATCATTCAGGACGCCGGCCACAATATGGCCGCCATGCCAGGGGGCGCTGGAATAGATGCGGCGGACAATGGCCTTGAGCTGGCCCAGCACAAGTTCGGCTTCGGCTTCCGAACCGCAAACCACCGAAAGCCCGCCGCAACGCTGGCCGTAAACCGAAAGGTTCTTGGAAAACGAATTGGCCACCAGGAAAGTCAGCCCGGCATCGGCCATGGCACGGACGGCATACGCGTCTTCGTCCATGCCCACCCCCATGCCCTGATAGGCCATGTCCAGAAAGGGGATGAGACCACGCTCGCCCAGCACAGTGATGACCTCATCCCACTGACTGGTGGAAAGGTCGACACCAGTGGGGTTGTGGCAGCAGGGATGCAGCAGGACGATGCTGCGCGAAGGCAGGCCACGCAGGCAGCTCATCATGGCATCGAAAGCCAGCCCCTTGGTGGCCGGGTCGTAATAGGGGTAGCTGTGGGTGGGCACACCTGCGCCGCCGAAGATGGCGTAATGATTGTCCCAGGCGGGGTCGCTGATCCAGATGCCGCTTTCCGGATAGGCGGCATGCAGTAGATCGGCACCTACTTTGAGCGCGCCCGTGCCGCCCAAGGTCTGGATGGTGGCAACGCGGCCCTGGGCGACGGCTTCGCTGTCGGCGCCGAAGACCACCCGCTGTACGGCGCTGCGATAGTCCGCCAGCCCCTCCATGGGCAGATAAGTGCGGGGCGCCGGGTCAGCGGCCAGCGCCTTTTCCACGGTGGCCACCGACGACAACACGGGGATGCGGCCCTGGTCGTCGTAGTACAGGCCGATAGTGAGGTTGACCTTCTGCGGATGCGTATTCCGGTGAAAGGCATCGTTCAACCCGAAGATGGGGTCGCCCGCGTATGGCTGGAGGTGATCGAACATGATGAAAGAATCCGTATGGAAAAAAACCCAGGGGGCGCTTTTGCCTTGGGGCGGTCTGGCGGCAAAAAAATACGCGCCAGGACACTGTACGCGAAACGCGCAGGCCCATAAAATCACTGCCCGCTTTTTTCTCGTGCCGATGGCTCGCCACTGCAAGCCGTTCGGAAAATCAATGCACACAATTATAAGGACACGGATCGTGATAGTAGAGCGCGAGTTCCATGCCCTGTTTGGCCAACTGGCGGAACAGGGCTTCAGTATGCAGGATGGTCTATTGCCCCAGGACCTGATAGATGGTTTATATGAAGAGGGGCGCCAGGGCTGGAGTAGCGGCGCATTCCGCGCTGCAAGGGTGGGGCCCACCCAGCAGCCCCTGCACTCACCCGCCATCCGGGGCGATACCATCCGATGGCTGGAGCCAGGCCCGGAAAACAGCGCACAGTCCCGATTCCTTGGCTGGGCTGAAGCCTTACGCCACCAGCTTAACAGCCACTTCTACCTGGGGCTGAAGCATTCCGAATTCCACTTTGCCCACTACGATATCGGGCGCGGCTACGCCCGGCACCTGGATCAACACCGCGGCCAGCCCCACCGCCGCATTTCTTTGATTCTTTACCTGACACCCGACTGGCAAGCCGACGACGGTGGTGAACTGTGCGTCTACGCTGCGAATGACCCTGCCAGGGAATGGCAGCGCGTGCAGCCCACACAAGGCCGGCTGGTCGTGTTTCGCAGCGAGCTGCTGCCCCACGAAGTGCTGCCCGCCCGTAAGCCGCGCTGGAGCGTGGCAGGCTGGTTCCGCAGCGACGAACCGCCACCGCAACCCTGATAGCATGCCGCGTTCACGCCAAATGTTTTTCAAACCACGCCAAGGCCTTCTGCCAGCCATCTTTGGCGGCATCCGCCCGGTAGCTGGGGCGGTAATCGGCATGAAAGGCGTGCGGCGCATCGGGATAGATCACGAATTCTGATGCCTTGGCCGCATCGCTGCCCTTGCCCAGGGCAGCTTTCATTTTCTCGACGGTATCCAGCGGGATGCCGCTGTCCTTCTCACCATAAAGGCCCAGTACCGGGGCATTGATGTCTTTGACGACATCAACAGGATGCCTGGGTCGCAATTCGTCGGCGTCGCCAACCAGGCGGCCATACCACGCAACACCCGCCTTGAGCCGCGGATTGTGCGCGGCATACAGCCACACAGCGCGGCCCCCCCAGCAGAAGCCTGTGATCCCCAGCCGATTTACATTGCCGCCGTTCTTACCTGCCCAGGCAACGGTGGCATCCAGGTCGGACATCACCTGTTCGTCGGGAACCTTGTTCACCACCTCGCTGAACAGTCGTGGAATCTCGGTGTATCGGGCAGGGTCTCCCTGGCGCACGAACATTTCCGGCGCAATCGCCATATACCCTTCCCGTGCCAGCCGGCGGCACACATCCTGTATGTACTCATGTACCCCGAAGATTTCCTGAATCACCAGAATAACGGCCGTACCCGTTTTCTCTTCAGGCATGGCGCGGTAAGCGGGAATGGAGCCCCCCTCGACGGGAATGCGTACCTCGCCTGCCACAAGGCCTGCCGCCTCTGTCTTGATGGCGGTCTGCGCTGCGACCGGACCGGCAGCGGCGGCAAAGCCCGCCGCCAGCGAAGTAGCCAGGAACCCTCGCCGATTCAACTGCAAGGGAGGCACGAGACTGTCGTACTCGGCTTGGTGTTGCCCGCGCACCGGCTGGCGAGCAGCATCAGTCGTGTCATTCGTATTGCGTTCCATCGGCGTTCCCCTGTCTGTCATTGAAATGATGCAGCCCGTCCGATTATTCACAAAGCTTGCCATCCCTACAAGGACTTGAATGGGCTGCTGCTGTTCATTTCTTGCCCTGTCCGCCCCCCTTGCCCTTATCGCTCTCATCGACGTGCTCAGGCTTGCCCTTATGAGAAGTCGAAGCGATGTCGTCAAGTTCCTTCTTGCTCATGGATTCATACATCGAACGAGAAGCGCCCTTTAGTTGCTTGACCGGGGTATCACCGCGCTTTGCCGACAAGGCGGCCCCCGCCGCCTTCTGCTGCGCCCTGGATTTCGCTGGCATGGGATCTCCTTTACCAAAAACAGCGGGTGAGATTACCGGCACGCCACAGGAAGCGGCCCAGACATGCCGGACGTTTCCCTTACGCCAGCATGTGGGATGCCAGGTCGCCACCTCTTGAAAGTGCGACCAGCTCAATTGTCGCGACAGTGTTGCGACAATGGGTTCATCGGGGAAAGTGGCGGGAACAGGGCTTGCCGCAAGCAGCGATCATTCATTTGTCAAGGAACAGCAATGAAATTCACCCGCACACTGATTGGCATCGCAACTGGTCTGGCTCTCGCACAGGGCGCCGCCGCCATCGATCTTTCCAACGATGACCAGCGTTTCCTGCGCGAAGCAGGCGAAAGCGGCATGCTGGAAATGCAGGCCAGTGAGCTGGCCGTGCAGAAAGCCGAGAACCCGGAGCTCAAGCGCTATGCGGAAATGATGATCAAGGATCATGGCGCCGTCGACCAGGAATTGAAGGCCCTGGCCCAACGCAAGGGCTTCCAGTTGCCTGTCGAACTGGAAGGCGGCAAGCTGCGCCTCATGGAAAACCTGCGCCAGCTGGAAGGCGCAGGTTTCGATGAGGAATATGCCGACGAAGTAGCAGTGGATGCCCACGAAGACGCCGTCGAGCTGTTTGAAGATGCGGCAGAAGACGCGGACGATGATGAGGTAAGGGCCTTCGCAGCCAAACATCTGCCGGCCCTGCAAAACCATCTGGAAATGGGGCGCCAACTGGAAGATCTGGTCGATGACGCCCGCCGCAATGCCGCCTCCAGGCCTGATGCCGCAGCGGTAGGCCCGGCGGGCGAGCCCATCGTCCCCGAAACCCGGCGCTGATGATCGCTTAAGCCGGCGCTACTCTATGAGCGCTGGCGCTCCCCCCCCGCAGCCGTGATGATTTATGCTTGTGCCGGATGCTGTCGCCCTTTCTCAAGGAGGGCGCGGCACGAGACGCCACGGCGGCGCAACCAATAATGTGGAATAGGGGGAGTCATCCATGAAGTACGTTCGTTTCGGTGAAGCAGGTAGGGAAAAGCCAGGCGCGATAGACGCCGACGGCGTGATCCGCGACATTTCCAGCTTGGTGGACGATGTCACGGCAGACGCCATTGCCAGCGGTGCGCTGGACGGCATCACCCATGCCGGACTGGCTGGCCTGCCGGCCGTCGAACAAGGTCTACGCCTTGGCATGCCCTTCACAGGCACACGCAAGTTCCTTGGTATCGGGCTGAACTACCACGATCACGCCCGCGAAATCGGTGCCGAAGCGCCAGCTGAGCCCATCCTGTTCATGAAGGCAGTCAGCAGTCTCAGCGGGCCGAACGACCCAGTGGTGCTGCCGCCTGACTCCCTGAAGTCAGATTGGGAGGTCGAACTGGGTGTGGTGATCGGCAAGCGCGTGCGCAACATCACCGCCGAACAGGCGCTGGATGCCGTCTTTGGCTATTGCCTGGTGAACGATATCAGCGAGCGCGCTTGGCAAATGGAACGCGGCGGCACTTGGGACAAAGGCAAGGGCTGGGACAGTTTCGGCCCCATCGGCCCCTGGCTGGTCAGCCGCGACGAAGTCACCGACCCCCAGACGCTTGACATCTGGCTTGAACTCAATGGCGAGCGCATGCAGTCGGGCAACACCGCCGACATGATCTTCGACGTACGCACGCTGGTAAGTTACCTGAGCCAGTTCATGACGCTGGAACCCGGCGACATCATCACCACCGGCACCCCCGCCGGCGTGGGCATGGGCAGCAAGCCGCAACGCTTCCTGAAAGCGGGCGACATCATGACCCTGGGCTTGGCCGGCCTGGGTGAACAACGCCAGGAAGTGCAGGCCTATCGGCCGGACGAGGCTTGATCATGAATACCGACATCACCGCCCGCCTGGTACGGGCCATTACCTCGGCCGGCGACGGCCCCCTGCCTTCGGAAGCCACGGAAACCACCAAGGCCTGCCTGCTCGACACGCTGGGGGTCGCCATTGCGGGCAGTACTGCCCCCCTGCTGGGCATACTGGACGCTACCCTGGAAACTTTCCAGGGGGCAGCACAGGCAACGCTGTGGACACGGCAGCGCAAGGCCCCGGTGCATGAAGCGGCCCTGTTCAATGGGGCCGCAGCCCATGCCCTGGATTTCGATGACATGCATATTGCTTCCGCCATGCATCCAAGCGCCCCAGTCACCGCCGCCGCAATGGCGGTTGCCGAATACACCCAGGCTGACGGTGCCGCCTTGCTGCGCGCGGCAACCCTGGGCATCGAGGCTGAAATACGCATTGGCGTGGCCGTGAACCCCAGCCACTACCGGCGGGGCTGGCATGCCACCGGGACGCTGGGCCACTTTGGAGCGGCCATTGCCGCGTCCAACCTGATGGGTTTATCGGAAACCCAGACCGTAGCGGCGCTGGGTATCGCCGGCACCCAGGCGGGCGGCCTGAAGGAAACCTTTGGCACCATGACCAAACCCCTGCATGCGGGTATTGCAGCACGCAATGGCGTCATGGCCGCTTTGCTGGCTGCGCGGGGTTTCACCAGCGCTACCGACATACTGGGCGGGCCACAAGGCTTTGGCCAGGCGTTATCGGACGAACCTCAATGGGATGAAGCCCTGTTCAATTGGGATCACAACTCACGGCCGTGGGCGATGTACGAGATTCTGTACAAGATCCATGCTTCATCCTTCTGCACTCAAGCGTTGATTGAAGCCGTGCTGACCTTGAAAGCCGAACACGGGATTGATGCCGGACAGGTAAAAGCCATGCACGGCCAGGTCAGCCATCTTTCCATGGACAACGCGCGCATTGTTGAGCCCAAGACCGGCCTGGAAGCCAAATTCAGCCTGTCGCATGCAATGGCGCAGGCAGTCACATACGGCCATGCCCGGGTGGAAGACTTCACCGATGCCCGGGTTGCTGAACCCACTTTACGCGCACTGCGGGCCAGCACCCACGTCACCCAGGGCAAAGGCGACGGGCTGGCCTGGCCCGAAGCCATTGCCACCATAGAATTGAAGGACGGGCGCAGCGTAGAGGAACACACCGACCTTCGGCAACGCACGGCAACCGCTCAGGACAAATGGCGTGTATCCAGCGCCAAGTTCCTGGATATCACCGCCAGCCGCCTTTCCCAGGAAAGCCAACAGGGCATGCTGCAAAGGGTGCAAGCACTTGACGATGCGCCCGACCTTAGCAGCCTGATTCAACTGCTGCCCTGACATTCCACGTCACGGGCGAGGATGCAGCGACGGTCCCACCGGGCGGCGCGTCGCTGCTTCAGAATTCTGTGTCGTTGAGCAGCCGCAAGACTGACGCATAGGCCGGGTCACGGGCCATTTCCCGAACAATGCTCCGTATGGTTTTATCGACCGTTTTCACCGCCCGTGTGATGGGACGGTTGGCCGCCGAAGCAATCAGCAATTTGGTGTGCATGGTGGGTTTTTCTATGCGCCGGACGACCAGCACGCCTGCGTTCACTTCCCGCTGAACTGCCGAGACAGACAGAACGGTGTGCGCCAGGCCTGCTACAGCAATTTCCCTCATCAGCTCAAGTGTGTCCACCTCATAAGCCACGGTCAGAGTAATACCAGCTTCTTCCGCAGCCTGTTCGACCGTCCTGCGCAGCCCGTGATTCCGGGTGGGCAGAACCAGCGGCACGCCTTGCAGCTCTTTTACTGAAATCACTTCCTGGCTGGCCGCTGCCGGGGCCAGTGAGCTGCGGGCGGACACGAGGGACAGATCAAACATCACCAGGGGATCAACGATGATCTGAGGCGACCGGCGCGCATCGTGCAAAATAGCCAGGTCGATGCGAGCATCCGTCAACCATTCGTGGATATAGCCGCTGTATCCGGTGACCACGTTAAGGCGGATACGTGGGAAGTCACGGTGCAGGGCCGTGACCAGCTTGATGCCGAATATGCCGCAGAATGTGGGCGGCAGCCCGACCGTGACCACGCCCGAAGGGGAAGAGCGCTCATCCTGGAGTTCAAGCACTGCGGATTCCATTTGCCGCAGCAGCGGCCTGAGCTGCTCCAGCAAACGCTCGCCATCGGGTGTAAGGGACACCCCCCTGCCGTGCCGGTACAGCAGTGGCGTACCCCATTCCTCTTCCAGCTTTTTCACTTGCCGGCCAAGCGCAGGCTGGCCTATCCCTATGACAGAGGCGGCCTTGGAAAAGCTTCCGTATTCTGCGATCTGGATCAGATTTGAAATTTGCTTGAGGTCCATATTCCAGCCTTGCAGCGACACCACCAGTGAAAAGCTCCAACCTTGATGGACGCTGCTTTATCCCGCAGCCAAGGGCCACCCAGGCTTGCGCCTGGCCACGTCATCGCCTTTAAAAACCATAGAGTGCAGCGGGGTTATCCACCAGAATGGCACGGGCGGTATCCGCGTCGCACCAACGGTACAAGTTATCAAACAGGACA
>Ga0172382_10002935_pt1 | contig 27617 bp, 21 predicted proteins | sample Leawel138RmetaG_FD_122245 | JGI IMG/M metagenome (GOLD analysis project Ga0172382, IMG submission 122245) | Leachate microbial communities from a municipal landfill in Southern Ontario, Canada - Leachate well 138R metaG | ecosystem: Engineered > Solid waste > Landfill > Unclassified | place...
CGACGTAGACATGGTAGCCTAAACTACCAAAGCCCTCGACAGTATCACCAAGCATTCATGAGCAATTCTATAAGAAGGACAGCCATTGTAGCATAATGTCCGAATTTAGGGGGTCAGACCGATACCATGAATGGAACACCACGCTGTTCCATGCTATAATATTACTAATATATGGTAGTGTTCGGACTTACAAGTGATCTTAGTTTAAGGGGGGCTTTAGGAAAAGAACAAGACTAAAGAGGAGGAGGAACTTGATGCTCCTGTGTGATTTGTACGCAAAAGAGTTGTGGAAGAGGCCCTTCGTTCCGGTCATTGAGTACTACTACCGACGTACTTTCCCCCATGAGTATCATTTCAGTAGTCACACGCACAGCGCTGTAGAGATAATGTATGTTGAGTCTGGTGATATGCTATTAGAGCTTCAGGGAGAGCCCGTGGAGCTTTTGACGAAGGAATTTGTTGTTATTAACACTGAGATTCCCCATGGAATCCTAGGTGTTAGCGTAAACTGTCGCGTGAACAACTGCGAGTTTTTCTTTCAACCAGCAAGTGTAGTCATCGGATCAACTATTGATGTAGTTAAGCACATCAATCAATCCGCTTGGCCCTTGAGTTACGGTGCCCCATGGCTCAAATGCCGGGATAGTGGATATGTAGGGTCAACCATGAGGGAACTAATCGAGGAACTAGATGGAACCCTTGATGACCCCCTTGGCCAGGAATTGATGCTACGTTTGGATTTCTGGCGTGTCATTATCTATATATCCAGGATGATTGCTAGTTCAGGTGATACCACAGACCTGGCAAATTGGCATGTAAACAAAGCTGTAAGTTACATCCGTACCAACTACCACCGCCCAGATCTGACCGTAGCAGAGTTAAGTGACTACCTTCAACTGAATCGTAGCCACGTGAGTCGCATTTTTAGAGAAGTAACCGGCGATACTCCTTCAGAGTATATTGCAAGCCATAGAATCAACATTGCTAAGAAGCTATTGGCTACAACTGACTTACCCATTATTGATATTTGTCAGGAGATCGGAATCAATTCGGAACAGTATTTCTCCCGTTTGTTCTCTAAAAGAGTAGGGATTAGTCCAAGGACTTTCCGCCGAAGCCGAGAGGTGATTAGTGCCTGGCCACCGGATACAAGCGATAGTACTAGCTAGATATGACAAGCCGGAGTGTACAACTCTAGTTCCAGTCTCGCCGAATACAAGTATGCGTTATTTTGGGTAATTGTCTCGACCTCTAACCGCCCCAAATCGTAAGCACTCAAGATAATAACACCGCATCCATAATACTCATAACCTCGCCTGAAATGACTATCCTTTCTGGATGTCTGCGAAATTGCGATGTCACTTAGCCATATTGATTGCGGTAAAGACCCCTGCGAATTACCGCATTTGGTTTCCTTACCACCTGCAAATGGCGAACACTGGGTTGCTTACCTCAAGAAAGTAGATTACCGTATTCCAAGACGATTCTCGATGAATGCAGGTGACTAACACTAACAACAATGACATTGACCCTTTTTTTTGGACACGCTACCGCAGTAGAGTCTCATGCCTTGCTAGTTTCTGTGGTGAATGATTACGCTATCCTGCAGGAAAATAGGAAGAGGAAATAGAACCAGTATGCGTGATACAAGGAGGGGTTTGCGATGAGAGTAGCAGTTGTAGGCTTGGGGAATGTTGGGAAATACGCCGTTGAGGCAGTTCTAAGGGCAGATGATATGGAGTTTGCTGGTATCGTCCGCCGCAAGGACTCTATTCACGAGGCTAGTCCCCGGGGGTTAGTGGTTAGCGATATAACAGAGTTAGGTGATGTAGACGTTGCGATAATCTGCACACCTTCACGTACAGTCCCTACGATTGCCAAGGAACTTCTTGCCTTAGGAATCAACACCGTTGATTGCTACGACATTCATGGAGAATTGGTGAATCTGCGGGATGAACTGGATGAACCGGCGAAATTGAATAATGCCGTCTCAGTTCTATCTGCGGGCTGGGATCCGGGAACCGATTCGCTTATTCGGGCTTTGCTGCAGGCCATGGCTCCTGGCGGTTTGACATATACGAATTTCGGGCCCGGTATGAGTATGGGACATACTGCGGCGGTGAAAGCAATCGACGGTGTAGCGGACGCACTGTCCATGACGATACCAGTTGGAACAGGCTTGCATCGACGAATCGTCTACGTTGTACTAGAGGATAATGCCGAATTTACTGTCGTGGAGAAGGCCATTAAGCAGGATCCATATTTCATCCATGATGAAACCCATGTGTATCAAGTGGAGGATGTCAGTACACTAGTTGACATGGGGCATGGAGTCAGTATTGAACGTAAAGGAGTATCAGGCATAACCCATAACCAACTTTTCAAATGGGAAATGCGGGTTAATAATCCTGCTCTAACGGCACAGATCATGGTCGCCGCAGCCCGAGCCACAGTAAGACTGCAACCTGGTGCGTACACCCTGATCGAAATCCCGGTTGTTGATCTACTGCCCGGAGACCGAAGAACATGGATTGGACGACTGGTCTAGACAATGGGGAAAGGCTAGCTTCGAAAGTCTCATGTGGAAGATTCTCGAAGCTAGTCACAAGACTCTTTTTGCTAGCGACAGTTTCTCCGTATCCATTGGACTTGCTTTGACAAAGTAGCTTACCCGCCGAATTTAACATCAATGAGACAAGCTCATCGGTTGAAAAAGTGCTGACGTTCTGAAAGACATGGGATTGATACGAGCGGTTAGTCAATGGGTTTCTATTGTGGGCAGACTTTCGCAGGTCTTGGCCCCACAGCCGACTGTGAAATGGCGAGACATTGTTGGCGTGATTGGGTATATGCCTGTGGTAGGTTAGAGGGGATGATGTCAGGTCAGCATTGGATGTTATCGATGTGGGCGTTGTGGGGTAATAAGTCGCGGCCTTACTTCTAGAAGTGTCTTCGATAGTCATGAGATCATTAGTCTCCATGCAGTGTGTGATACCAATCAGGATCGGTTAGAAGACGCAAGGCAGGCGTTGGGCGCCGACGAGCAGTACACGAACTATGAGGAAATACTGAAAACTCACATGTTGATGCGGTTGTTATTTGCACTCCTATGCCTTGTATGTGCCACAGCGACAAAGGCTCTACGGCGAGGAATCCATTTTTTGAGTGAAGTCCCTGTAAAGTGTCAGGATTTAGGCAGGGCTTGCAATCAATCTGAGGCTATGTATATGATGGCGGAAGACTACATATACACCAAGCAAAATGTTTTGGTCGCTGAGCTTGTCAAACGGGAATCGATGGGTTTAGGGCCTGTGCTCACTTAGATGCCCGATGACAGGGTTACCAAGGTATCCTGTGTTGGTAGTGGCCATCATTATCAGGATCCACGAGCTGACTATTAAGAACAACAGGATGCTAGCCAGCACCGAACAAGATGCTCTCATTAGAATCAGGGTAGATATGCTGTCAAACAGGCCACATGCGATGAGGAATTACTCTCTTCAGGGGACCAAGGATTGTTGTGAATACGCCGATCAGGATTTGGTTAGCAGATATGTGTGACGATATGAATACGCTGGCTAGAACTTGATGCTCTAGAACAGTATCTGCAGCGGTCGGCCCGTAGCAATCAATATCCATCGAGCACTTAATGTGACCCTACCGAGGTTGATCAGTCAGCAGTCGATTAGGCAAGATGGTAAATGGTTGCCGGTGCCTAATTCACGAGATTGGAAGTGCACGAGATGACCGATCAGCTACGTATGATCTGGCCTGAGGGCCGCAAACCACCACTTTGTATTCTACCTAAAGGATATAGCGTCAGACGTTTTCGTCCCAGTGATGAACAGGCTTATGTCCGTATGTTAAACCGTGGTGATCTGGGTGAGTGGGATCTAGATAGGATGCGATCGATTCTGGAGAACCCGCTTGCACCCGGAACAGTATACTTTATTACGTATAATGATGTTCCAGTAGCTACGACCTGTTCACAAAAACAGGAGTCTGATTGGGATGATGATCTCGACTGGGCGGAAGTAGGTTGGGTTACTGTTGATCCCGCTCACAGGGGCAGGGGTCTAGGTCTCATCATCTGTGCTGTAGTTGTCGATCAACTGCAGAGATTAGGGTATAAGCACATCTATCTAAAAACCGATGATTGGCGCCTGCCAGCCATTAAGACATATCTCAGAATGGGTTTTCAGCCGCTAATCAACTCAGATGAAATGAACACGCGTTGGCGGGCGGTTGCCGAGAAGCTCGACTGGTCCTTTTGATAGATAACTACCGCTAAAGTGTGCATTATCACATCTATCCCTATTACAGCGCTTAATCCCACATTAAGAATTTCCTAGATGCTCTCCTATAGGATAAGCAGTTCTTTCCAGGCATTGACCTGCTCAAAGTTGCCCAGAATACTATTGACACTTGACTATAGGTGACGTGCAGCGCTATACTTGACCACGGATAGGGGTTGAGTAGAGTAAATGGAGATTCGTAATGTAGCGATTATTGCCCATGTTGATCATGGGAAGACAACACTAGTAGATGCACTTCTAAAGGAAACAGGTGTGTTTCGGGAAAACCAGAAGACCGGAACACAGATCCTTGATTCCAATGCCCTGGAAAGAGAACGGGGTATTACAATTCTATCCAAGAACACCGGTATATTCCATAATGAGACGAAAATCAACATCGTTGATACACCCGGACACTCGGATTTTGGCGGGGAAGTGGAACGGGTGATCGGCATGGTTGACGGTGCCTTGTTAGTAGTAGATGCGGCGGAGGGACCATTACCGCAGACCCGATACGTACTCCAAAAGGCTTTCAAATACAATCTTAGGCCCATCGTGGTAATCAACAAGATCGATCGTAAGGATGCCAGGCCCTATGAAGTTCTGGAAGAGGTGCTGGATCTTTTTCTTGATCTAGATGCGACCGAGGAGCAAGCCGACTTCCCTGTGGTATGGGCGGTAGCCCGAGAAGGCGTTGCGTCATTGGAGCTTGAGGATGCACAAGCCCAGCTTGCCGGTAAGAAGGAGAAAAGCATATTGCCCTTGCTAGATCTAATCCTTGAGCACGTTCCCCAACCTACTGTGGATCCCGATGGCCCCCTGCAGCTTCTAGCGACCAATCTGGAATACGATGAATACGTCGGTAGACTTGTCGTTGGAAGAATCCAACGGGGAACCCTTCGTCGGGGCATGCCAGTCACCGTATGTCGCAGTGACGCGGATTGGGAAAAGACTGCAAAAGTGGAGTATCTATATACCTTTGCAAGACTTGAACGAACCCTTGTGGAGGAGGCTGGGGCAGGGGAGATTGTGGCAGTGGCAGGAATCGATGATGTTTCCATCGGAGACACTATCGTAGATCCCAATGCGGTTGACCCCCTACCTGCGTTAAAGGTGGATGAGCCAACCCTCACTGTAATTTTCAGGGTAAACGATGGTCCCTTGGCAGGCAGGGATGGAAAATACATTACTTCCCGACACATTAGGGATCGCCTCTGGCGTGAAGCACAGACCAATGTGGCCCTTCGGGTCAACCCCACGGGCAGTCCCGATGCCTTTGAAGTGCGGGGGCGGGGGGAACTCCATCTGGGTATTCTGATTGAAACCATGCGCAGGGAAGGGTACGAGTTTACTGTATCCAGACCCCAACCGGTGTTAAAGGAAATCGATGGTCAGTTACAAGAACCCCTAGAACGAGTGTTTGTCGAGGTACCGGCGGAGTATTCCGGAGGTGTTATCCTGTTCTTTGGTCAGCGGAAGGGCGAAATGCTCAGTATGATGCAAAACGAGAACACGGTCAAACTAGAGTTTGTAGTACCGGCCCGGGGTTTGGTGGGATTTCACTCCCAGTTCCTTACGGAAACCAGAGGCTATGGGGTTGTATACCATACTTACTACGGTTATGGTCCCCACCGAGGTCCCATCCTAGAAAGAACCACGGGCAGTCTTGTCGCCTATGAGCCAGGGACCGCGACAGCCTATGCCATAGTCAACGCGCAAGAGCGGGCAACGTTGTTCATCGAGCCGGGGACAGAGGTCTATGAAGGAATGATCATCGGTGAAAACTCACGCTCCGATGACCTCGATGTCAATATTGCTAAGAAGAAACACGTCAGCAACATGCGTTCAGCTACTTCAGATATTGCAGAGAAGATTGATGTGCCCCGAAAGCTTACTCTCGAGCAAGCCTTAGCCTTCATTGCCTCGGATGAACTCGTTGAGGTTACACCCAAGACCATCAGGCTCAGGAAACAGGTTCTAGACCAAAGCGAGCGGTACATGATTCGAAAGCAATTGGCTGCCAAATCACTTGACTGACAAGCATGATGGTTGTAGCTTGCATACAACCATCATGCCTTTTGATGGAATAGCTGCTTCCCGCGCCTCAGGCTGATTTAACCTGGGTGACAAGCCAGTGTTTTACATCCTTTACGTAGGGTGCCGCATCACCCGCAGATATTCCCTCCAAGGCTTGGGCAATAGCTGATGACTCAAAGGGAGTCTGAAGTAAAGCAGAACGCACATGGTCCGTTAGGGTATACTGCAGCGCATCTGAATAAACGACAGCATCCACGATATGTCCATTCTTGACCCCAAGCCCCACCGTCAGTTCACCCCAGGAAAATCTCGTTTCATAGGAGAGAGCAAAGGCTGGTGTTTTCCCATAGCGCCACTCCCAGGAAGAATAGTGTTCGTGTAACGCATCTGCTTCCTCAAGAAGTGGGGCTAGATCTAGCTCGGTTCCGTTGCCACCATACAAGCTCACAAAGGACTTGATCAGTTGCTCCTTAACTTGGGCAATACTAAGACCCGGAACCAGTTCTGCCAGATTGATCACTCGGGAACCCACTGATTCAACCCCTTTGGACTGCATCTTTTGTTTCGAGGGCTGTAAATAACGGCCGGCCTGTGCAAAATCAGCGTTAACCAGAATGGTGCCATGGTGCAAAGCAGAATCCCTGTAGTAGTAATACGCATTGCCTGAGAACTTGCGTCCCAAGACCGTAAGGTCATTTCGTCCTGAGAACTCTGCTTGAATCCCTACACCGGCCAGAGCGTTAAGGATGACTTGTAGTTGCTTGGCAAGATCGTATTGATGCCGCCCTAGTAAGAAGGTGAAATTCAAATTGCCAAGATCATGGTACACGGCTCCACCGCCGGACATTCTTCGAGCTAGCTTGCCACCTTCTTCTTCAAGAAGCTGACAACGGCATTCCTTCCATGCATTTTGATTACGACCAATCACCACGGTGTGTTGGTTCTGCCAAAGATAAAGGACTACCTGTCCTTGTTGCAACTGATGTAGCATAGCCTCCTCAAGGGCAATGTTATACCATGGGTCATTGTAAGGTGATTCGGCGATCAAGGTAACAAACTCCACCGGCCATCTCCTCCAGAAAAGTTGAGACGTAGTGCTAGAATAGTATCTAGTTTCCTATTCTAGCATGTTCTGTTTCCACAGATCAATCTTTTGAGGATCCGAAGACGGGCTAGGTGTGAGCATATGCAGCTACGTAACCCATAGTATTAGCTACTGAAATCCGGTTCAAAGGTGTCAATGGCCTGCTTAAGAAGACTAACTGAATAGGCCATAGAGGGCCCTCCCCCAAGGGCCACAGCTACCATAGCGGCCTCCATGATCTCTTGTCGGGTAGCTTTAGCTTGTAGTGCATTGTGGACATGGTAGACAATACAATATTCGCATCTGTTATGTATAGATATGCCGATACTGATCAGCTCTTTTGCTTTTAGGTCCAGACTGCCAGGCTTATACATTGACCCCAAGAAGCTCATGAAGGATCGTACCTGCTCACCATTCGTCTTCTGTACTTCCTTTAAGCCTCCTACAAAGTCATCGAGTATTTGTCTTGGATCTCGTGCCATCAATATCACTCCTAAACTAGTATGGGAGTAGTATATGCTTTCTGCGGATATTTACGTTAACAGAAGAAGCCATTATTGCCATTGGGCAATCCGTCTGAGCACAATTTCCAGTGTTTGCTGATCAGCAACACCCCGGATACTGCTGAACCAGACCCCCTCGGGGCGTAATGTTTCAAAAACCATAGGAAGCTCCTCAATATCGATATCCAGTTGAATTCCCTTTTGAACCTGTTGAATTCGTTGGTAAACCGCAACCCATTGGGCATATCCCTCATGACCTGCCCCTGGAACCCATTGGACTGCATCTAGTTCAGGAATGCCCAAGATGCAGTTAAGGTGCTTCAACGCACCGGGTCCGTCTAAGTGGTAAATCGATCGGTCGAGAAAACGGCATTCTTCAATAAGACCGGGCAGAAAGAATTCCTCAAACATCCTGGGGCTGATCATGCAGGAGAAGTCAGAAGAAACGATGTAGTACTTTCCGGGATACACAAGGGGAGTCCACGAAGTGATGGGCATCCCGGCATCGCGCAGTAGCTCATAAAAGAGCCCATAGACATGAGAATACTCCTCGGTGCTCTGTTTTAGTTTTTCCTGCACAAATACTGGGTGGTCAATCAGATCCAAGGCAAGTCTTTGTGGATCCCGTAGGGCAGCAAGATGGTCGCCACCGGGATGAAAGTCTGTTAGACCAACAAGGAAATTGCCTTGCCCAAACTGGAGAAGCTCCTTGGTAAATCTCATCGTTGCCGTAAACAATGGATGCTCCGGGTCAAATACAGCAGTTTTTGCATCATCTTCCCAGTCATCCACACAAGGAGTGGTCCATGCCGTTGTCTCTCCGAACTCGTACCCGCAACCGTACCACGCGCTGAAGATCTCCGGGCCCATGTTAGGCCAAGCGACCGGAAGTGTCTCCGCGGGATACCTGTAGTTGGCTAAATCTATGGCGATTTGCTCGGCGCGAAAAGAGACATCCAGCCATCTTTCTCTATGATGTGCATAGGTCTTTACAGGGACCCTCCTCGGGTTTTCTATCAAGAACCTAATCCCACTCACCGGCGGTCGATCAAAGATTTCACGGTGCCAAAAAGCTTCAAAGCGTTGGTTCACTTCCTCAAAATCCGGTTTCAAACAATATTCCATATGTCATTCACCCTGCCTTCAATCAGCTTCTCTTCTACTAGTTCTCCAATGTGTCTATTGTCCCTGCGCGGCTGACGCTGGTTGAGACTCTAGACTTCTCTCATGCACTGTAGAGGAAATTCTTAATAAAATCCATGTCTAGGCTGAAAATGTGCATGTCGCCAAAGTCGGATTTGGGATACAATTAACGTAGTAATACATCCGTTTACCCGTTTCTACACATAAACGTTAACTGTTATACTCGATGCTTCCTGTTAGTCGTTTTAATCCAGCTGAAAGAGGGGGAGTAAGTTGAATAGTAGAGAACTCATTACTAGGGTAATCGAGTTTGATCGTCCAGCACGAATAGGCTGGGACTTTGGCGGTGGTCCTTCGGATCTTAGAGGGTGTGGCGTAAGGTATGACCGGACAGAGAGATTGGAGGAGCATCGCAAGTGGGGATACCATGAAGAACTACTTAAGCAAGTACCTCACTTCAAAGGTTTGGTCTATGAAGATGAATGGGGCAATATCTGGGGTCGCCTAGATGGGGCAAGCAAGGGCGAAGTAGTTAGGGGCGTTTTGGAGGACGGGTTTGACAGACTAGGTGAGATCGCCTTTCCTCATTTTGTTGTTGAAGACATCGAGAGATTGAAGGAGGCCAGAGAGCGTCACGCAGACAAGTTCCTCATGGGTGGACTACCGGGTTTTACTTTCAATATTATGCGTAAGATGCGGCGGATGGAGAACTTCCTGATGGATACGCTGCTTGCCAAAGACGAGATCACCAAACTTGGTGCAAAGATCGAAAGCATGTTAGCTGAGAACATATCTTTCTATTGCGATGCCGGCTTTGATGCCATACTCTTCGGAGAGGACTGGGGAAGCCAGGAGGCCTTACTCATTAGCCCGCCCAGCTGGCGAGAACTTTTTGCGCCTTCCTTCCGACGTCTATGTGGTCAAGCCCATGAAGGCGGGCTTAAGGTGATGATGCACTCCTGCGGAAACATAGCAGAGATCATCCCGGACTTGATTGAGGTGGGAGTTGACGTACTACAACTTGATCAGCCAGGTCTTTTTGGATTAGAATACTTGTCCCAGTATTCAGGGAAAGTTACCTTCTGGTCACCGGTGGATATTCAGAAGGTTATGCCCACAGGTAATCGGGAATTGATTGAAAAAACAGCCGATGATATGATGACCTACCTAGGTAGAGGCGGCGGGTTTATCGCCAAGGATTATCCCCAGTGGGATGTGCTTGGTGTCAAACCGGAGTGGGTGAAATGGGCCAAGGATCGTTTCCTGGCTCACAGTTACTAACAGGACAAGGAAGATTCTGCCAAGGAGCTGGACCTCGGCTCAAAGGAAACTATAAGCGAAGTAGACCTATACTTTGATTCTAACTTTGATTTTCGCATCCGGAACCTGGAGATCTTGTATGACCACAACGTCATTCCGTCTATTGTACGAGACCGTGATCTGCTCTACGTCATAGACGGAAAGTGGGAGCTTTTGCAAAGGGTAAGAGGCAACTACCAGCGACGTAACCGTCTGCAATCTGAGCCAGTGTCAACGGACAAGATAAAGCTCCAGTTCCATGCCACTAATGGCGGGGATACCTTCGGTCTATACGAACTCCGCGTCTACTAGTACCGATGTTTTTGTGAACCAGAACCAATGAGTAACCGTCATAGGGCCAGCACACCCTTGTGCTGGCCCCTTCTGATTTCCAAGCCTTACAGGCCAAAGGCAACCCGCTATTCGGGCAGCTTTGCACTTATGGATGACCTGGCTAAAACTCGCTTCTAAAGTCACTTTTTGGGGGCGAAAGGGGTCCTATCATCTTTTCCGAAGTTTCTAACAGCAAAAAGGACAAACAAGTCTGCATTATGGCTTCCTAAGTCCTAGTTGCGGAAGTGCTATAGCACCCGTCTATTCCCTGCTTATTTGTGTTACCATATTCACGAGGCTATCAAAGGAGGTCATATCATGGACTGGGTGATTGTGGTAAAGGCGGATCTCGCCAAATTCGCTGATGAAGAGAGGGCCCAACACTCTGCTCGATTCTTCCAGACTCAACCGGGGGGATACGGGCAGGGAGATCGGTTTCTTGGTATCCGGGTCCCTGATCAAAGGAAGATTGCACGAAAGTACTACCGGGACATCCCTCTGGAGGACGTAGAGTTGCTTCTTCAAGATGCCATCCATGAGCACCGGCTGACCGCATTACTTATCCTGACCTACAAGTTCGAAAAAACGTCCACTATACAGCGGCAAGCCATAGTGGAACTGTACCTACGCAACATCCCATATATTAACAACTGGGATCTGGTGGATACATCCGCATACAAGATCCTCGGGGCCTACCTGTTCGAAGTTGAAGATAAGAGTATACTCTACGAATTGGCCGAAGCACAAAACCTGTGGGCTCAGCGGATCGCCATGATCGCGACCTTTTACTTTATAAAACACAACGAATTTGATGATGCACTGCACATTGCGACATTGCTTCTCGATCATGAACATGATCTAATCCACAAAGCCGTAGGATGGATGCTGCGGGAGATCGGAGAGCGGGATTTCCAAGTGGAATTCGCGTTTTTGAAAGCACACTACAAAGACATGCCAAGGGTAATGCTGCAATATGCCATCGAAAAGTTCGAACAGGAATTACGGCAAGCATTTAGACAGCATTCGATCTGAGGTAACGAACAAGGATTCCTGACCTGCAAGCAGAAGGAAATTAGCAGGGGAAAGGAGATGAAGCTTCGTGAACATGCATCTTGAACAATATGATAGCATTAAAGAGATAACAATGAAGGCAAGTGTCGCATCTGACGTTTACGCAATCACAAGACTGCAGGATGCTACAAGCATCAGGATCAATGTAGTCGATGGTAAGGTGGACGGCATCCACAGAAACAGCAAGCGAGGCACTGGCGTTCAGGTGTTTACCAAGGACGGACTCAGTGGTTTCTCCTCTGCCGATCGGATTGACCCAGGGGAAGTGGAGAGGCTTATAGGTAGCGCTGCGGAATTGGCTAAAAAGTCACCAGTGGCGGGGGGTCATACCAACACTGAAGTATTCAACCTTCAAAAACACGAGGTTAGGCGCCCTGCCCAGATCGACTACAACCTAAACAAGCTGGATCTCCGCACATTAGAGAACGCATTAATCGAGATCAACAATGAGACCAGGGCTTTGGGCTCAGAACTGTCTGTCTCTACCGGATTGTTTATCGGCTATGAAGAATGGCGAATCTTTCGGTCCGACGGTACCGATGTACATTTTGCCATCCCCCGGTGTATCATTCGTAACGGGATCTCCGCCCGCACCGAGGGAAGGGCATCAAGCACAATGGCGAATATCAGTGGGGTGGACCCTAGGGTCTTGATTAGCGATGAGTATCGCCAACTGTTGCGGAGACGTTCAGAGACAGCGGCCAACATAGCAATGAACTTGACGAAGGCTACCCCGATTAAAGCTGGTCACTATAAGCTGGTTATTGATTATTCCCTAGCCATGGTTCTTGCCCACGAAGCCTTTGGTCACGCGGCGGAGGTGGACCGGGCGGAAAGCACTATCCTGGCCAAAAACGGTAAGTTTCGCACGGGAGAAGTGGTTGCTGCTCCTATTGTATCCATTGTGGACGGTCCCATCTTAGGGGATAATGGTGATCAGCCCTTCAGTGTCAATGGAGTACCCCGGGATACTGTTACCATCGTGGAAAATGGCGTCCTTAAGGACGGACTGGCCGATGTATTCTCTGCAAGGGAAGCCGGTGTAAGAAATACCGGTGCAGCTAGAGCTCAAAGTTACGAACACCTGCCAATCCCTCGGATGTCCAATATTCGACTTACCGTCAATAATGCCTACCCGATTAATCAGGACTTTGAAGACATTACTCCATCCCAGTTACGTACTCTATTGGAGGAAGCGGGTCTGCTCAAAGAAGATGAACAGATCCTTTATCTGTCTGGAGCGATGGGGGGACAGGTCAACCCAGCTACGGGGGATTTCGTCTTTACTTGTTCCGGAGTCTATGAACTAAGGGAAGAAGCAATCCCAAGGCAAGCAACCAGTTTCAGTGGACAAATCCTTTCGGCTCTAAAGGCCATATCCGGCGGATTAGGCTCGGTAAACAGTAATGCAGCGGGTACCTGTGGTAAAAGCGGTCAGATGGTATCCTGTGGAGGCGGATCAAATCTGTTTATTGTCATCGAAAAAGATCAGAAGATCACGATCGGGGGTGGCCAATGATGAACCGCGCATATAGTGACCAATTCTGCAATAAGCTTGACCAGTCTTTAAATGATCAGATGTCGGCTAAAGCACCGGATAATTTACGGATTGCCGGTTGGAGGTACTTCGTTTCCGAACAGGAAGTCACTTCCATCGGTCTGCATGAAAATAAAGTCGGAGGACCGTATGCCGCCCCTTCGATCAATAAGAAGCTTACTGGGCATATTCATATTATCTGGCATGATGGCAGCCATACCCATGCAAGTCTCGATCGCAGCATCGATACGGATTTTGATCAATGGCTCGTGCTCTTTAGGCAAGCATCCTTCGTGGATCCAGATCAACCCGGCATTCTCGCCCCCCGGGAGTATCCGCGGGTAAACCTTTGGGACGGAAATATTGCCCGTCTACCAGTCGAAAAGCATTTTGAGCTTATCGAGGGTTCAACCCAAAGATTGAAGGACGATGGGATTGGGACTATTGATGGAGGAACCAACAGCAGTATCGGGTGGCAGAGGATCCGAAACAGCGCCGGATTAGACATTTACTATCCAGTAAGCGGGTGCTCCTTCGGGTTTTACGCAGATAACACCTTCGGCAAGTCCTACGGCAAACGTCGACTAGCAACAGATTCTGAGAAGAATCACGTGATCTCAACCGTGGGCAAGATGACTGCCCGGCTCAAGGAGCCGTCAACAGTATCCCTTCCATCAGGCAAGATGCCCATTTTGCTAATGCCAGATGTCACAGCCCTATTCTTGAGTCAATACATCCAAAATAACCTTGCAGGTGGTGCGGTAGTGGAAGGACACAGTGCCTTTACTTGTGATGATTTCCGCGCCAAAAGACAGATCCTATCGAAGAGCCTCTCTGTGTACATCGAGCCCCTACGGAATCATGAATACGGCTCCGCACCCTGCACAGTAGAGGGTATACCGTCAAAGAGATTAGCAGTAATCAAGGACGGCTGTCTGCAGACGCCTTTGCTTAACCGTAAATACGCAAATAAGGCAAATATGGAGCCAACCCCAGCGGGTCCATTGCTCATTCCCCGACAAGGAAAGCTAGAGGATCTTGTTGAGGGGATTGATCGGGGAATCATGGTTCTGAGTGTACTCGGGTTGCACGCCCAAGATACCGCTTCCGGATCCTATTCTGTGACCGCAGACCAGGCTTTGGTCATTGAAAGGGGACAGTTAAAGGGGAAGATCAAGGCAACGATCGCTGGTAACCTATTTGCACAATTAAGCTCCCCGGACTTTGCCTTTGGCTTTGATGAGTTCTCGGATCATCCAGGTCTTCGGATTATGGCTGATGTCACAGTGGAAAAACACTAAGACAACAAATAGACTAATGCACTACAAAGAGCAAAGGTGAAGTTTATCTTTGCTCTTGTTTTATCATAGTTGATGCTATTTAGTCCTAGATTACCCGCAGGAAGGGTATACTTGCAAAGGACGTAGATCTAATGGTCGGTATCGTTGCACTTAACGTATCCTCTAGACTGTCTTGCGAGCTATTCCCCAAAAAGGTTGTCTTAGAGCGTCTTCGCCAACTGGATTGGCTAGGAGAATCATGAACGTCCCCTATGATCTATAGTAGTGGAAATACCCTGTTTTTCGTGGTTCCTTTCTAGCATTACAACTTATTACCTTAGCAACTTTGCGGATTTCATTGCAGCGTTTTTGTGTATCCTAGCTAGGACTTGGAGGAATCCAGTCTAAGAACCTGGAATAACCAGGGCGACCCCGCACTAACCCAAAATCCCAGAACGCTGTAGCAAACAACAGTGACTAAGGTTCCTCTAATCCCATCCAGCACCGGAATTGTATCTAAAGCCAACTTTAACAAGAAAAGACCGGCAAATCCTAAGACAACCTTGATTATTTGCTTCCATACAAGCGTCTGTTCTTTGAAATCAAGACAGGTCTGCTCAACTCCATATCCCCAAAGAAAACCGAGAAACAGACCGGCGATCATGGGTCCGTCACCCTGGGGGTGATTGAGGAACATAAAGAAGGATACTGCCAGCGTTACAAGAAACCACTGTCTACTACCAGGCTCGAGCCTAATATTCGCAAGGGCAAACTGGTACAGACCCAAAAGAACAAGCCCAATTACTAATCCACCAATCACATCAATAGGATAGTGAACCCCCAGATAGATCCGGGAGAAGGACACTAAGACCACAAATAAGGATGCAAAGATATACAGCCAACGCCGTTTAACCCTAAGGGCCACATAACCGAGGAAGGTAGTCGTAGTCTGGGCATGACCGCTGGGAAAAGAATAACCGGGCTGAGAGACTCGGTGTAATCTTTGGGGTGGCCGTTCTGTTGCAAAGGCATATTTGAAAGCTGAGTTGGTATAAGCTGATAGCATAAACAACGAGGCCAATCGCACAGTAAAACGTTTCTCATACACCCAGTAAAGGATCGGAAAGAGCAAGACATAGTTCTCAAGCCGACAGACAAAGGTAACAGCGTCGATTAACCAGTTAAGGACGGGTGTTGCCCATTGCTGAACTAGAACAATTAGACTGGTATCAGTCACCATTTTCCCTCCCAGCCATTCATACCTTAGTCTTATTCTCCTTTGAGACGTTGTCATTGTCAAGCCCGGCATGGTGGTATCCTTTGATGTCTGAGAAGGAAATAGCGCATTATGCGTAGAAGATAATGCCAAAATCTGATTCTTTGGAGGGGTGGACGATGAGCAAAATGATCCCACCGTACTATGAGCACGATACTACAAGCAACGCAGAGAAACAGGTCTTTTGCGCCCTGCAGAATCTTACTGATGACTATGTTGTTTTGCATTCCTTAGGCCTAGCCAATCACAGGGATAAAGTCTTTGGTGAGATAGATTTCGTGGTCATTTGCTCCGAAGGAGTACTGTGCCTTGAAGTGAAAGGTGGGGGAGTAAGCCGCAGATCGGGTATATGGTATTTCCAGGATCGTTTTGGCAATGAACATGCCAATAGCGAAGGACCCTTCCAACAGGTAATCGGTTCGATGCACTCATTGCGCAGGCACTTAGAACAGCAATTTGGGAAGATGAGTCCCATTGGCCGCTGCTTGTACGCAGTGGGGGTGCTTTTCCCAGATACGGTTTTTACCGCCAAAGGTCCGGATATTATCGATGAAATTGTCTTTGACCTAAGAGACGACCCTGATGAGATTGAGCTTTATATAAAGAAGGTCTTTCGGTATTGGCAAGAGGATCTACGTAATAAGCATGGGTTTACCGGAGGCAGACTCAACCCCGGCGAGGTCTCCTGTTTGACCGAGTATCTAAGGGGAGATTTCGGATTTGTCCCCTCCCTAGGGCATATTGTGAGTAAGACAGAGAAGCAACTCCTGGCACTAACCAAGGAACAGGCTGAACGCCTAAGCATGGCCGAGGACTCCCGGCGAATACTCCTTAGTGGTGGTGCGGGTACGGGAAAAACCTTACTTAGCTTGGAGTATGCCCGCCGGAAGGTGTTAACCGGACACCGTGTTCTTTACCTATGTTATAATCAAAACCTGAGTAAGTACCTACAGCACAAAGCTGTGGACCTATTAGACCAATATCCGCAGCGATTTCGGATCGATACCTTTCATAATTACATCATGACATCACTAGAAAAAGTGGGCTGTGCTCCGGATCAGTCCACCCCATCACCGGATGTCTACTTCAATGAGCTAGTCCCCGAAGGGTTCCTCGCGATGGGTTCCCACGGAATCTATCACGATCACTACGACTTAGTTGTAGTAGATGAAGGACAAGATCTGTTTCGTACAGAGTTCATCCTTTGCTTGGATCAGATCCTAAAAGATGGACTTACCCGGGGAACTTGGCATATGTGTTATGACCCTAATCAAAACCTGTATAATCCGCATTTAGAAGAAGGCCTTCAGTTGATACAAGAAGCTCAACCAACACTCCTTTCCCTGGATACCAACTGTCGTAATACGAAGGAGATTGGAGACTGCAACGCGGAAGTCACAGGAATCCCCCCCGCCAAGTACCTAAAGGTACAAGGGGAAAAGGTTCGAGCACGAATGTATGAGGATAAAGGCGAGCAAAGAACATTGGTGGTCAAAGCCGTAAAAGACCTGTTACACGAAGGTACTGACCCGGGAAAGATCCTCTTGCTCTCTAGGTATCGTTATGAGAACTCATGCCTGCAAGGTACTAATGTGTTCCAAGGCATTTGCCGATTCCAGGATATCACCGGAATTGATTTCAAACTACTGGTCGAGGACAGCGTCAAATTCTGTACTATCCACAGCTTCAAGGGTCTGGAAGCACCAGTAGTCCTCCTCTTAGATGTGGAGGCCTTCGATGATAACTACCACCGTCACCTGAATTATACAGCGATATCCCGGGCGACCTCCCTTTTATATGTGTTTTATCACCGTTCCCTACACAAACGGTGGCAGCAGATCAAACCCGTCTAGGTTAAGATTGTTACCTGCTTATTGAGTTTTCCATGTGCCTATGGTAACATATAATCAACTTAGCCCAAAATCTGTAAGAAGATCCGTTGCATATAGCCTGTTGTCTGACTTGGTTACCGAGTCCTAGTCGCTTGCTGAGGGAGACTCTGTTCGTAACCAGGTCGCTCGAAAGTTGAGAATGCACATCCTTTGGTATAAGTTGTGCCAAACCGGCGAGGAGAGATTTAGTGGTACGGACGAGGCCTGAAAACCGTGTCGATGGCTCGTAAAGGATTGTATAGAAGGAGGGGATTGTTGAAGTAGCACGTTTACGGGATGAGTGGTGACATGTTTACCATGGTACAATGGATACCAGCGAGAGAACGACTTAAGAGCTTTGATGGTCGCTGTTTTCGTTGACCCACAACTCAATCTTCACACCGAGGTAACAGGAGACACTGTATCCAAAACCAAATTGGATGAAGGTGTAATTAATGGCTCACTAAATATTTAGGAAACAGCGTTGCTGACGTTCTAGAAATCATTCTTCAAATTATGATCTTTGTACCCGGGAGGGCAATGAGTATGCACAGCAAGCCAGGTTCACAAGTCGTAGTATTGATTGCCTGTGTCGCTGTCCTGATAGCAGTGCTAGCACCAATGACAGCTGCCCAGACTCTTGAATCTGTCACATTTAGCAACCCGATCGATATCGGTATTGCAGATCCTTGTGTAATTAGAGCTTCCGACGGAAGGTTCTACCTGTATAGCACGGGTCTTTCGGTGTGGTCATCAGATGATCTTGTCAACTGGAAACACGAAGGTAACGTGAAACCAAGCAACACCTGGGGTGTTGCCGATTTCTGGGCACCTGAGGTTGTTGAATACGAAGATTCGTTCTACTTATTCTATTCCGCCGAACGGTTACAAGGAGGGAAAAGGATTGGTGTGGCCATCAGTGAGAGTCCCATTGGGCCCTTTGTAGATCGAGGAAAACCCCTATTTGATTTTGGCTACGCGGCCATTGACGCTAGTCCGTTTATTGACGATGACGGTAGAAAATACCTTTTCTATTCGAAGGACCAAATGGGCACCGGTGGAGGACGCTACGAAAGCCACAGCTATGGTATTGAGCTTAGTGATGATTTCTTTTCTGTGATCGGGGAACCGGTGCTGTTAACCAAGCCGGACCAAGGTTGGGAAATGTACTCAGGTAACCATCTTTGGAACGAAGGTCAGTATGTCATTAAGCATAATGGTACATATTACCTGATGTATTCGGCCAATTACTTCGGCGGACCTGATTACTCCGTGGGATATGCCACTTCCGATTATCCCCTAGGACCATACGTCAAATACCAAAACAACCCGATTCTCAGCCGGGGCAGTTGGATCGGCAAAATCTCTGGGCCTGGCCATCATAGTGTCTGCCGATCTCCCGACGGGAATGAATGGTTCATCATCTACCATGTGCACGCTGATCCAGCGGTAGGCGGGGGGAATCGCCGTCTGTCCATTGATCGGATGGGCTTCCGGCAAGACGGTTCTATCTATGTAAATGGACCAACCCTAACCCCACAACCAAAGCCCGCTGGTGCAACCCCCTTGGTAAATCTGGCTCCACAAGCCGCTGTAAAGGCAAGTTCGGTCAAATCTTCCCACAGGGTGGAAGCCCTCACCGACGGAGAGATCGTCACCCAAATCAGAAACAGTCAGTACGACTGGGTCAGCAAAGATGGCGAGAACTCTTGGGTACGTCTTGAATGGACCCACCCCCAACGGGTCAAATACCTGTTTCTTTACGGTAGCATCAGCAGCGGGAGAAGGATCTCCCAAGGGACCGTATCTTTCGGTAATGAGCAAACACCCATCGGGAAGATCGCCGTGGATGAGTTTCCCAAAGAACCAGGAGCTGCAGCCATTATTACTCTCCCAGATGACCAGGATATTACCTGGATTGAGTTTCGCATTGATGAGTTAGTGAGCAAACGGGGAGAAGCAGCTCTTACCGAAGTAGTTGTCTTAGGATACCCCCTAGGGTATGTGTGGTTTTCCTCTGTAGTTGAAGGAACACAGATAACCGATCTGACTCCGATATGTGTTCAGGCGCCGGGTATAACACTTGAGCGGGTTCAGATTGACATCAATGGGCAAACCGTTTATGAAGGCGATTGTCTTCCTACAGAGCTAGTGCTAAACCCATCCCAACTAGATCGGGGTTACTATGACATTTTTGCTACCATGATCGACAAAGATGGGCAAGAGCATTGTTGCTCAACAAGATGCACGGTGGAGCACATTGATTTGGTCAAACCCGCACCAGGGACTTGGTTGACAGGAGAAGTCAGCATTGAGGTCGCACCACTAATCCCAAGTTGTGAGTTTGCCGACGTCCGTATTGATCTTGAGCGGGTAGTCGCCGATACCCGAGTCAGTAGACCCATGGACACTACCGGCATAGATCGCATGTCGTTTCAGGCGATGTCCTTGTCTCAGGAGTTTACTCTTAACACGCTATCCCTTGAAGATGGAGCCTATGACATTGTTATCCATGCTACCACTGTCCATGGAATCCAATCGGAGAGGCGGGAGCGCGTTGTCATTAGCAATTGGAATGTACTGGAGGATCACATTCTGCCTCCAAAGGACCTAGGATGGTTCGGCACCACCGAAGCGCTTAAAACCACAAAAAAATCCAGTGGGTGGCACTATACCGGCGATGATCCTGAACTGTTCTTTGGGGATAGAGATCGAATCATGCGTAGTGGGGAGAAAGATGAGTACCTAATCTGGAACATGGCCAACCTACACCGCTATGCCTTGACCTTATACAGCAAAGATCCAGCAATTGAGGAGAGCATATTAATAGAAACTTCTGCTGATGGGAGAACATGGCACATGGTGCCCTATGTCGTAGACCTGGTCTACCCAGAAAAAAGTAACTCAAACCCATGGCTAGAACTTAATGTCACTGGCAAAGTCCCAAAAACATCAGATGCTAAGTTCCTGCGACTTACTTTCACCAACAAAGGGCTTTCGAAGGATGCACTACAGCTTGGTTATGTACGACTGATCGGTGCGAAGGATCCAGGACTCTTACACTTAATTGTTGATTAGCTTATTGGTGGGGTAGGGTCTATACACAGTGGGCACATGGTGCAATGAATTAAAGAGAACATCTAATGCAAAACGATTATCACGGAAATTCTCGCCGATAGGAGGACGAAGCATGGAAAAGCCGGCCTATGGATTGATCGTAGTTGCTCTACTTTGCACACTGTTAGTACCAAGTACAGTAGCATCAGAGGATCTAGACTCTCTCATATACGTTAGTGAGGACAATGGGGCTTTCCACATGCTCACTGACGCCATACATGGCGATGTACTGGTCAAAAGTACTCTTAATATCGCTAAATCTAACGGTAAAGTAGGAGACACGATTGACCTAGTGGGACTTACTACACAAAGGGATAGTAACAACTACTTACTTAGTCTGCGGGCTGTACTGGCACAGAAGAGTTGGTTCTATGACCGGTGGGAGATTCAGTTAGTATCCGATGACGGTTTACTTGGGGAAATGGGTTCTTTCGTCTTGTACAGCGACAGTACAGGGAAGTTTACCGATCCAAAGAACGTGTATAGCGCGGTTATGGGTTATAAACGTCAGACCGGTGAGGTAAGTGTCCGCCTGACGAACCTTACCTCCGGTACGATCCTGTGTGAAGGTTTTGCCTATGTTCCCGTTGTTTACGATCCCCTATACGGCAGATGCGGCAGCAAGGGGCAAAGCACCTACGAGATGACTCAACTGCATATAACCGAAGGCTATGAACGTTTGGGAACAGCATTGGTCCTAAATCAATTGAAGGCTGGGGTAATCACAGCCGCGGGAAGGGTTGGCTATGATGTCTATGTAAACGAGGATCCTTTGCAGTTTAGCATTACTAGAACCGCCGGATTTCTTCCGGGCAATTATGTTCTCGTTTTTGAGGATACGGGACAAGAGATCTTTACTCTACCGGCCCAGGAGAGTGCCGTTGTAGATTTAGGCCACAAGGCTCTTCCTCCTGGAGAATATACCGGTTTGTTAAGATACGTTGAAGAGGGTTACACCCAAGATGTCCTTCGAGTGCCATGGTGGATTATCGGGCCTGAGGTTTCATTGAGTATTAGCGTTTCTACTGAGTCTGGCCTATTTCAAGACGCCCAGTTTCCCGTACAAGGTGAAATAAAGCTGCAGAGTAATCAACGGGTAGATGACCTGCGGTTGCTGCTTGCGACAACCAGCGGCGAATCCATTCTCACACTGGATCTAGACCATATTGATGATGGAAGGACTATTCCCTTTGAGATTGCCCGACTTGACCGGGCCTTGAAAGACCTAGAACTTGTAGCACAGCTAGTAGATCAACAGGATGGTACCCTATATACCCAGGGAAGGTGGTCCGGAATGCAGATTGAACTCCATTCCTATGACTATTACACAGATGAGCTGACCGATAGAATTACTGCAGGGGACAGTCTAGTGCGGGTATGGATTCATTCCTCACTAAGCACATCCGAAATGGAGAACATCGTCGCCAGAGTGGTTTTCACCTCTCCTAGTGGAAAGGAGATTCCCACTTTTGCTAAACGTATTACGCTGCCCGTGGAACTTGTACCAAATCAACTGGATTTACAAGGTAAGGAAGTGGGGCGCAGAACCTGGGCGAAGACAGGACACCTCACCTACGCCTGGCACGCGCCCCTATTGCCCTTGGAACCCGGTCCGTGGACGTACCAAGTGGAATTATATAACATTGACCAGTCCCTCCGACATTTTCGTCTGAATGAACGTGAGGACTTCATTGTCTGGCGTGAACCACAGGAGGTTCTCTTTACCGGCGAAGGCGGCTCCTTCTATGTTGAAGCGGCGATGGTAAGGACAGAACCCTGTAGTACAGAAGTGGTAGGCCTTGAAGTGGTCCCTGGATCAGTGATCAAGCTTGAGCAAGTAATGGCGGATTGGGATAAGCATCTTTATCGTCCGACATTGAATCAGACCTTTACCCGTTATGCTGTAGGCGGTACAGACCTCGGCCAGTCATTCGCCCATGGTGATCGACTCATTTTCCTCTTTGGCGATACCATCGGAAGCCAAGGTTTCATCGAATCCTTTGCCGCTCAAAGCAGGACCGAAGACCCCGAGGCAGAGGGCGGTTTGAAGCTGGAGGTCTTCACCGATAGGTGGGGTAATACTTTGCGTATGAAGCCCCCAGGCATTAGTATGGGTGGTTTCGAAGTACCCACGGGGGGGTTTAGTCTTAATGATAAGATATACATGCTGGTAAGAACTAGCTGGCGGGATGGTATTGGCCGGAGTGTACTAGTTCATCTCGACGAAGAACATAGGATGTATCGTCCCATTAGGGAGTTTTCTCCTGTAGGTGGTAGATTTGTAGAAATAAATGCCCATGTTGCCCCGAAACCCATTCCGGGGCTAGAAGATATGCAAGAGCCGGTTGTGTTTTGGGGAAGTGGGGAGAATTACCGTAAGAGCGACTTATTTCTTGGGGTGATTTCCGCACAAGACATCGAAAAACCGGGTGCCATGAAGTACTATGCTGGTCTGAACCAAGACGGTATTCCAATCTGGGCTGACCAAGAAAAGGACGCGGTAGCTGTTGTCAAGGAACCGGTCTTTGGGGAATTCTCCGTTATCTGGTGCAATGAGCTTCAAATCTGGCTTCTTGCCTACGGCGGTGGAGATCTCAGGTGGGCCAAAGAACCGTGGGGCCCTTGGAGTGAGCGAATCTCCATTCCCAACCATGCCGTAGCCGCCAACAACTATCTGTATACTCCATCAGCTCCTTCAGACCTTGCCGGTCCGGTTATTGGTCCTGAACCATTAAACCGCCATGGCGGCTGCTATGGATTCTACATGATCGAGAAGTTCACGAAGGTTAAAGACGATATCCTCCGGGTTTATTACCTGCTATCCACTTGGAATCCCTACGTGGTTGTTTTGCAGCGTATGGACCTAAAGGTCACCTTCGATAACTAGGGTTCCTATAGATCTATGCATTGAGATGTGCGGACTACAAACTAGTCCGCACATCTCCATCTGGGAAAAGCATCTCTCCCCGTGATCATCTATGTGCTATGCAAGTCACTCAATATGATCCCCAAGGCTTTGGTCATCCACACCGAGAACTCATCGGATCCCGCGCCCTCGATGAAATAAAGTTGCCTGGATCACAAGGTGTTTTAGTTACGGCCAGAAATGTGGGTACGACACCCGCCTTTCGTCCTGCGCCTGCTTGATTGTTTGAGCTCAACCCTGAAAGGACTTCTGGTCTTCTAGATTGCACTCGTTCTAGCAAAGTCACTAGATCTTCCTAATTTAGACAGGATCAATCAGCTGTGCCCGTTCATTAAAAAACACCTTATAACCTGTCCACATCAACAGGTAGACGGTAAGCGATACGCTTCCTAGGATCACCAACATGATCGCAATCTGGTATCTAATTGCAGTAAGCGGAGGGGTTCCCGAAAGAATCTGACCAGTCATCATCCCCGGCAGGGAAACAATACCCATACCGATCATTGAATTTACTGTGGGGGTAATGGCAGCCAAGAAAGCTTCATTGGTGATGTGTTTAGAGGCCGCATAGGGAGTTGCTCCAAGCATCAAGGCTGCCTCTAGCAAATCCCTTTGCTGCTGAAAACCTCTAATCATCCGCTCTGTACCAAGAACTGCGCCAGTCATGGAGTTACCAACAATCATACCGGATATGGGAATGAAATACTGGGGCAAGTACCAAGGATGTATGTTTACCACCACAAACAGGAAATAGGATAAACCCAAAGTGGTACCCAAACTTAAGGATAGTATTATTCTGTACTTGAGGGGTCTACTAATCGGGGTCTTGACCCGATGGAAAATGTTGTTTACAGCGAAAATCTGCATCACCAGGAAGGCAATCAGTGTTACCAGATAATGCTGCGCCCCGAATATGTATGTTAAGACATATCCTGCCAGGATCAACTGAATTGTCATCCGAAGGGTAGCAATAATAATTTCTCTTTCAGTGTCCAGCTTCCTTCTTCTGACGATGAACGCTACTATTGCTACAAAAACGTAGGCACTTAGCAAGCGGGGAATGCCTATTTCAATTATTGAGTTTTGCACCGATCACATCTCCTAATAGATCTCCTTAATCCGGCCCGCCTCCATGACAACTACCTCATCGGCCACATTGCGGGCCAATTCCATCGAGTGGGTTACCATAATCAAGGTCCATTGCTTCTTGGCACAAAGATCCTTGACGTAACCCATGGTGCTCCCCGCCGTCTGTTCGTCTAGAGCCGAAGTTGGCTCATCTAGGAGTAGTATCTCTGGCTCCATCAGTAAAAGACGGGCTAGGGCCACCCTTTGTTTCTCGCCTCCCGAGAGTTTATCCACCGGTCCGTCAATGGTCAGATGAAGATGCAGCTGTTCCAGCAAGCCCTGCAATACATCATCTGAAGGTAGCCTACCCCCTGCGTAGCTAAGCCCCAAAAGCAAGTTATCCTTAATGTCTCCCGGAAACATCAAGGGTGTCTGGGGTAACATTGTTACAGTCTGTCTTAGCTTTATGGGATCGTATGCCGAAATGTCCGTACCCTTAAATAGGATGGTCCCCTCATCGGGTGAAATTAGGTTGTTCAGCAGCCTTAACAGAGTAGACTTTCCGCTACCGCTTTCCCCCACGATACACGTCGTCGCAAGAGGTTGTAATCTCAATTCCTGAATGTCTAGTATTCCTTTGTACCTGACCCCACTTAAATAAAACATTGCTGTCTCCTCACATTATGCAAAGGATCCGTCTCTTTGTCCATGCACTGTGACCTAATTAGTGCTCCTACAGCCCTGCAAACTTCTCACTTTGGATGAACCGGACTAGATCAGAGAAACTGCCTCGGAAATCCGGTTCCCGTCGGAAGGGGCCATCGTCAAGGAGACAGTCCTCAACAAGATAGGTGGTAATTCCAAGATCACCAGCCACCAGATCTTCACAAGTATTATTACCGATCATGATACACTCCTCTGGTTCGCGATTAAGCTTACACAGGATCTCCTCATAGTACTGCCTATTAGGTTTACAGTAAGAGAAGTCCTCGTATGACGTAACCAGACGATAGGGTAGACCGTAGATATTACCCCATCTAAGGCGTTCATTAATAGCAGTCAAAGGGAAAACCGGGTTGGTGGCAATAACAACGTCATAGCCCTGACCAATGAGTGTTTGCAGCATAGAACGGGCCTGGGGTAAGGGCGTAATCTCCAATACCCTGCAAATATGGGAAAAGTCATTTTCGTAGAAGCCATCAATCACCGGAAGGATCTCCTCAAGGGGCAAGCCTAACCCTTTTGGAAAATGGTCCCAGAAGACTTCACTGTTGCTCCTTGTAGGATCCAAGGAACGGATCATCTCATCAGTAGATAGGAGCAGTTGCTGCACGAACCCTCTAGGCTCAGTCAGATGGGCGACCTTGGCCGCAACTGCCTCCAGATATGCCTTAATGAAATCTTCATACTCAAAATGTACCAAGGTCCCATCAAGGTCAAACATCACTGTAGTAATCATTCTAATCCACCCCAGATTCAACGCCGTTGTGCTGGCTCTATTGTACAAGAACTCCTCTTACCAATTCAAGGGATCTTGGGCCTTTCTGAACGATGTTTAGAAGGGATGTGAAACCCATTCATAGAATCTGACTAGTGAGATTGACCTAACCCTCGAAGTCAAACAGGTGAGCAACCAAGCACGAAAGGATGAAATCAGTGAAAATCGTTTTTCTTGGTACCGCAGCCGCTGAAGGTATTCCCGGCGTATACTGTCAGTGTTCTTTATGTAAACAAGCCTGGATTAATGGGGGCAAGGATCTGCGAAGTCGCGCGTCGATTCTCATCGACGAGGAGTTCAAGATCGATCTGGGGCCCGACACCTACATGCAGTCGGTGAGAGCCAGAAGATCCTTGGCCCAAGTTAAGCACCTACTAATTACGCATACCCACGGAGATCATTTCTACCCCCAGGAGCTGGGCATGCATAAGGAACCCTTTATAGCAGCTTCGTCTCCTCAACCAGTGCTCAACGTCTACGGTTCTCCAGCCGTGGGGGAGATCCTACAAGAAAGGAATCTGGCTTCAACTGTTGTTTTTCACCCCTTAACCCTGTGGGAACCTACCGCGATCGAAGATGCTGTGGTAACCCCTCTTCCCGCCGAACACTCTAGTCACGGACAACCCTTTGTGTATCTTTTCCAACGAAAGGGTGTCACTTTGTTCTATGGACATGATAGCGGCTATTACAGTGAGCCGGTTTGGTCTTTCTTAAAAGACAAGACCATTGATGTGGCCCTGCTTGATTGTACTACCGGGAAATACCCAAGCACCGGACATATGGGAATCCCGAACATCCTGGAAGTGAGAAGGCGGATGCTCGAAGAGGGTATGGCCACCGGCAACTCCGTGTTTGTGGCCACTCATTTCTCCCATAATGGTGGGTTACTCCATGGACAATTTGAGGAACGGCTAAACCCGCAAGGCTTTCTGGTGGCCTATGATGGCATGAAACTGGATGTGCAAGGGTAGGTCGTTGTTCGGAATATTGTGTCACTGATAGCACCAACTTCCAACAGCTTAACCGCATAAGCTGTTGGAAAACTCCTTACTTAAAAACAGCAAATGGCTTTGGAAACCCTTGACTTTTCTGGGCAATATGATACCTGACTTTAGGAGTAAAAGGGAAAACATGGTGTTAAACCCTAAAGGCTGTAGTTTAACATTTTCTTTATTTGTGAGTCGTTGAGAAAATAATTGGTAATCGGTAATCCTAGCTCAACTGCCAGGCTTTTTATGAGTTCGGAAGACGCTGTGATGTTCACATATTTATCCTGTTC
>Ga0172382_10002936_pt1 | contig 27594 bp, 23 predicted proteins | sample Leawel138RmetaG_FD_122245 | JGI IMG/M metagenome (GOLD analysis project Ga0172382, IMG submission 122245) | Leachate microbial communities from a municipal landfill in Southern Ontario, Canada - Leachate well 138R metaG | ecosystem: Engineered > Solid waste > Landfill > Unclassified | place...
CCCCGTACGGCCTCATGCCTGAGTTCGAGGTGGTGGGCAGCAAGCAGACGCCCAGCGCGGCGCCGTGGCCGCCTGAGGGGCTGCCGCAACCGCTGGTGGACGCCACCGCGGACGCCGCCAGCGTGGCGGTGCTGCTGCCGCTGCCTGAAGGCGGCGCGCAGTTCGAGAACACGTTAGCTGAGGGCGTGTACGGGCTCATGTGGGAGGGCGGCCACGGCGTGCTGGGCGAGGTGCTGAACCGCTCGGGCGGTCAGGTGGAGCGCGAGCTGCGCCTGCTGCAGGGCACTCTGCCGAGCGTGGGCGCGCCCGCGCGCATGGACAACTTCCTCTACCGCACCGACCCGAGCGCGTTAGGGCTCGAGTTCGAGGAGCTGCGCCTAGACGGTCCCGTGGGTTCGTTGCGCGCCTGGTTCGTGCCTGCGGACGGCGGCACCGCCGTGCTCATGCTGCACGGGCGCCGGCGCGGTGAACTGGCCGAGTTGCTGAGGCCCATGAGGGCCTTCCACCAGCTGGGCCTGCCCACGCTGGGGTTGGCGTACCGCAACCACGACGCCAGCACGGCCAGCCCGGACGGGCTCTACCATTACGGCGCCAGCGAGTGGGAGGACGCCCTGGTGGGCGCGCGCGAGCTGCGCGCCAGGGGGTACGACCGCGTGCTCCTTTACGGAGTCTCTATGGGCGGCGCGGTGGCGCTGGAGGCGCTGAAGCGCTGGCCGGCGGACGTTCCCGAGGTGGTGGGGGTGGTGCTCGACTCGCCGCTTATAGACCCCTTCCCGGTCATCGAGCTGGGCGCCGAGAAGGCGGGCATGCCGCTGCCAGGGCTCGTCACCCGGCTGGGGCTAACCGTGGCCGGCCTGCGCACGGGCGTTGATTACGGCTCGCTGCGGCAGTACAAGGACGCTCATAACATCCACGTGCCCGTACTGCTCATAGCTGGCGAGGGCGACACCACGGTGCCCATAGGGGCCGTCGACCAGTTCGCGCAAGCGGTGGCCGCGCCCCTCACGTACGTGCGCCTGCCCGGCGTGGAGCACGTGGAGGCGTGGAACCAGGACCCGGACGCCTATTTGGAGTGGCTGCGGGTCTTCCTGGCGTCGCTGGTCATCAGCGCCTGAGAGTCAGCGCTGCCAGGCGCCAGGAGTAAAGCGCCCGGCGCTAGCTGCGCCTAGCCTCGTACGGTTGCGGCGCTCAGCGCTCGTCTAGGGGTACGAACTGCTTGCCGACCGGGCCGGTGTAAGCCAGGCGCGGGCGCATGAGGCGGTTGTCGGCGTACTGCTCGTAGAGGTGCGCCATCCAGCCAGCTATGCGCGCCACGGCGAAGATGGGCGTGTACATGTCGGCCGGGAAGCCCAGCATGCGGTACACGGAGGCGGAGAAGAAGTCCACGTTCGGCTTGACCTCTTTGCCCTTCTTGGCCATCTCGCGGTCCATGACGCGTTCCATCTCGAGGCTCATCTCGAACCACTTCGAGTCGCCGGACTCCTCGGCCAGCGCCCGGCTGACGTCCTTGAGGATGATGGCGCGCGGGTCGAGCACCTTGTAGACGCGGTGCCCGAAGCCCATGACGCGGCCGCCGGGCTTGCCGAGGATGTCCATGACGTACTGCTCCACGGCCTCGATGCTGCCGATCTTCTCGAGCGCGTTCATGACGCCCGTGTTGGCGCCGCCGTGCAGCGGGCCCTTGAGGGCTCCCACGGCCGCGCCGATGGCGCTGTAGACGTCGGTGAGGGTGGAGGCGGTGGCGCGCGCCACGAACGTGCTGGCGTTGGAGCCGTGCTCGGCGTGCAGAACCAGGGCCACGTCCATGACGTTGGTGGCCGCCTGGGTGGGCTCCTCGCCGGTCAGGGTGTAGAGGAAGTTGCCCGCCACGCTCAGGTCGGCGCGCGGCTGCACGGGCTCCTGACCGTTACGGATGCGCTGGAACGCCGCCACCAGCAGGGGGAACTGCGGCAGGAGGCGCAGACCGATGCGCTGCACGTTGTCGGCGTCTACGCCGTTAGCGGCACTGTCGAAGCTGCCGAGGAGCGCCACGGCGCTATGCAGCGCCAACATGGGCTCGGCGTCCTTGGGGAGCGCCTTGAAGAGCTGGTAGACGGCCTCGGGGAGGGTGAAGTTGTGCGCTAGTTGCCGGCGGAACTCGTCGAGTTGCGTGCGGTTAGGCAGGTGCCCATGCCAGAGGAGGTACGTGACCTCTTCGAAGGACGCCTTGCCGGCCAGTTCGCGGATGTCGTATCCGGCGTAGATCAGCTGGCCCTTGGCCCCGTCTATGAAGCAGATGGTGCTCTCGTCGATGTACACACCATCCAGGCCTCTGTTGATCGTCTGCTCCATGGTTCCTCCGGCTCATGCGGGCCGTGCAGGCCAGTGCTCTCGCGGTGCGCCCGCTGTATCGCTGGCTGGCCGGCCCTGCAGGTGGGTTAGTTCGGTGCCCGCGCGCGGCGGGCGGTATGGCGGTCGGCCGCCAACCACGCGGCCTCATCGTCGGCTAGTTTACCGAATAGGGCGGCGCCCTTTGGCCGCCTGATGCGACCGACGGGTGTACCAGCGGCTCAGGGCGCCCGTTCGTGGCTTCAGGCGGCGCCGCGGGGGCGAGGCCTGAGGAGGAACCACAGCAGCGCGGCTACCACCAGTAGCGACGCGACCAGCACGGCGCGCGGCCCGGCGTCGAAGATGCCCAGCAGCATGCCGAGGCCCACCAGCGCCAGTCCGAAGACGAACGCCCAGTGGCCGGGCCGTTCCTCCAACGCTTCGACGGTGACGGCGGCGCTGCCGACGCTGACGAGGAAGGCGCCGCTCCAGTAGAGCGCCACCTCCAGCAGGATGCCCACGGCGGCGCCGACCAGCAGCGCGCCGACCACCAGCAGGCCGTACAGCCCCGTGCGGCCATGGAAGTACAGCGCGGCGGTGCCCGCGAGCAGGAGCCACAGCCAGGCGGCGCTGGAGACGACGATGGAGAGAAGCAGCAGCGTGGCGAGGGCCGCCACAGCGGCGAGTAAGCGAACGGGGTCTGACAACGGGATGATCCCCCTCCTGCAGGCGAACGGCCCTACATCAGACGCCGCTGACGGCCCTCACGGGAGCGGGGCGCGGACCGGTTGCTCTCACCCCATTCTAGTGTGCGCGTGTGGCACGTGCACTTCCGCACGGCGCGCCCGCAGCGTGTATGCCGGGTGGGGCTTTCGCTACCGGCAGCGGGTCCGCCTGGTGCTATCCTCAAGCCGAGCGACAGGAGGGAACGGCGCGGAAACAGAAGGCGCCACCCGGGTAAGGCACGGCTGTCTCATGAGCATCATGACCAGTGCGAACTCACTAAGCCGCCGCAGCGAACTGGCCCTACAGCTAGTAGGTGTCGCGCTATCCGTGTACCTGAAGTGCCCCCGCACCTCCGACCCCGGCCGTAAGGGCCGGGGCGTTCCATTTCAGGGTGCCGCCCCGTTACTGGGCGCGGCCCGCACCGAAGGGAGGCCCGCATGATCCGAGAATCGCAACGCTTCGAGCCGTTCACGGACGAGCCCATCAGCGTCATTAACGACGCCGGCGACTGGATAGCCGAGTTCGAACTCGACCTGGACCAGGGAACGCTGCAACGCTTCTACCGCGACATGCTGCGCGCCCGCATTGCAGATGAACGTTTCGGCCGACTGCAGAGGCAGGGCCGCATAAGCTTCGTAGCCCCCAGCGCCGGCCACGAGGCCGCTCAGGTGGGCGTGGCTCACGCCATAAACGCCGGCAAGGACTGGGTCTATCCGTACTACCGCGACATGGGGCTATGCCTCGCGCTCGGAATTCCCCTCGTGGAGCTGGTGGGCCAGTCCATAGCTAGCCTCGCCGATCCCGCCAAGGGGCGCCAGATGCCCTACCACGCCGGTTCGGTTCAGCTGAACACCTTCACCATGGCCTCGCCCATCGCGTCGCACATCCCGCCCGCCACGGGCACCGCCATCAGCCAGAAGATCGAGGGCAAAGGCGAGATAACCGTCTGCACCTTCGGTGACGGCGCCACCAGCGAAGGCGATTGGCACGCTGGCGTCAACTTCGCCGGCGCGCAGGGCGCCCCCGCCGTGTTCGTGTGCCAGAACAACGGTTACGCCATCAGCGTGGACCTGAAGCGCCAGACGGGCTCCGACACCATCCACCAGAAGGCGCACGCTTACGGCATGCCCGGCTACTACGTGGACGGTATGGACGTGCTGGCCTCCTACTACGTCATGCAGGAGGCCGCCGCACGCGCCCGCGAGGGCGTGGGCCCCGCTCTGGTGGAACTGCTCGTCTACCGTTACGGCGGACACTCGTCCGCCGACGACGACAGCCGCTACCGCCCCCGCGAGGAGGTGGCGCTGTGGCGCGGCCGCGACCCGCTGGCCCGGTACCGGCGCTTCCTGGAGAAGCGCGGCTTGTGGGACGAGGCCACCGAGGAGGCCGCCCGCGCCGAGTACGATGCCGAGTTCACCGCCGCCGTCAAGGTCGCCGAGGACGCCGGCCTGCCCCCGCTGTCCATGATGTTCGATGACGTCTTCGCCGAGATGCCGGAGCGCCTGCGTAAGCAGCGCGACGACGTGCTGGGCGGAGAGGCTTAGAGAAGGAAGTACCGACGTGAGTGCCGTGACCATGGTCCAGGCGGTAGCCCGGACCCTAGACCAGGAGATGGCCCGCGACAAGCGCGTGGTCGTCATGGGTGAGGACGTGGGCAAGCGCGGCGGCGTGTTCCTCGCCACCGACAAGCTCTTCGACAAGTACGGCCCGGACCGGGTCATAGACTCCCCGCTCTCGGAGGCCGCCATCATCGGGGCCGCGCTCGGCATGGCCGTGCACGGTCACAGGCCCGTGGCCGAGATCCAGTTCGCCGATTACGTGTTCCCGGGCTTCGACCAGCTCGTTAGCCAGGTGGCCAAGTTGCGGTACCGCTCGGGCGGGCAGTTCACCGCTCCCATGGTCGTGCGCATGCCGACCGCCGGCGGGGTGAAGGGTGGTCACCACCACTCGCAGAGTCCCGAAGCGTACTTTGTGCACACTCCCGGCCTGAAGGTGGTGGTGCCCAGCACCCCGTCCGACACGCAGGGGCTGCTCCGCAGCGCCATCCGCGACGACGACCCCGTGGTGTTCATGGAGCCCAAGCGCCTCTACCGGGCCATCAAGGAGCCCATCTCCGAGGACCCCGAATACATGCTGCCCATCGGTAAAGCCGCCACGCGCCGCGAAGGCGACGACGTGGTGCTGGTCAGTTACGGCGGCAGCATGGCCGAGACCCTGCGCGCCGCCGACGCGCTGGTGGAGCAGGGCCTCTCGCCGCACGTCATAGACCTGCGCTCGCTGGCCCCCTGGGACGAGGAGGCGGTGCTCTCCGCGGTGGCCCGCGTGGGCCGCGTGGTGCTCGTCAGCGAGGCGCCGCACACCGCCAGCTTCATGAGCGAGGTCTCCGCCACCATCGGCGAGCAGGTCCTCGACGCCCTGCTGGCGCCCCCGGCGCGCGTTTCCGGCTTCGACACCCCGTACCCGTACTCGCACGACCGGGATTACCTGCCCGGACCGAACCGCATACTGCGGGCCGTGCAGCGGGTGCTCGACTACTGAAATCCGGCAGACGCCGCGCGCCCCTAACAGCGCGCGCGGGTCGTTAGCTGAACACCTAGGAGAAGGAGCGTCAATGGCGAGAGAGTTGCGGCTGCCCGAACTGGCCGAGTCGGTTGTGGAAGGCGAGATCGTGCGCTGGATGGTGGAAGTGGGCGACACGATCGAGCTCGACCAGCCCGTGGTAGAGGTCATGACCGACAAAGTCACCGTGGAACTGCCCAGCCCTTACGCCGGCAAGCTACTAGAGAAGGTGGCGGCTGAAGGCGACGTGGTGGCGGTGAACGCGGTCATAGCGCGCTTCGACGGTGGCGGCGACGCCCCGGCCGCCGAGGCGCCAAAGGCCGCGCCGAGCCTGCAGGCGGAGGAGGAGCGCTCCATAGTGGAGGGCGGCCGCCCCGCCGAAGAGGACGACGGCGAGAGCCTCAGCCTCTTCAAGCCTAGCGGTGGTGGCGATGAGACCCTCATAACCATCCGGCGCCCCGGCGGCGCCCGGCCGTCCACCCCGGCTGCGCCCGCTGCAGCTGCTGCCGCCGCCGCCCCCGCAGCCGCCGCGCCGCCCGCCGCCCGTGGGCCTTACGGCCGCGTGCTGGCCGTGCCCGCTGCGCGCAAGCTGGCGCGCGAGTTGGGCGTCGACATCGAGCAGGTCCAAGGCTCAGGCCCTAACGGCCGGGTGCGCCCCGACGACGTGCGCAGGCACGCCGAGGGTGCCGCGGCGCCCGCCGCTGGTGCGCACGCACCGGCCGCCCCCAGCTACGTGAGCCGCTCCGCCTACGTGCCTGGCGAGCAGCCCGAGGAGCGCACCCCGCTGCGAGGACTGCGGCGCGTGATCAGTAACCAGCTCACCACCTCGCACCTAGAGACGGTGCGCACACTGCACGTGGACGAAGCCGACGTCACGGCGCTGGTTGCCCTGCGCGAGAAGCTCAAGCCGCGCGCCGAGGCGCAAGGCGTGAGGCTCTCCTACCTGCCCTTCATCATGAAGGCGGTCGTCGCCGGCCTGCAGCGCTTCCCCATGATCAACTCCAGCCTCGACACCGCCGCCAACGAGATAGTCACCAAGCACTACTACAACCTGGGCCTGGCGGTCGCCACCGATAACGGTCTGGTCGTGCCGGTGGTGAAGGGCGTGGATCAGCGCCCCATCCTCGAAATCGCTGCCGACGTGCAGCGCCTGGCCGAACTGGCCCGCACGGGCAAGCTTGCGCAGGATGACATCCGTGGCGGCACCTTCTCCATAACCAACATCGGTTCACTGGGCGGGCTGTTCTCGTTCCCCATCATCAACCTGCCGGAAGCTGCCATCCTGGGCGTGCACTCGATAAAGAAGCGCCCCGTGGTGCTGGAGGACGACAGCATCGTGGCGCGGCAGATGCTCTACCTGAGCCTCTCGTTCGACCACCGCCTCATAGATGGGGCCGAGGGCGCCATGTTCACCAGCTTCGTTATCGACCTGCTGGAGAACCCCGAAGCGCTAATGCTGGAGCTCTGAGGAGGGCCGCCGGCTACGAGGCGCCGGGCGGCGCGAGCATAGAATCCCCTAAGTGAAGCGGGGAGACCTACCGGTACTACCGACCACGCCCGGCTGCTACCTGTTCCAGCGGGCCGACGGCACCGTCATCTACGTCGGCAAGGCCGTGAACCTGCGCAGCCGGGTGGGCAGTTACTTCGGCACTAACGTGGCGGAGAAGGTGCGCATGCTGCGGCGCGACGCTGCCAGCCTCGACTTCATCGTCACTGAGAACGAGGTCGAGGCGCTCATCCTCGAATCCAACCTCATCAAGGAGCACCAGCCGCACTACAACGTGCTCCTCAAGGACGATAAGAGCTACCCGTTCCTCAAGCTCACCAACGAGGAGTACCCCACGCTCATCTTCACGCGGCAGGTCGTGAAGGACGGCGGCATCTACTTCGGGCCCTACCCCAACGCGGGCGCCGTGCGGCGCGTGCAGGACCTCGTGTACAGCGTTTTCAAGTTGCGCAAGAACTCCGGCGTGCCGCTGCAGCTCCGTAACCGCCCGTGCCTGCGCTACCACATGGGCCGCTGCATGGCGCCCTGCATAGGCCAAGCAGATCCGGGCGAGTACCGCCAGGTGGTCGCCGACGTGCGCGCCTTCCTGGAGGGCCGCGTGAGCGAAGTGGTGGAGCGCACGGAGGCTCAGATGAAGGAGGCCGCCCAGCGGCAGGACTTCGAACTGGCCGCCACCTACCGCGACCGCCTCGACGCCCTGAAACGCGTGACGGGCTGGGATTCCAACGTCATGGCTTCAGGCGCGGAGGACCTCGACTTCCTCGGGCTGGCCACCGCCGGCAACCTCGCCATGGTGCAGCTCTTCCAGATGCGCGCCGGGCGCGTGGTGGGCCGCGATAAACGCCTCCTCACTAACGCCGCCGGCGCTACGGAGGCCGAGATCCTGGAGCGCTTCATGGCTGAGTACTACGGGCAAGCCATGCAGTTGCCGCCCCTCGTGCTGGTGCCGGACGCCGAACTGGACGAGCAGATCTGGGAGCGCTTCCTGAGCGAACGGCGCGGCCGCCGCGTGGAGCTGCGCGTGCCGCGCCGCGGTGAGAAGGTGGAACTGCTCAACATGGCGCAGCGCAACGCCGTGACCGGCGTGGAGGCCGAGATAGCGCTGCTGGAGCGCCGCGGCGAGGCGCCCGGCGTGGGCGAACTGCAGGAGCTCCTCGAGCTGGAGAACCCGCCCTGGCGCATCGAAGGCTTCGACATCTCGAACCTCATGGGCACCCACACCGTGGCCAGCATCGTGGCGTTCGAGGGGGGCCGCGCTAAGCGCTCGGACTACAGGCGCCTGCGCATACGCGAGCTCGATAAGCCGGACGACTTCTTCTCCATGCACCAGGCAGTGCTGCGGCGCTTCACGGGTCAGCTGGCCGACAGGCTGCCGCCGCCCGACCTACTGCTGATAGACGGCGGCAAGGGACAGATCAGCGCCGCCAAGCGCGCCCTGTCGGAGGCGGGCCTGCGCATACCGCTGGTGGGCCTGGCCAAGCGGGAGGAGCGGCTGATAACCGGGGCGGGGGAAGAGATCCTCGTGCCGCTCACGCACCCCGCGTTGAGGCTCCTCATGCACGTGCGCGACGAGGCGCACCGCACGGCCGTTGGTTACAACCGGCAGCGGCGCGGCAAGGCGCTGACCCGCAGCGTGCTCGACGACGTGCCCGGCATAGGGCCGCGCCGGCGCGACGCGCTGCTGGCGCACTTCTCCAGCATCGACGAACTGAGGAGCGCCCCCCTGGAGGCGCTGGCGTCCGTGCCTGGCGTGGGGCCGGCGGCGGCGCAAGCGGTGAAGGAGTTCTTCGAGGGCAGCGACTGACAGCGGTTGTTAGCGGGCCGGCGCGCGGGTTCGGGCCGGCGGTCCGGGCGGCAGCGTTCGCCGCGCCGGCAGTCTTACGAAGGCGCGGAGCTGACCTGGCCGACCATGGTCACGCGGCCGTCCCGCCGGTCCCGCCAGCGTTCGCGCGTGAGCTCCATGCGGACGTCTATGCGCCCGTTGCCGTCGACGCGGCGGTCCGTCTCCTGGAAACCGACCTTCTTGAAGGCGCGCTGGGCGCGCAGGTTATCGCCGAAAGTCTCCAGGCGCACCAGGCGCAGGCCTAGCCCCTCGAAGGCGTGACCGAGCAGGGCGTGCATGGCCTCGGGCCCGTAACCGGCTGACCAGTGGGTGCGCTCGCCGATGATGATGCCGAGCGTGCATTCGGCGCCGCGGATGTCGTAAAGCTCGGTGGTGCCTATGAAGTCGTCACGCTCGTCGAAGATGCCGAAGGTGGCGCGGTCAGAGCGCCGCGAATCGTTACGCAGCAGACGCCTGAGCAGCCACAGCGGCATACGGTTGGGAGGGGTGCCGTTGAGGTACGCGATCTCGGGATCGCGGAAATGACTCTGCAGGCGGCGCCAGTCGGTGTCGGAGAACTCCTCCAACGGCCGCAGCGTCACTCGCCCGAACGCGGGTGTCATAGGCAAGAGTTTACTCCGCCGCGGCCTGCGCTGAGCATTCCCGGGTCTCTGCCGGGACTCTGGCGCAGGACAGCTCACGGCGCCGTGCGAACGCGCCCCCCACGGCTATACTGCCGACGTGGCCGGCCGACGCGCTACCCGCGTCGCCGCCTGAGCCAGTGCGAAAGGGAGCCATGACCGACCAACAGAGTGCCGGCAGCAACCTGCCCCCGCTGGAGCAGTTCGCAGAGAAGTTCCGCCGCCTCACCACCGCCATAGGCAGCGTGGTGCTGGGGCAAGAGCGGGTGGTCGAGGAGCTCCTCATAGCTGCGCTGGCGCGCGGGCACGTGCTCATAGAGGGCGTACCCGGGCTGGGCAAAACGCGCTTGGTGCACGCCTTCGCCGACGCCACCGAGCTGGCGTACTCGCGCATCCAGTTCACCCCCGACCTCATGCCCGCCGACGTTACGGGCACCAACGTGTTCATCGAGGCCGCGGGGGAGAGCCGCTTCGAGTTCCAGCCCGGCCCCGTGTTCACCAACGTGCTACTGGCCGACGAGATCAACCGCGCCACCCCTAAGACCCAGTCGGCGCTACTCGAGGCCATGCAGGAGCGCGCCGTCACCGTGGCGGGCAGACGTTACGAGCTGGAGCAGCCGTTCATGGTGCTGGCCACCCAGAACCCGCTCGAGATGGAGGGCACCTACCCGCTGCCCGAGGCCCAGCTCGATCGCTTCCTATTCAAGATCGTCATCGAGCGGCCCGACGCCGCCACCTTGCGCCGCATCCTGGTGGTTACCACCGGTAAGGACGAGGGCGAGGTGCAGCCGGTCTTCACTAGGGCCGAGCTGCTCGAGCTGCAGCGCATGCTGCGCGCCGTGCCGGTGGCCGACGCTGGGCTCGATTACGTGGTGCGCATAGTGGAAGCCACCCACCAGCACCCCATGGTGCGCCTAGGCGCCAGCCCCCGCGGCGCGCAGGCCGTAACGCTAGCGGCGAAGGGTTACGCGCTGGCGGCCGGCCGGCCCAACGTGGAGTTGGAGGACATCCGGCGCGCGGTGCCGGCGGCGCTGCGGCACCGGCTCCTCCTCGACTTCGAGGCTGAGGTGGAGGGCGTAAGCACCGACGCCATCCTGGCCGAAGTGTTGGAGAAGGTCAGCCGGAGCGGCTGATGCTAGCGCCGCGCACCCGCGCGCTGCTGGACCGGTACGGCCTGGCTTCCCGCGCCCTCTCCCGGGTGGGCGGCGAGCGCAGCGCCACCGAACCCGGGCAGAGCGTGGAGTTCCACGATTACCGCGCTTACCAGCCGGGCGACGAGCTGCGCTACGTGGACTGGCGCGTGTACGCGCGCACCGGGCGGCTCTACACGCGCCTCTACCAGGCTGAACGCTCCGTGCGCCTGCACCTGGTGCTCGACAACTCCGCCAGCATGTCGCTTTACGGCAAGGACGCCTACGCGCGCACGCTGGTGCAGCTCCTCACGTACGTCTCGCAGCGCGACGCGCCCACGCAGCTGCACCTGCTGGACGGGCGCGCCAGCCGCCCCGCCCAGGGCCTCGGTGGCCTGCTCGAGAGCCTCAGGTTCGTGGACGAGGCCGGTACGGCGCGCCCCGCGGGTGCCGGGGCGGGCACCGAAGGCGCCTCCCTGTTGCCCGTCACGGCACTGAAGCGCTTCGCGCTGACCCTTCCCGCCCTGCGCGGCAGCTCGCTCGTGCTGGTGGTGTCAGACCTCCTCGAGGAGACCAGCCTGCGGCCCACCCTGGCGGCGCTGCGCGCGCGCGGCGTGGACGTGGGCTTCCTGCAGGTGGTGGCGGAGGAGGAGCTCTCCCCGCCCGTGGCGTTACTGGAGCTCTTCGACGTGGAGAGCAGCGAGAAGCTGCCCGTGGGCGCCGCGGAGGTGGAAGCCTACCGGGCGGAGGTGCGCGCGTTCCTGGCGCGGACCCGCGCCGCCATCCTCAAAGCCGGTTACAAGCACGCGCTCATGAAGGCGCCTCTGGCTGGGCAGGACGTGGAACGCGCCGCCCTCGCCGCCCTCATCCGGGCCGGCATCCTGATCAAACGCTAAGGGGGCGGGGCCAGCCGCCCGTGCTGGGGCGCCCGCCGGCTGCAGTGCCTGGTACCCGGCCGAGGCGCCACCCCGGTGTGGCGGCTGCGCTCGCCACGTATGATGTGCCGCGTGAGTGAACGTCTGGCTTTGTTGGCGCTGGTGCTTCTGACGGCACTAGCGGTAGTGGTCGCGCCGTGGGGTGCGGTCAACCGCGAGACCGGCGCCCGTAGCGCGGTGGTCCTCCTACCTGACCGGGTGGTCGACTTCACCGGCCGTACCGAACCGGTCAACCTCCCAGCCCAAGGCACCATCCTGGTGCTCACCCTCGTCGGTCTGGCCGGCGTGGCCGCCGGCGCGGCGGTACGGGGGCGCGCCCGCTTCGTGGTGTGGTTCGTGAGCGGCCTCGTACTGGTGGCCGGCACGGGCTGGGGTGTCAACCGTTTCTACGAAGGGGTGGCCGACGCTAGGATCTCCGCGCTGGTGGCCGAGGTGCAGCGCGCCATAGACAATCCGCGTCCCACCATGGACGTAGCGGCGCTGGAACAGGTGGTCGTCGACGCCCCCACCAGGAGCCTCAGCGAGAACATCGCCGCCGCCGACGACGCCGGGCTCGTCATCAGGCGCCTGCCGTACAGCGGCGCGGGCTTCGGGCTCACGGCCTTCCTCGCCGTCGTCACCGGCATCTTCGCGCTGCTCTTCAGCCTACGCTTCTGGCCGGGCGCCTCGCGGCTCCTCGACCGGCTCATCAGGGGCGCGGCGGTGCCCGCCATCTCTATCTTCCTGGCGCTACTCGCCGCAGCTGTGGTGATCCTGGCGCTGCAGCCCACCCCGGTCGGTTCGAGCGTGGTTATTGAAGGCTGGTTCCAGTACCTGGTCGGCCGGCTCGACACGCTCTGGTACGCGTACTTCTCCATGTTCCACGACTCGCTCGGCACGGTGAACGGCTTCGCCGAGTCGCTCAAGTTCGCCACGCCCCTCATCTTCACGGGCCTGGCGGTGGCTTTCGGTTTCCAGGCGGGCCTCTTCAACATCGGGGCGCCCGGCCAGATGGTCATGGGCGCCGTGTTCGCCATGTTCGCCGGTCTCTACATCCCCGGTCCGCGCCTCATAGTGCTGCCTCTCGCCGTGCTCTCGGCGGGCCTGGGCGGCGCCGTGTGGGGCGCCATCCCCGGCTGGCTCAAGGCGCGCTTCGGCGCCAACGAGGTCATCAACACCATCCTCCTGAACTTCGTGGCCGCCTCCATACTGCTGTTCATCCTCTCCTCCGGTAACGTCTTCGCGGCCGCGGCGGTGCGCATCATCGCCGTCATCGGCGTGCTGCTGGTGATCATGATCCTGCTATCGCTCATCCCCGCCGTGCGGGCGCTCGTACGGCGCGGTCCCAGGCTCGCCGCCGCCGTTGGTCTGGTGGTGCTGCTGGGCGGCACCGTGGTGGCCGGCTTGCCGCAGGAGGGCGACCAGCCCGTGACGCTGCAGATGCCATTCAAGGTGCCGGGTAACGAACCGAAGTCTCAGGAGCTCAACCACAGCGCGCGCCTGCCGCAGCTGCCGGCCATGCTCGGAATCTCGCGGGCGGGCGTGAACGTCATAGCCATCGATTACGGCCTGCTGGTGGCGCCGCTCGCGGTGCTCGGCGCGCTCGTGCTGCTACCCCGCTGGCGCCGCCTGCGGCCCTGGGCGCGGCGCCTGCCGGCCGCGCTAGGTGTCGGGATCGTGGCTTACGGCCTCACCTGGCTGCTCGGCTGGACGGGGCTGGCCACCGCCATACCGCCCACCAAGCTCAACCTCTCGTTCCTGCTGGCCCTCGTAGCGGCCGCGCTTGTTCACATAGTGCTGTTCCGCACCAAATGGGGTTACGAGCTGCGCGCCGTGGGCCTGGCGCCCCGCGCGGCTGAGTACGGCGGCGCCAGCATAGCTAGCAGCACCATCTGGGCTATGGCCATAAGCGGTGGCCTCGCCGGCCTCACGGCCACGCACTACGTGCTGGGCGGCGCACTCGAGGATTACGCCCTCAGGCAGTCCATACCCACCAACGACGGCTTCGACGGCATAGCCGTGGCCCTGCTCGGCGCTAACCAGCCCATCTTCATAGTGCTGTCGGCGTTCCTGTTCGGGGTGCTCAAGTACGGCGGTTCCGTGCTGAACATCACCTTCCCCAACCTCACGCGCGAGGTGGTCAGCATGATCCTCGCGCTGGTGGTGCTCTTCATCGCTGCGCGCGGCTTCCTGCCGCAGCGCCTGCTCGACCCGCGCACCTGGATGGACGCCTCCACCGGCCCGGCCAAGGACGACGCCAACCAGAAGAGGTCCACAGTAGGGGAGGGGGGCTGACGTGGACACCGTACTGCTGCTAGCGCTCGTTTCGTCCATGATCCGCGCCACCACCCCACTGCTCTTCGCCGCGCTGGGCGGGCTCTTCAGCGAGCGCGCGGGTGTCGTCAACATCGCGCTCGAGGGCATCATCCTCTTCGGTGCTCTGGCCGCGGCAGTGACCGCTCAACTGATCGAAGCGCCGTTCCTGCGGGAATCGCTCAGCGCCCGTGTCTGGTACGCGCCGTGGCTCGGCGTGGTGGCGGCCATGATCGCGGGCGGCATCATCGGTTGGATCCACGCCGTGGTCTCCATCCGCTACAAGGCCGACCAGATCATCTCGGGCACCGCCATCAACCTCATGGGTGTCGGCATCCCCGCCGTCATCCTCTCGGGCCTGTACAACAACACGGCCACCTCCACCCCCATCCGTAACCGCCTGCCTGCCTGGGAGCTCTTCGGCATCGATGGCCTGGCCTTCAGCCCGCTCGTCTACCTGGCGTTCCTCCTCGTGCCCATCACCTGGTTCGTGGTCTACCGCACGCCGTTCGGCCTGCGGCTACGCTCCGTGGGCGAGCACCCCGAGGCGGCCGACTCGCTCGGCGTGAACGTGTTCCGCATGCGTTACGTGGGCGTGGTGTTGTCGGGCGTGCTGGCCGGTCTGGCGGGCGCTTACCTGAGCATCGGTAACGTCAACCAGTTCGTGTCCGAGATGTCCGGCGGGCGCGGCTTCATAGCGCTGGCGGCGCTCATCTTCGGCAAGTGGCACCCGTTAGGCGTGTTCGGCGCCACGCTCCTGTTCGGCGCCTTCCAGGCTTCCGAAGTGCTGCTAGGCGGCGGTCGCATCCTGCCGCCGACGGTGGTGCAGTCGCTGCCTTACATCCTCACCATGATCGTGCTGGCCGGCTTCGTGGGTCGTTCCGTAGCCCCTAAGGCCTCCGGCAAGCCCTTCGAGAAGTGACCCCAGCAGGGAGGTAGCTCGTGGCGTTCGCTAGGCGCTCTGGCATACTGCTCCACCCCACCAGCCTGCCCGGCGCTTACGGCGTGGGCGAGCTCGGCCGCGAGGCCACGGCGTGGCTCGATTTCCTCGCCTCCGCCGGGCAGCGCCTGTGGCAGGTCATGCCGCTGGGGCCCACCGGCTACGGCGACAGCCCGTACCAGTCGTTCAGCACCTTCGCCGGCAACCACTTCCTCATCAGCATGGAGACGCTCGTGGAGGAGGGCTGGCTGCAGGCCGCCGAGCTGGCGTCTTTAGCCGAGCTTCCCGCCGAGCGGGTCGACTACGGCGCGCTCATACCCCGCAAGCTCGAGTTGCTAGAAGCCGCGGCGGAGCGCTTCGGCCGCGCGGCCAGCGCCGCCACGCTGGCGCAGCTAGAGGCGTTCAAGCGCGAGCACGCCGGCTGGCTGGACGACTACACGCTCTTCATGGCCCTGAAGGAAGCGCACGGCGGCTCCGCCTGGAGCGAGTGGGTGCCGGGGCTGCGCGACCGTGAGCCGGCAGCGCTGGCGCGCGCACGCGCTGAAGTGGCCGCGCACGTGGCCAAGCACACCCTGTGGCAGTTCTGGTTCTTCACGCAGTGGAACGCCGTGCGCGCCCGCGCAAGGGAGCTGGGCGTGGAGATCATCGGCGACGTGCCGATCTTCGTCTCCATGGACTCCGCCGACGCCTGGGCTAACCCCGAGCTGTTCCACTTCGCTGAGGGCGGTGTTCCCACCGTGGTGGCGGGCGTGCCGCCCGACTACTTCTCCGTAACCGGGCAGCGCTGGGGCAACCCGCTCTACCGCTGGGACCGTCTGGCCGAGACGGACTACGCCTGGTGGGTGGAGCGCGTGCGCGCCACCTTGAAGATGGTCGACATCGTGCGCATAGACCACTTCCGCGGCTTCGCGGCTTACTGGCAGATCCCCGCCTCCGAGCCGACGGCCGTGAACGGCCGCTGGGTGCCGGGCCCGGGCGACGAGCTCTTCGCGGCCCTCAGGCGCGAACTGGGTGAGCTGCCCCTCATAGCCGAGGACCTAGGCGTCATAACCCCCGACGTGGACGAGCTGCGCCGCAGCAACGGCTTCCCGGGCATGAAAGTGCTGCAGTTCGCCTTCGCCAGCGATGCCGACGACCCGTACCTGCCGCATAACTACACGAACGAGTGCGTGGTTTACACGGGCACGCACGATAACGACACCACCGCCGGCTGGTACGCCGCCGCCCCCGAGGTGGAACGCGACCTGGTGCGCCGCTACCTGGCCCGGGACGACGGCGAGATCGCCTGGGAGCTCATACGGCTGGCGCAAGCCTCCGTGGCCGACACGGCCATCGTTCCCCTGCAGGACGCGCTGGGCCTCGGCTCCGACGCGCGCATGAACACGCCCGGCACGGCTGGCGGCAACTGGTCGTGGCGCTTCGCGTGGCAGGACGTGCCGTACTGGATAGCCCCGCAACTAGCGGAGTTGGCCGAACTGTACGGGCGCCTGCCCGGCACCGGCGCCAAGGACACGGCGTACCGTCAGTCGGTGCTGGACGACTGAAGCGCCCCTTCCGTAAGGGGGCAACAACGAGCGGAGCGGCGCAACAGCCGCTCCGCTCGCTTCGTCAGGCACTAGGGCCCGGCTCCGCCGCCGGGTTCAGCTTCGGAAGATGACCTCTTCGCGTTGGAAGTTGCGGTGTGCGAAGGCCAGCAGGAGCAGGATGATGACCAGCATCGAGCCCCATACGAGCGCCAGGCGGCTCGGGTCGATGACGCCCCGCACCACGTCATCCATGAGGAGAAGGACGTTGAAGACGGGGATCAGGTAGGCCTCGTTGCCGAGCCCGATGAGGTCCTTGAACTGCAGCAGGACCACGGGGATTATGAACACGAACGAGAGCGGCGCGATGTAGCTCTGCGCCTCCTTGAAGGAGCGCGCGAAGAGCGATATGCCGATGAGCACCGCCGCCACCAGCGCGGCCAGCAGCAGGGCGCTGACGATGAGCACCACGATGGAGAGCAGGCTGACGTTCAGGCCGCCGCCCATCATGGTCACGATCTCGGCGCCCTGGTCACCCAGGCGGGGCAGGAACACGGCGCTGAGCAGCGCACCACCTATGAGGAAGCCGACGATGGCCATGAGCGCCGCACTCAATCCGAACGTGAGGGTGGCCAGCAACTTGCCGACAACCACCTCGGTGCGCCGCACGGGCGACACCAGCAGCACCTCGAGCGTGCCGCGCTCCTTCTCGCCGGCGGTGGCGTCGACCGCTGTCATCTGGCCGCCGGTGAGGGTCCAGATGGCGATGAAGAAAGGGATGAGCCATGAGAACTGGCCGCTGGAGCGCTCGGCGGCGGTGCTGGCGTCGATGCTCTGAACCTGCAGTGGCTGCAGCACGCTGGGGTCGAGGCCGGCGTCAACCAGGCGCAGCGCCACCACCTGCTGCTGGAAGATGGCCACCGCCTGCTGCACCTTGGAGGCGTCGAGTTCGCTCTTCATGTTGCCCTGCTTGGAGTAGATCGAGATGGTGCCGCTGCCGTTACCCGCCAGGGCGGCAGCCAACGGCTCGGTCACGCCGATGACAACGTCGACGTCGCCGTTCTGCACGGCCGCCACGCCGTCGTCAACGGGCACCAACTCCACGTTCTGCGCTTCGAGAAGCTCAACGAACTCTGTTGGCAGGTTGCTCAGGCCAACAACGCCGATAGGCGTGATGTTGGTGGCCTCGCGCTCGAACAGGCCGCCGAGCAGGAGCGGCATGCCCAGCATGACGACGGGCATGAGCAGCAGCGGGATGAGCAGGTTGGAGACGATGGCGCGGGTGTCACGCAGGGTGGAGAGGATCTCCTTGCGCGCCACGCGCCAGATCATGACCGGCCGCATCAGCGCACCTCCTCCGCGCCCATGTCGACGCGGCTCACGAGGCGGAAGAACGCCTCCTCGATGCTGCTACTGCCGTTCGAGCTCTTCAAGCCCGCCACGCTGTCCTCGGCGATCTTGCGACCCTGGTAGATGATCGCTGCGCGGTCGCACAGCTCCTCGACCTCGCTCATGACGTGCGTGGAGTACACCACCGCGCGCCCCTTGCTGGGGTAGTCGCGCACGAAGTCAACGACCGCGCGGCGCGCCACCACGTCGAGGCCGCTGGTGGCCTCGTCGAAGAAGATGACGGGCGGGTCGTGCAGCACGGCGCGGGCTATGACGATCTTCTGCGCCATGCCCGTCGAGAAGCCGCCGGCGCGGCGCGTGAGCGTGTCACGCAGGCCCAGTAGCTCATCGAGTTCCGTGATGCGCTTCTCGATCTGCGCCTCGCTAAGGTCGTATAGGCGCCCGAAGTAGTAGAGGATCTCGCGGCCCGTGAGGCGGTCGTAGAGCCCCATGCCGCCGTTCACCACGCCGATGGCGGCGCGCACGGCTTCGGGCTGCTTGAGCACGTCGTGGCCGGCTATGGTGGCCGTGCCGGAGTCGGGTTTGAGCAAGGTGGCGAGGATGCGCAGGGTGGTCGTCTTACCCGCCCCGTTGGGTCCGAGCAGGCCGTAAACCTCGCCGGGGGCCACGCTGAAGCTGACGTTGTCGACAGCTTTGACTTTCCCGAAGCTCTTACTCACGTTGCGTACGTCGATCAGCTCAGCCATAACGGGGCAGTCTAACGTGAGTCTGTCATGGGCATATGTCGGGGGCGACCGGCGGCGCCGAGGGGGCCGGTCGCCCGCTCGCCTCGCGCCGGACGGGGCGGAGCCAGCGCGCCTTGCTATCATCGCCGCAATGTCAGCCCAAGCAGCTCAAGCTGCCCAAGATTTCGCCGCTCTGGACGCGCATCAGCTGTTGCCGCGGGTACTCACCGAGACCGCGCGCGCCGAGCTCGGCACCCACCTGCTGGGGCACTCCCTCGCGTACCCCATGGTGCCGCGCTTCCGGCGCGCCGCGTCCTTGCCCGGCGACGGCCTGGCCGTCCTCGGCGCCGAGGACGCGCTCGACGTGGCCAACAAGCACCCGCTGGAGCAGACTGTGGCCCTGCTGAGCGCCGACGGCATGGGGGCGCTCATACGCAGTGTGAACCTGCTGGCGCAGCGCGGCGTGGCCGCTGTGGCGCTCGATATGAGCCCGCTGGCGGACTCGCCCCCTTACGGCGAGCGCGCCTGGCGTCCCCGCACGCGCGAGGAGATAGCCGAGCTGCGCGCCGCGGCGGGCCGGCCCCTCTGGCTGGTGGGCCTGGGCAGCGCGGCGGACGCGGAAGTGGCCGCCGAGGCCGGCGCGGACGTAGTGGTAGTGGGCTCCGAGCTGGGTCGGCGCCTGGGCGCCCCGCCGGTGATCGAGGTGCTGCCCGAGGTCATAGACGCCGTGGGCGGCATGCTGGCCATAGTGGCGGGCGGCCCCGTGCGTGACGGCGTCGACGTGCTGCGCTACCTGGCGGTGGGGGCCGAGCTGGTGGTGGTCGACAGCGAACGCCCTGTCGACTCGCTGGCTGCCGAGCTCGAGTACGCCATGCGCATGACGGGTTGCGCCGACGTGGGCGACATCGGGTACGAGATCCTCTTCGCGCCCCTCTTCGGAGAACCGTGATCGCATTCGTGAGCGGCCTGGTGGCCGAGGTGGGCGAAGCGAGCGTGGTGGTGGACGTAGGCGGGGTGGGCCTGGAGCTGCTGGCGCCCTCGGCCACCCTGGCGAAGTGCCAGGTGGGTCAGCCCGTGAACCTGCGGACGCAGCTGATAGTGCGTGACGAGCAGCCGACCCTGTACGGCTTCCATGATCCCGACCAGATAACCGTGTTCCGGCGCCTGCTGGACGTGACGGGGGTGGGGCCCAAGGTGGCGCTCAGCGTGCTCTCGACCCTCCCCGTGGCGCTCATAGCCACGGCGGTCAGCAACCAGGATCCGGGCCTGCTGACGGCCGCGCCCGGCGTGGGCAAGCGCACTGCCGAGCGCATCGTGCTGGAGCTGCGCGACCGCCTGCCGGAGTCGCTCATGGCGGGCGCGGAGATGAGTCCCGGCCGGCGCCTGCTGGCCGGCGCGGGCGAGGACGCGGTGGCGGCGCTGCTGGCGCTCGGTTACCGGGAGAGTCAGGTGAAGGGCGTCGTGGCTGAGCTGGCCGCCGACGCCCCGGATGACAGCGCGGAGGCGCTGATCAGGAAAGCGCTGGCGCGGCTCCGCTGAGCGCGCGTGCGGCGTCCACCACCGAGATGTCGAAGGCCTGCCCCACGGCGGCGTAGGTGAGCTTGCCGGAGTGGGTGTTGAGCCCCTTCAGGAACGTCTGGTCGGTCCTGAGCGCCTCGAGGCCGGCTCCGGCCAGCTTAAGCGCGTAAGGCAGCGTCTGGTTGGCGAGCGCCTTGGTGCTGGTGTTGGGCACCGCGCCTGGCATGTTGGAGACGCCGTAGTGGACCACGCCGTCGACCTCGTAGATGGGCGACTCGTGCGTGGTGGGGTGGATGGTCTCTATGCAGCCGCCCTGGTCCACGGCTACGTCCACGATGACGCTGCCGGGCTTCATGAGCGCCAGCATGTCGCGCGTCACCAACCGCGGCGCGCGCGCCCCCGGGATGAGCACGGCCCCGATGAGGAGGTCCGTCTGCGGCAGCAGTTCGAGGATGTTACCCAGGTTGCTGGTGGTGGTCTGGATGCGCCCGTTGAAGACGTCGTCTAGGTACTGCAGGCGGGCGTGGTTCACGTCGAGCAGGTTCACGCGGGCGCCCAGGCCGAGCGCCAGCTTGGCGGCGTTGGTGCCCACCATGCCCGCCCCAAGGACGGTGACGGTGCCGCCCTGCACGCCCGGCACGCCGGACAGCAGCAGCCCGCGGCCGCCGTGCGCGCGCTCGAGGAAGTGCGCCCCCACCTGCGGCGCCATGCGGCCGGCCACCTCGCTCATGGGCGTCAGCAGGGGCAGCGCGCCGTTCGGCTGCTGCACGGTCTCGTACGCCACCGCGGTCGTGCCGGCCGCGAGGAGCGCCTCGGTCAGCGCCCGGTCGGCGGCTAAGTGCAGGTAGGTGAAGACGATCTGGTCGTCGCGCAGGTACGGGTACTCGGAGGCCATAGGCTCCTTGACCTTGAGGATCAGCTCCTGCGCCCAGGCGTCCGCCGCCTCGCCGAGCGTGGCGCCGGCGGCTACGTACTCTTCGTCGGCGAAGCTCGAGCCCACGCCCGCGCCGCGCTCCACCAGCACCGAATGCCCAGCGCTCACTAGCGCCTGCACCGCGCCGGGCGTAGCCGAAACGCGGAACTCCTGGGGTTTGATCTCCTTGGGGATACCGATTCTCATATGCAGCTCCTGCTACCCGGCGCCTGGTTCCATGAAGGTGCCGCCGCCGCCTCTGCTCCGGCGGGTGGCGGTCCGCGCCTAGGGGTTGATTGCGTAGAGTCTACCGCTGCCAGGCGCGTACGACCCGCACCGGCCTGACCGAACCGGTACCCTGCGCGGCGGCCGGCGCAGCGTCATGGACGCCGTTATCCGCCGCGTTCTCGTCCACGCGCGGTTCCACCAGGGCTACCAGCGCGCCGTCGGCTTCGTGCGCCACCGTGAGCTCCGTTACCGGCAGAAGGGCCCGCTTCCCCTGCCGCAGCGCCAGCGCCGTGGCGGCGTCCACCGCCAGCCGCGGTAAGTCGAGGGCCGCCAGCGGCGTCAGGCCGGGTGTGCTGCCGAGCGCCTCGAGCGGCGTGCAGTTCGCTAGGTCGACGTTGCCGGCGCCCGTGCGCACCAGGCCCGCCAGGTGGGCGGGGAGGGCCAGGGCCTCGCCCAGGTCGCGGGCGAACGAGCGTACGTAAGTGCCGGCCCCGACCTCCAACGCGAAGAGGGCGGTGGGCAGTTCCATCAGCGTGGGCGGCAGGTCGAAGCTGCGCCCGGTCGGGTCGGGCCGCCAGCCGGCGGGGGTGCGCGCGAAGCGGTCCGGTAACAGCGCGCGGGCACGCGCGAAGGCGACGAGCTGCACGTCGTGATAGTGCGCCGCGCGCGCAGGCGGCTCCTCCGCCTCGCCGCGGCGTGCGGCGGCGTAACTGCGCTCACCCCGTTGCTTGATTGCCGAGTAGGCGGGTGGGCGCTGGAGCATGGCGCCAGTGAAACGCGCGGCCGCGGCCGCCACCTTCTCGGCGTAGAGGTGCGTCAGGGCGGCCGGTTCGGCGACCGCGTCCACGGGACCCTCCGCGTCGAGAGTGGGTGTGCCCGCCCCGAACGCAACCCAGGCCAGGTAGCGCTTACGGCTGGCGGTCAGGTAGGGCGAGAGCTTGGTCGCCTCGTTCGCCAGCACCACCAGCACGCCAGTGGCAAGCGGGTCGAGCGTGCCGGCGTGACCCACCCTGCGCGTACCGAGCTGCCGGCGCGCCCGCGCCACCACGTCGTGGGAAGTGAGTCCGAGCGGTTTGTCGATGGGGTAAACGGACACGTTCAGATGCTAGCCCACGCCGCGTGGCTGGCAGGAGATGCGAGTGGCCGGCGGAAGACCGTGTGGCTGGTCGGGGTGTGGGCTCCGGGAGCGGGTTGATGGCCCGCCCCCGCCTGACAGGGTCAGAAGAAGAGCGAACGCACCCAGGGGCTCAAGGCGACGGCTATGAGGAGGCCAATGTGCAGCGTCAGCTGCGCTATGAGCGGTTCCCAGCCGCTGCGGCGCCGGCCCCAGGCGTCGGCCAGCACCAGCCCGAAGGGGAGGAGCAGCACGATGGGCACGCCGAACGTGAGCGCGTAGAGGGAGCCTGAGAGCACGGTGGCGATGGTGGTGGTGTAACGCTTCTTGAGGGGCGCGAGCATGAAGGAGCGGAAGAAGAGCTCCGCCAGCGGGATGAGGATGGCGGCCGCCACCACCAGCGGGGTGGCTTGCAGCATGTCGAGGTAGAAGCCGCCCAGCGCTTGGCCGCCGGGGCGGTAGTGCAGGAACGCCACGGTCAGGGCTAGGAAGAGGAGCCCCCAGCCGAGGCCGTACGGCACGGTGCGGGCGTCGCCCAGGAGTTCCTCGTAGGCGTCGTGCCCGTTCATCTGCACGCGGCGCCACGAGAGCAGCGCCAGCATGACGGCTACGGTGAGGAAGAAGAGCGCCTTGGCGTCGCCGCCCGTGCCGGGCGTGAGGAGCGCCAGCACGTTCTCGTAACTGATGAGCCCGTACAGCACGGTGACGAGCAGGCCCACCAGCAAGGCGGTGATGAGTGTGCCGTAGATCTGCCCTACGCTCCAGGGCTGCGGTCCTTCGACCACTTCCAGGGAGGAGGAGGCGGAGATGCGGCTCTCGCCCACGAGGTGCAGCGCCACCAGCAGGAGTAGCAACAGCACCCAGAGGAGGGTGTTGCCGCCCAGGGCGCTGGTGAAGTTCTCGCGCCGGAACGATTCGCGCAGCGCCAGCCCGCCGCCCGCGAAGTCGCCCTCGGCGTACGAGATGAGCGCTAGCCCGCGCAGGTCGGCGGCTTGAGCCTCCACGTTGCGGGCGCCGCGCAGCTGGTGCGCGGTGGCCAGGTGCCCGGAGGCGGCGGAGAGGTTGCCCTGCGCCCACAGCGCGCGGCCCAGCAGAGAGCGGACGTCTGGGTCGCGGTCGTTCCCGGTGAGCTGGATGTAGCTGCTCAACTGGCGCGCGGCGTTGTCGGGATCGCGCAGGCGCAGGCGCAGCTCGGCGTCGAGGAGGCGGTACTGCGCGTCGAGCGGATCTATCTCTATGGCCCGCGCGTACGCTGCCAGGGCGTCAACGTAGCGGCCTTGAGACTGCATGATCTGGCCGTTGAGCACGGCCACGCGCGCCTCAAGTTCGAGGTTCGCCTCGTCGGCCAGGCGGCGCTGGGCTTCTTGTAGGAGCGCTTCGGCTTCGCCGGGGCGTTCGTTGTCGAGCGCGGCTTGAGCCAGCAGCACGAGCGGTTCGGCGGTGGTGATGCGGTTGCGGACCCGCCGCAGGCGGTTCTCAGCGCTAGTAGGATCCCCTAGGCCGAGCTCTATACGGGCCAGCACCAGCTCCGCTTCCGCGAAGTCGGGCCTGACCTGCAGTGCGTTAAGGCAGAACTGGCGCGCCGTCTCGAGGTCGCCGCGCGCTTCGAACAGATGGCACTGGTTGAAGTACCGCGTCTCGTCGAAGCCCTGCGCGTGCCCGTTTGCCAGTAGCAGCGCCACGAGGAGAGTCAGCGCCGTAGCGAGCACACCGCGCCGCCTTTCCACACCTGCCCCCATGTCGTGGAACATAAGGTCCCTTTCGTATTCGCCTGGGTTGGCGACCAAGTCTCCGTATCATGACCCGTAGCGCGCGGCGCGTTCGGTTAGGTCGTTCACTTCCGCGTGGCACACGGCTTTTCGCAGGTTAAGGCTCGCTGAAGCCGTCAGAGTCGAGCGTTCACTGACGGCTGTTAGCATTGCTCCATGGTGCGAACGAAATCCCCTACTCCGTTCGCGTGGCGCACATGGCTCTGACGCATCTATTCCTCATCGGGCAGCTCATGCTGCACTTACCCGTAATGCCTGCCGGCACCGAGGTTCGCCTCATGTCGGTGGACCTCTTCACCGTCCACGCGTCGGCGCAGGTGGAGCGCGCCTACCTGAAGTTCCGGGAGCTCCCGCCTCCCGGCACGGAAGTGCGCATACTGATCTTCCCTCCGGACGCGGATGACACCGCCCTGGCCGAGGCGCTCAGCGGCGCCACCGCCTTGAAGGGGTTCGTGTCTGAGGCCGGTACGGATATCCTGGTGTTGTTCGAGGGGGAGTCAGAACCCCTATCGCTGAGAGCCTTGTTGCTGCAGGAGCGCGAGATCTGGTTGGATCTGCCGCTCGGAAGGAGCCAGTGACGATGACTGGCAAACGGATACTGATAGTCGAGGACGATCTCGACATCCTTAGGCTGCTTACCCGCGAGCTCGAGGACGCCGGCTTCGAGGTCCTGGCGTTCGACAGCGGTATCCGCGGTCTTTCCGCGGTGCGTGAGAGCGAACCCGACCTGGTGATCCTCGACTTGGGCCTGCCTGACCTGACGGGGCAGGAGATCGCGCGCCGCGTGCGTCACACGGGCGACACGCCGATCATCATCCTCACCGCCGCCGACGAGGTGGGCACCAAGGTGGAGATGTTGAACGCGGGCGCCGACGATTACCTGGCGAAACCGTTCCACGTGGAGGAGTTACTGGCGCGCGTTAACGTGCAACTGCGTAAGCGCACCCTGGGCTCCGCGCAGAAGATCGGCGAGCTGACGATAGACCCGGTACGCCGCCAGGTGTTCTGGGCGGAGGACGAGATCCGCTTCTCGCCCCGCGAGTACGAGCTCATCACCTACCTGGCGGGTCAGCCGGGGCGCGTGTACTCGCGCAAGGAGATCGAGAACAACGTGTGGGGCGAGGACCTGCCGCCTTCCTCGAACGTCGTCGATGTCCACATAGCCAACATCCGCGGGAAGCTGCGCGACGCCGGTGGCTACGGTGTCATCCGCACCATCCGCGGGGTTGGGTACGCACTGAAGTCGTGACCTGAGTGAGGCGCCGGCCGGCAGCGCTGGTTCGGGCTCCGCGGGTGTCGCTCACCTGGCGCGTGGCGCTGCTGACGGCTGCGGCCGTGGCGGTGCTGAGCGCGCTGACCATGCTCATCGCTTACCAGGTGGTGCGCTCCGGGCTCTATGAGGAGCTGAGGCGCACCATCAAGCAGGACGCCGCTACCGTAGCTGCGCTCTACTCCACGGGGGAGGGCAGCGCTTCCGGCCTGGGTGGTCCCACGGGCGGGGTGGTGCTGCAGATCTACGACGCCGCGGGGCGGTTGCTGGCCGCCAGCGTGCCGGAGTTCGAGTCCGCCACCGCGGCGCTGCCGCCGTCTGACGTTATGGGCGCGGCGCTGGTGCCTCTCTCCTGGAACGGCATGGTGGCCGGCCGGCAGATGGAGGCGGCGTTGGCGCCGTTCGAACTCGGTGTGGTGGCCGTGCTGATTGACCCGTCCTACATCGGGCCGGTGCTGGCCGAGGTGTCGCGCACGCTGTTCGTGGCGGCCATCCTGGTGGTGGGTCTCAGCCTGTTCGTGGGGTACGCCGTTTCGGCGGCGGCGCTCAGGCCCATCTCGCGTTTGGCGCGCCTGGCCGCCACCCTGGGGCCCGAGGACTTGGAACCCATCCGTTACGACGGCCCGCTCGACGAGGTGGGCCGCTTGACCTTCGCGCTGAACGGCTTGCTTGGGAGGCTGCGCGAGGCGCTCGACGCACAGCGGGTGTTCCTGGCGGAGACGAGCCATGAGCTGCGCACGCCTCTCACCAGCATGCGCGGCTTCCTGGACCGTGCGGTGCGCCGCGCTCAGCCCCAGAACCGCGACGATCTGCTGGACGCGCAGCGGGTCACAGGCACCATGGCGCGCTTGGTGGAGGACCTGCTGCAGCTCTCGCGCGGGCAGCTGGTGGTGGAGGAGGAGGGCTTGCACCTGGTGGACGTGGCTCTCGACGTGCTGAAGCCCATCAGTGACGAGTTCCCCGGCGTGCGCGTGGAGGGCGAGGGTGGGGTGCTGGTGCTGGGCGACCCGGTGCGCCTGAACCAGGCCGTGCGTAACCTGACCGCGAACGCGGTGCGCGCTGCGGGCAGGCCTGGCGGGGTGCTGCTGCGCTTGGTGCAGCTGCCGGGGGAGGCGGTCGTGACGGTGGAGGATGACGGCGGCGGCATCCCTGAGGAGATGCTGCCGCACATCTTCGATAAGTTCTATAAGGGCGCCGGTGGGGGTTCGGGCTTGGGCCTGGCCATAGCGCGGCAGATAGCCGAGCACCACCACGGCGTGCTGAGCGTGAAGAGTCAGCCGGGAGAGACCGTGTTCGAGATGCGCCTGCCGCTGATCGAGGCGGTGGACGAGGAGTAGATGCCGGCTGCGCGCGGTCCGGTCGGCGTGCCGCTGCGGTGCTGGCGCTGTTACCACCGCTGTTGTCAGGGCTAGAGCCTGGGCAGCGTGACGCCCTTCTGGCCCTGGTACTTGCCCTTACGGTCGGCGTACGTGGTCTCGGGGCGCTCGCCCTGGAAGAAGAGCAGTTGCACTATGCCCTCGTTCGCGTACACCTTGGCGGGGAGGGGAGTGGTGTTACTTAGTTCTAACGTGACGTGACCCTCCCAACCGGGTTCTAAAGGCGTAACATTTGCGACTATACCGCAACGTGCGTATGAACTTTTACCTAGTGCTATGACCATAGTATCATCAGGAATATGTAAGTACTCCACCGAGCGAGTAAGAACGAAGCTGTTAGGCGGGATGATGCAGGTTTCGCCCTCGTGCTCCACCAAGCTGCTAGTGTCGAAGTCCTTCGGGTCGACTACCGTGTTGAACGCGTTCACGAAGATGCGCCACTCCGGCGCGGCGCGCAGGTCGTAGCCGAAGCTCGAGAGGCCGTAACTGATCACGCCGTCGCGCACCAGCGCTTCCTCGAACGGGGTGATCATGCCTTCCTTGGCCCGCTCGCGGATCCACCAATCCGGTTTGATGCTCATGGTCGCCAAGTCTACCAGTGCTGTCCGTGGCGGGTTCGGCGGGTGGCTTCGTGGCGTCAGGCGCGTCTTTTTGGGCCTCGGTCATGGGGTGAGGGGGCGCGCGGGCAGGAAGCTGGCTTGCCATGCCTGATATGAGAGTGATATCATTCTGACACCATGACCAACGATCAAGAGGTCCAACCCGTCGTCCAGAACTTCAACAAGAGCCTCGCCGAGCGCGTGCAGGAGAAGCCCGTCGCCGCGGTCAACGGCTTCCTTATGCTCTTCCTCAGCCTCGCCGGCTTCGTAGCCTCCATCCTGCTGCTCATCTTCGGCATCGGCCCTGAGAGCCCCGACATGCCCAACAGCTGGCTCATGATCGCGGCCGC
>Ga0172382_10002937_pt1 | contig 27577 bp, 23 predicted proteins | sample Leawel138RmetaG_FD_122245 | JGI IMG/M metagenome (GOLD analysis project Ga0172382, IMG submission 122245) | Leachate microbial communities from a municipal landfill in Southern Ontario, Canada - Leachate well 138R metaG | ecosystem: Engineered > Solid waste > Landfill > Unclassified | place...
CGCCCGCTGGGCAGAGGTGGATGCGCTGGACGAGACAGTGCGCGGTGCCGGCGGCTTTGGCTCGACGGGGCGATCGTGAACCTGACAGACGAACAACTCGATCGTTATCAGCGCCACATCGTCCTGCGCGAAATTGGCGGGCTGGGACAGAAGCGCTTTTTGCAAAGCCGTGTGGCGGTCATCGGCGCGGGCGGGCTTGGCTGCCCGATGCTGGCCAGTCTTGCCGCCGCGGGCATCGGGCGGCTGACCATCATCGACGATGATCAGGTGGCGCTGTCCAATTTGCAACGCCAGACGCTGTTCACCACCGGCGATGTCGGGCGCTGGAAAGCCTATGCGGCCGCCGAGCGTCTCGCCGCCATCAACCCGGATGTGCAGATCGAGGTGGTGACGGCGCGCATTACCGTCGCCAATGCCGAAGCCCTGCTTGCCGGCCATGACAGCATCGCCGACGGATGCGACAATTTCCTCACACGCGCCGTCGTAAATGCCGCCGCCGTAAAGCTGGGCATACCTCTGGTTTCGGCGGCGCTCGGGCCATTCGAAGGGCAGTTGGGCGTTTTTGCCGGCCATCTGCCAGACACGCCCTGCCATGCCTGCTTCGCCGGTGCTGCTACGGATGTACCGGGAACGAGTTGTGCCGATGTGGGCGTATTGGGCGCAGTCGCCAGCGTGATGGGCTCGGCCCAGGCGATTGAGGTGCTGAGACTTGCCGCCGGTTTTGGCGGGAGCCGCATCGGCCAGCTGTGGCTGTTCGACGGGCTGACGATGGAGGCCCGCAGCGTGCGTGTTGCCAAAGACCCCGCCTGCCCCGTTTGCGCGCGATGAAAAACGGGCTTCTGCTTGTCCTGACGGAGGTGGAAGGCGAACGATATGATGCCGCGATAGAAACTGCCGCGACCGCCGCCGCGCTTGGCAGACCCGTAGCGCTGCTGTTGCGCGGTCCGGCGGTATTGCAGCCGGACAAGCTGTCGATGCTGAAGGAACTGGGTGCAAACATATCCGCATGCCAGACGGCCCTGTCGCGATACAATCTCGACGCCGGGCAGCATCTGCCGCGCGACATCCCCGCCAGCGGCCTGATGCAATTCATGGCTGGCCGCGAACGCTGGCAACTGCTCCTGGCCTGACCCCCTCTTGCCGCCCGCGCCCAATCACCTTACCTGTTCGCCGTGAACATCAACGAACAGGTTGCCGCCGCGCCCTATGGCATCATCGAGCAGGTGTCGCCGCTGGTACGGCGGGTGCTGGCGCGCAATCCATCGCATTTCACCTATACCGGTACCGGCACCTATATCATCGGGCGTGGCACGGTGGCGGTAATCGATCCCGGGCCGGAGATCGGCGAGCATGTTCAGGCGTTGCTGGCGGCGCTGGATGGTGAAACGGTTTCTGATATCTTGATTACCCATACGCATTTCGACCATTCCCCGGCGGCAAGACCGCTGGCGGCGGCGACGGGCGCGCGCATTATCGGTTGCGCACCGCTTGCGATCATGGATGACGGCCCGCGCGCCGACGCCGGTTTCGATATGGAATATACGCCCTCGGCCATCATGTCCGACGCCGACACCGTAACCGGGCCGGGCTGGACGCTTTCGGCAGTTGACACACCGGGGCATACTTCCAACCATGTCTGTTATGTGCTCGCGGAAGAAGCCGCGCTATTTTCGGGCGATCATGTAATGGGCTGGTCGACGACAGTCGTCGCGCCACCGGATGGCGACATGGCGCAGTATCTGGATTCCTTGCGCAAGGTGGGAAGCCGGGAAGATAACGTGTTTTACCCGACACACGGCCCCGCCATCGCGGAGCCGCAACGGCTGGTGAAAGGGCTGATCGGGCATCGTCGCCAGCGCGAGGCACAGATACTGCGCCTGTTGCAGGATGGTCCGCAGCTTATCGAGGTGATGGTGGAAAATATGTATGCCGCCGTGGATCGCGCCCTGTGGCCGGCCGCAGGACGTTCGGTACTGGCGCATCTGTTGCATCTGGACGCGCGCGGCATGGCGCGGGCGCAAGAAAACGGGGCCTGGGCGCTGGCATGAAACGTCTGTTGCCGCTGGTCGGGATGGTGGCGCTGCTGTGCGTTGCCATTGGCGGAGCCTGGTATTGGTGGGCGGGGCCCTCCGGTCGACAATCGGCGTGCGAGCGCCTGGGTCTGTGCCCGGCGCCCGCGGATGTCATTGGCACCGCGCTGCAATCGGTGCAGCGCCAACAGCAACTCGTGGTGTTTTCTGCCCGGCTCATTACCGCGGTCACCGCCCGTTCGGAACGGACACTATTGGGCAAGCCCATCATCACGGCGCAAAAAACGCTGATTGTGCCGGGTACCGTGCGCTATGCGGTCGATCTGCAAAAGCTTGAAGCCGCGCATGTGCGCTGGGACGGTGCGACAGAAACGCTCAGCATCGCCCGCCCGCCACTGCGCCTGCTGGGGCCGGAAGCAGAGCTTACCCAGGCAATGGAGTATGCCGATGGCGCATGGGCCATCGCCATGGCCGGAGGTGCAGCGGCCCTCGACAAATCCAACCGCGACGCAGCCACCCGCCGGCTGATCGAGGAAGCGCGCAAACCCGCGCTGATGGCGCTGGCGCAACAGGCAGCGGATGATGCGCTGGCGCGCACCTTTGCACTGCCATTGCATGCGGCGGGATTTGCGGACGCAAAAGTGGTGATTACCGCGCCCGTGTTGTGAAAAGTGATGCAACTACAACTATTTATAACATTCAGCATGACCAGGGCTGCGACGAGAAAACAACATCCATAAAATCGCCACTAATGCGACTTGATAGCATTGACTCTGCGACTGCTTCTCAATACCAGAGAGGACAACCTAAACCAACCGGGGGTCCCGCTTGATGTCATTCGCCGAATCTTCCGCCGCCGCACCGGCCTTTCTTGCCCTTTCCTGTGTCGGCTTTATCGCCAGCGCGCAGCCCGCCCTTGCCCAGGAGCCGGAGCAAAAGCTTGGTGGCGTCGTCGTGACCGATACGGTGATTGAGGAAAGCTACAATCGCACCGAATCTTCCTCGCCGAAACTGGTGAAACCGCTGCTCGATACGCCGCGCACCGTCACCATTATTTCGCGGGAATTGATTGAAGATCGCGCATTGCTGTCGCTGAACGATGTGCTGCGCGTAACGCCCGGCATCACGCTGGGCGCCGGTGAAGGCGGCACGCCCGTCGGAGATCGCGCCTTCATCCGGGGCTATGAAGCCAGCACCGATATATTGATCGACGGTCTGCGCGATGTCGCCCGTTTCTCGCACGAGATATTCAATATTGAATCCGTCGAGGTCATCAAGGGGCCGGGTGGCACGCTGACCGGACGCGGTTCCACCGGGGGCAGCATCAACCTCGTTACCAAAACGCCGGAGGCCGAGGATTTCGTCCGCGTCGCCGCGACCGTCGGCACAGATAAAACAAAAAGGCTAACGGTAGACATAAACCACCAGCTTTCGGAAGATATCGTGGTGCGCTTCAACGCCATGGGGCACGATGCCGATGTGGCGGGCCGCGATGTCGCCAAGGTCAGCCGCTGGGGCATTGCGCCCTCCATCAGCTTTGGCCTGAACGGCCCGACGCGCGCAACGCTCAGCTATTTGCATCTGCAAACCGATGACATCCCCGATTTTGGCATTCCATTTGACGCCGATGGTGTTTTCACGACGCCGCCAAAAGTCCGGCGGGAAAATTTTTACGGTTTCGCCAACCGCGATTTCCGCAAGAACAAAGCCGATCAGGCAACCTTGTGGCTGGAACAGGATATTGGGCAAAATCTGACACTGCGGAATGCGACGCGCTATGGCCGCACGACGAACGAATATGTCGTGACGCGGCCCGTTTTTTCCGAAGGGGACACTACGACCGTCGACCGCACATTTCGGAGTTCAAACCGTCTGTCGAAAGGGTTTCTGAACCAGACGGATTTGCGCGGCAGTTTCGAAAGCGGCGGTTTCGTCCATAATTTCATCGGCGGTGTCGAATATAGCAAGGAACGCATCTACGCGCGCACCCCCTGGACGGAAGCAGAAGGCCAGCCGCAATTTCCGACCAGCCTGCTCAACCCCGACCCATGGTCATCCTTTGGCGCGCTGACGAAAATTCCGCCCGCCGACCCCATTAACCCGACGCGCTTTCGCACGTTGGCTGCCTTTTTCTTCGACACAATCAGTCTGACCGATCAATTCGATATCAATCTCGGCCTTCGCTACGACGATTATAAGGCCACCTCCGCCAGCGGTCTGGAAGCTCATTCGAAATTCTGGAACTATCAGGCTGGCGTCGTTTACAAACCCGTCGAAAACGCCAGCATTTACTTCAACTACGCCACTTCGTCCAACCCGTCCGGCGAAACCGAAGGTCAATCGGGGGGAGCCGATGGCCCGGCAGGTGGTGGCGTCGGCGGCGGTCGCGCCGGGCTCGATCCGGAACGGGCGAAAAGCTTCGAACTGGGTGCGAAATGGAATCTGTTCGACGACCAGCTGGCGCTGACGGCAGCGGTGTTCCGTACCTCCAAAACCAACGCCCGCGCCAATGATCCGACCACCGGCACCATCCGGCTGATCGGTGACAATCGCGTGCAGGGTTTTGAATTCAGCGCCACCGGCAACATCACGCCCGAATGGGACATCGTCGCTGGTTATACCTATCTGGATGCCGAACTGCGCGACGATGGCGCGGGCGAGAATGACGGCAAGGTGCTGAAATTCATCGCACCCCATAGCTTCAGCATCTGGACGACTTATGATGTAACGCCGAGGCTCAATGTCGGCGGCGGCGTCAATTACGTCGGGCGGCGCTATGTGAATGACGCCAATACGCTGAAGTTCAAACCCTATGCCCGCTTCGATGCATCCATCGGCTATGCAATCAGCGACACCATCGACGTGCAGTTGAACGTGCAAAACCTGACCGACAAGACAATTTATGATGCATCCCATGTCGGGCTGTTCGCCCTGGTTGCACCCGGACGGTCGGCTTTATTGACTGCAAACTTCCGGTATTGATTACGGGCAATGCAACGCTCGGGCATGGCTGGTAAATCCGGCCATGCCCTCAGGGCTTTTAATCAAGGCGCGCCATGCTGATTACCATTCCCGATGTTCTGAATTCCGAAACGCTCGGCCATGTCCGAAATTTGCTGGATGGAGCGGAATGGGTGGATGGCAATGCCACATCGGGCGTGCAATCGGCGCTGGCCAAGCGCAATCTGCAGCTGCCCGAAAACAGCGCGGCAGCACGCGAGGCGGGGACCATCATTCTCGATGCGCTCGGGCAAACGCCCCTGTTCGTTGCCGCCGCCTTGCCCCTGAAAGTCTATCCACCGCTGTTCAACGCCTATGCGGGCGGCCAGGCTTTTGGCACGCATATCGACAACAGTATCCGTGTGCGCCCGGGCACCGATTTCCGTATCCGCAGCGATGTGTCGGCGACACTGTTTCTGGCCGACCCCGACAGCTACGATGGCGGTGAATTGATCATCGAAGAACAGTTCGGCAGCCAGTCCATCAAACTGCCAGCCGGCCATATGGTGCTGTATTCCGCCAGCAGTCGCCACCGCGTCGCCCCGGTAACGCGCGGACGGCGGCTGGCGAGCTTCTTCTGGATCCAGTCGATGGTGCGGGAAGCGGAAGCCCGGCGCACCCTTTTCGAACTGGATACCGCCATCCAGTCCCTGGCGCTGGAGCGTGGTCAGGGAGATGCGGCAATCATCCAGTTAACGGGCGTTTATCACAATTTGCTGAGGCGCTGGGCGGACGCCTGAACATCGCCCACAGGGTCAACCCTGCGCCAGCCCGTTTTCCCGCGCGTCTTCCACCGTTTCGAGCCAGATGAATTCCAGCTTGTCGCGCGCGCTTTGCGGGATATCATCATAATCGTGGCGATTGCGCGCTGGCAGCATCACCCGCGTAATACCGGCTGCTGCCGCCGCCACCACTTTTTCCTTGATGCCGCCAACCGGCAGCACCAGGCCCCGCAGCGATATTTCGCCGGTCATCGCCGTGTCGTTGCGCACCGTTCGCCCGGTCAACAGCGAGGTCAGCGCCATGAACATCGCGACACCGGCGCTGGGGCCGTCCTTTGGCGTCGCCCCTGCCGGAACATGCACATGGATATCCGATTTCTCGAATTTTTCGACGGCTATGCCAAGGCTTTCCGCCCGGCTTTTTACCAGACTTAGCGCGGCCTGCACGCTTTCCCGCATCACATCGCCCAGCTGGCCGGTGAGGATCAGTTTGCCATTTCCAGGCATGGCGGTCGCTTCGATGAACAATATGCTGCCGCCAACCGGTGTCCATGCAAGGCCGGTTGCGACACCCGGCACGCTGGTGCGCTGCGCCACCTCATCCTCGAAAATCCGCCCGCCCAGGATGGTTTCGATATCCGCCTCGGTGATCGACATATGGGTTTCCGCGCCTTCGGCAATTTTCACCGCCGCATGGCGAATAGTCTTGCCGATCTCCCGCTCAAGATTCCGCACGCCGGCTTCGCGGGTATAGTGGCGGATGATCAGGGTGATCGCGGCATCGTCGATCTCGACCTGCTCTGCTGTCACCCCGTTCGCCTCGAGTTGCCGCCGCACAAGATAGCGACGGGCAATATTGAGCTTCTCCTCCTCCGTATAACCGGAGAGGCTGATAATCTCCATACGATCGCGCAGGGGGCCAGGAATCGTGTCCAGCATGTTCGCGGTGGCTATAAAGACTACCCGGCTCAAATCAAAAGGCACTGCCAGATAATTGTCGCGGAAACTGTTATTCTGTTCCGGATCGAGAACCTCCAGCAGTGCCGCCGACGGGTCGCCCTGAACGCCTCGACCCATCTTGTCGATTTCATCCAGCATCATCACGCAATCACGGCTGCCAGCCTTGCGAATAGCCTGAATGATGTTGCCGGGCAGTGCGCCGATATAGGTGCGGCGATGGCCACGGATTTCGGCTTCGTCGTGCACGCCGCCAAGACTTACACGAACGAACGGTCGCCCCATCGCACGCGCGATCGACTGCCCGAGGGACGTTTTGCCAACGCCCGGAGGGCCGACAAAACAAAGGATCGGCGCTTTTCCGTCGGGTGCGAGTTTCCGTACCGCCAGATATTCAACGATGCGACGTTTAATCTTGTCCAGACCATAATGGTCCGCATCCAGAATTTTCCGCGCCTCGATAATATCGATAGGCTTTTCTTCCGGCAATTGCCATGGAAGTTCAGTCAGCCAGTCGAGATAGGTGCGGATGATGCCATGTTCGGCCGCGCCCTCGGGCATTTGCTCCAGCCGGCGCAATTCCTTGCGCGCCTGGGCCTCCACCTCTTCCGGCATGCCCGCCGCGTCGATTTTCCCGGCGATTTCCGCGATTTCCGCAGCGTTGCCGCCATCTTCACCAAGTTGCCGCTGGATCGCAGCCATTTGCTCGCGCAACAGCACCTCGCGCTGGCGCGAGCCCAGCTTTTGCTGCACATCCCGGCCAATTTCTGCTGAAAGTCGCAACACTTCCAGGCGGTGCGCAAGGAAATCGGAAACCTTGTCGAGCCGCCGGTCGAGCGCCACGGTTTCGAGGATTTCCTGTTTCTCGGCCACTTCAATGTCGAGATAGGCGGCAACCGTATCGGCAAGAGCGGATGCCGACGGGATGGACTGGATCGCTTCGGAAAGACCCTGCGGCGCCTGTGGCAACAGTTCCACCGTCTCCAGTGCCTGGTTGCGCAGATTGAGCAGGCGCGCCTCAATCTCGGTGCCAGCCGACTCCGGTTCCTCGACCCGCTCGATACGCGCAACAAGGAACGGCCAGCCGTCCAGAAACTCGACAATCCGGAATCGGGTGGCACCTTGCACGATCAGATGATGACTGCCATCCGGCGCGCGCACATAGCGCAGGATATTCGCGAGCGTGCCCATGCGATGCATGTCGATCGCGGACGGTTCGTCCACCGATGCCTCCCGCTGCATCAATATGCCGATCTGGCTGCTGGCCTGGGCGGCGGCCTGAGCTGCGTTCACCGATAACGGGCGGCCGATGGACAAGGGCGACACCACTTCCGGGAACAGCACGAAGTTCCGCACCGGGACAATGGCGATGGCGTCTTCGGGGAGATCAGGAATCGTCGCAATCGCGCCGGACGCCGGCTTGTTAGCCGTATCGTTCGCTTGTGTTTCCGTCACCGCGTCCCTCCGCTTTCGGCCTTGCGCAGGGCTACGGCCAGACAACCATTTACACTCGATCGGCGCACATCGTCATAATGCCCTGGCGGCAACGCCAGCCGCCGTTCGAACTGCCCCTGCGGCAGTTCGAGGCGGTGAATCCGCGCCCTCCGCAGTTCGGCTGGCAGGACGCGATGCCCCTGCACCACCAGCGTGCCCTTTTCGATCCGGACTTCCGTGCGTTCCGGATCGACACCCGGCAGCGCCACGAGAACCAGAACTTCATGGTCCGTCTCGATCATGTCAGCCGGTGGTTCCCAGTTTGGAACGCCCCCCGCCGCGCGTGCCGGTGCAAAACTCTGCTGATGCAGGCGCTGCATCCGTTCGAGCAGCACCATGGCGTCGGTCCACATCCAATATGGTGAGTTCATTTATCGCCCTCTCCTCGCCTGGACCGGCACCGCTTGCAGGGCAGGCCTGCCATTCTTCTAGCACCGCATCGGACGCTGTCAAAACAATGCGCAGTGTATGGACTTAGGCGATACTGCGCGCCGCCATATGTCCTTCGCGGATAGCGGTCTGGAGGTAGCGGGGGCTGCGGACATCACCGACCGGAATGACCGTGCCGCGCCAGTCCTGCAGCGCGTCAAGCAATTCGCGGTTTCCGGCATTGTGCGATACGAATACAAGTGTGTCGGCCGGAACGTCTATCGGCTGCCCTCCGTAGCGAAATTCGACCCGGGCGGTTTCTTTCTCGATCGCGACGAGCCGGGCATATGTGATGGGCCGGAAATCTCCCTTCGCGAGCCGTTCAAGCGCCGGTTCCACGGACAGGCTTGACTCCAGTTTCGGCGCGATACTCGCATGGCCGGTCACAAAGGTGACAGCCACACCCTTGTCGATCAGGAATTCGGCCGCTGCTATTCCCTCGTAGTGACCGCTGTCATCATAGACCAACGCATGACGGCCCCAGTCCCGGTTGCTGTTTTCGAGCAGAAGCTCATGGCTGGAAACGACATGGCGCCTGTCCATGCCTGTTGCGGCATAGCCAGGGCTGAGATGTTGCCGCCCGTCCATGCGCGGCAGGGAGCCGGTTGCAACGATCACCACATCGGGGGACCATTCGGCGACGTCTTCCGCCTGAACATACGTGCTGGGTCGGATATCGACGCCCAGGCGATATATTTCACGTTCCAGCCAATCGGTGATGTCCCCGATACCGATCCGGCGAGGTGCGCGGCGGGCGATATTGATGCTGCCGCCGAGGCGACTCCCCGCTTCGGCCAGAATCACATGATGGCCTTTCAGCGCCGCCACACGCGCCGCCTCCATCCCTGCCGGCCCACCGCCCACCACCAGCACGGTTTTGGGCTGAAGGGTCTTTTCGATCAGGTCCTCGGAAAGCGTCGCTTCGGCGCCGACCGCCGGATTGACCGCGCAGCCCAGCCGGCCAGCGGTCAGCAGGCCGCCGATACAGCCATGGTTGCATCCGATGCATGGGCGAACTTCCTCGACCCGTCCCTCCACCGTCTTGCGAACCAGGTCGGCGTCCGCGATGTGTGCGCGCGTCAGGGCAACCAGATCGGCCTCGCCGGCAGCGATCACCTGATCGGCTTCCTCCAGGGTGCGGAAGCGACCCGTCACCAGAATCGGCAGTTTCACGGCACGTTTCACCGGGATGTCCAGTGGCAATTCATAGCCAACCGGCTCATGCATCGCACCGATGATCTTGTGCGGGTTATAGTCGGTGCCGATGGTCAGATTGACGAAATCGATCAGACCTTCAGCGTGAAAAATGTTGGCGACGCGGGACACATCATCCGGCCCCATCCCGCCTTCCAGCAATTCCGAACTCAGGCGGACGCCCACCGCCATGGCGGGTGAAATCGCCCCCCGGACCGCGCGAAGCAATTCAAGCGCGAGGCGGATGCGGTTTTCAAAGCTGCCGCCATATTCGTCCGTGCGCCGGTTATAAAGCGGCGACAGAAATTGCTGCACCAGATAGCCATGCGCCATATGCAGTTCGACGCCGTCCAGTCCGCCGGCTTCACAGTCCTTCGCTGCCGCGACATAGCAATCAATCAGTTCGGCGATCTGCTTTTTAGTCATCGGCTCGGACTGGACGCCGACCAGAGCGCCAACCGTGTCAGATGCGGACCATGGCGGCGAACCGTCTGCCTGCGGAATCTCATTACCCAGATGGCCGATTTGCTGGAAGATTTTCATGCCAAAGGGGCGCACACGTTCCACAAGGGCGCGGTATCCCTCTACCAGCCCCGGGGCGCCGGCCACCAGAAATGGATAGGCGGAACTGTGCACCGATATCAGTTCGAGAATGGTCAGGCCGACGCCGCCCCTGGCCCGCGCGACATGATAATCAACGAGCGCCTCGCTCATCGTGCCGCCGCCAAGACCGGTGCCGTGACCGGTGCGGACGACGCGGTTCGGAATCCTTACCGGACCCAGCGAAACAGGTTCAAGAATATGCTTCAGCCCCATGAAACTCTCCACCGATTACTTCCCGCCCGCCTGGCTTCAGCGACCGTGTCATTTCTTCTTCGTCAGACCACCGGACCTGCCAGCATCGAACGGGACCTTCAACCTGCCACTTCTCGCGGGGTGTAGTGAGCAACGGACGTCCGGCGAGGCGCACCAGACGGACCCGGCGAACCTCGATCGCCGCTCGACAGACCCGCCCGCATCGCGCAACGAAGCCGCATGAATGATTGCTACGATGTGATTGCGATGGGCGCGGGGGCCGCCGGGATGATGTGCGCAAGCGTGGCCGGCCAACGCGGACGACGGGTGTTATTGCTGGATCATGCGGATCGCCCCGGAAAAAAAATCCTCATTTCGGGCGGAGGGCGCTGCAATTTCACCAATGTGCACACCGCGCCGGATCGGTATCTCTCGCGCAATCCGCATTTCGCCCGATCCGCGCTCAGCCGTTATACGCCGGGTGATTTTCTGCAACTTGTCGAACGTTACGGCATCGCCTGGCACGAAAAAACCCTGGGCCAGTTGTTTTGCGACGGTTCGGCGCGGGCAATCGTGGCCATGCTGGCAGAGGAATGCGCGCGGGGCGGCGTCGAGCTTGTTTGTGACGCGCATATTAGCGAAGTCAGCCATGCGGACGGCCGTTTCCGGATTACCGCAAATGGCCGGGAAATATTCGCTACGGCGCTTGTTATCGCGACGGGCGGGCCTGCTATCCCGCAAATGGGCGCGACGGGCTTTGCCTATGATCTGGCGCGGAAATTCGGCCTGAAAGTGGTGGAGCCGCGCCCGGCCCTGGTGCCACTGACCCTGGCCGGCGAGGAAATGCTGTTTCGGGAACTGTCCGGCGTCGCCACGAATGTTATTGCGCGCTGCGGCAAGGCGATGTTTCGGGAAGCAGCGCTGTTTACCCATCGCGGCCTTTCGGGGCCGGCCATTCTCCAGATTTCATCTTACTGGCGACATGGGGATCAGATCGCACTGGATTTTCTACCGGACCACCAGGCTGGCTGGCTCGTCAATGCCAAACGGGCACAACCTCGCACAACCTTGCGGAAACTGCTGGCCGAAATACTGCCGGACCGGCTCGCTGCTGCGCTATGTGCACGGCTACAATTCGAAAATACCCTCGCCAATTTTCCGGACCGGGCGCTCATTGAAGCGGAAAACCGGCTGGCGGCATGGCACTTTACCCCCACGGGCAGCGAAGGATTCGCCAAAGCCGAAGTCGCCGGCGGCGGGATCAGCACCGATGAGCTTTCATCGAAAACCATGGAGAGCCGGCGTGTGCCCGGCCTCTACGCTATCGGCGAGGCAGTCGATGTGACCGGCTGGCTGGGCGGCTATAATTTCCAATGGGCCTGGGCCAGCGCCCAGGCAGCGGGTCAGGCACTGTGAGCATTCCGTCTCCAACAGGCGGGCACGGGCAGAGAATGCACAAGCGGGGCAATCTGCGCGCCGGGCTCGCCCCTAACAGGCGCGTCCGGCCGGGTGATTTGGAACGTCGGGTATCTGGTTATCGCAGGCAATGATACCTTCACTGACCCGCACATTCCCCTTGACCCCCTTGCCCTTCACCATATTGCCGATGACCGTGCCCTCTTTGGCGAAGTTGCTGATATGCGCGGAATAGGTTGCCTGGACGCGATTATTGTCGACCGCGAAATATTGCGGCGGGCCCTCGCCGAAACTGTTGATGCCCTGCGTTTCAGCGGCAGTGCCGTCGAGATTTTCGACGATATTATTCCGCACGACCAGCCGGCCCCAGTAGCCCCAGGTCTGGATGGCGTCGGGATGGTCTCCGTCTTTCCATTGCCCGCCGTTTTCCTTGCAGACGCGGGAACTTATTCTGACCTCTACACTCCCATCAGGATATGTACAGCGGGATGGAGTCGGTGAAAAATCGCCGAAGCGATTATTTTCGATCAGGCCGTTGTCGCCGGTGCCAGCGATATTGATGCCGTCGGATTGCAGACCGACAAAACGCGAATTCCGCACGGTAATGCCTTTTGTGCGCGAAACCACCATCCCCCGGTAGGCTTTACGGTACGATCCGTCATCAAAAATGATCCGCCCGCCATCCACGATATGCGTGGCATATCCGCGGGATTGCGGCCCGGCCTCGAATGTGCCGCCGAGGATATTCAGCCCGAACACATTGTTCAGACGGAGGCCGCCACGAAACACCTCTGTAGAAGCATCCAGTGTTATTCCCGGCGCGCTTTTCGAGATTCCGTTTATGATAACAATGTCATCACAACTCTGATTGAGCCGGACAGTATCCCCCGGCAAGGCGGAACCGAGAACGGCGGCGAGCGTGGCGCAACTTGCTATCAGGGTAGAAATCTCGCTCTCCTGCAATTATGGTTTTACGGAAAGAGCCCGACGCATAGAGCACCACGCCGCGAAACGGAACCCTGGATGGATCCCGGACGGATCCAGAAAGGCTAGAATGGTACGTCGTCGTCCATATCGTCGAACGCGCCGGCCGGGCCGCTGCCAAAATCCTGCGCCGGCGCAGTCCCTGCCGCCCGGCCACCGCCACGCGCGCCGCCGCTGCGTTCGCCCCAGTCGCCACCGCCGGAACCGCCCTCGCGCCGGTCCAGCAGCTCGATGTCGCCCCGGAACCGCCCCACATAGACCTCTGTCGTATAACGGTCGTTACCGTCCCGATCCTGCCACTTGCGGGTGCGCAACTGGCCCTCGACATAGATTTTCGAGCCCTTGCGGACATAATTTTCCACAACGCGGATCAGATTGTCATTGTCGATAACAACCGTATGCCACTCGGTGCGCTCCTTGCGCTCGCCGGACATCTTGTCGGTCCAGGAATCTGACGTGGCCAGACGCAAATTGGCGATGCGGCCACCGTTTTGAAAGCTTTTGATTTCCGGATCGGCACCAAGATTGCCGATCAGAATCACCTTGTTGACGCCTGCCATGCGTTCCCCATAAATTCCCGAGAGTGAGCGGCGAAGCTTACGCCACCCGGCCACGCCTCACAAGAGGATGGACGTCGTGATCCAGATCAATCCCGGACCGGATAACGCAACCGGCCCAGAAAGCGCGCCGGGCTGAAATATTCGCCATCCGAGGGTCCGCGCCAGCGCGCTTTCATTTTCTCGAAACGCATCACGCCATCAATGCGCCGATCGAGAAAAGCCCTGGTCTCGGCAAAATCCTCGCTGTCATCGTCCAGCCAGACCAGAATTGTCGCGGTATAAACGCCCATGGCGATGGCCCGCCGGCTGTAGAAGGAAAAGTTGGTGGATGTATCGCCAATAGCGCGCCAGATGCTGTCAGCGCTGCGCCAGGCGATGGCGGCGGCGCGGCGGGCATTGGTGGGCAACGCCAGCACGACGCTGGCCTTGCGGACGGCTTCCCGATCGGGTGCGGCCTGTTCGAGACGGGTGAGGATCGCGGCGCGGAAACGATCCCTTATGCGGGCCGGCGGATTGGCGAGCGCCGCTTCCATATCCCGATCCGCCTGCATCGTCCACGCGTCGATCATGTCGATGTCGCCACCCGGAAAGGCGAGCCGGGCCGCCTCTGGTGGCACGCCCAGTTCGCGGGCAGCCAGATCGAGCGATTGCCACCCCCAGCCATCGAACGGCACATGCGGCAGCATCGCGGCGACCAGTCGGGGCCGCATTTCATCGAGAGTCATGTCGGCGACGGGCGTATCATCCATGGCAGAAGCCATAGCATTGCCATCCTTTCCGCGCGAGCCTTGCCCGCCCCGGGTCAATCTGCTAGTGGCCGCGCTTCACGACGCTGGCGATCCCGGCGGCGCGCCTGCGTTTGGCCATCAATGGCATCGTGGCGGCGCTGGCGGAAAACCGGCTTTTAGGGTATTCATATCATGCGGCGTCGCGTTTGGCGCCGGATTCGGTAAAGAGGTGTCGAACCGTTTATGCAGATCATCGTTCGCGACAATAATGTCGATCAGGCCCTTCGCGCCCTCAAAAAGAAACTCCAGCGCGAAGGCGTCTACCGCGAGATGAAGCTGCGCCGCCATTATGAAAAGCCGTCGGAAAAGCGCGCCCGCGAAAAGGCCGCCGCTGTCCGTCGTGCCCGCAAGCTGGACCGCAAGCGCGCCGAGCGCGACGGTCAGCGCTGACGCACCAACGCCACCAACAGGGAACGGGAATCGCCATGGCTGCCACCGCCGGATCCGGCAAAAGCTTCGTCGTCTGGGGGATCAGCGCCTTTGTCGTGCTGGCCATCGCTGTGGTGGCCGCGATTGCCGGCACCAGCAAATTCACCGCGCCTGCCCGTGCTGCCTCGGAATTCCTGAGCGCCCATGCCCGGCAAGAAGGTGTGAAAACCACGGCTTCCGGCCTGCAATATGAAGTGCTGGCCGCCGGCGAGGGCGATTCGCCCCGACCGGACGATCTGGTGATGGTGCATTACGAAGGCCGTTTGACCGACGGCACGGTTTTCGACTCGAGCCATGCGCGCGGCGAACCGGCGGTCTTTGGGGTCAGCGATGTGATTCCCGGCTGGACAGAAGGGCTGCAATTGATGCGTCCGGGCAGCAAGTATCGGCTCACCGTGCCACCGCGCCTAGGTTATGGGGCGCGCGGTGCCGGCGGCGCGATCCCGCCCAACGCGGTGCTGGTTTTCGACGTCGAATTGCTGGCCATCGCTCCTCGCCAGGATGAGGCCGCGCCGCAAGGCTGAGCCGGAGCACTCCCCCTGTGGTTGTTTGCCGCACAAGGGGCACCCCCCCCGCTTGCCGGGTCCGGATCAGCGCGATAGCCTCTGCAGCTATGGATGCTTCCCTCCCGGTGATGCCACCGCGCAAACGGCTGGCCGATTATGCCCCGCCTGACTGGCTGGTTCCGGCTGCTCGCTTTCGTTTTGAACTCGACTCCGAACGCACGCTGGTTCACGCCCGCCTGGAGGTAGCGCGTAACGGTCTGCACGACCGGCCTCTTCATCTCGACGGCGAGGAACTGGAATTGCTGGCGTTCCACATAGACGGCGTGCCGCAACCGCTCCCCTCCTCCGCCGCGAGCCTGACATTGCCGCTACCTGGCGACAGCGCGATCATTGAAACCAGCGTCGCGATCCGGCCCGCAGCCAACAGTCGGCTGATGGGTCTTTATGCGTCTGGCGGCAATTTATGCACCCAATGCGAGGCGGAAGGCTTCCGTCGCATCACTTTCTGGCCGGATCGGCCGGATGTGCTGTCGCGCATCTCCGTCCGGCTGGAGGCAGACCGCGCACGCTTCCCGGTATTGCTTTCCAATGGCAATCTGAAAGCACAAGGCGGACTGGATCACGGTCGTCACTTCGCCGAATGGGACGATCCCTTTCCCAAACCTTCCTATTTGTTCGCCGTTGTCGCTGGCCAGCTTTCCCCGCTGCGCGATCATTTTGTCACCCGGTCAGGGCGGGAGGTGGCGCTGGCGATTTATGTGAACGCCCGCGACCTGCCGCGTACCCGGCATGCCATGACCAGTCTGAAACAGGCCATGGCCTGGGATGAACTGACGTATGGCCGTGAATATGATCTGGAAAGCTATAATATTGTTGCCGTCCATGACTTCAACTTCGGTGCAATGGAAAACAAGGGCCTGAATATCTTCAATGCCCGTTATATCCTGGCCGACAGCAACACAGCGACAGATCAGGATTTCGACGCCATCGCGACAGTTGTAGGTCATGAATATTTTCACAACTGGTCAGGAAACCGCGTCACCTGCCGGGATTGGTTTCAGCTTTGCCTGAAAGAAGGCCTGACCGTCTTCCGGGACCAGAGTTTTTCCGAAAGCCTCGGTTCTGCTGCTGTCCGCCGTATCGAATCGGTGCGGATGCTGCGCGCCAGCCAATTCCCCGAAGACGACGGCCCGCTTGCCCACCCCGTGCGCCCCGATTCCTATATGGAAATCTCGAATTTCTATACGGCGACGGTTTATAACAAGGGCGCGGAACTGATCCGCATGATCGCCCGAATTCTCGGCCCGCAACGCTGGCGCGCCGCAACAGACGATTATTTCGCTCGTTTTGACGGACATGCGGCGACGGTCGAGGATTTTCTCGACACCATGGCGCTTCACGGGCTGGACGCGGCGCGGTTTCGCCGCTGGTATGAACAACCGGGTACGCCCTTGCTGGACGTCGAGGTGGCGCATGACGCGCTCTCCCGCACCGCCGATATCCGCATCATGCAGCGCAACCCGAAGGCTGGCGAGAATGCGCCGCCGCTGCCCGTACCGCTGGCGTTCGCGCTTTTTGCCGACGACGGCCGGAAGCTCGCCGGGCGCGAACGTCTGATCCTGACGGAAGCCGAACAGATTTTTCGTGTCGAGGACATCGAACGTCCGCCGGTCGTCTCGCTTAACCGCAGCTTCGCCGCTCCCGTGAATGTTCGCGCGTCATCCTCCCGCGCCGATCTGGCCTTGCTGGCCGCGCATGAGGATGATCCGTTCGCCCGCTACGAGGCGATGCAGCAATTGATGCTGGCGGCGCTGACCGATTCCATCGCCTGCGGTCGGGCGGTCGGTCATGATGATGTGCTGGCGGCGGTTGCGGCCGCGCTGAAGGACTGGCGCGATGATCCGGCGCTCGTCGCCGAAACCATCCTGATCCCCGGCGAAAGTTTGATCGGGGACCAGCTGCCGAAGGTCGATCCGCAGGCGGTGCACCATGCGCGCGAGGAGCTGCGCGCGACACTGCGCGATCAGCTTGGCGCGGATATGCGAGCCATCCATGCGGAATGTAGCGCCGCCGGCGATTCCCCATCGGTACTCGCAAAGGGTCAGCGACGGCTGCGCGGCGTATCACTGTCGCTGCTTGCCGCTGGAGACGACGCTACGGGTATCGAGACGGCATTGCAGCAATATCACACCGCCGCTACCATGACCGACCGGATGAACGCATTGTCAGCGCTCGCGAATTCGGCGCGACCGGCGCGTGATGAAGCGCTGGCTGCATTCCATGACGCATATCAGGGCATGGCCGATGTGATGGACAAATGGTTCCTCGTCCAGGCCACTTCCACCCGGCCCGATACGCTTGCCCATGTCCAGGCACTGCTGCACCACCCGCTTTATGATGCGCGCAACCCCAATCGCCTGCGCAGCGTGGTTCTGGGATTCGCGCTCAATCCGGTGCGTTTTCATGCCGACGATGGCAGCGGCTATGCGTTTCTGGCCGATCAGGTGCTGGCGGCAGACCGGACCAACCCGCAATCCGCCGCCCGGCTGCTGCAGCCATTGACACGCTGGCAGCGAATGGCCACGCCCTGGGATGATCATATGCGCGCAGCCATCGCCCGTGTGGCGGCAGCGCCCGACCTGTCGAAGGATGTAACAGAAGTCGTGACGAACAGCCTTTCATGATCCGCCACATCCTCGTTTCCTGCGCGCTGCTGCTCGCCCCCGTAACGCTGGCGGCGGAAACTCCGCCGGTCTCGGCCATCGCCCCCGCGCCACTGGCCAATCTCGTCGCGCGGATGGATATTCCCTACGAACAATTTACCCTTCCCAACGGGTTGCGCGTGGTTGTTCATACGGATCGAAAATCTCCGCTGGTGTCCGTGGGTGTCTGGTATCATGTCGGCTCGAAGGATGAGCCGTTGGGCAAGGCCGGTTACGCCCATCTGTTCGAACATCTGATGTTCTATGGATCGGAACATAGCCCGGTCGAACATTTCGCACCGCTGGAAGCGCTTGGCGCGTCCGATTTCAATGGCACCACCAGCTTTGACCGGACCAATTATTTCCAGACCGTGCCAACTCCGGCGCTCGATCTGGCGCTGTTTCTCGAATCCGACCGCATGGGCTGGCTGTTGCCGGCGCTTTCACAAGCCAAGCTCGATGCCCAGCGGAAAGTTGTGCTGAACGAGAAGCGCCAGGGAGATAACCGTCCCTATGGTCTTGTTTCCTATGCGTTATTATCCGGACTGTTTCCACCGGATCACCCCTATTCACAATCGACTATCGGACGTGTCGCTGATCTGGAAAAGGCCACGCTGGATGATGCGCGGGATTGGTTCCACACCCGCTATGGGCCGAATAACGCGGTGCTGGTGCTGGCCGGCGATATTGATGCTGCAACGGCCAGACCCCTGGCCGAGCGCTGGTTCGGGCAAATCCCGCCCGGACCGGGTGTCGCGCGTTTTGCAGCACCCGTGCCGAAGCGTGAAAAGACGACGCGGGCGACCTTGCACGACCGTATCGCTACCACCCGGCTGATACGCGCCTGGGCGGTCCCAGGCCGCAACGATGCCGATGCCGTACCGCTGTCGGTGGCTATGGCGGTGTTTGCGGATGGGCCGGCATCCCGCCTCTATCAGACGCTTGTGCGCGATGAGCGGCTGGCGGTCGACGTCTCGGGTTCGGCGGGCGCCTATGAAGATGCAGGCATAGCCACGATTTCCATCGATCTCGCTCCGAACGTGACGCCGGCGCAGGTAGAAGCCCGGCTGAACCGTCTGCTGGCGGATTATTTTCGCGACGGGCCGACGGCGGATGAAGTGGAGCGCGTGGCGATGCGCGCCGTCTCCTCCACCCTTCGCGGTCTGGAAAAGGTGGGCGGCTTCGCCGGCAAGGGTACGGCGCTGGCCGAAGGCGCGCTGTATGCCGACAATCCGGCAGCCTGGAAACGGGAACTGGCTGCGTATGCCGCCGCCACCCCGGCCAATGTGCGCGCCGTCGCCGCGCGCTGGCTTGCCAACGGCGACCACCAGCTGACCATTTTGCCCGGCGAGCGCAAACCGGCAACCATTGACCCGCCGCAAAGCGCGCGCAGCGTGGCGATTCCGCAAACGCCACCGCCACCGTGGAAACCGGTCGGCCAGGCGGCGGATCGTTCACAGCCGCCCGCTGCGGGCACCGCCACGGAGTTGACCATTCCCGCCATCGAACGGGCGAAATTGTCCAACGGCATGGAAGTAGTGCTGGCGCGGAGACCGTCCGTGCCGGTCGTACGGGTTTCACTGGCGATGCCGCTGGGCCTTGGCGCGGATCGCGCCGATCTGCCGGGTACGCAGAATATGATGCTGGCAATGCTGGAGGAAGGGACCGATGGCCGGCTCGGACCGTTGGACGGGCCGGAAATTGCCCGTCGTCTTGAACGGCTGGGCGCGGCGACATCCGCCTCGGCCACCCTCGACCGCACCCGGCTCGCGCTGAATGCGCTGACCTCCAATCTCGATGCATCGCTGGCGCTGTTCGCCGATATCGTCCGCGCGCCGTCCTTCCCGGCGGATCAACTCGAACGGGTGCGCGCCCAGGCGCTGACCGGGCTGAAGGCCGAATTATCCGACCCGGTGAGCATCGCCTGGCGGGCGCTGCCGCCGCTGCTTTATGGCGAGGCGCATCCTTATGGGCGCAGCTTCACCGGCACGGGTACGCAGGAGGCGCTGGAAAAGATCAGCCGTGACGATCTCATGGGTTTTCACCGGCATTTCGGGCCGGCGGGCGCGACCCTGTTTGTCGTCGGCGATACCAGCATGAGCGAAATCCGGCCAAAACTGGAAAAGGCTTTTGGTGACTGGCGTGGGGGTGATGCGTCGAAAACAGCAGCGGCCTCCGCTGTGCCGCCATCGGCAAACAGCATTCTGCTGATCGACCGCCCCGCCGCGCCGCAAACGGTGATCCTCGCGGGCGCCGTCTCCAGCCTTTCCGGCCGGGACGATATTCTGGCGCTCAATCTGGCCAACGATGTGCTTGGCGGTCGCACGACTTCCCGGCTCTTCCGGTTGCTGCGCGAGGAAAAGGGCTGGTCCTATGGTGTGCGGTCCAGTTTCACGCCCACCTGGCATAACATGCCATTTCTGATCCAGACGTCGGTGGACAGCAACCATGCCGGCGACAGCGTCGCCGCCATCCGCGCCACCCTCGATGCGCAGCGCGGCAGCCAGCCGCCCACCGCCGCCGAAACGGCGACGGCGCGCAATGGCAGCATCCGTAGCCTGCCCGGCGACTATGAGACGATGGGTGCGCTGCTGGGCGCGCTGGAGCGCGGCGAGTTGCTGGAACGCCCGGACGATTATTTGCCGACCCTGCCAGCGCGGCTCGCCGCCACCAGCGATGAAGCTGTGGCGAAAGCGCCGCTCCCGGCGGCGGACGCGCTGCGTTTTATTGTCGTCGGAGATAAGGCCACGGTCTTACTGCAGTTGCAGAAACTGGGCCTCCCCGTAGAGGTGCGCGCCGCGGAATAGCGATGGCAGACGAATAGGCGTTGCGGCCGGCCGCCGTCGCCCGCTATTGCGACCATCATCATGCCCTCCACAGACAGTGCAGCGCTGGCCCGTGGTGGCCGCACCAATTTTTTCGGCTTTCTGCTGCGGCTGTCGGCGCGTTTCCCCTTTCTGATTCTCGCCGCGCGGCTTTATGGCGCGGAGGAACTGGGCCGCTTCGCCTATGCGACGATGGTGGCGGAGTTTGCTGCTGCGCTGGCCGTGCTGGGCCTGAAGCGCGGGCTGGCGCAAGAGATGGCACGCGGTATCGCGGGCAGCGAAGAGTCCGGCCATATGGCTGAGTCCCATGTGCTCGCCGATGCTCTGACGCTCGGGCTGGGACTGGCGTTCGTGGCGACGCTGTTGCTTCTGGCCGTGCCAGTCCTGCTGTATCCCGATGGCATGGGACATCCGGCGCAGATCTTGCTGGCGCTGGTGGTGCCGTTCATTGTCATTTCCGATATCACGCTGGCGGCGCTGGCTTTTCGTCATCGTATCGGTGCGGCAGTTACCGCCCGCTCCGTTGTCGAACCGTGGGTGCTGGCGGGTGCTGCCGTCGCACTGGCGCTGACGCCCGTGAAGCATAGCGGATTGTTGCTGGCCTATTTCATCTCGCTGGCGGCGGCGGCGGTTGCGTCTGTGCGACCGGCCATGCGGATGTTCGATCGGCCACGCGGCTGGCGCCCCTCCCTGTCCCGCTGCATTGCCATGGCACGGCGAAATATTCCGCTGGCCGGCGCGGAAATTATCGAGTGGACGACGCGCCGCCTCGATATTTTCATCCTCGGACGTTTCGTGTCGGCGGAAGTGGTCGGCATCTATTATGTCGCGCAACAGGTGGCCTCTTTGGCTGGCAAGGTGCGCTCCAGCTTCGATCCAATTCTGGCGCCCATGCTGTCCACCGCGCTACATAACGGCAATCGGGCGCAGGCAGCCGGACATGTCCGGCAAGTCGGGTTCTGGCTCATCGCGTTTCAATTGCCGATCGTGCTGGCACTGGGGCTGCCAGCGGAAGGAATATTGGGTCTGTTCGGGCCGGAATTCGCGGTGGGCGGACTGGTGCTGGCGCTATTGCTGCTGGCGGAACTGGCAGGCGCGAACGCCAGCTTGTCGGAGATGGCGCTGATCTATGCGCGCCCACGCCGCAATCTGCTGATTTCCATTCAGGGCCTGGCGTTGCAGGCGGCATTGAGCTTCGCACTCGTGCCGTTTCTGGGCGGGGTGGGTGCGGCGCTGGCGCTGGCGCTGTCCATGGTCGTGGTGGGCATCGCCAAGCTTGTGATGCTGGGCAGGGCGCTGGATGCGCCGGTCAATTTCTGGCGACCGAGCCTGTTGCTGGCGGCCCTTCCGGCTATCGGCCTCGGGCTTGCGGCCCGCAGCCTTCCCGAACTGCCCCAAATGCTGGTGACGATCCCCGGCGTCCTGATCCTGTTCGCCTTCATAATCTGGCGCTTCGGTTTCGGCCCGGATGACCGCTTGCTGTTTGCGGGTGCGAAAAAGGCTCGTCGTTAATATTATCTGGCCGGTTCAATTGTTTGTGGAACCAGTCTTCCTTCCGGGGTCAACAGCGCCACCAATTCCACCGGCTGTTCCTGCAACATTTTTTCCATCCTTGGCGCGCTCACTTCGGATACGAATATACGGCTGGAGAATTGTGAGCGTTGGCGCGCAAAACCTTGGGAAATATCGATATTACTCGCCACCACATCGACTTTGGCCGAACATTCACTGTCGGCGGCGGCGAAGCGGGCAACCACGCCGCCATCGCCCTTCTCAAGACACAGGGTACAGCTACGACGACTGCAAAGGCGCGGGTCGCCCGCCGTCCGCCACGCATAGCGGAAATTGATATAATGGCCGCGCAACAGATCACGCGGATCATAGCCCTCGATCGGCAGCCGCCAGGTATCGGCGTCGCGCACCTGCGCCTGATTAACCGCGATCCCGGCCAGCAACCCGACAATCGGCAGGGCGAGCGCCGCCAGAAGCCACGAACGTTTCATGATGCTGCCCGGCCAAATGTACGGATGAAGCGATGCCAGACGACCGCCAGCCCGATCAATAACAGCCCGCCGATCACCAGCCCCAGCCCCGTAGAAGCCAGCGATCCGAACAGTTCCAGATAAACGATAAACAACCGCAGGGCCACGGCAGCCACCGCCACGGCAAACAACAGGCTCCAGCCAGCGCGGCTCGCCCCCCAGGCGATCCAGCCCCACATCAAGACATAAATGAGAAATCCGGCGAAGCGCCACGGCCAGCTATCGCCATGCGGGATGCACAAGGCAAGCGTGACAGCCACCAACGGTCCCACCGTCAGCGGTAAAAGCAAGGGTTGCGGGACCAGTTTCCAGCGGCGGCCAGCGACCACCAGCCATGCAACGCACAGGGCGGGCAGCACCATCCGCGCCAGCCATTCGGCGGCATCCTCCAGACGGATATGCTCCGCCCAGGCGAAATGGGCGAAGCTTGCTCCTGCCAGCATGGTGATCAGGCCGGTATCCGCCAGCGCGCGCGCGAATTCGCGGCGATGAAACCAGGGCAGCGCCGACAGCAACAGCAGCAACACTGGCGACGCCATCCATAACCCATGCACCACCAGCCACAGGCCGCTCTCGCCCTGATGGTCCCAGGCGAGCGTGCTCGTCGTCGCCAGCAGCATCGCCGCCCAGCCATGGCCGGTCAGGCGCGTTTGCCCGGCCAGCAAAATCGCCGGTGTCATCAGCAGCAACCATGTCAGCAACGGTCGCCAGATAGGTCCAACCAGTTGATATATTTGTGACTGCAATGTGATGCCCCCCAGCACCAGACCGGCCAGCACAAACAGCCCGCCTTCACGCAGCCGGGGTCGGCGTTGCACGGTTGCGCGCCACACGAGCACGGCGGCAGTGATGGTCAGCGCCATATGCACGCCCAGCTTCAGGGCATGAGGAATCCGATCCCAGTTGGCGGCGACCAGCAATAAAATGCCCAGCACCAGCGCCAGCAGGCCAAGGCCGATGATCGCCCATAGCAATACGGGCCGCTCGCCTGACTTCTCTCGCGTTTCGAAGGCGCGAATACGGTCGGCGGTCGGCGTGTCGATCACACCGGCAGCCAGCCATGCTTCCAACTTGCGATCGAGCGCCATGGCTGTTCAGATGCCCGGATCGACGCATTCTGTCCATCGCCCGAATTTGCGGATCGGTCTTTCATACGCCGGTCCGGTTCCTACATAAGGCGCTTTCATGCATCTGATCATCCACACGGAAAGGCGCAAATTCCCATGTCCGAACCACAAAGCTGGCACGGCACGACTATCCTGTCCGTCCGCAAGAACGGCAAAACCGTGGTGGCCGGTGACGGCCAGGTGTCGCTCGGCCAGACAGTCATCAAGCCCAACGCCCGCAAGGTGCGCCCCATCGGCAAGGGCAATGTGGTGGGCGGCTTTGCCGGATCGACAGCGGATGCCTTCACCCTCTTCGAACGCCTGGAATCGAAGCTGGAGCGCTTTCCCGATCAACTGACCCGCGCCGCAGTCGAGCTGGCGAAGGACTGGCGGCAGGATCGTTATTTGCGCCGGCTGGAAGCGATGATGATCGTCGCCGACAAGGATGTCACGCTGATCCTGACCGGCACCGGCGACGTGCTGGAACCGAACGATGGCATCGCCGCAATCGGCTCTGGCGGCAATTACGCGCTGGCGGCGGCGCGCGCGCTGATCGACAGCGAGCATGATGCCGGGGAAATTGCCCGGCGCGCCATGAAAATTGCCGCTGACATCTGCGTTTATACCAATGAAAATCTGACCGTGGAGACCCTGTAATGGATTTACATGTTGCGCCAACGCCGGCGAAGGCTCTGACGCCCAAAGCCATCGTTTCGGCGCTCGACCGGCATATCGTCGGCCAGACCGACGCGAAAAAGGCGGTGGCGGTGGCGCTGCGCAACCGTTGGCGGCGGCAGCAATTGCCGCCCGAACTGCGCGACGAGGTGACACCGAAAAATATCCTGATGATCGGGCCGACGGGATGCGGCAAAACGGAAATCAGCCGCCGGCTGGCCAAACTGGCGGATGCGCCCTTTCTGAAGATCGAGGCGACGAAATTCACGGAAGTTGGGTATGTCGGTCGTGACGTCGATTCGATCATCCGCGATCTCGTGGAGGAATCGATCCGTATCACCCGCGAGAGCAAACGCGCCAGCGTGCGTGAAGCGGCGGAAACGGCGGCGCTCGAACGGCTGATCGATGCGCTGGTGGGCAAGGATGCGTCCGAAGCGACCCGCCTCGCCTTTCGGGACCGGATACTGGCGGGCCAGATGGCGGGCAAGGAAGTCGAGATTGAGGTGGAGGAGCAGGCCAACCCCTTCCCGTTCGAGATTCCGGGCATGCCGCAGGGCGCTGTCGGTATCAATCTGGGCGATATGTTCGGCAAGGCGATGAAGCGCACGAAAAGACGCAAGATGCCGGTCGAAGCTGCGTGGGAGCAATTGGTAAACGAGGAGTCCGACCGCCGTCTGGATACGGATGAGCTGACGCGCGAGGCGGTGAAATCCGCCGAGGCCAATGGCATCGTGTTTCTGGACGAACTGGACAAAATCGCCGTTTCGGACGTGCGCGGCGGCTCGGTTTCGCGCGAAGGGGTGCAGCGCGATTTGCTGCCGCTGATCGAGGGGACGACGGTTTCCACCAGATATGGGCCGGTGAAGACCGACCATATTTTATTTATCGCGTCCGGTGCATTCCATGTCGCGAAACCGGCTGATCTGTTGCCGGAGCTTCAGGGCCGGCTGCCGATCCGGGTGGAATTGAAAGGTCTGTCCCAGGATGATTTCCGCCGTATCCTGACGGATACCGAAGCGTCACTTTCCCGCCAGTATGTGGCGCTGCTGGCGACTGAAAATGTCGAACTGCAATTTACCGACGACGGGATCGACGCGATTGCCCGCATCGCTTTTGAGGTGAACGAAAGTGTCGAAAATATTGGCGCGCGGCGTTTACAGACGGTGATGGAAAAACTGTTGGAAGACATCAGCTTTTCGGCAGCCGATACAGCGGATGCCACCACATTGACGATCGACGCAATTTACGTCGAGAAGCAGTTGGGCGATATTGCCCGCGATAATGATCTGTCGAAATTTATCTTGTAAAACCTGTCAGCGGGGGGCGCTTGTGCCCCCGCCTTTTTCAAACGTGTGGCTCTGCCGCCTTCTTCCGCTTGTTCGACCGTCGTACCCAGATGTTAAGCGCCTCGACACCGGCGGAAAAAGCCATGGCGAAATAGACATAGCCCTTGGGGAAATGCACCCCGAACGCTTCCGCCACCAGCGTTGCGCCGATCAACAACAGGAAGCTTAGTGCCAACATCACGACCGTTGGGTTGTTGGATACGAAATTGGACAGCGGATCGGCGGCAACCAGCATCACGATGATGGTGACCACCACGGCGATCATCATAATCTCGACATGCGGCGTCATACCGACGGCGGTGATAATCGAATCGATAGAAAATACCAGATCCAGCAGCAGGATCTGAAATATCGCAGCACCCATGGATTGCGCCACGCGCCCCGGCTCGAACACATCGGATGCCGGTGCCGGATCGACATTATGATGGATTTCCTTGGTCGCCTTCCAGATCAGGAACAACCCGCCCACCAGCAGGATGATATCGCGCCACGACAGCTCTGCGCCCAGGAAGGCGATCACAGGGTCGGTGAGGGTAACGATCCAGGCGATGCTTGCCAGCAGCAGCAGCCGCATCACCAGCGCGCCCAATATGCCGATACGGCGGGCTTTTTTGCGCATATGGACCGGCAATTTATTCGACAGGATTGCGATAAACACCAGATTGTCGATGCCAAGCACCACTTCCATGGCGATCAGGGCGGCGAGCGCGATCCATGCTTCCGGCTGCTGCGCCAGTGCGATAAGCGAATCCATCGGGTTCCTTCAACTCTGCGGCTGATCCGCCGTGAATGTATCATGACCTGACGTCAAGCGTTCCGGAGAATGTCCCGTGCCTGCAATTGAACCGCCGCCGCCCGATACCCGGTCGCAAACCTTACACCGCCTCCATCCCGGGCCGGCCATTCGCCGTCGCACCATCGTTGATGCGGCATTGATTGTAGGCGTGACAATTATCGTCTCCGCGCCAGCCGGAGATCCGCTGCGGGCGCTCGGTTTCGGGGCGCTCGCCGTGGTGGTCGGGCTGGTGTATTTTGTCGTCCGCCGCAGCAACGATCTGGCAGCGCTTGTCCACGCCGCAGAATGGCGTGATGCTGATGTAGCTGACAAGGGCGTCAGCCTTGCCGAGTGGCAGGCGGGCGCGGTGCTCGCCCCCTGGGTGGAGCGCTCCGCCCATCCGTTGGAAAAACGCGCCTGAACGAGCTGTGGCAATGCTCCGCCTTATTTGCGTCACAAAATGTGACTCGCCCCCGGCGTGCGGATGCTGTATTGGAAGAGGTGCGTGCGACCCGCATACTTCCGCCTTCCGGCGCAGATTGTGGCAAGCATCGTCGCCCTAGGGGTCGGATGCTCGTCTTTCGGGGAGGATTGAGGCCGCTTTTGGGCGGTTAGTTAAGTTAATGCAGAAAGACAGTTCGACAGATGACTTATGACGACAAGCGGCGCGGTGGCCGTGGGCGGGGCGACGACAAGCGGCATCGCGGTTTCGACGAAGGCGGTAGCGGTGGCGGTTTCGACTTTGGAAGTTCGAACTGGTCCGGCGGCGGCGGTGGCGGTGATCGCTACGGTCGCAGCGGCG
>Ga0172382_10002938_pt1 | contig 27565 bp, 30 predicted proteins | sample Leawel138RmetaG_FD_122245 | JGI IMG/M metagenome (GOLD analysis project Ga0172382, IMG submission 122245) | Leachate microbial communities from a municipal landfill in Southern Ontario, Canada - Leachate well 138R metaG | ecosystem: Engineered > Solid waste > Landfill > Unclassified | place...
GCCACCATTCGGTCCAAGTTCCCCGAAATTGTAGCCAATCCCTTCTCTAAAGATTTCTCTGAAATGTCGATTAGATTTACGCTGAAACCTTTTTGGGCAAACGTATGAGCGATTCCGTTGCCCATGGTACCTGCGCCAATTACTGCTATGTTTTTCATTGTATGGATTAAATTATTCTATTTATTAAATGCGTCGATGATTTGGTACGCGATGCGCAAAGCTTCGGTTCCGTCCTGCAAAGTTACCAAAGGTTCGGTATTATGTACAATCGCGTCAGCAAATGTTTCCAATTCTTCCAAAATCGCGTTGTTTGAGATTACGTCCGGGTTGTCAAAATAAATTTGTTTTTTGACACCTTCCGCATTTTGTAAAATCATATCCCACTCGCCCGGGTCTTCCGGCGCATCTTTCATCTTGACTACTTCACAATTTTTTTCCAAATAATCCACGGAAATATAGGCGTCCTTTTGAAAAAATCTCGACTTCCGCATATTTTTGAGGGAAATCCTGCTGGAAGTGATGTTGGCCACACAACCGTTCTCAAAAGCTATTCTGGCATTTGCGATGTCGGGTGAATCACTGATGACCGCAACGCCACTGGCATGGATTTCTTTTACTTTGGATTTAACGATGCTCAAAATGGCGTCAATATCATGGATCATCAAATCCAATACCACCGGCACATCGGTTCCCCTGGGATTGAACTCAGCCAAACGGTGGGTTTCAATAAACATCGGGTTTTGAATTTTATCCTTTACGGCTTTGAATGCCGGATTGAACCTTTCCACATGACCGACCTGACCTTTTACATTGTGCTTTTTTGCCAATGCAATGATTTCCTCGGCTTCTTCTACTGAATTTGCAATCGGCTTTTCAAGGAATATATGCTTGCCGGCAAGGATTGCTTCTTTTGCACATTCATAGTGGGAAAGTGTAGGGGTTACTATATCTACGACATCCACTTGGCTGATGAGTTCGGAGACACTCGAAAAGCAAGGAATTTTGAATTCAGCTTCCACCCGTTTTGCATTATCCGGATCCGGGTCATAAAAACCGACCACTTCATATTTTTCAGATTGGATGGCTAATTTCAAATGTATCTTCCCCAAATGTCCAGCCCCCAATACGCCTATTTTCAACATCACCTGATTTTGCGGCTAAAATTAAAGAGAATATCATATTAAATTGTGCAATTTTGTAAAAAATATGCAGCGTGACAGATGAATTTAAATACCAAGGAAGAAGAAAGCAACTTGTAAAATTACTAAAAGAGAAAGGAATCGAAGATGAATCGGTTTTAAAAGCAATCAACACCGTTCCGCGGCACTTGTTCATTGACAGTGCTTTTGAAGGCCATGCTTACCAAGACAAGGCTTTTCCGATTGCGGCAGGACAAACGATTTCACACCCGTTTACGGTCGCGTTCCAAACCCAATTGTTACATGTAAATAAAGGCGATAAGGTTTTGGAAATCGGAACCGGCAGCGGGTATCAGGCTGCTGTTTTGGTTGCCATGGGTGCTGAAGTATATACCATCGAACGCCAAAAAGAATTATTTGATTTTTCACAAAGAATTTTCAGGAAAATACAAATCACGCCCAAATACGCGATTTATGGAGACGGTTACAAAGGTTTGCCTTCTTTCGCGCCTTTTGATCGGATTTTGGTAACGGCCGGCTCTGCTACGATTCCCAAAACTTTATTGAAACAATTGAAAGTCGGCGGCATCATGGTCATCCCTTTGGGCAATAAAAACCAAATGATGACGACTTTCCTCCGGGTAACCGAAAATGATTTTGAACGGATGGAGTTTGGCGATTGCCAGTTTGTGCCCATGTTAGAGCGAAAGGAAAAATAAAAAACCTCAAAAATTTCACTCTTTTATAAATAAGAAAAGCCACTCAAATGAGTGGCTTTCTTTAAATATTTGAATATGAAATTATTGATTCACAATTTCAATTCTTCTGTTCTGGGCTCTACCGTCAACCGTTTTGTTGTCGAATTTAGGTTGAGACTCACCGTAACCAACTGCTTTCAATCTTCCGGCAGGAACACCTTGAGCAATCAAGTAATCTACTACGGTTTGAGCACGTCTTTGGGAAAGAGCCATGTTGTTGGCATCGCTACCTACATCATCTGTATGACCTTGAACTTCATAGTTTCCTTCAGTAGCTTTCAGGTACTGAGCGATTACATTCAAACTTTGTTTAGAAGCATCAACCAAAGTATGCGTTCCAGTTTGGAAATAAATCATTTTGGCCAAATCAGTGATTTGAACGTCTGCACAATCTCCCGTTACTTCAATAGCAGCAGGCTGGAAGTTTCCGTCAGCAAATTTCAATTCTACACGTCTGTTTCTTGCTCTACCTTCGTCCGTTTCGTTGGTAGTAATCGGTAAAGATTCACCGAAACCAACTGATTTCAAGATGGAAGCAGGAACACCTTTGCTTGCTAAGTAAGTTTCAACAGAAGCTGCACGTCTCTTAGAAAGATCCATGTTGTATTTGTCGCTACCTTTTGAATCGGTATGGCCTTCTACCAACCAACGTGCATTTTTGATTTTATCAGAAGTTAAAATCGGAGCAATTTGGTCAAGGGTTGCCATTGACTGGGCAGTTAATTTGTCGGAATCATATTCGAACAATACATTTTTCAATGCATCTTTGATCGCTTGGATATCTGTACAGTTGTCTGCGATTTCTGGACATCCGTCGTTTTCAACAGTTCCGAATTCTTTTGGACATTTGTCTTTTCCGTCACATACACCGTCACCGTCAGAATCAGGGCATCCGTTGCATCCAGGGATAGAAGAAGCTACGCCAGGAGTGTCTGGACAGTCATCATCTGCGTCAAGGATTCCGTCACCGTCTCTGTCAAGAATTGGACATCCGTCGTTTTCAACAGGACCGGCTTCGTCTGGACAAGCGTCCATGTTGTTACAGATTCCGTCACCGTCATTATCAGGACATCCGTGACAATCAGGATTGTCTGAAGGAACTCCAGGCTCATCCGGACAAGCATCTACATCATCTTCGATTCCGTCACCGTCACGGTCTTTGTTTCCGAAACGGAAAGTTACACCAATTGTATGTTGGAAAAAGTCAAAGTAATCTGACTTGGAAGAAGGAATCCAGTTATAGTCTGAAGCAACGTTCAAACCGAAGTTTTTGGTAAACCAGAAATTAATTCCCAATCCACCTGATACACCGAAATGGTCTTTTGCCAATTCCGATTCTCCGTATAACATATCCACAACTTCTTCTGTCGCGTCACCGCCATCATTTCCGAATACAGGGTATCCCAATGGCAATGTGTTTCCGTCAGGGTTCAAACCGGTATAGTCATAACGGTGGTAATTTGCACCGAGGCGGATGTATGGATCGAACCAAGAGTTCTCTCCAAGAATGTATCCGTTAGCCAGTTTGTAACGAAGACCTAAGCCTGCGTTGATAAAGAATTCATCGGAAATACGCAATCTGTCGTTGTCGACTTCACCAACCGAAGCGGTCAAATCCACATCGAATGAACGATTTAGGTTTCTGATGATCGACAATTTAGACAATGGTGGCACAATGCTGTAGTTATTGTAATTGAAGAACTCATTTCCAAAACCACGAACTGACGTATGGTCAACTGCGTGTGCACCAACAGTAAGTGCCCAAGGATCTCTTTGATTCTGGGCATTCAAAACGGTACTGCTCAAGAACAGCACCATTAGAGCGGTTAACAATAGATTAAACTTTTTCATTATCAAATATTTAGTGTTTTACTTTATTAATTTTGAACACAATCTAAAGGCAAATTTAAGAATTCTTTATGATTCTATCCAAATCTCTTTTCAAATCTTTTCCTTTTATGGTCTCGCGCTTGTCATATAATTTTTTACCTTTCGCCAAATAGACCTTTACTTTCGCAAGCCCTTTGTCATTGATATACAGGTCAGTAGCTATGATTGTAAGTCCGGTTTCTTTGGTTTTTCGTTCCAGTTTTTTAAGCTCATTTTTTTTCAATAATAATTTGCGGTCACGTCTTGTCTTGTGGTTAAAGTGTGTTCCCCAATCGTATTCGTCAATGAACATATTGATGATGTAAAGTTCACCATCCTTGAACTGGCAAAAGCTTTCGGCGATACTGGCCTTGCCCATCCGGATGGATTTGATTTCGGTTCCAAACAATTGAATCCCCGCTTCATAACCATCCATAAGTTCATACTCGAACCTTGCCCTTTTGTTCCTGATGTTAACTTCTCCTTGCACTAAAAATCCATTTAAACTTCGTACCTTTGCAACCGATTTACACAAAAATAATTCCAAAAATGCTTACAGTATCAAATCTTTCTTTACAATTCGGTAAACGCGTTTTATTCGACGAAGTTAACATAAAATTCACAAATGGCAACTGCTATGGTATCATCGGTGCAAACGGTGCTGGAAAATCCACCTTTCTTAAAATTTTATCAGGTGAAATGGATCCGACTTCAGGCCATGTTTCCTTGGAAAAAGGCAAGAGAATGTCCGTTTTGGAACAAAATCACTTTAAATATGACGAATTTACGGTTTTAGATACCGTTCTCCGAGGAAATAAAGTTTTATATGACATCAAAGAACAAATGGATGCCCTGTATGCCAAGCCGGATTTTTCGGAAGCGGACGGTATCAAGGCAGGAGAATTAGGCGTTCATTATGAAGAAATGGGTGGATGGAATGCGGAATCCGATGCGTCCACTTTATTATCTAATGTCGGGATTGAATCCGATATGCACTATACGCTTATGGGCGACTTGGACAACAAAGCCAAAGTAAGAATCTTATTGGCGCAGGCTTTATTCGGAAATCCGGATGTATTGATCCTCGATGAGCCTACCAATGAATTGGACGTATATACCATCTCTTGGTTAGAGGATTTTCTGGCACAATATGAAAATACGGTCATCGTGGTTTCTCACGACCGTCACTTCTTAGATGCGGTTTGTACCCATATCGCCGATTTGGATTTCGGGAAATTAAATCTGTATTCCGGGAACTATACTTTCTGGTACCAGTCTTCACAATTGGCCGCAAAACAACGTGCACAGCAAAACAAGAAAGCCGAGGAGAAAAAGAAAGAATTACAGGAATTCATCGCGCGTTTCAGTTCCAACGTGGCCAAAGCCAAACAAGCTACCGCCCGTAAGAAAATGATTGAGAAATTAAATATAGAAGACATCAAACCCTCTTCGCGCCGTTATCCGGCCCTTATCTGGGAACAATCCCGCGAAGCAGGCGACCAGATTCTCGAAATAAATAACTTATCCGCTTCAGTTGACGGAGAAGTCCTATTCAAAGATGTCCATTTGAATTTGAAGAAAGGCGACAAAGTCGGCGTGTTCTCAAAGAACTCCAAAGCAGTTACCCAATTCTTTGAAATCATTTCAGGAAATGCAAAACCAGACAGCGGGGAAGTAAACTGGGGAATTACCACCACACAAGCCTACCTTCCATTAGACAATACCGAATTCTTCAAAGAAGACATCAACTTGGTGGACTGGCTCCGTCAATATACCGAAAATGATGAAGAACGCCACGAAGAATACATGCGCGGGTTCCTTGGTAAAATGCTGTTCTCAGGCGACGAAGCTTTGAAAAAATCATCTGTTTTATCGGGAGGAGAAAAAATGCGTTGCATGTTCTCCCGAATGATGCTTTTGCGCGCCAATGTACTGATCATGGATGAACCCACCGGGCATTTAGATCTGGAATCCATTACCGCTTTAAACAACTCTTTGCAGAATTTCAAAGGAACGATTCTCATGGCTTCTCATGACCACGAATTGATCCAAACCACCTGTGACCGCATCATCGAAATCACTCCGAAAGGAATCATCGACCGTTACATGACCTACGACGAATTCCTGGACGACAGCCGTGTGAAAGAGTTGAAAGCGGAGATGTACGGTTAAATTCTGTCATTCCGAGGCACGAGGAATCTCTTCAGATTCTTCATTACACCTTGTTTCATTCAGAATGACAAAAAGAATTTTATAAAATAAAAGGCGCGGTTTGTGTCGTTTCTTATTCGGAAACTGAGCATTTGAGATTAAGAAGCATAGCTTCGGATAACACCCAGACTCCGTTTTTTTTTGCTTGAACTTTGGCAAAGTTGTATGCGTTGCGTTGATAACTTTGCCAAAGTTTCCCGCGAAATGGCCGTACCGAATCTACTCCATAAAAAGAAGCAACTTACAAAAATTTTGCAAACGGACTATGATTATTTGTGATATAGGTAATCAAATAAGTATTTTGATTTTATTCAAAAAAGACCTACCAAGTTGTTCTTGAGTTGGAGTTGTAAAAAATGTATTTTGAACCCAGTTTTCGCAACATAAAAGGAGTAGGGCGATGTGGAAAAGTAGAAATGTTTTCTTCTATGAAATCAATGATTTTGTTTTTGTATTGAATTGCATAATCAAGAAAACCAAAGTAATCGTTTAAATAAAGAATATAAACCAATTCATTGATAAATTCCTCAACTTCCGGTTTGTAGTTTATTTTTATTTCGTCCAATCCAGCTTTTTCAGAAATTCGGTAGTGCGCTGTTTTAATTCACCGGCTGTTATAGCGGTTTGAATTTCTCTCTCAAAATCAAAAGGCTCTTCCTGACTGAAGTGCTCCAGTTGTTCTAAAATTTTCGGATCATCCACGGAATCAATACATTGAACCAGTTTCTTTTTTTGAGTGATGATGTTCATTTGATTAAATTTAACAATCAAATTTAAGAAATTTATTCGAGTTTTCTCACCACCGGTAAAATTTCATTTTTCTCCAAACCATAGCGGCGGATCTCCTCATTGCTTAACTGAGCAGAATAATTCACTTCTTCAACCACAAAGCCCATTTCCCGAAGACGGTCATAATAATCCATTCCGTAAACGCGCACATGGTCGTATTGCCCGAATTTTTCTATACGTTCTTTTTTATCTGTAATGCTTGAATCCTCAAACGTTTTATCAAGTGAATACCGAATCGGAACCTGAAAAATCCCCCATCCGTTCGGTTTCATGACCCGAAACAATTCAGCCATGGCTTTTTTGTCGTCGTCAATATGCTCCAAAACATGATTGCAAAAAACCACATCAAACCAATTATCCGGAAAAGGAAGATTTTGTATATCGGCTTTCACATCGGCAATTGGAGAATTCAAATCACAAGTTGTATACTTTATATTTTTAAGTTTCCGAAATCTACGATAAAACGCCTGCTCCGGTGCCATGTGGAGAACTTTATAATTGGAAGTGAAAAAATCAGTTTCATTTTTCAGGTAAAGCCAAAGCAATCTGTGCCTTTCCAGTGATAAAGTTCCGGGCGAAAGCGCATTTTTTCTCTGTTTTTCATATCCGTAAGGCAAAAAATTATGATAAGACCTTCCATCAATCGGGTCAGTAAAATTTTCTCCTTTAAAAAACCAAATCAAAACAGGCCGGGCCGCATAACTCAGACGAATGAGCCAGGGACGCGGAATGGTATTCATTAATTTTTTAAAGGCTGATTTCACAGAATCTTTCTAAAAATTTAGGCACAAATATAACCATACCACTGATAACAGCTCCGGCAGAAACAAGAAAAGTTGCGCCGGCTGCAATGTCCTTCACCCTTTTGATTTGCTCGTCATGTTCCATAGTTATTCTGTCCGAAAGTTTTTCGAGCGCGGTATTTACATATTCCACCGATCCGATGGCAAACATCCATATCATGATGATTAAAAATTCAACTTTAGAAACTTTCAAAAAGAATGCAATCAAAAAAGTCAGGATGGTAATTCCAAGCCAGATTTGAATATTTCGTTCCGTCCGGAGTGCATAGAAAATTCCATTCCATGCAAATTTCATGGAAGAAATAAACCGAAACATTTAAACGTGGATTTTATACAGGAAGGGTTCTTCCTCATCGGAAGTAATTCCCAGTGCTTCGTAAATGTATTTATAGGTAGAAAGCAAAGTAGGTTTCCCGTCGATAATGGCCACATCATGTTCAAAATGCGCCGAAGGTTTGTTGTCACGGGTAGTGACTGTCCAGCCGTCTCTGTGAAATTTCACTTTATCGGTTCCTAAGTTGATCATAGGCTCAATAGCCAAAACGATTCCTTCTTTCAACACTTTTCCGGTTCCTCTTTTTCCGTAATTCGGCACTTGCGGGTCTTCATGCATTTGCCTTCCCAATCCGTGTCCGACTAGTTCTTTCACTACACCGTAACCATGTTTTTCACAATGGTTCTGAATGGCATAACCGATGTCCCCTACCCGGTTTCCGGGCAATACTTGTGCAATCCCAATATAAAGTGATTCTTTGGTAACCTGAAGTAATTTTTTAGTTTCTTCCGCGACTTCCCCTATTTCAAAAGTATAAGCATGATCGCCCACAAAACCATTCATGATAACACCGCAATCAACCGAAAGTATATCACCCTCTTTTACAATATCCTTATTGGGAAAACCGTGAACCACTTGTTCATTGGGAGAAATACAGAGAGAATTTGGAAACCCTCCATAGCCCAGAAAAGCAGGTTTTCCGCCATGATCTTGAATGAAATCCTGTGCCAACTTATCCAAAGAAAGTGTATTGATTCCGGGTTTAATTTCACGAGCCAGCATCCCCAAGGTCTTAGAAACCAATTGGGCACTGTGGTACATCAATTCCAGTTCTTCTTTATTTTTAAAATGAATCATAGTCCGAATAATCCTCTTTTTTTCTTCTTTTTTGCCGGTGCTATCCCGTGTTCGTGAATGGTAAACTGTATTTCATTATTAATGACATGCAAGACTTCGCCCCACCCCGGGAATCCGCCTAAATTCCGGTCATCAATGAATAAGTCGGCATGGATTTTCCGGCTTTGTTTGTCAAAATCAAAAACTTCGCCCACAAAACTGGAATTAATCGCATAAAACTCAATTCCGTTTTTCCTGCAGAATTCTACCGCTTCGTCAAGTTCAATCCCGCTCCGGTAAGTCCATAAAATCAACCGGTGTCCTTGGTTGGTAAGTTCTTTCAAAGCTTCAAATGCAAAAAGCTTGGGTTTTCCTATTTTGGGGTAAGCATCTTCAACAACAGTTCCGTCAAAATCAACAGCAATAATAAAACTTCTCATACAGTCAGGCAAATCGGCGCAAAGTTACAAATTTCTTAGCAGAACGTTTCCGGTCATTTCTTCCGGAATCGGAATATCCATCAATGTAAGAATGGTCGGAGCAATATCTCCGAGTTTTCCATTCTGAAGTTTATACCTATTTTCATTCTGAATGAGAATCAGCGGAACCAGATTCGTACTATGCTGGGTATTTGGGGAACCGTCGGGATTTAGCATCACATCGGCATTTCCGTGATCGGCGAGAACCAAGGTGGTATAACCGTTTTGAAGTGCAGTTTGCACAATGGATTCGGCGCATTGGTCAACTGTTTCGGCTGCTTTTACAGCTGCTTCAAAAACACCAGTATGTCCCACCATATCGGTATTTGCGAAATTCAGACAGATGAAATCAGCGGACTGTGCATTCAGTTCCGGAATGATATTTTTTGTGATTTCGAAAGCGGACATTTCCGGTTTTAAATCATAAGTTGGAACTTCCTTGGGAGAAGGGCAAAGGATTCTTTTTTCACCTTCAAATTCGATTTCCCGGCCGCCGGAAAAGAAAAAAGTCACATGCGGATATTTTTCTGTTTCTGCAATCCGGATTTGTGTTTTGTCGTTTTGTTCCAAAACTTCTCCTAAAGTATTTGGAATTTCGCTGTCATCGTAAACCACCTGAACGCCTTCAAAAGTTTTGTCATAATTGGTCAGGGTGATGTACCGAAGCGAAAGTTTTTTCATTCCGAATTCATCAAAATCCTTTTGGGTTAATACTTCGGTAATTTCACGGCCACGGTCGGTACGAAAATTAAAATTAATCACTATATCGCCTTCCTCAATCAAACCGTTTTCATCTAAAATAATCGGTCGCATGAACTCATCTGTAATTCCTTCTTGGTAAGAATCCAAAATGGATTGAACGGGATTTTCGCTTCTTTGCCCGATTCCTTTGACGATTAAATCATAAGCCAACTTCACCCGTTCCCAGCGTTTGTCACGATCCATGGCATAATAACGTCCGATGATGGTCGCAATTTTTCCGGTAGAAGATTTGGTATGGTCCATCAATTCCTGAATGAAATTTTTCCCGCTGTGCGGGTCGCAGTCACGTCCGTCGGTAAAAGCATGGATATATACATTGTCCGTCAGACCGTATTCGGCGGCGGCATCCAACAAACCGTACAAGTGGTTGATATGGGAGTGCACGCCTCCGTTTGAGACCAATCCGATGAAATGTATTTTCTTGTTATTGTCACGGGCAAACTGGAATTCCGAACTCAGAACTTTTTCCTGTAAAATGGTTTTTTCGGAAACGGCCATGTTAATCCGAACCAAGTTTTGATAAACAACTCTTCCTGCGCCCAGATTCATATGTCCGACTTCGGAATTACCCATTTGTCCTTCGGGCAAACCGACGTCTAACCCATACGTAATGAGCGTAGAATTAGGGTATTTGGTAAAACAGGAATCGATAAAGGGGGTATTTGCTTTTGCGATGGCCGATGTTTTTGGGTCAGGGTTCAATCCCCAACCGTCCAAGATCATCAGCAGGACTTTGTTGTTCATTCTGTATTGGTTTGAGCGGTGAGATTAATTCGCAATGTCATTGATGAATTTAATCCGCATCAGGCGCAGTTCTTCTTCGTCATAATCATCGCCGAATTCTTTTAATAAATTACCCATGGAGTCATTTTCGGCTTCCATCAGGAAATCATGGATTTCTTCCTGTTGGTCTTCATCGAGAATATCGTCTATATAGTAAGTGATATCGAGTTTTGTCCCTTGGTAAACGATGCTTTCCATTTCCGACAACAGATCGCTCATCGATAAACTTTTGGCTTCGGCAATGTCTTCGAGGTTCAACTTCCGGTCTGCACTTTGGATGATGAAAACCTTGTAGCTTGATTTATCGGCCACGCCTTTCACCACCATTTCGTCGGGACGGGTAATGTCATTTTCTTCAACATATTTGGCGATGAGTTCCACAAAAGGTTTTCCGAATTTTTTGGCTTTGCCTTCACCTACCCCATAAACATTGGTCAATTCCGGGATGGTGGTGGGATACTGCATGGTCATGTCTTCGAGGCTGGGATCTTGGAATACCGCAAATGGCGGAATTCCGTTTTGTTTGGCGATTTTTTTCCTCAAATCCTTTAAATGCTTCAACAAAACATCGTCAAACACCGTCTGTACCGGAGCCGATTCCAAAGAGCCGCCCATCAATAACTTTTTGAAGTCCACATCTTCGGCAATCAGGAATTCTTCAGGTGTTTGGATGAATACTTTCCCTTTTTCATTTAACTTCAGCGTGCCGTAGCTTTCAATTTCTTTGGTCACATAATCTCGGACAATCAATTGCCTGATAATGCTTTTCCAATGGTAATCTTCTTTGTCTTTTCCGGTTCCGAAAAAGCCCTCAAGCTGCAAATTATATAGTTTGGTAATGGAACTTTCTTTTCCCGTCAGTATGTTGACCAAATCGTTTATTTTAAGCCTTTGGTTGGTTCTTTGGATGATCGACAAAACCGATTTCGCATCCTCCCGTACATCGATCATCTTCTTCGGGTTGCGCATATTGTCGTCCATATTGGCTCCCAGACCGTTGATTTCATCGAACTCTTCCCCGAAATAATGGAGCAGGAATTTCCTTCTCGACATCGAAGTTTCGGAATAAGCGACCACTTCGCTGAGCAATTGCAACCCGACTTCCCGTTCAGCCACCGGCTTACCTGCAAGGAATTTCTCCAACTTTTCAATGTCCTTGTAATCATAAAAAGCGAGGCAATAACCTTCACCTCCGTCACGTCCCGCGCGACCGGTTTCTTGGTAATAACTCTCCAAACTTTTTGGCATATCATAATGAATCACAAAACGCACATCCGGTTTGTCTATGCCCATTCCGAAGGCGATGGTCGCCACCACCACATCGGCATCTTCCATCAGGAACATATCTTGGTGCCTGCTCCGGGTCTTGCCGTCCAACCCGGCATGGTAAGGAATGGCTTTAATCCCGTTCACTTGCAACAGTTGTGCGAAATCTTCTACTTTCTTTCGGCTTAAACAATAAACAACACCTGATTTCCCGGCGTATTGACGGATGAATTTTACGATTTCCTTGTCTTGGTTGATTTTCGGCCGAACTTCATAGAATAGATTCGGGCGGTTAAAGGATGCTTTGAATACTTTTGCATTCTGCATCCCCAAAGTTTTCTGGATGTCATCTTGGACTTTCGGAGTGGCTGTTGCCGTTAATGCGATCACCGGCGCATCGCCGATTTTATTGATAATGGATTTCAAGTTCCGGTACTCGGGTCGGAAATCATGGCCCCATTCCGAGATACAATGTGCTTCGTCAATTGCAAAAAAAGAAATTTGGACGGTTTTAAAAAACTCTGTGTATTCGTCCTTGGTGAGCGATTCAGGGGCTACATACAGCATTTTGGTCACACCGCTGCGTATGTCGTCCATTACCAATTTGGTTTCGGTTTTGTTCAATGAAGAATTCAACACATGGGCGACCCCGCTATTGGAAGAAATCCCGCGAAGCGCATCTACTTGGTTTTTCATCAATGCAATTAACGGTGAAACAATGATGGCAACCCCGTCTGAAATCAGTGCCGGAAGTTGGTAACACAATGATTTCCCTCCACCGGTGGGCATCAAAACAAAAACGTCTTCTTTATTCAGAAGACTTCTAATAATCTCCTCTTGGTCTCCCTTGAACTGGGTGAAACCAAAATATTTTTTCAAGGCCGAGGTTAAATCATGCTTCATATCCATCTTTGTAAAAAGACTAATTTAAAATTTTTTATGGTTTTTAAAGTTTTTATATTTGGAAAGTCAATCTAAAGGAGGATTGAAATTCGGAAAAGACCTAAAAATACAAATTATTTTTTTAATAAACAAAATCCTTCGGGTTTGAGAAATCAGGAAATCATTCAAATAGCCCAATCTGTTTTCGATGATGAAAGTAAGGAACTTCTGCAGATTGGTGAAAATTTAGGGGATGAATTTTGTCACGCCGCCCAATTGCTCCATTCCGTCAAAGGGAAAGTGGTGGTTGTGGGAATCGGAAAAAGTGCCCATATCGCTAATAAAATGGTGGCCACCTTTAATTCCACCGGAACACCCAGCCAGTTCCTCCATGCTTCCGAAGCCATACACGGCGACTTAGGCTTGCTGCAAAAAGAAGACGTCACCATTTGTATTTCCAAAAGCGGGAACAGCCAAGAAATAAAAGACCTTGCACCCATCCTGAAGAAAAATTCTGCAGCCCTAATTGCCATCACCGGAAACATGCAGTCCGATTTGGTCAAACATGCCGATTTGGTGTTGAATACGACCGTCTCACGAGAAGCCTGCCCCAATAACCTCGCGCCGACTTCAAGCACTACCGCACAATTGGTGATGGGTGACGCGCTCGCAGTGGTTCTGATGAAAATGAAGAATTTCACCGGAGAGGATTTTGCTAAATTCCATCCGGGAGGTGCCTTGGGCAAAAGGTTGCTCTGGAGTGTCAGCGATGTAATGGATTCTTTCCAAAGGCCTTTGGTTCATCCAAATTCATCTATTTATGAAGTAATCGACTCATTGACTTCAGGCCGAAACGGTATTACCGTCGTGCTGGACGGAGAAGAAATAAAGGGTGTCGTTACCGACGGAGACCTAAGAAGGATGCTTCAGAAACACAAGGATTACCAAAATCTTTTGGCCAGGGATATCCTGACTTCCAACCCAAAAATTGTTTTTAAAGATGAAAAAGCCGTCGATGCCTTTCACAAACTTAGGGATTACAACATCGGGCAACTGGTCGTAGCCGACAGAAACGGGAAATATTTTGGAATCCTGGATTTGCACGCGCTCATCAAACACGGAATTGAAGCATAATGTCAAGAGAAAAAAGCGAAAAAGAAATGTCCTTTTTAGGGCATATAGTTGAATTGAGGGGGCATTTGGTCCGTTCCATCATTGCCATTATTGCAGGCGCGGCAATCGTCGGGATTTTTTGGGATTATATTTTAGAGCAAATCATCATGGCTCCTTTGAAGTCGGATTTTTACACTTTCCGGATATTCAATGCTTTGGCAGAATGGATTGGTTTGGGGCAGCTTTATCCCAAAGAATTTGATATGTCCAAAGAATTGATCAACCTCGACCCTTCGGGTCAGATTACCTCCCAGATTTCCGTAGTTTTGGTTTGTGGCTTAATTGTCGCAATCCCTTATGTCGTCTGGGAAATATGGAGATTCATAAAACCCGGGCTGAGCGAAAACGAACAAAAATACACCAACGGAACCGTATTAGCGATTACCTTTTTCTTTTTAGCCGGAATTATTTTCAGTTATTACCTTTTGCTTCCGCTCTCCACACAGTTTTTGTTTACCTATAATCCTTTTGGCGTACAAAATGAGTGGAAACTGATGAGCTACATCACCCTGTTTGTCCAGACCCTGCTCGGAATGGGGATTGTTTTCCTGCTTCCGGTTTTTGCATATTTCTTAGCCAAAGCGGGAATTCTTACCCCCAAATTCCTGAAAAAATACCGCAAACATGCTTTTGTAGTCATTTTGACGATTGCCGCCATCATTACGCCCAATGACTTTATGAGCATGATCATCGCCGCGCTTCCACTTTGGGTTTTGTATGAATTCAGTATCTTGATTACGCAATATGTATATAAAAAGGAAGAATTGAAAAACCAAGTGGATAAAATTGGCGATTAATGACAAAAATCTTGCGATTGTTATGCGTGCATAGTACGTATTTTTGTTAAATTTACAGACTTTAAATTCTAATTCACATAAATAAAAAATGGCTGCCATTTCTCTTGTTTAGATTTGGATCCAAAACAATTAAATTTATAGAAAATGAAAGTATTAGTATGTATCAGTAGTGTCCCCGACACTACCGCAAAAATAAATTTTACCGGCGACGGTAAGGAATTTGACAAAAACGGTGTCCAGTTCGTTATCAATCCGCATGATGAATTCAGTCTTACCAGAGCGGTTCAATTACAAGAAACGCAGGGAGCCAAAATTACCGTAATTACGGTAGGCGATGCTTCGGTGGAACCGGTGATGAGAAAAGCACTTGCGATCGGTGCGGATGACGCCATTCGTGTAAACGCAGATGCCCGTGACCACTTTTTCGTAGCTACCCAAATCGCGAAAGTGGCCAAAGAGGGTGGATATGATTTAATCCTGACCGGTAAAGAATCCATTGATTATAATGGTGGTGCAGTTCCCGGATTAGTAGCAGGATTGCTGGATTACGGATTCATCAATGGCTGTGTCGGATTAACGGTAAACGGGACTTCGGTAGAAGCCGTTCGGGAAATTGACGGCGGGAAAGAAACCCTTTCCGGAGAATTCCCGTTGGTAATCGCCGGCCAAAAAGGACTGGTGGAAGAAACCGAACTCAGAATCCCGAATATGCGCGGAATCATGGCTGCACGCACCAAACCTTTGAATGTAGTGGAAGCAGAGCAAACCGAATCCAAACTGAAAGTAGTCGGATATGTAAAACCCCCTTCAAGAGGAAACGTAACCCTCATTGACAAAGACAATGTGGCTGAACTCGTAAGGCTTTTACACGAAGAAGCAAAAGTTATTTAATTAACCTTTAAACAAAATCAAAATGGCAATTTTAGTATATGCGGAATCCCATGACGGACAATATAAAAAAGCAGCTTTTGAAGCGGTTTCTTACGCCAAATCCATTGCAGATAAATCGGGGGACACCGTGACTGCGGTTGCAATCAACGTAACAGATTCTTCCGATTCATTATATAAATACGGCGCAAACAAAGTTTTAAAAGTTTCCAATGATGCTTTGAAAAACTTTTCACCCAATGCTTATGCGAAAGTTTTGGCTGAACTCCATGACGGCGAAACCATCGTTCTTCCTTCAACCAATGACGGTGCAACGATTGCTCCGCTTTTGGCACTCAAAACCAACGCAACTTTGGTTACCAATCTGATTGCTGCTCCTTCTAATGTTTCTCCGTTTACAGCAGACAGAAAAGCTTTTTCAGGAAAAGGAATCGAAACTATTGAAGTGACAGGTGGCCCAAAAGTTTTAACCGTATTGCAGAATGCATTCGGTTTGAAAGAAAACCCGGTATCGGGAACCGAAGAAACCGCCAGCGTATCTGTGAGTGATGCAGATGCCAAGGTAAAAGTTACCAAAGTAGAACAAAAGTCTTCCGATAAAATCGACCTGAAAGAAGCGGAAATCGTGGTTTCTGCCGGACGCGGAATGAAAGGCCCTGAAAACTGGGGAATGATTGAGGAAATGGCAAACATATTAGGTGCTGCAACTGCTTGTTCAAAACCGGTTGCGGACATCCACTGGAGACCTCATGAAGAACACGTAGGACAAACCGGTAAAGCGATTGCGCCAAAATTGTACATTGCTGTGGGTATTTCAGGAGCCATCCAGCACTTGGCCGGAGTGAATTCATCCAAAACCATTGTGGTGATCAATTCAGACCCGGAAGCGCCTTTCTTCAAATCGGCCGACTATGGAATCGTAGGCGATGCGTTTGAAATCGTTCCGAAACTCAATGAGGAATTGAGGAAATTCAAAGGATAAATCATTATAAAAAAGTTTAGAAGCCGCATACCCTTGCGGCTTTTTTCGTTTTTACGTGCGTGGTATTTTGGGAATGAAAATGAATTGACAATTTTGGATTTTAATGTTGAAAATAATTTTCCTAAATTGTAGATTTTATTAGATTTACAGACTGATGGATAATTTGATAAAATTGAATATAAAAGGTATTTCGTACAGCCAGACCCAAACGGGTGCCTATGCCCTGATTCTGGAAGAAGAACTGGGTGACCGGAAATTACCCATCATCATCGGAAGCTTTGAAGCACAATCCATTGCTTTGGCGTTGGAAAAAGACATCCGCACTCCACGCCCGCTTACACACGATTTATTTGTTTCAATTGGAAAAGCATTTTCATTCCATGTCAAGGGCGTTTTCATCCATAAGTTGGAGGACGGCGTGTTTTATTCGAACATTCTTTTCGAGGGCAAAGACGGCCAGGAAGAGGAAATCGACTCCCGGACTTCGGATGCGATTGCTTTGGCCATTCGTTTCGGCGCACCGATTTACGCGCTGAGTTCGGTGATGGAAAAGGCGGGAATCCATCTGGAAGTACAAGAAAAGGAAGAACAAAATATTTCATCGGCCATCCGTGAAATTGAACAGGAAGTAGCCCGTCAGGAAAAAAGATTCGATTTTTCCAATAAATCCAAAGCAGAGTTGCAAAAGGAAATGAAAGAAGCCGTCAAAAACGAAGATTATGAACTGGCGGCCAGACTCCGCGACGAATTAGATAAACGCTGAAAATTTAATACTACATAAAAACTTATGTCTATAAAACTACGACTGACCGTACTGAGCTTTTTTCAACTTTTTGTATGGGGAGCTTGGCTGATTACCATTGGGGTTTATTGGTTTCAAAACAAAGGATGGGGCGGATCGGAATTCGGCGCAGTCTTTTCTACCTTGGGGATTGCCTCTATCGTCATGCCCGCTTTAACGGGGATTATTGCCGACAAATGGATGAATTTGGAACGCTTATATGGGATTTTACATATTTTATATGGTGTGTCCTTGTTTTACATTGCTCAGGTTCAAGATCCTCAAACCTTTTTCTGGGCGATGCTGGCAGCCATGTTTTTCTACATGCCGACCATTTCCCTTTCGAATTCCCTTTCTTATACTTTATTGAAAAAGAACAATTACGATGTTATCAAAGATTTTCCGCCCATCCGTGTTTGGGGAACGGTCGGATTTATCGTTGCGATGTGGATAACGAATTTATCAGGAAATAAAGCCTTGGAAGGCCAATTTTATATCGCGGGTATTTTCGCGATTCTATTGGGAATTTATGCTTTTACATTGCCAAAATGTCCACCGCCGAAAGACATTTCCAAGAATGCAACCTGGGTTGAAATGCTCGGATTGGACGCTTTTAAATTATTTGCCAATTATAAAATGGCCTTGTTTTTCATTTTCTCCATGTTTCTCGGAGCGGCATTACAGCTGACCAATATGTATGGAGACACATTCTTGTCTGACTTTGAAAAAATTCCGCAATATGCAGATTCCTTTGTGGTAAAATATTCGACCATCATCATGTCCATCTCACAGATTTCTGAAACTTTATTCATATTGGCGATTCCTTTTTTCCTGAATAAATTCGGTATCAAAAAGGTGATGCTCATCAGTATGTTCGCTTGGGTCTTGCGGTTTGCATTATTTGCCTTTGGCGAACCGGAAGGATTGGGTTTGATGCTGATTATCCTGTCCTGTGTCGTTTACGGGATGGCGTTTGACTTTTTCAATATTTCAGGTTCCTTATTTGTAGAAACGACAACCAGTTCCAAAATCCGTTCGTCCGCCCAAGGTTTGTTCATGATGATGACCAATGGTTTCGGTGCCGTTTTGGGCAGTTTGGTCAGCGGTTGGATGATTCAGGCCTATTTCTTAGATGCGGCGGGCAATAAAATGTGGAAAGAAATTTGGTTGGTATTTGCTGTTTACGCTTTGGTGGTAACGGTTTTATTTGGACTGATGTTCAGGCATAAACATAATCCGGAAGAGATTAAAGCTGCGCATTAAAAAAAATATTACATTAGCCTAAGTTAAATCTAAAAACTAATTTATGGAAAATCAAGACAATTTTTCTGCCTTTGACAATACCACGCAACAACCGCCCAACCACCTTGTGCTCGCTATTTTCGGGACTGTATTAGGCATTTGCTCACCTTGTTGTATAGGACTGATTGTGGGAATCATAGCCATCGTTTTTTCTACACAGGTGAATTCAAAATTCAACGCCGGCGATTATCCCGGTGCGGCATCTTCTTCCAAAAATGCGCGCTTGCTGGCTTATATTGCCATCGGATTGGGCGTTTTAGGAATCATCCTGAACATGATTATGGTAGCCATTATGGGAACAGACGGTTACATGGAAATGATCGAAAATTACCAACACCAATTTGGTCAATAATTTGAATTCATTTCAATCCAAAAGAAAATACATGGCTGCCGCGGGAATTTTGATTCTCGCGGCAGTTTTGTTGTACTTTTATTTCAATGACCCCGCTCAGAAAGAAAACTTTTTCGTGAGCTGCACTTTCAAAAACCTCACCGGATGGGATTGCGCGGGATGCGGTGGCCAACGCTCCCTGCACCATTTGCTTCATTTGGATTTAATAAAAGCCGTTCGTTACAATGCTTTTTTGGTATTGCTGACACCTTATTTTATCGTTCTAATCATCTATGCGATCCGCGATTTCATTTACGGAACAGGTTATCCGAAGAATTTTTGGTTTTCCGGGAAAATGGCATTGGTTCTTGTAGGCTTGGTTTTTTTGTATACGATTGTCCGAAATCTGCCCTACTATCCTTTCACCTGTTTGGCAACGCCCTCTTAAGCCTTAAATTCGCTCATACCTGACGAAGGAATAATCATATTGGTTTTTTTCGTCTTTTACAAAATCTTTGCGGAATACCTCTTTCCATTCATTCGAATTAATTTCAGGAAAAAAAGCATCACCAGTAAATGCCTGATGTACTTCGGTGATTTCCAGAACATCTGCAAGATGCAGCGACTGCTCATATATATTCCCGCCGCCAATGATAAATATTTCCGAACCGGTATTTTTTGCTTGGGCAAGGGCTTCTTCCAAAGAATTCACGGTAAGAATCCCTTCTGAATTCCAATCCTTGTTTCGGGTAATGACAATATTGGTTCGGTTTGGAAGCGGTTTTCCAATTGACTCGAAGGTTTTTCTGCCCATGATGACCACATGCCCGGAAGTCAATTGCTTGAAACGTTTCAAATCATTGGATATATGCCAGATCAATTGGTTTTCGTTGCCGATGATGTTGTTATCAGATTTAGCCGCTATAATCGTAATTGCATTCACAGGTTTCATTTTTGCCAAAAATAAAAATTATTTTAAAAATTGGTAGGCAATCAAGGCGGTAACATAAGCCAGTCCGGTCATAAAAAACATTTGGATAAAAGTCCATTTCCAGGAATCGGTTTCTTTTCGTACAATCGCGATGGTACTCATACACTGCATCGCAAAGGCATAAAACAACAACAAAGAAATTCCCGAAGCGAAATTATAAGCGGGTTTTCCGGTATTCGGATTGATTTCTTTGGCCATTCGTTCGCGTATGGTCAAATCATCTTCGGTATCACCGAGGCTGTAAACCGTCGCCATGGTACCGACAAAAACCTCTCTCGCCGCAAAGGAAGAAATCAGGCCGATCCCCATTTTCCAATCGTACCCCAAAGGTTCTATAACCGGCTCGATGGCGCGGCCCATGTAACCTAAAAAAGAATGTTCCAATTGATAGGAAGTGATTTCATTTTCCAGTTCCACTTCATCCATTTCAGGGTTTTGGGCAGTAACAATTTGTTCGGCATTATTGAACTTTTCACCCATTCCGAAAGAACCTAAAACCCAAAGGATAACACTAATGGCTAAAATAACTTTTCCCGCTCCCACAACAAACCCCAAGGATTTTTCCCAAACCGTCAACAAGACATTCCGCCAAACCGGTAATTTATATACCGGCATTTCCATGATTAAATAACTTTTGAAATTGGATTTGATGATTTTCTTTAATAGCCATGCACTTCCAAGCGCACCGGCGACGCCCAATACATACATCCCAAAAAGGGTCAACCCTTGTAGATTGATGCCTTGGAAGGTTTTATCTGGAATGATGAGACTGATGATGACCACGTAAATCGGCAATCTTGCGGCACAGGTCATGAAGGGTGTTACCAATATGGTAATCAGACGTTCTTTATCGTTTTCAATATTCCGGGCCGACATTACCGCCGGAATGGCGCAAGCGGCTCCGGACATGAGGGGAACGGCACTCTTACCGCTCAGCCCGAATGGTTTCAGCCAGCGATCCATCAAATAAACCACACGGCTCATGTAACCGGATTCTTCCATAATGGAAATGAATAAAAACAAGATGACAATTTGTGGAACGAAAATCAGGATTCCCCCGATCCCGGCAATCACCCCGTCCGTAAGTAACCCGTTAATCGGGCCGGGCGGAAGCAAAGCGGAAACGGTTCCGGTCAACCAAGCAAAAGATTCATCAATGAAATCCATGAACGGACCTGACCAGGCAAAAACAGCTTGGAACATCAAAAGTAAAAGTGCTGAAAAAATAATGTAACCCCAAAATGGATGAATAAGTAAATGATCCAGCTTTTCGGTGAAGGATTTTCGGTTGTTTGGAGTCCGCAAAACAATTTTATCCAATTGACTCTCAATCAAACCATAACGGTCAATGGTTTCTTTGACTTGTAATCTTTTTGAAATGATTTTTTCCTGCTGCCTGAACTGTTCGATTTCTCTTTGGGTGTCAGGAGAAAAATGCCTCACATTATTTTGGGCCAAAGCTTGCCAAGCCCGATAGTCGGTTTCGAACGAAAACCGGTTTTGGATAAAATTGATTTTTTCGGAAAAATTTTCAGGAATTTGGTAATTGAAGGTATAGGATTCTACTTCTGCTTCCAAGGCATTTTTCAATTCATTTAACCCGTTTCCGTTTCTCGCATCGGTTGCTATGACTTTGGTTCCCAGTGTTTTTTCCAATTCAACAAAATCAATATTGATTCCGATTTTTTTTGCTTCATCCATCATATTGACGACAAAGAGCGCCGGGATACCCAGTTCACGTACTTGTTGGTAAAGTAATATGGCTCTTTTGAGGTTATCGGGCGTCCCGACTACGATTCCCAAATCCGGATGTTGCGGATGAGCCGGGTCACTGAGTACATCGGTTACCACTTGTTCGTCTAAGGAAGTCGGATAAATCCCGTAAGTACCGGGTAAATCAATCAGTTGGTATTTGAACGAGCCATTGCTGAAGAATCCGATTTTTTTTTCGACCGTCATGCCGGGGTAATTACCCACTTTTTGGCGAAGCCCGGTCAGCAGGTTGAACAGAGAAGATTTTCCAACATTGGGATTCCCAATCAGTGCAACTTTTTTACCGTTCATCAGGCAGTTTCAATTAAGAGGGAAAGCGCCTCGGACTTTCTTAAAGCAATTAAATTTTTATTTTCAGTCATTTGAATGCACAAAGGGCCGCCAAAAGGAAGTCTTTTTTTGAGGATGATTTTGGAACCGGGCAAAAGCCCCAATTCATATAATTTTACCGGAATCTCTTCCGTGGCGTATCCTGAAATTTTTGCAAGTTGGCCTGCTTTGAGATGTGCAATTGTTTTTGGAAACTTCATTTAAATTTAACTAAGCCACAAATATATTAATTAAAATTAATCTAAATAAGAATAAAAATCAAGCGGATAACTTATTTCTGTTGAAGTCGTGACAAACTTCATTCTCTTCCTAAAAATTCTGCCTTATCTTTCGTTCAAAATTAATCGGATGAAACAATTGGTATTAGTATTCGGGACTTTGTACGGAATGTTTTCGGTCATTTTAGGGGCTTTCGGCGCACACGCTTTCAAAAAGATTTTGCCTGCGGAAAAGTTGCTCAGCTTTGAAACCGGTGTAAAATACCAAATGTACCACGCATTGTTGCTTATAGTAATCGGCTTGTTTCTTCCGTTTCAAACGACTTTGGAAAAAAGCACGGCTTGGTGCATCATTGCAGGCACTTTTGTGTTTTCCGGCAGCATTTACCTGCTTTCCTTTGCCGACCATTGGGGCGTAAACCTGAAATGGCTGGGCCCGATTACTCCTTTAGGAGGATTGTTGATGATCGTCGGGTGGGCTTTGCTGACCTTTTATTTTTTCAAACGAAACTGAATTATTCGTCGTACCAAGTGTCTTGAAGGGTGTGTCTTACCATGCGGTAATTTCCGGAGCTGTCGTAGTAAAAGAATATGACATAGGCATTTAGGCCATCAATCAGCAATTCATATTCATTTCCGGCATCGCTCCGAACATCCATTTCATACAAGACCTCCTCGTCATTATAATCCCAATCGAGGATTTGGTAAACAGATGCAACCGTTTCGGTGATGTGCCGAAAAGAAGTAAGGTCTTTATTGAAATTCAAAACAGTTAAGCCGCGTTTGGTTGAAGTAATTTCCCATTCAAAATTGTCGGAATTCCACTTTCCTTCTTCGCGGTAATTGGTCGTGACGGTCAATTGCGCATTTACCAAATACGCAGCCGAAAGCAGCAGTGTAAAAAAAATTGTTTTCATTGAGTGAATCATTAAGTTGTTATTGGCTAAAATCCGATTCCATTCGAAAAGAATGGATTCAAAAACTTTAGAAAGTAAATATAATCGAAAATCATATTCGTTGATTATTTTCTTCTGTTTTCCATTATATATTTTTTTGTCTGCTTTTCATCCAGCCAACCTTCAATGGTAATGGGGTCGGAATCATAATGGGAGAGCCAGATTTCAATGATGCGCATCACGGAAGGGTGCCGGGCTTTGAATCCGGAAAAATCATTGACTTTCAATAAGTTCAATTCGTCATCGGCGGGGACGGCAATGATTTTAAAATCTTCTTCTCCGTTGTCAATAAGTTTCACGGCTCCAACTGGAATGACCGCAATCAGCGTGGATTGCGGCAAGGATTCAGTAATTACAAAAATATCGAGCGGGTCGCCATCACCGCCTTTGGAAGCGTCCGAGACCGTAGAGGGAATGTACCCGTAATTCGCGAAATAAGGCAAATAAGAAATTATCCGATCTTGGCCATCCCTTTGATCGATTTCAAAAGTCAATGACTCGGAATTGTATTCGTATTTTTTATTGGTTCCGGCGGGAATTTCAATCAAGGCATTGAAAAATCCTTCATCGGATTGAAGCGGCAAGTTCTCCATGTTTTTTTCGGCACAGCCCAAAAACAAAAAGAAACTCATCCATATAAGGAAAGTTGTTTTCAAAGTCTATAGCAGTTTATCCTAACAAAGATAGTTTTTTGGCGGTAAGTCCGGATATTTGGTGAGAAAAAATTCGCCAACGTCCCCATCCTGATATGGAAATAATTAAGGCCGGGATTTCAGCATTTCCATGTGGGGTAAGCCGTCCTCAAAATATTCTTCCGAAACTTGTTCAAAACCCCATTTCTCATAAAAATATTTGAGGTAAGACTGTGCGCTTATTTTGACTGAAAGGTTTCCGTAATGGTTGCTGATAATTTCCAATGAATGCCGCATCAGTTGGTGGCCCAGTTTCAAGTGGCGGAAATCCGGATGGCTGACCACTCTGCCAATAGAAGGTTCTACATAGGAAACACCGGGCGGGACGATACGGCTGGAGGCAATGGTTTTACCATCGAGTGTGCACCATAACTGGCCGCAATGAAAATCTTTTCCGTCGCATTCATTGTACAGGCAATTTTGTTCAATGACGAAGACTTCTATACGGAGTTTTAGAATTTCATACAGTTCACGCGGATGGAGTTCATCAAAATGTCTAAAATGCCAAATGAGGTTCATGGTTCAATTATTCCTATAAAAATAAACAAAGATTTATAAAAAAATGCCTCAGAGATGAAATTCATTCCTAAGGCATTCTTAGTAGTATTAATCAGAAAATAAATTACACGTCAATTCGGGCGTACACCGCATTTTTCTCAATAAACTCCCGTCGTGGCGGAACGTCGTCCCCCATCAACATAGAGAAAATACGGTCTGCTTCGGCTGCGTTTTCAATGGTTATTTGGCGGAAGGTCCTGTTTTCTGGATTCAAAGTAGTTTCCCACAATTGTTCCGCGTTCATTTCCCCCAAACCTTTGTAACGTTGAATGCTCAAGCCTTTTCCGGTTCCATCGGACCATTCGTTGACAATTCTTTCGCGGTCGGCTTCTCCCCAAGCATATTGCTGTCGGGAACCTTTTTTGACCAAATACAACGGTGGTGCCGCAATGTAGATATAGCCGTTTTCAATCAATTCTTTCATGTAACGGAAGAAAAAGGTCAGAATCAAAGTAGAAATGTGGCTGCCATCCACGTCGGCATCCGTCATGATTACAATTTTGTGGTACCTTAATTTTTCAATGTTCAAGGCTTTGCTGTCTTCTTCGGTTCCGATGGTAACTCCCAAGGCGGTATAAATATTCCGTATTTCTTCGTTTTCGAAAACCTTGTGCGCCATCGCTTTTTCGACATTCAGGATTTTCCCACGTAAAGGAAGAATCGCTTGGAAATGACGGTCACGTCCCTGTTTGGCTGTTCCACCCGCAGAATCTCCCTCCACCAAGTACAATTCACTTTCAGAAGCATCTTTGGAAGAGCAGTCGGCTAATTTTCCGGGCAATCCGCTTCCACCCATCGGGTTTTTGCGCTGAACCATTTCCCGGGCTTTCTTAGCGGCTTGTCTAGCCTTTGCTGCCAGAATTACTTTTTCGACGATGATTTTGGCTTCGTTCGGATGTTCTTCCAGATAATTGGACAACATTTCACCTACGATTTTATCCACCGCACCGCTTACTTCCGAATTCCCCAATTTGGTTTTGGTTTGTCCTTCAAACTGAGGTTCCATTACCTTTACGGAAATAATGGCCGTTAAACCTTCCCGGAAATCATCACCGACGATTTCCACTTTTTCTTTTGCCAGATTGAAATTCTCATCGGCATATTTTTTCAAAGTCCTTGTCAACGCACGGCGGAATCCTGCCAGATGCGTTCCTCCTTCGTGGGTGTTGATGTTATTTACGTATGAATGCAGGTTTTCATTGTAGGAAGTATTGTAGCGCATGGCTACTTCAACCGGAATATCATCCCGTTCGCCTTCCATGTAAATTACTTCTTGCATGAGCGCTTCGCGGTTCCCGTCGATGAATTCAACGAATTCTTTCAAACCGCCTTGGGAATGAAATACATCAGACAAATGAGTGCCGTCTTCAGAAACTTCCCGTTCATCTGTTATAGTCAATGTAATCCCTTTGTTCAGGAAAGACAATTCGCGCAATCTCGAAGAAAGGGTATTGTAATTGTAATTAATGTCATTGAAAATGGTTTCGTCCGGATGAAAGGTTACGATGGTCCCGGTACTTTCAGATTCCCCTGTTTCTTTTACATCATATAGGCTGTGTCCTTTTTGGTATTCTTGGACATAAACCTTACCGTTTCTATGGACTTCCGCCTTCAAATGGTCGGACAAGGCGTTAACACAGGAAACCCCGACACCATGCAGACCGCCGGAAACTTTGTAACTGTCTTTGTCAAATTTACCACCCGCGCCGATTTTGGTCATCACGACCTCCAGCGCTGATTTGCCTTCTTTCTTATGTATATCTACCGGAATCCCGCGGCCGTTGTCCTTTACCGTAACCGAATTCCCTTCATGGATGACCACCGAAATGGTATCACAGTGGCCGGCAAGTGCCTCGTCAATGGAGTTGTCCACTACTTCATACACCAAATGGTGCAACCCCCTCATCCCGACATCACCGATGTACATGGACGGACGCATCCTTACGTGCTCAATACCTTCTAACGCCTGAATACTATCAGCCGTATAAGTGTTCTTACTCATAAAATCTCTTACTTTTTTAACCTAACAAAGATACGGAATTTTTAAGGATAAACAGCTATAAAACCCTTATCAAATCAATAGTTTTCAACAAATTTTGACAAATTTACAACGGCAGGTAAACTACTTTTTTGGTGAGGAAGAACTCCTCAGAAAAATAATTGGAAATGGGATGGATTTCTAAGGATTTAAGACCTTTTAATTCTTCCGTCAAATCTCCGCCTTTTAAATATAGAATCCCATTGGGGAGCGGATTGATGTGTTTCTTTTTGATTTTCCCCCTCACCCATCCGACAAATTTCGGCATTTGTGTCACCGCACGACTGACGATGAAATCATATTTGTGGTTTATTTTTTCAGCTCTTCGGGTTTCGGCTTTGACATTTTCCAAGCTCAAAGCAGCAGCCACTTCCGAAACAACCAAAATCTTTTTTTGGATGGAGTCTACCAAATGAAAATTCACCTGCGGAAACATAATCGCCAAAGGAATTCCGGGAAAACCTCCGCCGGTCCCTACATCCAAAACTTCACTTCCTGCTGTGAACTTCATAATTTTGGCAATGGCCAACGAATGCAAAACGTGTTTTACATACAACTCATCTATGTCTTTGCGTGAAATCACATTGATTTTTTCGTTCCATTCGAAATACAAATCTTTTAGCTTTGAGAACTGTTCGATTTGTTTTTCTGATAAATCAGGAAAGTATTTGAGGATTTCGTTCATTAAATGATTTCAGAAACTTTTTCACAAATAGATTTCAACAGGGCTTTGTCTTTCTCCGTAAAAGGATTAATCACGTGGCTGTCAACATCAATCTGGCCGATGTTTTCTCCGTTTTTAAAAATTGGAACCACAATTTCAGACTTGGTCTCTATGCTACATGCCAAGTAATTATCCTGCTCCGAAACATCGGGAACCACAAAAGTTTGATTGGAAACCGC
>Ga0172382_10002939_pt1 | contig 27557 bp, 33 predicted proteins | sample Leawel138RmetaG_FD_122245 | JGI IMG/M metagenome (GOLD analysis project Ga0172382, IMG submission 122245) | Leachate microbial communities from a municipal landfill in Southern Ontario, Canada - Leachate well 138R metaG | ecosystem: Engineered > Solid waste > Landfill > Unclassified | place...
AGACACTGGTCTTCGCTCATCAGGCACTTCTGGCTCTTTCTCTTATACCCCCGATCAAGGTTCCGGTACTTACTACTTTGCTACCCAAGCTTTTGATAGCCAAGGTAATTCATCTCTACCACCTGTTGGTCCTGGTTCAAGCCAGATTCAATATATAAGCAGTGTCACTTCAAACTTATCTGAATCTTATCTAACCAATCTATTCCAACAGACCTTGGCCAATCCCTTTATGATATTAAGTGAGGGGTTGAGGTAGATATTAATTAAATCCCACTAACCTAAAATTTTAAGTTCTATTTTACCACTATCTGAGTCCCAGAGGGCAAAAGAAGCTTGCTTTATATCACCTTTGAGTGTCCCTGGATTAGCCATAAAAGTTCCAGCTTTTTGTTTTAGCCATGGTTTGTGAGTATGGCCATAAAAAACATATTGATATTTTCTACTAATAGCCAAAGTTTCAGCCAATTCGGGGAAATGGCAAAAGGCCAATCGCCAATCATCAACAACCAATTCACCAAAGTCAGGATAAAATTTACAATGGTTGGATATTTGACAATGATTAGCTACTACCGATTCGTTAATAATAGCGTTACCAGCTATTAAATGAATATCACCAGAAAAATTATCTAGGAAAAAATCTGCCGTTTTCGGCTTGGCCATATCACCACAGTGAATTATGGCTTTAATATTATAATTTTTAAGAATATCAAAAAAGATCGCGATGTTGTCCAAATCATCATGGCTATCGGACACAACAGCGATCAAACTCATAAGTTATATTTACTTTTTAGCGACTTTAAATGGGAAATTAATCACTTCCAATAAAGCCCTAGCTTCGTCTTTAGTCTGGGCAGTAGTAACAATAGTAACCGATAATCCAAAAACGTCTTTCAGATCTTCATCAGCTGTTTCTGGGAAAATAGTGTGTTCCTTAATTCCGACTGTTAAGTTACCCATATCGTCTATTGCCGATAAAGGAAAACCTCTAAAATCTCTCATCCGAGGAACCGCCACGTTAATGAATTTATCCAAAAATCCATACATCCTAATGCCCCTTAAGGTTACTGATAAACCAATAATGTCTCCCTCTCTTAGTTTAAAACTAGCGATTGACTTTTTAGCCCCACGAAAAGATGGCTTTTGGCCAGTAATCTTAGCCAGCCGATCAGCCACCAGATCATTGTGTTTTTTGTCTTTGTTTTTACCAGTACCAACGCTTATCACTACTTTCGAAATCTTGGGCATCGCCATAATATTTTTAACACCCAATTTAGATTGGAGTGACTTTTGATCGTCTGATATTTTTTCTTTTATAGTTTTCATTATAATTCCTTATTACACTTAATGCAGACTCTTTTCTTTTTACCAGCTAAAACAAGTGACTTAAATCTAACCCCTCGACGACAAGTTGAGCAATTCAGAAGAGCATTAGAAGCATCGATAGGGGCGGCAATTTTAACTGTCTGGCCTTTTTCGCCGGCTCGTTTGGCTCTGGTCCGACGAGCCCTCAAATTTATGCCTTCAACTATTATTTTACCGTCATCACGAATAACTTTAAGGATTTTCCCTTTTTTACCTCTATCCTTACCGGCAATTATAGCTACATTGTCACCTTTTTTAAATTTCATTTTATACTATTTCTGGAGCTAATGAACCAATCTTTTGATAACCTCGTTCGGTTATTTCTCTGGGGATAGGACCAAAAATTCTTCCACCCCGAGGATCTTTTTTGTCTTTTTCCAAAATAACGGCCGCATTCTCGTCAAACCGAATATAAGATCCATCCTGCCGGCGAAAAGCTTTTTTTTGACGAACAATAACAGCTTGGACAACATCTTTCTTTTTTATTTGTTTTCTTGGTTCAGCTACCTGAACTGACAAAACAACCAAATCACCAATTTGGGCATAACGTCGCTTGGAACCGCCTAAGACTTTAAACACTCGGCCAATTTTGGCTCCAGTATTATCAGTTATTCGTAATATTGTCTGTGGTTGTATCATATAACTTTATTAACCTAAATCATTTAACCTCAATTGACAAGGCTAAACCACAACCTTAAATGATTTGTCCTTGGCTAGTGGTCGACATTCCTGAATCTTGACCCGATCACCAACTTTAAATTTATTATTCGGATCATCAACTTTATAACGTTTTGACCGAGAAAAATATTTTCCGTACTTAGGGTGTTTGATAAGTCGCGATGTTGATACGACTATAGTTTTGTCCATTTTATCAGAGACTACAACACCTTCTAGTATTCTCGCTTTTTTATTTTCAGTCTTCATAATTATTTTTTAATTTGATTTTTTATCAACTTCATTAAGCACAGTTAAAATTCGAGCAATATCTCGACGCAAATTTCGGCCTGTCTTAACATTAGTCGTCTTGGAACCAGCTGCATCAAAACCGAAACGCCTTAAAGCCTCTCGTTTTTCAGTTAAAACCTTTTTAAGTTCAGCCTCCGATTTTTCTTGATATTTCGTCTTCATATTATTAAACTCGACTAACAATTTTAGTTTTAACTGGTAACTTAGCCCCTGCTTTTCTTAAGGCTTCACGGGCAATATTTTCATCAAGTCCATCAATTTCAAAGATTATTCGACCTGGCCTAACTTCAAATTCATAACCTTGGGGATCACCTTTACCTTTACCCATACCAACCTCAGCGGCTTTGGCTGTAAATGGTCGATCAGGGAAAATTCTTATCCACATTTTACCTTTTTTTTGCATCTGTCGAGAAATTGTTTTTCTGGCAGCCTCAATTTGGTTTGATTTAATACGCCCAGAAGTTTCGGCCTTTAAACCAAAAGAGCCAAAATCAACATTGATGCCTCTGGTGGCTACTCGATTCTTAGCCGAATTTTTACGATTGGTTTGCCATTTTCGATATTTTACTTTTTTAGGAAATAGGGCCATAAAAATTATTTTTTATCTTCAAAAATTTCTCCCCGATAAATCCAAACTTTAACCCCAATTGTACCGTAAGATAACCGAGCCACCTGTCGAGAGAAATCAACGTCAGCTCTTAAAGTTTGGAGTGGAATTTGACCTTTTTTGATACTTTCTCTACGACTCATGTCAGCACCACCTAAACGCCCAGATAAGGTTACCTTTACCCCCTCGACATTTCGACTATTAATTGCTTTTTCAGCTGCTTGCTTCATTACTCGACGAAAAGGCAATCTCTTCTCAAGCCCCTCAACTACCGAGTGGGCTATGATTGTTGCCCGTGAATCAGGGTCTTTGACCTCTTCAATATCTACCCTTATGTCTTTGGGAGGTTCAACTTTTAAGCGACTCACTTGATTTAAAATGTCATTCCTTAATTTTGTTGCTCCTTCCCCACTTCGACCGATAATCATTCCTGGACGAGATGTTTTTATGATAATGCGATAAAGATTTTCACCTCGTTCCATTTCTATTGAATCAACATAAAGTCCACGCAATCTTTTTTCTAAATATTCACGAAGCATAACATCAGTTTTTAGGTAATCTTGATATTTGCCACGACCACCAAACCAGCGAGATTTCCAGTCTCGGATAATGCCCAATCGATGTGAATATGGATGTACGTTGTGAGTCATATTACTTTTTTAAATCAGATCTATCTATAAATTCTTCCAAAACAACTTTGACGTGGCTATTACGTTTTCTTAAAAGTGTTGCCCGACCACGGGCTCGCGGGAAATAACGTTTCAATACTGTACCTTTATCAACTCTGATTTCTTTAATTAATAAATTACCAGCTGACAAATTATTATTAGCCTCGGCATTAGCAGCCGCTGAAGCAATCAATTTTTTAATTGGTCCAGCTGCTCGCTTATCAGTAAAATTGAGCATCATCATTGCCTCAGGGACTTTTTTACCACGCACCAAATCAGCCAATAGTCTGACTTTACGGGGGGATTGACGATAGTTGGTAAGTTCAGCTTTCATAATTATTTCTTAGCCGCAGTTGTTTCTTTAGCGGCTTTAGCAGCGGCAATCTCAGATTCCTTCTTCTTCTGTTCTATTTCTTTCTGCATTTTACCACCATGCTTGAAAAACTTTCTAGTCGGTGAAAACTCACCCAGACGATGGCCGACCATCTCCTCAGTTATCAAAACTTCAATATGATTTTTGCCATTGTGGACGCCAAATGTAAAACCGACCATTTCTGGACTTATTTGACTACGCCTAGCCCAAGTTTTTATTACCCCAAGATCATCCGGCCTTTTACCAGCAATCTTTTTTAATAATTTGGGGTCAACATAAGGACCTTTTAAAAGTGAACGCGACATTTTAATTTAACTAGCAACTTGTTAAAAACTAAACCCTTCGGCTTTCGGCCAAAGGGCCTGGGAACAATTAAAGATACCCGGCTAATATCCTAACAAAAAATAGGCCTTTGTCAAACGTTATTTTAACGTCGCTTGCCAGTTTTTCGACGTTTGACAATAAATTTATCGGAATATTTCTTACTACGACGTGTTTTTCGGCCACCAGTAACTTTACCCCATTTGGTTTTAGGTTTTCTGGTGCCTCGCCCTTGTCGGCCTTCACCACCACCGTATGGGTGATCAACCGGATTCATAGCACTACCCCTAACTGTTGGCCTAATACCTCGCCAGCGAGATCGGCCGGCTTTACCATAATTAACAAGCTTATTTTCTTCATTAGAAACAGCTCCAATTGAAGCCCAACATTTATCATTCAACTTCCTAATTTCGCTCGACGGCATTTTAATCAGAGTATAACCGGCATCGTTGGATAAAACTTCAGCATAAGACCCAGCCGATCGAACTAGACGAGAACCACCAGTCGGCTTGGTTTCGATGTTGTAGATAAAGGTGCCGGTCGGTATTTGGGCCAACGGTAGACGATTACCAGGTTTTATTTTAGCTTCCGTTGAAAACAAAAGTTCATCCCCAACTTTGATATTCTGGGGCGCTAAAATGTAGCGTTTTTCTCCATCTTTGTAAGTTATAAGGGTGATAAATCCAGAACGATTAGGATCATACTCAACTGTCTCTATTCGAGCGGGAATATCTTTTTTGTCATATTTGAAATCAATTAGACGATAGCGTCTCTTGTTGCCACCACCTTTGTGGCGAACGGTAATCCGGCCAGCACTATTTCGTCCAACTGATCGCTTGCGACCAACAGTTAAAGATTTAACTGGTTTATCAGTGGTTAAAACTTTTTTGTATGAAACCGTCGACATATTTCGACGAGATGGGGTTTGGGGGGCATATTTTTTCATAATATTTACAGATTATCTATCTTATCACCAGGCTTTAAAAAGACCAAAGCTTTCTTAATTGAACCTTTATAGCCACGAATACGACGATTCATTACAGCTTTGGCTGGCAGGGCAACTATATTAACCTTAATCGGAGAAACTCCATATTTATCCTTGATTGCTTCCTTAATTTGTGTCTTGTTGGCTTTAGGTGACACCTCAAAAGTATAGACTGAACTTTCAGCCCCTTCTGCCCAAGTGGCTTTCTCGGTTACTCTCGGCTTTAAAAGCAGAGCTGTTTTCAGTTTAGTTGTTTTACCTAATTTAGACATAATATTATTTTTCAGATCTTTCGATAATCGGTAAACTTTTATCCGGATCAGTAATAATTAAATATTGATAGCCGGCCACGGCCAAGGGGTTTAAATCAACTGCCCGACAGACAGCCGTTTGTTTTAAATTACGAAAACTCTTTACTGTCGCCTGATCATTATCCGGTAAAGCAATCAGGGCTCGTCGGCCACGACGGAAATTAAGCTTGGGTTTATTGTCGGCTTTTGAGATAAGTTTTAAAAAATTTGAAGCTTGACGAGTTTTCGGCTCGGCTAAATTGAAACCATCGACAAAAATTATTTCACCATCTCGCAGTTTGGCCGATAAAATAGTAAGTAAAGCTTTACGTTTAGCTTTTTTAGTTATTTTCTTAAGATAAGTCCTATCAGTTAAAGGGCCATGGGTAGCACCGCCACCAATCCAGATTGGTGAACGAGAAGAACCGTGACGTGCTCGACCGGTTCCTTTTTGGCGCCAAGGCTTCTTACCACCACCAGAAACCTGACTACGATCTTTAGCTGAAGCAGTATTAAAACGACGATTAGTCATCATTGAAACAATCACCTGATGAACTAAGTCAGCGTTCCAAGGTAAGCTAAAAATATCCTCGGCTAATTCGATTTCCTTGGTTGGTTCTCCTTTTTGATTATAGACGGAAGCTTTCATTTTAAATTATGATTTGATTGCCAATAGCGTTCCCCGACGACCAGGTATAGCGCCCTTGACGAAAAGCAAATTATTATCTTTATCAACAGCGGCAATTTTTAAATTTTTAACTGTTATTTTATCACCACCCATACGACCAGCCATTCTAGTACCTTTAAAAACTCGCTGAACCCCACCCGAGCCAATTGATCCCGGTTCCCGTTCAGAGTGCTTCTGACCATGACTTCTAGGACCGCCTTTGAAGCCGTGTCGCTTGACAACGCCTTGGAAGCCTTTACCTTTGGATAATCCGCTAACAAAAACCTTATCACCAACTTCAAATGGGACTGCATCTAAAATTTGGCCAATCTTAATGTCTGTTATATCCTCTGAGGATAGGCGGAATTCTTTCAAGTGTTTAAAGGCTTCGGTTTCCAATCCAGCTGTCTTTTTTAAGTGGCCAATTAGGGGTTTCTTTATTTTGCTTGGATCTGTCTTATCATAACCAACCTGAATACCAAAATAGCCGTCAGTTTTATCGGTTTTTATCTGAGTTACGGTTAGTGGTTCAGTTTTGATTACAGTTACCGGAATAGCTGCTCCCGACTCATCAAAAATCTGAGTCATATTCTGTTTTTGGCCAAGTATTAATTTCATATTTCAACAAAAATTGGCTTTAAGCCAAAGTATATTTCTATCACAAACAATTTTTGATGTCTATGCGCCTTACTTTTAAAAGTAAGGCGCATAATCAACACTAAACCATTTTGACATCAATATTTACACCTGAAGGCAAATTAAGATTAGTTAAATTCTCCACTATTTTAGGTGACGGATTAATGATATCAATCAGTCGTTTGTGGACTCTCATCTCAAATTGCTCGCGTGAATTTTTGTCGATAAAGCTAGAACGATTGACAGTATATTTTTTGATTTCTGTCGGTAAGGGAATCGGGCCATGAATGTCTCCGTCATAACGAATCGCTGTATCAACAATCTGCTTAACGCTAGCATCGAGCACCTTGTTTTCATAAGCTGATACCCGAATACGCAATTTCTGGTTTTCACCAGCTTCCGTGGTTTTGCTTTTTTTCTTTTTAGTAATCGTTTTTTCCATTTTTAACTGACTAAGTTACCGTTTAAGCAATGACTTTGGTAACCACGCCGGCCCCAACTGTTCGGCCACCCTCACGAATAGCAAAACGTTGCTTCTCTTCTAGGGCTACCGCCGATACCAACTTAACTTTAAAGGTAACGGTATCACCGGGCATAACCATTTTAACATCCTCAGCCAAAGTTACCTCGCCAGTAACATCAGTCGTCCGAATGTAGAATTGTGGCTTATAACCAGAGAAGAACGGCGTATGACGACCACCTTCTTCTTTAGCTAAAATGTAAACTTCCGCTTCGAATTCATTATGAGGAGTAACACTACCTGATTTGGCCAAAACTTGGCCACGAGTAACATCTTCTTTCTTAAGACCACGCAATAAAATACCAGCATTGTCTCCTGCCATACCCTCATCTAACTGCTTATTAAACATTTCAATACCAGTAATGGTGGTTTTAGAAGTTGGTCGAATACCAATTATCTCTATTTCTTCACCAACTTTAACGATCCCCCTTTCAATTCGACCAGTAACAACTGTACCCCGACCTTCAATCGAGAAAATATCTTCAATTGGCATTAAGAATGGCTTGTCGGTCTCTCTGGTTGGTTCAGGAATATAGTCGTCCATTGCTTGCACTAGCTCAAGCACCTTCTTTACTTCCTCATCTTCAGCCGTCTTGCCATCAAGTGCTTTTAGAGCTGAACCTCTGACAACTGGTGCGTTTTTACCATCATATTCATATTTGTCCAACAAGTCTCGAACTTCTTCTTCAACCAAGTCAATCAACTCAGGATCATCAACCATGTCAACCTTGTTAAGAAAGACGATTATTTTAGGTACACCTACTTGCCTAGCTAAAAGGATATGCTCTCTGGTTTGAGGCATAATACCGTCAGTGGCCGCTACTACAATAATCGCTCCGTCCATTTGGGCAGCGCCGGTAATCATGTTTTTTATATAGTCGGCGTGACCAGGAGCGTCAATATGAGCATAGTGGCGCTTATCGGTCTCATATTCATTATGAGACAAAGCAATAGTGATACCACGCTCTTTCTCTTCGGGAGCGTTGTCAATTTCGTTGACCCCCCGCATCTTGACCTTTTTACCCGCCAAATCAAGAGCATGAAGAATGGCGGCAGTTAAGGTGGTCTTACCGTGGTCAACGTGGCCAATAGTACCAACATTGACATGAGGTTTAGACCGATCAAATTTGTCTGCCATAGTATTAATTAAAAGCTAAACTAATAAAATTTATCTAAAATTGCCTGCTTCCAACAATAAAAAGCTCGCAATTAGCGTAACCTGTATGTTATCAGAATTGCTTTAATAGTCAACTATTTTATTCCTAACCTATTAAATTATTTAAGTTTTAAGCAATCACTGGCTGCCCGATTTAAACAATTACTACCCGCAACAACACAACGTGCAGCTTTTCTTTCAGTACTGTTTGTATACCTATCAATACAAACAGAAAAGCTAGTTTGTGCTTGCCTGTAGCAAGTTTCGTACCTATCTTGATCACGGCTTTGCCGTGTTAAAGCTGTCGCCAAACAACTTCCATAACGATCAGGGCAGTAACTTTCAGCTTTAAGGCGACAAGCTTCAAAGCGTTCCATTTGCCTTAATTCATCACGATCAGCTTTCTCTAGGCAACGATTATAATTCCTTTGACAAATTGCCTCTTTTCTATCACCCCTAATAAAAGACATTAAGCCACCGGCATTTAAACATTTATCTAAACTCGCCTCGCAACTCGGTCGATAATTAATCGCCCGATCGGCATAAACTTGACATCGAGCCATCATTGTCGGAAAAACATTATTAATACAAGTTTGATTGGTCTCTTCACATTTGACCCTGTGGGCATCAGCCCGATCGGCATAAACTTGACATCGAGCTAAACTATTTTCTAAATTAATTGAACATTGGCTGGTAATTTCGGCTACTTTAGATAAGCACTCAGACTCAGTTTGTTTGCATTGTTCAATTTTATCAGCTAAACAAATTTCAGCTGGGGTTTTTATTTCCGGTTCAAACGATAAAGGTTCTGACTCTGGTTCTTCAGTTGATTCACCAACTTCTGATTCAGGGGTTTCGTCTGTGGCTTCCGAGTCTGACTCTTCAGTTGATTCATCAACTTCTGATTCAGGGGTTTCGTCTGTGGCTTCCGAGTCTGACTCTTCAGTTGATTCATCAACTTCTGATTCTTCTGATTCAGGAATTTCGGTTGAAAGCAGAAATTGATTCCAAGTTAATTGAGCTAATCTAATGGCTTCTTGGATATCCAATAACTGTGATGCATTACCGCCTAAAGACAAATCATCAATCCCCATATCAGTCGGCTGACTTAAAAGTGCGTCCAGATAAAAACTTGCTAACCGAGCATTTTGTCTGGCTCTAAAGGCCAAATCTTTGGCTTCAATATGATCTCCTTGATCAAATTTTTCTATTGCCAAGTTTAAATAATCTCGCGATAAATTAAACTTAGTGTCAATTTCTTTTATTGATACTTCTTTGAAGTCATTCGCCCCCAATAACTCAGACTGATTTATGGTTTCTATTTTCTGCCTTGAAGATTCTAAGCTATCAACTGTTTCCGCTATAAACAGCACCACCTCTTGGGCCTCGGCTGGTGAAACAGCATAAACTTCTAAAAATGACATGACTAACAAAAAACACAAAATAAAACTCGGTAATAATACTTTTTTCCAATTCATAATTTAAATATTTAATTGATCAATTACTTTTATCATATTACCGATGATTATGATTGTCTAGAACAAAAGTGGACAAACAAAAATCCGGGCTTTGGCCCGGATTTGTTAAAACTTGGTAGTTATTTTCTAGAATCAATAATGGCCTGAGCAACATTTTGAGGAATAATGGCATATTCCAAAAATTCCATAGTAAAAGTACCTCGGCCCTCGGTCATTGATCTCAAAGTGGTAACATAGCCAAACATCTCAGCCAATGGCACTTTAGCATTGATTACTTTAAGCATACCTCGATCTTCCATTTTTTCGATTTGGCCTCGCTTGGAACTTAGGTGGCCAGTGATATCACCCATAAATTTCTCCGGCACCACTACCTCAACTTTCATTATCGGTTCCAATAAAACTGGTTTAGCTTTCTTAGCGGCGTCTTGAATAGACATCGAGCCAGCCATCTTAAAAGCCATTTCTGACGAATCTACCTCGTGGTATGACCCATCATAGAGTTCACATGAAATATCAACCAACTGATAACCAGCAACCACCCCTCGACTTAAACCTTCACGGACACCCTTCTCAACTGCCGGTATATACTCTTGAGGGATAACTCCACCCTTGATTGAATTTATAAACTCAAAACCTTCTTCCCGGGTAACATTTTTAGGAATTTTCTCACCTTCGGCAATCTTTTCCAGCGGCTTAATTCTGACTCTAACATGACCATATTGACCACGACCACCTGATTGTTTAATGTACTTGCCTTCAGCCTCCGCCAAAGCAGTAATTGTCTCCTTGTAAGCAACCTGGGGCTGACCAATATTAGCCTCAACTGAAAATTCTCTTTTCATTCGATCAACCAGAATATCTAAATGTAATTCACCCATACCAGAAATTATAGTCTCAAAAGTATCCGGATCAGATTGAATTTTAAAAGTTGGGTCTTCGTCGGAGAGTTTTTTAAGAGCCAAACCCATTTTTTCCTGATCAGCTTTGGTTTTAGGTTCAATCCGAAGTGACACCACCGGCTCGGGAAAATCAATCTGGCCTAAAATTATTGGTTTATCCTCAGCACATAGAGTGTCGGAAGTTTTAGTATTTTTAAGGCCGACAATGGCGGCAATTTCGCCAGCATAAATACGTTTAACTTCTTCGCGATGATTGGCGTGCATTCTAACTATTCGTCCAATCCGTTCTTTTTCACCGTTAGTTGAATTAAAAACATAAGAACCGGAATCCAAGATGCCGGAATACACTCGAACATAAGTCAATTGACCAACAAATGGATCAGATTGTAATTTAAAAGCCAAGGCTGATAAGGGTTCCTCATCACCAGACAAACGCTTGATATCCTCGCCAGTTTTGGGATCTTGACCAACCACTGGCGGAACATCAATCGGTGATGGTAAATAATCAACTACCCCATCAAGGACCAGCTGAATACCTTTATTTTTTAAAGCTGAACCACAAAATACTGGCACTAAACGATTAGCAATTGTCGCTTGGCGTAGGACCCGTTTCAAATCTTGTACTGTCACCTCTTGTCCATCGAGATATTTTTCCATTAATTCTTCATCTTGCTCGACAATTTTTTCAACTGTTTCGGATCGATACTCTTTAGCCTTATCCTTAAGCTCAGCTGGGATCTCGATCTCTTTTATTTCATTGCCCATAGTGCCCTCGAACAAATACCCCTTCATCTCCAATAAATCAATCACTCCTTCGTGATCATCATCTTCACCGATTGGTATCTGAACCCGAACGGCATTTTTGGTCAGTCGTTCAAGTATAGTTTTAAATGAATAGTCAAAACTGGCTCCCATTCTGTCCATTTTATTGACTAAACAAATTCTTGGTACCTTATATTTATCAGCTTGTCGCCAAACCGTCTCTGATTGTGGTTCAACCCCAGCCACACCGTCAAAAACCACCACTCCGCCATCAAGCACCTTGAGCGATCTTTCTACTTCGGCCGTAAAGTCAACGTGGCCCGGAGTATCAATAATGTTTACCCGATGTTTTAAATCTTCGTTGCCATTGGCGTAGGTTGGCAACCAAAAAGCAGTTGTGGCTGCTGAGGTAATAGTAATTCCTCGTTCTCTTTCCTGAGCCATCCAATCCATCACCGCTTCACCTTCGTGGACTTCACCAATTTTATGGGAAATACCAGTGTAGTATAAAATACGTTCGCTGGTAGTTGTTTTACCGGCGTCAATATGGGCAATGATGCCAATATTCCTAACTTTTTCTAAAGGATAATCTCTACTCATATTGTTTCATTTAAGCCCGACGAGACCAAGCAAAATGAGCGAAAGCTCGATTAGCTTCGGCCATCTTATGGACATTCTCTTTTTTCTTAACAGCTTCGCCTTCACCCCGACTGGCAGCGATTATTTCTTCAGCTAACCTCTCTTTCATCGGTCGTCCCTTTTTACTCTTGGCCGAACCAATGATCCAGCGAAGGGCTAAGGCCAGCCGCCGTTCCGGTCTAACTTCATGGGGTACCTGATAATTAGCCCCGCCAATTCGACGTGACCTAACTTCCATCTGTGGGGACACATTCAAAATAGCAGTTTCTAAAACTTCCAACGGGGCGGTTTTTTCTTTCTTTTCAACCTCCGCTAAAGCCCCATAAACAATTTGGCGAGCGGTATTTTTTTTCCCTCTCTCCATAATGTAGTTTATCAACTTAGCCACCTTGACCGAATTAAAGTTCATGTCAGGCGATAATGCACCCCTAGTTTTTACTTTTCTTCTCATATAAATTAGGCTTTAGATTTCTTAGTTCCATAAAGGCTTCTAGATTGGCGGCGTTTATCTACACCAGTAGTATCTAAGACACCCCGGACAATATGATAACGAACGCCAGGCAAGTCCTTAACCCGACCACCTCTTATAAGCACCACCGAGTGCTCTTGTAGATTGTGCCCCTCGCCAGGAATGTAAGCTGTCACTTCCATGCCATTAGTCAGTCTAACTCGGGCAATTTTTCTAAGGGCTGAGTTAGGCTTTTTAGGAGTAGTAGTTTTCACCTGTAAACAAACTCCCCGTTTAAATGGCGATGGATAAAAAACCACTTTGTTTTTTTTGGTGTTAAAACCTCGGGCCAAACCAACTGTTCTTGACTTTTTAACAACTCGTTGGCGACTCTTTCTGACTAATTGATTTATTGTTGGCATAACGTGGATACTCTAATATATAAAGGGGAAAAAAGCAAATCTATTAACTTAAAAAGTGGGGACACCGGTAAATAAATAGGCCAACCAACCGACCACCGGGATAAATACCGCACCAGCAAATAGAATAAAGAATAAAAGCAGAAACAACTGATAACGAATCATGAAAACTTCAATCTGCCGAAACCGATAGGGTAAAACGGCAAACAAAATCTTTGAACCGTCTAAAGGGGGAAAAGGCATCAAATTAAAAAGACCAATGACGGTATTGATAAAAACTACTAAAAGTATCGCCCCTTCTGCTGCTTGAGGTAACGAACCAGAAAAAATATTTAAACGAAACGCCAAACCAAACAAAAAAGCGATCAACAAATTGGAAGCCGGTCCGGCAAAAGCCACAACCGCCGGCCCATATTTACCCCATTTTAAATTGTAGGGATTATAAGGTACCGGCCGAGCCCAACCTAAAATAAAATTGGTTGGTAAGATAGCCAAAACTAAAGGTACTAAAATCGAACCGACTGGGTCAATGTGTTTAATTGGATTTAGTGATAAACGGCCAGCCAACTTGGCTGTTGGATCGCCTAGAAGACCAGCTACATAGCCATGCGAGACCTCATGAATTACCACCGACATAACCAAGATAGCTACGATTAAAACAATTTCCATAATAAAAAATGACTAAAACAACAGTTGCGTAATAATTATTTTATGATAACATAACTTGGCATAAGATTTAAAATCATGAAAATCTGTCCCATCTGTCAAAAAACTAGCCGGATGGTCGGTGGTTATTCTAACCGAGTTCGAGCCACTAAATATAATCCAACCGGCAAAAAACGAAAACAACCCAATTTACAATGGGCTAGTTTGCAAAACGGCAAAAGAATAAAAATTTGTACCAGTTGTTTAAAGAAAAACCGGCACTTAAAGCAGTCCGCCTAAAGACCTGAACAATTTAAACAATTAACTTGCCAGCCATCACTGGCAATATTTATCGTTCCCAACTTGGCAGTTTCTAGAATTTCTGCCTTTATTTTTTTAAGTGTTGAAATAACCTCTTCGTGGGGATGGCCATAGCGATTGTCTAAACCAGCTTGAATAATTGCATAGCGAGGACTGACCAAAGAGGCAAATTCAATTGCTGTTCCAGTTTTTGAACCATGATGACCAACTTTCAAAACATCGGCTTTGAGATTCTTGCCATCCAAAAAGATTAAATATTTTTCTATTTTTTCAGACGCGTCCCCCATAAATAGATAGTTCGTCTCACCATAATTTAGACGAGCTACAATTGAGCCATCATTAGGGTTAACATCAGAAACATCACGATCAGGAAAAAGAATGTCAAGCTCCGCTTGGCCCAAATAGATCTTCATTCCGCGACGAGCAATAATTCGTTTGATTGATTCTTGATTTAAAATTTCAGTCAATCGTTGCCAGGCTGTTGTCTCAACTTCAATTCCAGGATCAACCAAAGCCCCAATCAGAAATCTTTCCATCACAGATGGAAAGCCACCGATATGATCTAAGTCGGGATGAGAAACAATTAACAAATCAATTGTCCGATCATAAAATGGTAAAACTTTAGATAATTCACCAATCACACTATCGCCAGGCCCAGCATCTAGTAAAATTTTTCCACCAGTTGGGCCTTTGATTAAAATGGCATCACCCTGGCCGACTGATAAAAAATAAACCTCCAATATCCCCCGCGGTGTTTCTTGCCAGACAATGTACCAAACAACAATTACGGCTAAAATTAAAAACAAAAGAAAAGACCAGCGGATTTTAATGCCACTGATCTTTCCAAAGAAACTAAAAAGCATTACTGGTTGGATTACATATTAAAATCCTCACCACCTTGGTCAACCGGTAATTGCTGATTTTGTCCAGCCGTGACGGTGACACTATTTATCCATCCGTAGATTTCGTTAATCGCCCGACGGTTCTGATAAACCACATAAGCGTGATAGGCAAATGCAGCAACTAAGATCCCGGCTACAAAAGCTGTAATCACTCTTTTATCTCTAAACATAGTTGAAAAACTATACTAATAATGACTCTTATTCTAACTCAACTATTCTCTGTTTGCAAATGATTTTAATTTGATTGAAATACAGAAAAAATAAAAGATTAGACCAGCAGTGATAAAAATTAGGGCTGTTTTTGACATGGTTAAATTATTATCTAAAAAGAAAAAACCAGCAGCTAATTTCATCTGAATTGTTGTCAAACCAAAAACAATCCAGCCGACAACAAAACCCAAAGCTGGATACAAATAAAACGAAAATATCGCCAACCAGCCGAAAAAAATTACTGCCGGCATCAGGGGTAAGATAAATAAATTAGCCAACGGTGACAAAATTGATGGCCAATCAAAGTATAAGATAATAATCGGTAGGACAAACAACTGAGCTGCTAAGGTTACCGACAACAAATTTCGAACCAGGATTGGACGAATAAAATTTAAGCCATTATTAATCGGCTTAGCCAACCAGATAATACCTAAGGTAGCCAAAAAAGACAGTTGAAAACTTCGGCTTGATAACAAAATTGTAGGATTAAAAAATGATAAAAACACCGCAGCTATTAACAGAGCCCTGGCTGGTCGATATAATTGACCGAACAGTACAGCCGTGGCGGTGACACTAGTCATAATAAAAGCTCGGCTGATAGAAAGCCCTGCCCCAACCATAAGTACAAAAGGAAAGGACAATAATAATGACAAAATCAAAGCCAACCGGCGATTCAAGAATGATAAGGCCAAAGCTAAACCACCAACAATAACCGATAAGTGATAGCCCGATAAAACAAAAATATGGGCCAAGCCTAAACGGCGAAAGATTGCCTGCCAATCGGTCGGTGGTTGATGACCAAACATCATCGCTTGAGTTAGTGAAGCTTGGGGTTCAGGTAAAATTTTATTTAAAACTGAGGCCAAATAGGTTTTAAAGTTATACAAACGGGCTAACCAAGAAACTTGATCATCAACGATAATCACCGATGAATTTGAGCTTAATTGATATTTGGCTTGAGCTGATTGATATAAATTAGGTTTGAGCTCACCGTCAGCTACTATGATCTGACCAAGTTGTGGTGGTGGATAGTCAGCCATAACTGATACTTGGCCTTTAAAACTATTAGGTTTTAAAACAAAGATAAAACGATCACTGGCGATTAATAAAGGTTGACTTTCAACTTGGCCAGTTAAAGATATGGTTTTACCAATCAACTGGTCTAATTTAAAATCATGGGATTTTTTCTCAAAACTAGCCAACCGCCATTGACCCAAAGAAAAAGTTAATAAAAAAATAATCGACCAAAGATAAAGTTGCTTATTGGTTAATAGAGAAAATCTAGCCATAATCAACAAGCCAATGACCACCGAAAGAGTTATTGGCCAAAACACAACAAAATTAAATAGGCCTTCAAAAATAAGTCCTGCCAACCAGCCAAAAGTGAAAGCGAAAATTAACGAATTGACGTTTTTAAGATCCAAAGTTTAAATTAAAAAATTGATCCTTGATTTATTTTGTTCTCATCCATCGCTCGATTAGCTAATTTATCGGCTAATTTATTTTCTTCTCGGGGAATATGAACAAATGACAAATTGGAGAAATCCTTTATCTGAAAATTCCAGATTTTCATAAACAACGGCCACAAATCTTTTTCTTTAACTTGATATTGGCCTGATAATTGCTTGGCTACCAATTCACTATCTAGTTTAATTTCAATCTGATTTTTGGCTATGAGCGTCTTACCCACTAACCGTTTAACTGTTTCTAGGCCCAAAATAACTGCCTGATATTCAGCTTGGTTGTTAGTCAAACGACCTAAAAATTTATAATTTTCTTTCAACACTTTACCGGCTTCGTCAGTAATAACCACTCCAGCTCCAGCTGGGCCAGGATTACCCCTTGAACCACCATCAGTATAGATTATTATTTTTTTTCTATTCATAAAAAAATTATAACTCAACCTAGCTTAAACAGCCACCAACTAATTAGCTGGCCGGATATCAACTATTCGTAAGCGATAACTACCAGTGCCAAAGAAATTCTTCTCCAAACTGGCCAATAAATCAACTTTCCGATTAGGCGATAAAACTACCCCAGGAAAGTTATGACCAATCTCTCCATCAAAAGCTTCTTCCGGTAAGGTTGGCGGACAACTAAAAAAACCAATCGCCGACATTGATCGACGATCACCATTTTTAAAATTAATTTCCAAGTGGACATCATCACCACCAAATGTCCGAACGGCATCAATTGTTAAACCAGAGAACAAAAAGATTGGCTTTGGATTTAGAGTCCCAAATGGCGCCAATCTATTTATCAACCGTAAAGTATCAGATCCTATTTCAGATAAAGATAGTTCAAAGTCATAAGAAATTTCCACTTGGTAATCATCTGTGAACGATAAATCTTTGGTTGCTTGGTTTAAGCGTTCGGACAATTGCTGTTCACGGCCAGGGGCAAGTGAGAATCCTCCAGCTCCAGCATGACCACCGAAGTCAATAAAAAAATCTTGGCCACCAGCCCTAGCCATTAACTCAACCACATTAACAAGGCCAAACCCTCGGCATGAACCCTTTATTTCGTCATTACCGTTTCTCCCCCAGACAAAAACCGGACGACCGAATTTTTCAGCTAGTCGGCCCGCCACCAAACCTAATACCCCTGGTGACCAGTCTTTATGACCAAACACCAAAACTGATAAATTGGGATCAGCTATCAATTCTTCGGCTTGACGAACGATATCGGCTAACATTTCTTTTCGCTGGCGATTTCTTTTTTCCAGTGTCGAGGCTAAAGTCTCTGCCTCTACTTCATCGGCGGCACTTAGTAAATGGTAAGCGTCAACTGCCTGAGCCATCCGGCCAGCTGAATTTATTCTGGGGCCAATCATAAAACCAATGTCATCCTCATTTATATAACGAGGATTAAGGCGAGCTGATCTTAAAAGTGAAGCCAAGCCGGGACGACGATTTTTCCCGATAACCAATAAACCGAAATGAGTTAAAGTTCGATTTTCACCAATCATCGGCATCATATCACTCACGGTGGCAATCGCCACCAAGTCAAGCAACCATTTTTCCCAACCGACAGGTAAATTAAAACTGCCTCTGGCAATTAAACCTTGAACCAGTTTAAAAGCCACCCCAGCTCCAGCTAAATCTTTGAAGGGATATTTATCTTCTGGTTTTTTGGGGTTAATTATAGCTAAAGCTTGAGGCCTTGTTGCTTGGACTATATGGTGATCAGTGATAATCGTCTCTAGCCCTAATTTGTTAGCTAAGGCGATCTCTTCTTCATCGGTAATGCCACAATCGACAGTAATTAAAAGTTTAAAGTTAAGATCAGCAAATTGTTTTATCTGGTCTAAACTCAAACCATAAGATTGTTTTTGGCGGTCAGGGATGTAAGCTTCGTAATTATTAAAACCGATTTTATCAAAAAAAGAACTTAAGATTACTGCCCCGGGAATACCGTCAGCATCATAATCACCAAAAATAACTATTTTTTCCTGTCGTTCAATAGCCTGTAAAATCCGACCAACTGCCTTATCCATATCACTTAATAAAAATGGATCATGAAGGTCAGCTTCATAATTAGGATTTAGGAATTTAACCGCCCGATCTTTAGTGTTGATGTCTCTTAATCGAAGTAAGCGGGCTATTAATTCTGGATAGTCCGGTAAAAGTTTTATTTGTTTACTTATTAAAGCTTCTCGATTAACCCATTTTTTAGTCATAGAAACGATTATAACAAAGCCTTAGCTGAACTACCTAATTTGGCGATTGCGGAAAAATAATTTAAAATATTCATATGAACAATGAAAGATGCCCCTTCTGTTTAATCGCCCAAAAAAAGATACCCGCCAATATCATCTGGGAAGATGATGATTTAATAGCTTTTTTAGATATTAAACCAATAAACTTAGGGCATGTTTTAATAATTCCTAAACAACATTTTAAAAACTTATTTGAATTACCAGATGACATCTGGCCTCAATTAGGACCAGCTATCAATCTACTAGCTCAAGCCATAAAAAAAGCCGTCGAGGCTGACGGTGTTAACATTGGTATGAATAATGGCCAGGCTGCTGGTCAAGCAGTTTTTCATGCCCACCTTCATATTATCCCCCGTTTTGATAATGATGGTTATAAAAATTGGGACAACCAACAAGACTTTACCCAAGCTGATTTGGATAAAATAGCCAAAAAAATATTGGACAATTTAAGTTAACTTAAATTTTCGTTTGCTCTTTTTAAGGGCTTCTATCCCCGGTAAAGTTTCATTCAATAGAAAGTCAAGCATGGCTCCACCGGCTGATGAGATAAAATCAAATTGTTCGGCTATTTTTGCTGTCCGTAAAACAGCTACCGTATCACCACCACCAGCTAATAAATAAGCCTGACTTTGAGCTAAAACCTTAGCCACTCCTAAGGTGCCACCATCAAAATTGTTTTCATAATCACCAAGCGGTCCATTCCATAAAACAAATTCTACTGTCGATAAATTTTCGTCTAATTCTTTAACGAACTGAGGGCCAACATCTTTAATTGTTTCCTTAGCTCCTACTTGAGACACTGAACAGAGCCTCCGGCCAGAAGGACCATCGACCCAAACATCGATTGGTAAAATAAGTTTTTGATTTTGAGCTAAAACTTTAAGACCATGGCCAGAATTATCAGATAATGATCGACCAATCGGAAAACCTCTGAAAGCCAATAGCGGATTAGCTAAGGCGCCACCGATATAAATCTGATCAAAACGATCGATAAATTTTTTAAGTAAAGGTAATTTAGTACCAAATTTAGCTCCACCTAAAATCAAAATCGATGGTCGTTTCGGCTTTAGTGCTTGTCTTAGATTTTGATATTCAGAGACAAAAACCGGACCAGCTAAACTAGGTAAAAATTCCGGTAAACCGACAATTGACATATGCCGACGATGAGAAACAGAAAAGGCATCATTTAAAAAATAGTCGGCCCCACTGGCCAATGTCTTAGCTAGAGATTTATTATTTTTCTTCTCACCTGGGTTATATCTTAAATTTTCTAACATTACCGCCTGTCTTGGTTTTATATCAATTTTTTTTAAATTCTCTATTGATCCAACCCAATTACAAGCTGTTAAACGATTTAATTTCTGACAGACTGACTTTAAACTGGCCTTATCATCGCCCAAGTGAGCAATAATTAAAATCCTAGCTCTAGCTTTTTTTAATTTTTTAATTGTTTCAACACCAAGACGCAAGCGATAGTCGTCCAATATTTTACCCCCCATTATTGGTAAATTAAGATCAAGCCGAACGATAATCAGGCGACCTGATAATTGTTTGAGTATCTTGTCATCTAGAACGGCAAATGGTATCTGCATGCTATAAAGTTTGAGCTTGCTTTAAAATAATCGCCAAGTTAGCAGGCCGAAGTGATTCTCGCCCGACTAAAAGACCGTCGGCTTGACCAGTCGATAAGAAATCAACAGCATTCTTAGAACTAACCGAACCGCCATATAAAATTGGCATTTTCATGGCCTTATCTTTACCGATTAGAACACTAAGTTCTTTTCGAATAAATAAAGAATTATGTAAAAAATCTTCTGGCGTATCGGCTGCCTTAGCCGTCTGGCCAATAGCCCAAACTGGTTCATAAGCTATTAAAACCTGATCAAAATAACTTTTTTTCTTTATTCCCCCTAGACCATCATTTAGTTGTTGCCGTAAAGTATTAAGATATCGTCCGCTAGTATCACGTTCTGTCTCACCCAAACAAAAAACAACTTTAAGCCCAGATTCTAGGGCGATTTTTACCTTAGCTCTTAAGGTGTCTCTATTATCACCTAAAGCTCGCTTTTCTGAATGACCAATTAAAACATAGTCTGCCCCAGCGTATTTAAGCATCGTTGGTGAAATCTGACCGGTGAAAGCCCCACTAGTCTCCCAAAAACAATCTTGACCACCAAGTGACAGGCGTTGATTTTTTTTAAATGAATTAAACAAAGACAAAAAAACAACCGGCGGACATATGACCGTCTTTACTTTAGTTTGACGGTCAGCGACTTTTTTGATTGCCCCAAAAAGCATTTTGGCCTCCCGAGGCGTCTGCGGATTTAACTTCCAATTAGCAATAATGATTTTCTCCATATTAAATAATTCTAGCTCAAACTAGAGTTAAAATAAAGCTTAATTGTTCACCTCCCGCCAAGAGATTGTTTCGTAGAAATCAGACGCTAAGGGAAACGATGGTGGTGGTCCATAGAGAAAATTACCATCATAAGCAATATTTCTAATGTCATAGCCATTACCATCTGTGTACGCAAAACCGTAGCGCTCATTAGTGCCAATCATACCAAAAAGATCAATTGTACTTCTGGTATGATAAGGTGAACAACGGCTATAAATCCAGTAAGGTGGACGATAATAAAAACGCCCAACTCGGCCATTCTTAGCTACTAAAGCAGCATCAATTTGCAAATTATTCTGACTCACCATACCAACATTAATATTACCTTGAGCTATTAGGGCAATTACATCACGCCCATCATAATAAGTGTAAGTTAAGTTATTGTTAACTGTGATATGGCTATCTGGCGACGAACCTTCAGGAAAACGAGCCGAGGCGATTGTCAATCGACTACCATCAATTTGACCTTCAACCCAAATATCATCTTCAGCAAAAATTAGACCATTATCAGGGAATGGATAATTAGCTAAAAAGGTCTGGCTGGCAATACTCCAGGTGCCCCAATTAGGCTGATCATAAATATTGATACAACCAGAGGGTGGTGAAACTAAATTATCGACTCGATAAAGATCGAAGGTGTTATCGGTTTTTAAAACCAAATTATAACCAAAAGCACCAGAGGCCGAAAAATACAAACCCTCAGCTTGAGCTTTGGATTTGATATCAGCCACTGAGGCAGTAAAACCATTAAAATCAACCGCTGGCACTGGGAACAATCGACCAGCCGCAAAAACATCAAGTCGATTGGGAACTTCGGTCGGTGGCAGAGGGTCAATCGGCGAAAGATGAGTATGGACTCCGAATTCTTCAAATCCGCTGTGGTCAGGATCATCATACTGAGATTTTGAACTGGTTACCAAATTATGAGCAAATCCATCAAAACGAATCCCATCGTTAGAATGGATCGGCCCAACGACCTCAGTACCTTCACCAAATCTCATTTTTGAGTTAGCCACAAAAGCATATTTAGCAATTGAGGGAATAGCCATTTTAACTTCAATTGATCTTTTGATATTTTCATTTTCAATTGGCTGACCAGTAGAAACGACAGTAACAATGGTTGAACCAATAGGGGGCGGTTCAATATCTAAAGTAAAATTACCGATAGTTTCACCATCTTTGTTTTTATACTGGTGTACATAAGGACCTGACTCCCCAGTGCCATCAGTAAAATCAAGCGGATTATGGGCTAAATGCCAGCGATAATATTCAATTCCGGCCTCAGCTACATGGAAAGCTTTTTCTGATAAAATTACTCGATCGCCGAGTTTCAAATTGATCACCGCCCAACCCATAAGCGCTCCCAAAAGCAATGCCGCCACTGTGCCAAAAACCAAAGTCTGAATGATTATATAACCGTCCTTAAACTTTCTCATTTTTAATGATTATCTTTTAGAGTTCTAATTGTTACTTTAGTTGATAAAGTAATCGGTTCTGGTGCTAACCGAGGATTTTCTTCAACCATCAAAGTAATATCGACCATTCTAATTTGGGCAATGTCAGTCGGTTCGGGCAACATCTCCGATTCACCATTATAATAATCAAAAATATTTCCCCCTGCCATGGCCAAATTACGAACCATTGTTGTTGTCGTCTCATCGTCTTGGCTATAGCTATATGGACTACCTGAGGGTTTAATTATTCCCCGCCTCAGATCATCATCAACTAAAAAATATCTGACCCGTTCTCGAAGACCATCACTATCAGTATCACTATAAAAAACTAAACTTGAAGAAGCGGCTGTGGTAATTGGATAACTACCAGTATTGGCTGGCGCCGCTTGCCTTAACTCAGCTGATAACAAGGTTAGAGTTCGACGCAATTCACCTTCAGCTTCTAAAATACTTCTAGCTGTAGCACTATTTCTAAAAACATTAACTTGAAAAGTATAACCGGCCGTTAGCACAACAACTAAGATGGCAGTCACAATCACTATTTCTAGTAAACTAAAACCTTGTCTTGAAAATTTCATTTTTAATCAGGCAATAAAGTAACTTCATAAGTCGACCAAGGAGCATCAATTGATAATTCCTCATCAACAAAAGTTAAATAACCATCCTTACTCACAGTCAAAACATAATCTCCAGTTGATAAACCATCAAAGAAAACCTGACCAAAAGGTATACATTCAGAACTATAGGTTAGGGAAATATCAGAGACTATTGGAGTGGTTAAAACGTCATCAGTTGATAGATATAATTTGTAACGGACATATCTTTGATTATCATGATGGTCACCAACATTGGTATTATCACTGGTGAAAAATGTTCCCGAGGTACCATCGGGACCCCAATATTCCCAAGTCGTAGTAGCAGCATCATTGGATGAAGCTAGCTGAAATTTAATTGACGAAACATCACCACCGGTCGATTGCCAATTTAAATTATAAAATGAAGTTGAGGCACTGTAAGTATCAAACACCGAAGAAATCAAATAGCCTTCTGTTTTATACTCGCCAACTACTTTAAGTAATCTTAGTTCACCAGCTGGTGCCTCGCCAATTGAGCCATCATCAATGTTGCTTGATTCAAAATAACGTGTCGAATCACCAATGACTGTTTGATTAGCTCCACCTGACCAATCAGTCTGTCTTAAATAACCACGATCAGTTATAAGTTCATCGGCCCCAGATAAAGAAACTAAAGCTCCGGATAAAGCCAAGCCACTACTGCCATCCTTTACAGACACCAACAGGGCATTAGGATTTTTTTCTTTAACCACCAGGAAAACGTCAAGCCACGAGCCGGGATTTAAATACAAGGGTAAAAGCGGTAATGAACCAGCCAAAAATTTATCACTATCATTTAAAACCAGATTATAAGTATCACTATCTAGATCAGTTAGTGTTTTTTGACCGCCAGCATCTGTAGTGAGAGTTTGGCTATATTTTAAAACATTGGGGTCCGAACCGATTAATTTAGTTCCTGACAAGTCAAAAGATACGCCGCCGATTGGTTGGCAATTGTCTGAAATTGTTTTAAAGGAAGCTTTGGCTAATTCATCAATCGTAAAAGTTATCTGAGTTAATTGGCCCGCCAATACCGTCGCATGAAGATTTAATGGATTAGGATTATCTAAATCATCGAGACCGTAGGTTTGCTCTCGGCTATAATCAGCCTTAGAGACTTCAATTTCATAAGCAAATTCACCTGGAGGAGCACCGACTAATTGCAACATTCCATTAATATCTGAAGTTTCCTCAATATCAATAAGTGGGCTAGCCTCATTATTGATAATATTTATATCAGCCCCAACTACTGGCTGACCACTTGAATTAATCACCTTAACAAACAATGACCCGTCAGAACCAACGGTTTCTAAGTTTTTAGGTGCTACCGTAGTGGTAATAGTAGTAGTTGAAAAATTATCGCAATAAAGGCAACCGATAGCAATTTCCACTTGTTTGTAATCAGCTGGTGACAAATCGGGAGGATCGCTGTCAATTTTTCCATCAAATGGATCATCAACATTTCTAACTGAAGTTAAAATTAAAAAATCAGTTCCACTCTTGGTCACCACTTTCTCACGCTCTAAAGTTCCAGTTGGAATACCACCGATAATACCAACTTCTCCATAAGGTAAATTTTTAATTATTTCTACCTCTTCGGCCACCGTCGTCATGGCCAAAGTTTTAGTTTTGGAAAAATAAGCCAACTTAATGAGCGAAGAATAACTTTGGTAAACAGCCAAGGCAATCAAGAGAAAGACAAAGGTCCCGACTAGTACTTCTATTAAACTCAAACCCCTATTTTTCATAACTAATTAATTGCTTCAGTTAATGAGTACATCGGTCCAATCATAGAAATAGCAAAAAATCCAACCGCTGCGCCAATCACCAACATCAATACTGGCTCAACTACAGTAGATAAATTTTTGGTTGTTTGGTCAACTTCATCCTCAAAAAACTTGGCTCCATTTAAAAGCATCTGTGGCAAATTACCAGTTTCTTCACCAACTGATGCCATCTCTCCAACTAACACCGGAAATAAGCTAGGATGATCTTTTAGAACACTAGATAGGTTAACCCCTCGTTGGACCTTATCCATGGCTTCTATAAGTACTTCCCGATATAAACTATTTTGAGTAATCTTGGCTGCTATCTTAATTGATTCAACCATACTAACACCAGAAGAAATCAAAGAAGAAATTGCCCTTAAGATAACTGCTGAGTTATAGCCTTTGACCAAATTTTTAGACATTGGCATTTTCAACAAAAATAACTCCCACCATCTACGGCCAATTGATGTTCTAAAGGCAATTCCCAAAATGAGTACCAAAACAAGAAACCCAACAACGAATAACAAAGTATTCTGGGCCAAGGCATCGCTGATACCGATAACAATTCTCGTTGATAGAGGTAATTCAACTTCCAGTTCTTTAAAAGTTTCAGTTAAAGTAGGGACCAAAAAAATCATCATTAAAATAGCAATAATCACTATTGCCGTTACTACAATGGCCGGATAAATCATTGCCCCTTTAACCTTGCGTCTTAAATCGTAGCTTTTTGATAATTGCTCACTGACTAATTTTAAAGCCTCTGGTAAATTACCCGATTCTTCACCGGCTGAGACCATAGAAGTAAAGACCGAAGGAAAAACATCAGGGTATTGCCCCATTGACTGACTCAAGCTTTGACCGCTATTTATTTTATCAATTATTCCGCTAATAATTTTTTTAAATTTGCGGTTAGAGCTCTGTCTCTCAATTACCTCAAGCGCTCGAGACAACGGCAGCCCGGCTGAAATCATAGAGCTTAAATTACTAGCAAAAATTATCTGGTCTTTTAATTTGACCCCGGCCGTTAAACTTCTTAATTTATCTCGCCAATTGCCAGTCTTTTTTTCAGCCGGTTTGGCGGAGACCAAGATTAAACCCTCCGATCGTAGATCGCGAGCCAAAGCAAAACGATCATGAGCTTCTTGTATACCCTTAACTTCTTCACCGGTTTCTTTTTTGGCTCGATAATTAAAACGCATAAAATTATTCCGATACTACTCGCAAAACTTCTTCTAAGGTGGTAATGCCTTGAACACATTTAAACAACCCATCTTCGATCATTGTCATCATGCCTTCTTTTTTAGCCTGATCCTCTATGGCTTCAGCCGTCTCCCCTTTTATTATTAACTCTTTAATAGCTGATGACATAGTTAAAACCTCATGAATACCAATCCGACCAGAAAATTCTTCCTTACCATCTTTAGTATTTTGCGGTCGATAAAAAGGTATTTTTCGCCAATCTTTCTCCTTGGTATCAATAATATTTTCTTGATGTAAATAACTCAAAACCTTATCCAAATCAACTTTTTGGCTTAAGCTGTCAATCTCTGACTGAGACAAAAAATATTTCTCCTTGTTAACCAAACGACGAACCAATCGTTGGCCGATAATAACATTGATAGTAGAAACTAAAAGAAAAGGCTCGGCTTCCATATCAAGCATTCTGGGTATCGTACCGGCAGCTGAGTTAGTATGTAGAGTTGATAACACCAAATGTCCTGTCAACGAGGCATTAATAGCTAAATTGGCTGTCTCTGTGTCTCTAATCTCACCAACCATAATAATATCTGGATCTTGTCTGACTAAAGACCTGAGGCCAGAGGCAAAAGTTAAACCAATCTCTGGTTTGACTTGAGTTTGATTAATTCGCGGTATTTGATATTCAATCGGATCTTCAACGGTGGAGATGTTAACATCGGGAGTATTTAAAATCTCTAATAAAGAATATAGAGTAGTCGACTTACCTGAACCAGTCGGGCCAGTAACCAAAATCATACCGGTTGTTTGCCTAACCGCTTGATGGATTCTCTCTAATCCTTCTCCATGGAAACCGCCGGCTTCTAAGGTAAAGCCTTGAACCGAGTCAGGCAACAAGCGCATAACAATCTTTTCCCCAAAATAGGTCGGCAACAAAGATACTCTGAAAGAAACTTTTTGACCGCTAGTTTCAATTTTAAATCGACCATCTTGCGGTAACCGCTTTTCATCCAAACGCAAATTAGCCAAAACTTTAATTCTAGCGGTAATGCCAGAAGCAACATTCTTAGGCAAGATCATAGCATCGTGCAAAATGCCATCTATTCGGTAACGAATGACCACTTCCTGCTCAA
>Ga0172382_10002942_pt1 | contig 27549 bp, 29 predicted proteins | sample Leawel138RmetaG_FD_122245 | JGI IMG/M metagenome (GOLD analysis project Ga0172382, IMG submission 122245) | Leachate microbial communities from a municipal landfill in Southern Ontario, Canada - Leachate well 138R metaG | ecosystem: Engineered > Solid waste > Landfill > Unclassified | place...
CTGGCTGGGGCGCCTGGGATCGAACCAGGGAATGACGGTACCAAAAACCGTTGCCTTACCGCTTGGCTACGCCCCACCAGAGGGCGGCAAGATAAGGTAAGTTTGCGAGGCATGCAACAGGTCAGTAGTGGGGTGCAAACGCGTCGGTTTCCGTCAGTAGCGGGGCCGGGGCGATCCACCATGCGGGGTGGTCGGTGCCGAGGGCGCGGGCCGCCGCGTGGGCGTCGTATTCGGTGGCGAACAGGCCCCAGCAGGTCGCGCCGCTGCCCGACATGCGGGCCAGCAGACAACTCGGCATGACCGACAGCACGGCCAACGTGGTTCCAATTTCGGGGGCCAGGGAAATTGCGGCGGCGGTCAAATCATTTCGCCGCCGGGCCAAGGCCTCAGCCAGGGCGTCCGCATCGCGCGGCGCCTCGTCGAGCGGAAATGGTTCGGAAAAAGCCCCGCGCCGGGCGGCGAACACCGCCGGGGTAGACAGCGGAATGCCCGGATTGACCAGCACCAACCACGCCGCCGGGAGCAGCGGTGCATCGCTCAGATGCTCGCCGACGCCGGAAACCGCCGTGGCCCGGCCGCGCAGGCACACCGGCACGTCCGCCCCCAGGCACGCCGCCAGAGCAAACATCTCGTCCGATGGCAGCCCCACGCCCCACAGACGGCTCAACGCGTGCAGGGCGGCTGCGGCATCGGCGCTGCCCCCGCCCACCCCGGCGGCGACCGGCAACGTCTTGGAAAGGGTGATGCGCGCCTTGGCCGGGCATCCGGCGGCTTCGGCCAACGCGTGGGCGGCGCGCAGGATGATGTTGTCGGGACCGGGCGCCGCCTCCAGCGCCGGGCCATTGGGACCACCGACGTCCAGCGTCAGGGCGTCTGACGCCTCCACGGTGATGCGGTCGTACACTCCGGCGAACGCGACCAGACTGTCGAGCAGATGATAGCCATCGGCCCGCCGCCCCGTGACATGCAAGGTCAGATTGACCTTGGCCGCCGCGAAGACAGTGATCGACGGCCCCCCGGTCATCGCGCCGTTCCGGCGGGGTTCCCTCCGCCCTCTGTGCGGGGCGTGGCCTTGGGAAGCCCATCGCGGATTTTGCGGTCCAGGGACTCCACGGCCTCGGGATCGGGATCGAGACTCAACGCCCGCTGCCACTGGAACCGGGCCTCGGCGCGCCGTCCGACCTGCCAATAGGCATCGCCCAGGTGCTCGTTGATGGTCGGATCGGCCGGAGTGAGTTCCACGGCGCGTTCCAGTTCCTCCACCGCATTGGCGTATTCGCCCAGCAGGTAATGCGCCCAGCCCAGGCTATCGACGATGAAGCCGTCGGTGGGGCGCTGGCGCACCGCCCGCTCGATCAGGTCCTTGCCCTTTTCCAGGTTGATGCCTTGGTCGATCCACGAATATCCCAGGTAGTTGAGGACCAGCGGATGGTCCGGGTTCAACTCCAGCGCCTTGAAAAAGGCCTCCTCGGCCTGCGGCCACTTGCCGGCCCGCTCCAGGGCGACTCCCAGACTATAGAACAAGCCCCAGTGATCGTCGCGCACGGTGGGAATGCGGGCGAGCGCGGCACGATAGGCCTCGACGGCACTCTCCCACCGCTCCTGCCGACGTGCCAGATCGCCCATCTGGATGAGCGGCGCGGGGGTCTCCGCATACGCGGCAGCCAGATCGCGCAGGATGTCGGAGGCCTCATCGGCGCGCTCCAGGCGTTCCAGCGACTCGGCCAGTTGCAGGCGCACGGGGAAGTACACCGGGCTGTCCTTGGGAACCGCATCGTAGAGCGCGGCGGCGGCCTCCCACCGGCCTTGCGCGACCAGGATATCGGCCACCAGCATTTGCCCGTAAGGGAACTCCGGGTCCAGCATCAAGGACAGGCGGGCAAACATCTGCGCCGTATCAACCGCCCCGGACTGCATCACCGACGACGCCGCGCCATACAAGGCCTCGGCCAAGCCCTGGCGGGCATTTGAAATCGGCTGCCAATCCTCGGGCTGTTGATTGAAGCGGTCGAAAGCCGCCTCGATCAGCACCGAGTCGGGATGGTCCGCCCGGTAGCGGTCGATCAACGCCACGGCCTCATCGGCACGGCCCTGGCGGCGCAGGAACGCCGCCACCACCTCGACCGTGCGCAGGGTCAGCGGCTTTTCGGGTTCAATCGTCTTGGCATAAAGCGCCCACGCCTCGGCCGGGCGGTCTGCCAGATCGAGCACCAGACCGGCGTGGAACTCATACAGTTGTCCGAGTTGGGGGCTGTCGGCCATCACCGCCAGCGCCGCCACGGCCCGGTCGGTCTGCCCCTGCCCGCCCAGAATCCAACCTTGCAGCAGCGGCACCAGGAAACTGTTGAGGCCCTCCGGCGCCAAATCGCCGACATAGGGCCAGGCCGCCGCGAAATCGTCGCGCGCCGCCGCGCCAACGGCCAGCACCAGGGGCGCCACGGTGGCTTCGGGGTCCATTTCCAGCACGCGGGCGGCGAGTTTGAGCGCCTCGTCGTAGCGGCCCTCGGCCAGCAGGAAGAAATAGGCCCGCCGCGTCAGCGCGAGGTTGTCGGGATCGGCCCGCAAGGCGGCAAGGTAATTCTCGGCCGCCGCCGCGCTGTCAGAGGTGTCCTGCGCATGGCGCCCCGCCAGATAGCTGCCGAGGCCGAACGACCCGCTGCCAAGCGCCTCGCCCTCGCGGGCCTGCGGGGCGGGCATCCCTCCCAGCTCGGCAGATGCCGACGCCCTGGAGGATGTCCCCGACGCCGTCCCTTGACCGTCCGGCTGCCCGCCACAGGCCGTCGGCAGCATGATGGCCAGAACGGCAACGGACGCCCATAGGCGCGCCGGCCGCTTCCGGCCGTGGTGCAGAGATTGCGTGCTGGCGGGATTTCCCGCCGTGTTCCCGGTCATCGCCCTATGGCACCCTTCGTAGCCCATGCCAGTTCCCGATGACACTATGACATCGCAAACTTAACGAAATACGACCCGCGCGTCCGGTGGCAGAGGGACCTGCCGGTCATAACGACCGGCAGGACGAACAGGCCTACATATTCGGATAGTTCGGCCCACCGCCGCCCTGCGGAACAACCCAGTTGATATTCTGGGTCGGGTCCTTGATATCGCAGGTTTTGCAGTGAACGCAATTCTGGGCGTTGATCTGCAGACGCTTGCCGGTCTTGGCCTCGTTCTCGACGTACTCGTAGACGCCAGCCGGGCAGAACCGCTGCTCCGGCCCGTCATAGAGCGCCAGATTGACCGACACCGGCACCGACGGATCCTTGAGCTGGAGGTGGCAAGGCTGCTCCTCCTCATGGTTGGTGTTGGAAATGAACACCGAGGACAGCTTATCGAAGCTGACCTTTCCATCGGGTTTGGGATAGGCGATCTTGGGCATTGACGCGGCCGGCTTCAGGCTGTCGTGGTCCGAGTGGTTGTGGAACGTCCACGGCGCCTTGCCCCGGAACAGGTAGGTGTCCAGCGCAGAATAGGCGATGCCGCCCCACAGGCCCCAGCGGAACGACGGCCGGATGTTGCGCACCCGATGCAGTTCCTCATACACCCACGACTGTTCGATGCCCTGCTGATAGGCGGCAACTTCGGCCTTGTCGGCGGCATCGGCCTTGAGCGCGGCGAACACCGCCTCGGCGCACACCATGCCCGACTTCATGGCGGTATGGGTGCCCTTGATCTTGGGCACGTTGAGGAACCCCGCCGTGTCGCCGATCAGCGCTCCGCCGGGGAAGGTCAGCTTGGGCAGCGACTGGAAGCCGCCTTCGTTCAGCGCACGGGCGCCATAGGAAATCCGCCGTCCGCCCTCGAAGGTCGGACGAATGGCCGGGTGGGTCTTGAACCGCTGGAATTCGTCGAACGGCGACAGGTGCGGGTTTTCGTAGTCGAGGCCGATCACGAAGCCGACCGCCACCTGATTGTTTTCCAGGTGATAGAGGAACGACCCGCCATAGGTCTTGCTGTCCATGGGCCAGCCGACGGTGTGGACGATCTTGCCCTGCTGGTGCTTGGCCGGATCGATTTCCCACAGTTCCTTGATGCCGATGCCGTAGGTCTGCGGGTCCTTGCCGTCGCGCAGATTGAAGCGGTCCATCAGGCCCTTGGTCAGCGACCCCCGGCAGCCCTCGGCAAAGATGGTCTGCTTGGCGTGCAGTTCCACGCCCGGCTCGAACATGCCGTCGATGGGATTGCCTTCGCGGTCGCGGCCCATGTCGCCGGTGGCGACGCCCTTGACCGAGCCGTCCTCATTATACAGCACCTCGGCCCCGGCGAACCCGGCGTAGATCTCCACGCCCATGCCTTCGGCCTGCTCGGCCAGCCAGCGGCAGAAGTTGCCAAGGCTGATGATGTAGTTGCCATGGTTGTTCATCTGCGGCGGAGTCGGCAGCTTGCGCGCCCCGCTCTCGGTCAGGAACAGGAATTCGTCGCGCGTCGCCGGAGTATTCAGCGGCGCGCCGAGGTCCTTCCAGTCGGGGATCAGTTCGTCCAGCGCGCGGGGTTCCAGCACGGCGCCCGACAAAATATGCGCGCCGACTTCGGACCCTTTTTCGATGACGCAGACGGTCGTTTCCCGGCCCTCGGCCTGGGCCAACTGCATGAGACGGATGGCCGCAGTCAAGCCGGACGGACCGGCCCCCACGATCACCACGTCGAATTCCATCGACTCCCGTTCCATGAACTCCTCTCCGTGCGCGTCTCAGATCCTGCCAAATCTTTCTTGCCCGCCGTGTATGGCCCTTCCGGCGGCGCGCATAGCATAGGGGGTACGACTGTTGCAGGAAAGGCCTCCGTGATATGGTCCGCGCCATGAACGTCATGGAAGCGGAAAACCTCGCCCCGGATGCGCTGCTGCGCTGGTATCTGGAGGCCGGAGTGGACGAAGCGGTGGGCGAGGAAGCCCTCGACCGCTATGCGCTTTCGGCTGCCCAGGCCGTGGCCAAGGCCGCCGCGTCCCCACCGGCCGCCCCCCAGGGATCGCGCCAGGCCGCCCCCGCGCCGCGCCCGCCCGCAGCCCCCGCATTGGCCGATTCGCCGCGTCAGGCCGCCCACAGCGCCGCTCATCAGGCAGCGGCGGCCAAGACGCTGCAAGACCTCCGGCAGACCCTGGAGAGGTTTGAGGGCTGCCCGCTCAAGGCCACCGCCACGCACACGGTTTTCGGCGACGGCAACCCCGGCAGCGCGGTCATGGTGATCGGGGAATTACCGGGCCGTGATGAGGACCGCCTCGGCATGCCCTTCGTCGGCCCGAGCGGCGCATTGTTGGACCGCATGCTGGGCAGCATCGGCCTGACGCGCGACACCGTTTACCTGACCACGGTCCTGCCGTGGCGTCCGCCCGGCAACCGCACGCCGACCGAGGCGGAGATTGCCGTGTGCGTGCCGTTCCTGGAACGCCATATCGAGTTGGTCCAGCCCAAAGTCCTGCTGCTGGTCGGCGGATTGGCCGCCAAGATCGTGTTCGCCCGCCCCGACGGCATCATGAAGCTGCGCGGACGGTGGCAGAACCATGCCACACCGGGCCTGTCGCACCCCATCCCGGCCATCGCCACGTTCACCCCGGACTACCTGATGAACTCAACCGTTCACAAACGGCTGGCTTGGCGCGATCTGCTGGACCTGAAGCAAAAGCTGCGCGAATTGGGCGTGGAGGAAGCGGGTTAGGGCCTCAGGCGTACCGCAGCCCGGCGTGCAGGCGGCGCAGTTCCTCCAGGGTCACGGTCTCGAAGTCCGGGTACACCCGCAACGCCCCGGTGAAGTCGTCGCCCTTGGTGTAGACGCTTTCGCTGACCACCACCGACAGCCCGGCCGCCCGTGCGGCCCGCACGCCATTGGTCGAGTCCTCAAAGGCCAGGACTTGATCGGGGCGCAGGCCCAGACGGGCAAGCACGAGGGCATAAACCTGCGGGTCGGGCTTCTTTGACGGCGCATCCTCGGCGCAGGCCTTGGTCTCAAACCACCCATGCCCGGCCCCGCCGGTCGCGCCGTCGAGCAAGGCGGTGACATTGGCGGTGGTGGTCGTGGTGGCAATGGCAAGCCGCAGGCCAAGCGCGCGGGCTTCGTTGATGAGCCGCGCGACACCGGGACGGAACGGCACGGCACCGCCGGACACCGCCGCCGTGTACAGCTCGGTTTTGCGCTTGTGCAGCTTGGCGATCAGGGCATCGAGCGCGTTGTTCAGGCGGTTGGCGTCATGGCGCGCCACGAACGACCGGATGCGTTCCTTGCCGCCCGACACCTTCAGAAGCTCCCGGTACAGCGCTTGATCCCATACCCACGGCAGGCCGAACTCGCCAAAGGTCTGGTTGAAGGCCTGACGGTGGGCCTCCTCCGTTTCGGCCAACGTGCCGTCCACGTCAAAGATCAACGCCTTGAGAGCATGCGGCACGGCAGTTTCCTCCATGATGGTATTTTACCATCATATTAGAGACTTCTAACGCATCCGTCACCCAGCCGGCGGGGTGGGCAACAATGCGTAAGATGCGCCAAGGCGGGGAAACTGCCACTCAAAGGGGTAGGACGCACTTAATCCTTATTTTCGGCGGACTGCGGCGTGCCGTAGGTTTTGAACTTCTCCAGCACGCGGGCCATCTCGGCATCGTCAAGGATCGGCGGATGCCCGATCTGGCGGGCCTGCCAGTAAACCTGGGCCAGATCCTCGACCTCAACCGTCAGTTTGAGCGCCTTGGCGAGCGTCTCCCCGGCGGCGATCATGCCGTGCTGGGCGAGCAGGCAGGCCTTGCGGCCCTCCATGGCCTTCACCGCGCCGTCGCACAGGTCTTGTGTCCCGAACGTGGCATAGGGGGCGCAGCGGATGTCCGCTCCACCGGCCACGGCAATCATATAATGAAAGGCCGGGATACCCTCGCCCATCACCGCCAATGTGGTGCAATAGGGTGCGTGGGTGTGAATGACCGCGCCCAGTTCCGGGCGGCTGTGCAGGATGTCGTAGTGAAACCGCCATTCGCTCGACGGCGCTCGGCGGCCCTCGACGAACCCATCGAAGTCCATGAACACGATATCGGCCGGGCACAACTGCTCCGCCGCCACGCCCGATGGCGTGATCAGGTAGCCGTCCTGATACCGCACGCTGACATTGCCCGCCGTGCCCTTGTTAAGGCCCAGGCGGCCGAGCGCCAGTGCGGTATTGATCAGGTCGTGGCGCAGGCGGATATCAGTCATGTAATGCCCTACGTGTTACGTTAAACGTTTTCTGGAAACAGTTCTTTCAGGCCGTCTGCGGTGGCGGGGCAGGTGCCACGCTCGGTAATGAGGCCGGTCACGTACTTGGCCGGGGTCACATCAAAGCCCCAGTTCCCGGCCGGACTGCCAGCCGGGGTTATGGTCACGGTCTCGATGCGACCGTCATCGGTGCGGCCGGTCATGCGGGTGACTTCCTCGGCGGAGCGTTCCTCGATGGGGATGTCGCGCACCCCGTCGTGGAGGGTCCAGTCGATGGTCGGGCTGGGCAGCGCCACATAGAACGGCACGCCGTTGTCGTGCGCGGCCAGGGCCTTGAGATAGGTGCCGATCTTGTTGCACACATCACCCGACGCGGTGGTCCGGTCGGTGCCGACGATGCACAGATCGACCATGCCGTGCTGCATCAGGTGGCCGCCGACGTTGTCGGGAATGACCGTGTGCGGCACGCCGTGCTGGTTCAGTTCCCACGCCGTCAGGCTGGCCCCTTGGTTGCGCGGCCGGGTTTCGTCCACCCACACATGGATGGGCAGGCCCTCGTCGAAGAACCGATAGATCGGCGCAAGGGCGGTGCCCCAGTCAACCGTCGCCAGCCATCCGGCATTGCAGTGGGTCAGCACGTTGAGCCGCTCACCGGCCTTCTTCTTCTGCCACACCTGGCGGAAGACATGCAGGCCGTGGGTGCCGATGGCGTAATTGATCTCCACATCCTCGTCGCACAGGGCGGCGGCGCGGGCATAGGCAGCCTCAACGCGCTGCTCGGGCGGCAGCGGACGCAATGCCTCCATCATGGCGGCCAGCGCCCAGCGCAGATTTACCGCCGTCGGCCGGGTGGCATAAAGCACATCATGGGCGGCTTGAAGATTGCCGTCCGAGACATCCTCGCGCATCGCCAGCGCCATGCCATAGGCCGCCGTCGCCCCGATCAACGGCGCCCCGCGCACCAGCATGTCCTTGATCGCCCGCGCGGCGTCCTCCATGGAGGTCAGGCGCGTGACGGCGAAATCATGCGGCAGCTTGGTCTGGTCGATGATCTCCACCGCCCAGCCATCAGAGGCCAGCCAGATGGTGCGCGTGGGGGTGCCGTTGACCTTCATGGCCTCAGTCCTTGTTCAGCACCCGTCCGGCCACCGCGTCCAGCATGGCTGCCAGTTCGGGGTCGCGGGCGTCGGGGGCGGTGATGATGGCGGCTTCGAGCGCCGTGTGGCAGCCCTTGGTGCAGGCCCCGGAGCGGGCGGCGAGTTTCGGGATGGTCGCCTTGACCAACGCGCGCCCGTTGTCGGCGTTCTCCAGCAGCACCTTGATGACCGCATCGACCGTCACGTGGTCGTGGTCGGGGTGCCAGCAGTCATAGTCCGTGACCATGCCGACGGTGGCGTAGCACATCTCGGCCTCGCGGGCCAATTTGGCTTCGGGCATGTTGGTCATGCCGATGATGTCGCAGCCCCACTGGCGATACAGGGTGCTCTCGGCCTTGGTGGAGAACTGCGGGCCTTCCATGACCAGATAGGTGCCGCCGCGCTGGTGGGGGATGCCCAGTTCCTGGCAGGCGCTTTCCAGGGCGTCGCCCAGGCGGCTGCACACCGGGTGGCCCATGCCGACGTGGGCGACCAGACCCTTGGAGAAGAAAGACTTCACCCGTGCAAAGGTGCGGTCGATGAACTGATCGACAATGACGAAGGTGCCCGGCGGCAATTCTTCCTTGAGCGACCCCACCGCCGACACCGACAGGATTTCGGTCACGCCCGACCGCTTGAGCACGTCGATGTTGGCGCGGTAGTTCAGCTCGGACGGCGGGATACGGTGGCCCCGCCCGTGGCGGGGCAGGAACACCAGAGGCTGGCCGTCCAGCTCGCCGAACAGCAGTTCGTCCGACGGCTCGCCGAACGGGCTGTGAACACGCCGCCATTCGGTGTTGGCCAGGCCGTCGATGCCATAGATGCCGCTGCCGCCGATGATGCCGATGACCGGCTTGTCGTCCGCCATAACAATCCCCTTCGTGAAGGCATATACCCTCAACGATGATTAAGGGGGCGCCCGGCGCACATCAAGGCAAAAGCGGCGCGCATCATCCCACCAGCCCCGCCGGGTCGTGATACTCCGCCCTCAGGGCATGGGCCACACCGGCATGGGTCACTCTGCCGTCCGCCACATTCAGGCCGTTACGCAGGTGGAGATCCTCAGCAAGGGCGGCTTTCCAGCCCTTTTCGGCCAGGGCGAGGACAAACGGCAGCGTGGCGTTGTTGAGCGCAAAGGCCGACGTCCGCGCCACCGCGCCCGGCATGTTGCCAACGCAATAGTGCACCACGCCATCAACCAGATAAGTCGGGTCAGCATGAGTGGTCGGGCGGCTGGTTTCAAAGCATCCGCCCTGGTCGATGGACACGTCCACCAGCACCGCGCCGGGCAGCATCCGCCGCACTATGTCGGCAGTAATCAGGCGCGGAGCCGAATCGCCGGGCACCAGCACGGCCCCAATCACCACATCGGCGTCGAGCACCTCGCGCTCCACGTTGTCCATGGTCGAATACAGCGTCATCACCCGGCCGTCGAATGTCTGATCCAATTCGCGCAGGCGTGACAGCGATTTGTCGATAATCGTGACCTGAGCGCCCAGGCCGAGCGCCATGCGCGCCGCATTGGTGCCGACCACGCCGCCGCCCAGCACCACCACCTTGGCCGGAGGCACGCCGGGCACGCCGCCGAGCAGCACGCCGCGTCCTCCGGCGGCTTTCTCCAGGCAATGGGCGCCCGCCTGCACCGCCATCCGCCCGGCAACCTCGGACATCGGGGCCAGCAGGGGCAGGCCGCCGCGCGCATCGGTCACGGTTTCATAGGCGATGGCGACGCATCCGGCGTCCTGCAGCGCTTTGGTCTGGCGCGGGTCCGGCGCCAGATGCAGATAGGCGAACAGCACCTGCCCCCGGCGCAGCAGGCCGAACTCGGCAGGCTGAGGTTCCTTGACCTTGACGATCATGTCGGCGCGGGAGAACACCTCCGCCGCGCTCGCCACCACGTCGGCCCCGGCGGCGCGATATACGTCATCGTCCAGCCCCACCCCGTGCCCGGCCCCGGCCTGCACCACCACCTTATGTCCGTGGTGGACCAGTTCCCGCACGCTGCCGGCGGTCAGGCCGACGCGGTATTCGTGGGTCTTGATTTCCGTGGGTACGCCAATGTGCATCGGAACTCCTGCCTGCGGCACCGGGGTTTGCACCGTAACACGCTCGAAGAATTAGACAAGACAGCGCCGACGGGCCAAGCTGCACGATGCTCCATCTTCTGGGACTAAGGCCATGACCACACCACGGGACGCCGGTTTTTTCATGCCCGCCGAATGGGCGCCGCATACCCGATGCTGGATGGCGTGGCCGTGTCATTCCGAGTGGTGGCCCGATATGGCCGAGGCTCGCCGCGCCTACGCCGCCGTCGCCCGCGCCATCGCCCGGTTCGAGCCGGTGGTGATGCTCGCCCGGCCCGACCACGCGGCCGAGGCCCGCCGCGTCCTGGGCGATGCCGCGACGGTGATCGAAGCGCCGCTTTCGGATTCGTGGACCCGTGACACCGGGCCGAGTTTCCTGATCGACGGCAAGGGCGGGTTGGCCGGGGTCGATTGGGGCTTCAACGCCTGGGGCATGAACTACACCGACTTCGCCGACGATGCCGCCCTGGCCCGCCGCATCCTGGCCCAAGCGGGCGCCCGGCGGTTCATCGGCCCGATGATCTTCGAGGGGGGGTCAATCAGCGTCGACGGCCAGGGCACCGCCATCACCACCGAGCAATGCCTGCTCAACCCCAACCGCAACCCCCACCTGACCCGCGCCGACATCGAAGGCGTGCTGCGGGACTTTCTGGGCATCGACCGGCTGATCTGGCTCAAGGACGGCCTGGAGAACGACGAGACGGATGGCCATGTGGATGAGGTGGCGAGCTTCGTCGCCCCCGACCGCGTGCTGATCCTGGAGTCCACCAACCCGGCCGACCCCAACACCGCCACCCTGGCCGAAAACCGCGCCATCCTGGAGGCTGCCGGGCTGGAGGTCCTGACCGTGCCCCAGCCGACCACCCGCCGCGACGGCCCGCATGGGCGTATCACCACGTCCTACGCCAATTTCTACATCGCCAACGGCGGGGTGATCGTCCCGGCCTACGACGACCCCATGGACCGCGAAGCCGAAGCCGTCTTCCGCGCCGCCTTCCCTGAGCATCAGGTGGTCATGGTGCCGTCGCTGGGCGTCGCGGCAGGCGGCGGAAATATCCACTGCATCACCCAGCAGGAGCCGAAGGCGCGACCGTAAACCCTTGCCAAACGCCCCCCTTGGCAAGACATACTGTGCTCCATCGTCCAGAGGTTTTAGGACCGCCATGAGCACCGTCACGCTGGCCGCCACGCAGATGCGCTGCGGCGATGACTTCCCCGCCAACCTGGACCGCGCCGAGTCGCTTGTGCGGCGGGCGGCGGCCGAGGGCGGGCAGATCATCCTGCTGCCGGAACTGTTCCAGACGCCGTATTTCTGCAAGGACCAGGACCCTGCCTGGTTCAATCAGGCGCGCACCGTCGAGGGCAACCCCGTCCTGGCCCGCTTTTCCGCCCTGGCGCGGGAGTTGGGCGTGGTCCTGCCGGTGTCCTTTTTCGAGGCCGCCGGGCAGGCCTTTTACAACTCAGTCGCCCTGATCGACGCCGACGGGACCATCCTCGGCACCTATCGCAAGTCCCATATCCCGCAGGGGCCGGGGTATGAGGAGAAGTTCTATTTCTCGCCCGGCGACACCGGGTTCCGGGTGTGGACCACGCGTTTTGCCCGCATTGGCGTCGGCATCTGCTGGGACCAGTGGTTTCCCGAGGCCGCCCGCGCCATGGCCCTGATGGGGGCCGAGGTGCTGCTCTACCCCACCGCCATCGGGTCGGAGCCGCAGGACCCCACCCTCGACAGCCTGCCCCACTGGCAACGGGTGATGCAGGGCCATGCCGGGGCCAACCTGATGCCGCTGGTGGCGTCCAACCGTGTCGGCGTCGAGCAAGGCCAGACCTGCAGCCTGACGTTCTATGGCGGCAGCTTCATCGCCGATCACACCGGCGCCAAGGTGGCCGAGATGGACCGCGAGAGCGAGGGCGTCCTGACCGCACCCTTCGACCTTGCCGCCACCCGCGCCGCCCGTTGCGCCTGGGGCGTGTTCCGTGATCGCCGCCCGGACCTGTACAAAGCGCTCGGCAGCCTCGACGGACTGGGAACATGACCTTGCGCCACGCCCTCCTGATTCTCGTCATGATGATCGTGGGACTTGGCCCAGCGGCCGCTTACGACGAGCAAGCCCGCCGCTATGCCACCTCATCGGCGCCCTACTGGAAAATCGGCACTCTGGACCAGGAACTTTCCCGCCTGTGCCAGCAGGGCAGGTTCAACCAAAAACGCATTTCGGAACTTTACATCGCCTTCATCGGCAAGGAAGGCAAAGGCATCACCGGCGTCGCCAAGGTCGGCTACAACCTGCACGACCCGATCAAAAAGGGTGATCGCGAAAAGACCTATCACTTCTTCTCCGACGCCACGACCGACTGCCGAGTGTACGTGGCGCCTTAGCTAAATCCGCTCGCTCAGCCAGATGGCCAGCTTGGTGCCGGACTTGATGGCGCCGTGCAGGAGGGGATAGCCCGGAGCCTGTTCGGCACCGTTTTCGTAGCCGATGTCCCGGTGTTCCAGTTCCTCGGCCCGGAACTGTTCGATGGCGGCACGCAGGTCCGCCTCATCGTCGCCCAGTTTTTCGGCCTGCTCGGCATAGTGTTCGTCGATGGCTTCCTCGACCGCCACCGTGCACGCCATGGCGGCCTTTTCCCCGAGCAGCGCGGTTCCGGCGCCCAGGGCGAATCCGGCGATGTGCCAGAACGGCTGCAGCAGCGTCGGGCGGCCCTGGCGCTCGGCGATCAACTTTTCAAAATGGTCGCGGTGGACGATTTCCTGGTCGAGCATGTGGCGCAGGGTCTTGCCGTGGACACCCTTGCCCATCACCGCCATCTGGCCCTGATAAATACGCACCGCGCCGTATTCCCCGGCGTGATCGACCCGAACGATACGGTCGAGCAGTTGCTCGCGCGTCAAATCGCCGGGAATGCGGTCCTCGGCGGTCAAGGGTTTGCTCATCGCTGCCGACTCCGGTTGCCGAAAAGGGCGGACGCGGCGAACGCCGCCAGAAGGACGCTGAGGATCACATTGTATCCGGCCAAACTGATCCCGAACAAGGTCCATGCGACCTGATCGCAGGACGGCCGCTCCTGTGGCATGGTCAGGGCACGCTGGAGGTCCATGACGTCCACGGCCTCCAGGGGCGTGGCCTCGCACACCGCGCTGGTCCACCAGTGCTGCTCGACGCCGACGTGATAGGAACTGATGCCCACGTTGGTCAGGAACGCCGCCAGCACCAGCCCCACGCCCAGACGACGCAAGGCCGGCGAGGTCGGCAGGCCCAGCATGGCCGCCGCCACCAGCCCCGCCGCCACATAGGGCACCCGCGAATACAGGCACAGGATACAAGGCTCCAGGCCGAACACGTATTGTCCGATCAGCGCGGCACTCAAGGCACCGGCGCAGACGACAAGAACGGCTGCGAAAAACGGTCGGCCGGGGCGCAGGAAGTCTTGCATTGCCCGCCCCCTACAACCAGCGCAGGGCAAAGAAACCGCCCAGCAGAAGCACGAAGAACGCCACCGTCAGCTTGCCCAGATGCTGTTCGATGAAGCCGCGGATCGGCGGCCCGAACTTCCACAGCAGGGCCGCGACGATAAAGAACCGCAAGCCCCGCGACAGCACCGACGCGACGCCAAAGACCACCAGATCCAGGTTGGTCACGCCGCTGGCGATGGTGATGACCTTGTACGGGAACGGCGTCACCCCGGCCCCGAACACGATCCAGGCGCCCCACTCGTTATACATCGCCTGGAAGTGGGCGAACTTGTCGGCATACCCATAGAGGGCCAGGATTGGTTGCGCCACGGCCTCATAAAGTCCGTATCCGATGACGTACCCGGCGAAGCCGCCGATGACGCTGGCGACCGTGCAGACCAGGGCGTAGAACCACGCCCGTTGCGGCGCGGCCAGCACCATGGGAATGAGCAGCACGTCGGGCGGAATCGGAAAGACCGAGCTTTCGACGAAGGACACCACTGCCAGCACCCAAACGGCATTGCGTCGGGCGGCCTGGGCCATGGTCCAGTCGTAGGTCTTGCGCAGCACGAGGGGATCGCCTCCGGGAAGCCTGTCTTTGGGGGATTTAGCAGGTTCGGCAAGCCCCGTCCATCGCCCCTCGGACGGCGTTCTTTTAGAGAAGTGCAACAGGGGCTTGGCGAATGGCGCGGAGCGCGCTATCTGTATGTCCCTCCGCTGCGGGCGTGGTGGAATTGGTAGACGCGCCGGACTCAAAATCCGGTTCTGGTGACAGAGTGTCGGTTCGAGTCCGACCGCCCGCACCATCCTTTCTCGACTTTCCTGGACAGCCATGACCGATGCTGCCGTGACCGAACCCGTGTTCGTGTTGACCATCACCTGTCCCGATACCATGGGCGTGGTGGCCGCAGTGTCCGGTTTCCTGTTCGAGAATGAAGCGTTCATCACCGAATCGGCGCACTACAGCGACCCTTATACCGGGCGGTTCTTCCTGCGCACCGTGTTCCGCGCCGGGGGGTCGCACTTCCCGGCCATCGGCAAGCTGGAAGCCGGGTTCGCGCTGATCGGCGACCGTTTCAACATGACGTGGAAATTCCACGACGGGCGCCGTCGTCCGCGCGTCGCCATCCTGGTGTCGCGCTTCGGGCATTGCCTGAACGACCTGCTGCACGACTGGCGCACCGGCCAGTTGCTGATCGACATCCCCGCCGTGATCTCCAACCACGAGGACATGCGCAGCCTGGTCGAATGGCACGGCATCCCCTATCACCACCTGCCCGTGACCAAGGACACCAAGGCCTCCCAGGAAGCCGAACTGCTGTCCCTGATCGATGGGTTCGACACGGATCTCGTGGTACTCGCGCGCTACATGCAGATCCTGTCGCACGACGCCTCGATGAGCCTGAGCGGACGGTGCATCAACATTCACCACTCCTTCCTGCCCGGCTTCAAGGGCGCCACGCCCTATCAGCAGGCCCACCGGCGCGGCGTCAAACTGATCGGCGCCACCGCCCATTACGTCACCGCCGACCTCGACGAAGGTCCGATCATCGAGCAAGCGGTGGATCGCGTCGATCACACCTATACGGTGGATGATCTGGTGCGCACCGGCCGCCACATCGAAAGCACCGTGTTATCGCGCGCCGTGCGCTGGCATGTGGAGCAGCGTGTGATGATCAACGGCACCAAGACGGTGGTGTTCCGCTAAACCCACCTCAATCTGTTGCGCTGAAAACGCCCCGACCGGCAACGGTTCGGGGCGTTTTTCCGTACCCTTCGCACCCGCACCCAAAATACGCCCATTTTATCGGCATGCCCGATGGTTGTGCACATAATATGTGCATCGTGGCCTGCTCATAATTTGCCAAGCCCCGGCCGTCGCGCCCCATCTGCCTGATTTCACGGCGTTAAATCCGATGCGGCCGCTCTGGCACGACTCTTGATAGGAAGTCCGCGGGTTCTCCCGGCGCGGGCTGCCAGCCATGCGCGACCGCCAGACCACACGAACGAGGGGTACACTTCATGAAACTCGTCATGGCCATCATCAAGCCCTTCAAGTTGGACGAAGTGCGCGAGGCGCTCACTCCCTTTGGGGTCCAGGGGTTGACCGTGTCCGAGGTCAAGGGCTTCGGACGCCAGAAAGGGCAGACCGAAATCTACCGAGGCGCAGAGTATCAGGTCAACTTCCTGCCCAAGGTGAAGATCGAGGTCGCCGTGAAGTCCGAACTGGCTGACGAGGTGGTCGAGACCATTTGCAACGCCGCCAAGACCGACAAGATCGGCGACGGCAAGGTCTTCGTGTTCGACATCACCAAGGCGGTCCGCATCCGCACCGGCGAAACCGACGACGACGCGCTCTAGGCGAGGGGATACCTCCATGAACACGCTCAAGAAAATCTCTCTGGCCTCGGCGGTCGCATTGGCGACGTTAGGCATGGCTGGACCGGCGTTCGCCGAGGTTCCCGGCGAATCCGCCTACATCTTCAATACCTTCTCGTTCCTGATCAGCGGCGTGCTGGTATTCTGGATGGCGGCGGGCTTTTCCATGCTCGAAGCAGGGCTGGTGCGCACCAAGAACACCACCATGCAGTGCACCAAGAACATCTCCTCCTTCTCCATCGCCTGCATCACGTTTTACCTGCTCGGGTATAATCTGATGTACAACGGCGTCGATGGCGGCTTCATGGGGTCGCTCGCCGTGTGGGGCGCTGACGACAGCGCCGCGGCCGGGGGCAACTTCGAAAGCAACTACGCGGCGGGCTCCGACTGGTTCTTCCAGGTCGTATTCGTCGCCACCGCCGCCTCGATCGTGTCGGGCACCGTTGCCGAGCGCGTCAAGCTGATGCCGTTCCTGCTGTTCGTGCTGGTCCTGACTGCCGTGATCTACCCGGTCCAGGGGGCTTGGACGTGGGGCGCGGGCTGGCTGTCCGAACTGGGCTTCGTGGACTACGCCGGTTCGACCATCGTGCACTCCGTCGGCGGCTGGGCCGCACTGACCGGCGCGATTGTCCTGGGCGCCCGCAAGGGCAAGTACTCCACCGACGGCCGCGTGCACCCCATCCCCGGTTCGAACCTGCCGCTCGCCACGCTCGGCACCTTCATCCTGTGGATGGGCTGGTTCGGGTTCAACGGCGGGTCGGTGCTGGCCCTGGGCGCTGCCGACAGCGCCATCGAAATGTCCAACGTCTATGTCAACACCGTGTTGGCCGCCGCCGGTGGCATCCTGGCCGCCATCGTCCTGACCCAGATCCTGTACAAGAAAATCGACCTGACCATGCTGCTGAACGGCGCACTGGCCGGTCTGGTGTCCATCACCGCCGACCCTGCCTCTCCGACGCCGGGCGTGTCCATCCTGATCGGTGCGGTCGGCGGCGTGATCGTGGTGTTCGTCGTGCCCCTGCTCGACAAGCTCAAGATCGACGACGTGGTTGGCGCCATCCCGGTGCACCTTGTGGCCGGCATTTGGGGCACCCTGGCGGTTCCCCTGAGCAACACCGAAGCCACCTTCGGCGTGCAGATCATCGGCATCGCGGCCATCGGCGCCTTTGTCACCATTGCCTCCGCCGCCACCTGGATGCTGCTCAAGGCCACCGTCGGCATCCGCGTCGGCGAGGAAGAGGAAATGATCGGCCTGGACAAGACCGAGCTTGGCCTCGAAGCCTACCCTGAGTTCGGCTCCGGTTCCAAGGCCATGTAAGGACCCTGGCTCCCAAGCCACTGCCACACGGCCCGGAAGATCCGTCTTCCGGGCCGTGCCCAATAAAAGACCGGCTGATTGCCGAAGACTCACCTTGACGGGGCGGAACATGGCAGGTAGAAACGCTGCCTTCCGGACCAGTGTCCGCCCAGTTTCCATTCAAGTAGATTTAGAAAGAGGACGAAGCCATGGCCCGTCGTTGTGTCGTAACCGGCAAGGGCGTTCAGACCGGCAACAACGTCAGCCACGCCAACAACAAGTCCCGCCGGCGCTGGCTGCCCAACCTGCAAGCCACGTCGCTTCCCAGCGAAGCGCTGGGCGAGATGGTGAAGGTGCGCGTGTCGGTCAACGGTCTGCGCACTATCGAGCATCGCGGTGGCATTGATGCCTTCTTGATCGGCACCCCGCTGGTCGACCTGCCGGTCGAACTGCGCGGCATCAAGAAGCGCGTCGAGAAGGCCAAGGCCGCCTAATCAGGCAGCCTTCCGCCCGCAAGACGTGAAAGGCCCGGCCCCGCGCAGCGTGGGCCGGGCCTTTCGTCGTGGCGCACTGCCCGAGGCATCACCATGAACGATACCCCCCTGTTCCTCGACCGCCATCCCTATTTCACCGATGGCGTGCTGTGGTCGGCCGATGGCTGGTACTTCGACGAATCGGGCCACATGATCCGCTGCCGGGGATGGTCGCGGGTACGCCGGTCCTGCGATGCGTGGACGGTGTCGAGCGAACTGCGCCTCGACCTGTTTGAACCAGACCCCATCGCCCTGCGGTGCGTTCTAACCCTTGATGCGCCCGATAGCTCGGCCCGCGAGGCGTTCTGGACCGCCGAAAACCCGGCCCTCGGTGAATTCTCCGGTCGTTTCACCGCGGTCGCCGACACGTTGATATCCGTCGGTTTTTCCGAGGACGGCCTCTATCAAAGCACCGAAATGTTCATCCTCGGCGAGGACGGCGAGTACTACGCGCGCGGCACCCTGGCCCGCGAAAGCGAAACCGTCGCCGCCTGGGCCGTGACCCTGACTGCCGAGGACCCCGCCGACGAGGCGTAAAGTCCCGCCCCTACCCCTCCAGAACCGCGCGATCGGCGGAAATCGCCTCTTCCAGCCACTCGACCAACGCGCGGACGCGGCGCACCCGCTTGAGGTCGGGGTGCATGAGCAGCCACATCTCTCGACCACCCACCGGCTGCGGGCCGGAAAGCCGCCGCAAGGACGGCTCGGCATCACCGATCAGACAGGGCAACACCGCCACGCACACACCGGACAATGCCAAACCGCACAGGCTAAGGGCATCGGTCGCGGTGGCCCGCACGGCGGCCGGGTTGATCTCCTGGGTCAACCACCGCGCCTCGGGCAAATGGGCCAACGAGTCGTCATAAGCGGCCCAAGGCAGGGTCGCCAGATCAGCCTCGACCCCTTCGGGGTAGCGGTCAACCCGCCCATAGGCGGCAAAGCCCATGTGGCCGAGTTTGCGGACCAGCGCCGCGCCGCTCTGCGGACGGGCGAAGCGCACGGCCACGTCGGCCTCGCGCCGGCCAAGGTCGAGGTTGGAAGACACCCCCACCAACTCGACGCGGATCGCCGGGTGGCGGGTTAGAAATTCCCCCAGGCGCGGCGCCAGAAAACGCGTGGTGAAGACCGGCAGGCTGGTCACACGCACCGTGCCGGACAGGTCATCGTCACGATTGCGCAGGCCATGGAGAACGGCCAGGGCGTCTTCTTCCATGCTGGCCACGCGATCCAGCGCCCGCTCCCCCTCCGGCCGCACGATCATGCGGCCTCCGACGCGGTCGAACAGGCGCACGCCCAGCGCCAGTTCCAGCCGGTCGAGGCGGCGGGCAGCCGTCGTCTGATTGACACCCAGAGTCTGCGCCGCCGCAGACAAGGTGCCAAGCCGATGGACCGCAAGCGCGAATCGCAGATCATCCCAGTTCATTCTGCACTTTTGCAGACGGATGGCGCGGAATCAAGGATTTCGGAACACTCCCCCGGCAGCGCACCTTGGGCCGAGATAAGCTTGGAGAGAGGCCCCCGCCATGACGACCCCGCGCACGCTCCTGGCCATGGCCGGAGCCGATCTGACGCCAAACCGCCTGAGCAAGTCGGTGGTGGTTCTAATCGACTGCCAGAACGAATATGTCACCGGGGCCTTGCCGCTGCACGGTGTCGAGGACGCACTCCGCGAAATCGCCGCCCTGCTGGCCGCCGCCCGCGCGGCGGGCGCGCCCGTCATCCATGTGGTCCACAAAGGCGCCGCCGGCGGCCCCTTCGATCCGGCCGGACCCGGCGGGGCCATCGCGCCCCCGGCCGCTGCCCTGCCCGGCGAGGCCGTGGTGAGCAAGACGCTGCCAAATGCCTTCACCGCGCCCGAGTTCGGCGCGGTACTCCAGGAAACCGGGCGGCAGAGGCTGATCGTTGCCGGGTTCCAGACCCATATGTGCGTCAGCGCCACAGTCCGCGCCGGCCTCGATCACGGCTATCGGAACACTGTGATTGCCTCGGCCTGTGCCACCCGCGATCTGCCGTCGGTGGCGGGCGGCGTGCTGGCGGCAACTGACCTGCATGTCGCCGCCCTGACCGCCCTGTCCGACCGTTTTGCGGTGATTGCCGCGACGACAGCCGAACTTCTGCCGTAGCTTTACCCCCCAAGCGCCTCCAGCGCCTTGGCATGGCAGCGCGCATCGCCCGCCGCGAGGATGCGGCCGTCGGTGTCGAAACCCGGCACACGGCCCTGCCAGTCGGTGACGAGGCCGCCCGCCTCACGGATGATCGGCATGACCGCGGCGAAATCGTAGAGCTTGAGGTCGGCCTCGCACACCAGATCGATCCAGCCCCCGGCCAGCAGGCCGTAAGCATAGCAGTCGGCCCCGAAACGGCGCAGCTTGACCTGGCTCTCCAGGCGGCGGAAGGCATCGAGGTCGGCACCTTCGAACATGGTCACGTCGGTCGTGTACATGGACGCCTTGGCCAGCGCGTCGCAGGCCCGCGTGCGGATGGCCGCGCCGTTGAGCGTCGCGCCATGGCCGGAGGCCCCGAGCCACCGTTCGTGGATGATTGGCTGGTTGATCATGCCCAACACCGGCACGCCGTTGTGCAGCAGGGCGATCAAGGTGCCGAAGCTCGGCTTTCCGGTAATGAAGGCCTTGGTGCCGTCGATCGGATCGAACACCCACACCCATTCGGCGTCAGCGTTGGTGATGCCATATTCCTCGCCGACGATGCCGTGGCCGGGGAACTCCTTTTCGACCATGAACCGCATGATGGCCTCGGAATCGCGGTCGGCGATGGTGACGGGGCTGTCATCGGCCTTGTCGTCCACCGCGACCGGGGTACGGAAGTGGCGGCGGATGACATCGGCGCTGGCGTCGGCCAGACGGTGGGCGAGGTCGATGAACGGCTGCGGACAGGCGTCGGCCATCACAGGCTCCTAACAGGTTGGGTACAGCGGTGATACCCGCGCCATGACGGTTGCACAACACCCCTTCCGGGCAGGGCGCCGGCGGGCTAGGGTCTAAATCCCGAAACCAGCCCCCGCAGGATCATGCCCGCTTCCTCGTCCCATCCCCTGGTCGTCATTCCCGCCCGCATGGCCTCGACCCGCCTGCCCGGCAAGCCGCTGGCCGATATCGCCGGGGCGCCGATGATCGTGCAGGTCTGGCGCCGCGCCATCGAGGCCAACGTCGGCCCCGTGGTGGTGGCCTGTGCCGAGGCCGAGATTGCCGCCGCCATCACCGCCGCCGGAGGGGCGGCCGTGCTGACCGACCCGGATTTGCCCTCGGGCTCGGACCGGGTGTGGCAGGCGGTCGGACGGTTCGATCCGGCCGGGCAGCACGACATCATCATCAACGTGCAGGGCGACCTGCCGACCCTCGATCCGGCGCTCATCCAGGCCAGCCTGGAGCCGTTCCGGCGCAGCGGAGCGGCCGACATCACGACGTTGGTGTGCGAGATCACCGACCCCGAGGAACGCACCAATCCCAACGTCGTCAAGGCCGTGGCTGGATTCCGCGACGGGGCACGGACCGCGCGGGGCCTGTACTTCACGCGCGCCACCGCGCCATGGGGCGACGGGCCGCTGTGGCACCATATCGGGCTGTACGGCTATACCCGCTCGGCGCTCGCGCGGTTCGTCGCGCTGCCGCCCAGCGTGCTGGAAATGCGCGAAAAGCTGGAGCAACTGCGCGCCCTGGAAAACGGCATGACCATCGACTGCGTGCGCGTTGACACGGTTCCGCTCGGGGTCGATACTCCGGCCGACTTGGAAAAAGCCCGACGGATCCTCTCGGCCAAATGACCCAGACTAGCCCAGACCGCCTCATTGCTTTTCAGGGTATGCCGGGGGCGTATTCGCACCTCGCCTGCAAGGCGGTGTTCCCCGACTTCGAAGCCCTGCCCTGCGCGTCGTTCGAGGACGCCTTTGCCGCCGTGCGCGATGGCGCGGCCCGCTATGGCATGATCCCGATCGACAACTCGGTGGCCGGGCGGGTGGCCGACATCCATCACCTACTGCCGCATTCGGGGCTGCACATCATCGGCGAGCATTTCCAGCCGGTGCACCATCACCTGCTGGCCGTGCCCGGTGCGACCCTTGCCGACATTACCGAGGTGCACAGCCACGTCCACGCGCTCGGCCAGTGCCGCAACCTCATCCGCGAACTGGGCATCAAGCCCGTGGTGGCCGCCGATACCGCCGGGTCGGCCCGCGACGTCGCCCTGCGCGGCGACAAGACGGTGGCCGCCATCGCCTCGGGGCTTGCCGCCGACACCTACGGTCTCGTGTCCCTGCGGGCCAATGTCGAGGACGCCGCCCACAACACCACGCGTTTCATCATCATGGCGCGCGAGGCCGTGGTGCCCCCGGCCGATGGCAAAACCGTCGTGACCAGCTTCGTGTTCAAGGTCCGCAACGTCCCCGCCGCCCTGTACAAGGCCCTCGGCGGGTTCGCCACCAACGGCGTGAACATGACCAAGCTGGAAAGCTACATCGTCGACGGCATGTTCGTCGCCGCCCAGTTCTATGCCGAGGTCGAAGGCCACCCCGAGGACCGCAACGTCCGCCTCGCCCTCGACGAACTGTCGTTCTTCTCCCGCGAAGTCCGCATCATGGGCGTCTATCCGCCGCACCCGTTCCGGTTTGAACATCGGGCAGGGTTGGCTGAAGATTAAGGTTGTGGGCGCGGCCTACAGCGGCAGATGCCGGAAATGCGGCGCACCCGGCGGCGCGTGGATGGCCGGATCAAGCCCGGCCACGACAAAATTATTTATATTCAATGAGTTCGTCGTGCGCGGGCTTGACCCGCGTACCCACGCGGACCAGTGGCCACGGTGTTGGATATCATCCGGCCAAGCTTGGGTCCGCCCCGTCAACTCACGAGGTCCAGGAGGCCGCGCCTCCTGGCGGGTCCGGGCAGCGCCCGGCCTTACCTCACCTCGTTGACCAAATCTTCGGCCTCATCGGGATCGGCCGCCCCCAGCACCCGCCGCACGGTTTCCGAGGAAAACCCCCGGCGGGCCAGGGCGCCCATGTCCTTGGTGCGGAAGTCGGCGCGGACCTCGGGATCGCGCCACGGTCCCAAGCGCCGCCTGCGGGCATAGGCCACGGCAGCGGCAATGTCGGGGTCTATGTCGGCGGCGTCCTGGCCGGGCAGGGCGATTTCCTCGGCCAGATGGACCAGGGCGTTATCGATGTGGTCACGGCTCACGCCCTTGGCGGCCAGCCGGGACAGCACGGCGCGCACGGAATGACCGCGCGCCGCCAGCGACCGGGCGGCGTTGTCGGCATAGCGGGCATCATCCAGGAACCCCTGGCGCTGCAAGGTGTCGAGAACCTCGGCAATCCACGCCGCGATCTGGTCGGGATCGCCGCCGTGCACGCGCTGGGCCTTATAGGCGCGGCGTTCGAGTACCCGGCGCACCCCTTCGCGGCTGGCCGAGAATCGTTCCAGGTAATGAATGGCGATGTTGTGCAGCCGCGCCTTGGTGATGGGGCGGGGTATTGACGAGCGGCTGGCGGTTGGTGTGTTCACCACTGTTTCCTGGCATTGCCCGGTGATGTACCTATATGCCCTCACCATAGGCCGCCACGGCGTCCGCACCAAGTCCACAAGAGAGAGCCTCCACCGTGTCCAAACCCGTCCTCCGCCCCGCTCCCGTCGGCCCCCGCGACATGGGCCGCGTCAACTGGCGCGGACTGTGGGAGTTGTACCTCAAGGAAGTGCGCCGCTTTACCAAGGTGTGGCTGCAGACCATCGCCGCGCCCCTGGTCACGTCGTTGCTGTTCCTGGCGATCTTTGCGCTGGCGCTGGGCCGTGCGGTGCAGGACGTGAGCGGGGTGCCGTTCATCGAGTTCCTGGCGCCGGGCCTCATCATGATGACCATGGTGCAGAACGCATTCGCCAACACGTCCAGTTCGGTCATCATTTCCAAGGTCCAGGGCAACATCGTCGATGTTCTGATGCCGCCGATTTCGGCCGGAGAACTGACCGTCGCCTTCGCCGCCGGGGGCATGACGCGCGGCATCGTTGTCGGGCTGGCGGTGACGGCGGGGATGGCGTTCTTCGTGGAGTTGCATGTCCACAACTGGGGCTACATCATCTTCCACGCCCTGGGCGCGTCGTTGATGCTGGCCCTGCTGGGGTTGCTGGCCGGGGTGTGGTCGGACAAGTTTGACCACATGGCGGCAGTAACAAACTTCATCATCACGCCGCTGTCGTTCTTGTCTGGCACGTTTTATTCCATCGAGCGCCTGCCCGAGAACTTCCAGGCGTTCGCCCATTTCAACCCGTTCTTCTACATGATCGACGGGTTTCGCTACGGATTCATCGGCCACGAAGACGCCCTGCCGGGAATCGGGCTGGCCGTGGTGGCCGGCACCAACATCGCGCTGCTGGTGGGCTGCTACGTGATGATCCGGTCGGGCTACAAGCTGAAGGCGTAGCGCGCCGCGGCCACACGTCCTATCCTTAATTGACAAACCTGCCCCCAAGGCCAATAATCCGGCGCTTTCCGGGACGGCGCAACGGCGCCGTCTCTGTTTTTCCAGGACACGGAAAGCGATGACCATTCCCGCCGTCTTGCCCACCTACGCGCGTTACGATGTCGCCTTTGAAAAGGGCGAGGGCGTCTGGCTGACCGCGACGGATGGCCGACGATTCCTCGATTTCGGGTCGGGCGTGGCGGTGAACTCGCTGGGCCATGCCCATCCGCGACTGGTCGCCGCCCTGCGCGAGCAGGCGGGCAAGCTGTGGCACACCTCGAACCTGTACCAAGTGCCGGGCCAGCAGCGGGTGGCCGAGATCCTGATCGCCCACACCTTTGCCGACACCATGTTCTTCTGCAACTCCGGGGCCGAGGCCATGGAGTGCGCGCTGAAAATGGCACGCCGCCACCACCAAGCGAGCGGGCAGGCGGCCGGGCGCGACAAGCAGACGATCATCGTGGCGCGTAACGGCTTCCACGGCCGGACGCTGGCGACTATCGCCGCCGCCGGACAAGAAAAGTACCTGGAAGGCTTTGCACCCAACATGGGGGGCTTCGTCCATGTCCCGTTCGGCAACCTGAACGAGACGCGGGCCGCCATCGATGCCTCCACAGCCGCCGTGCTGGTCGAGCCGGTGCAGGGCGAGGGCGGCATCCGTCCGGCCGACGCGCAGTACCTCAAGGGTCTGCGCGCCGTGTGCGACGAGTTCGGCCTGCTGATGATCCTCGACGAGGTGCAAACCGGCGTCGGACGCACCGGTACCCTGTTCGCTCACGAGCAGGCCGGAGTGACACCCGACATCATGGCGATCGCCAAGGGCCTGGGCGGCGGTTTCCCCGTCGGGGCCTGCCTTGCCACCGAACACGCCGCGTCGGGCATGACGCCGGGCAGCCACGGGTCCACCTTCGGCGGCAATCCGCTGGCCATGGCCGTGGCCGAGGCCGTGCTGACCGAGGTGCTGGCCGACGGGTTCCTGGCGACCGTCAACACCATGGGCGCCCGCCTGACCGACGGCCTGCGCGATCTTGCCGCCCGTCACCCGGCGGTGATCGAGGAGGTGCGCGGCGTCGGCCTGATGCTCGGCCTCAAGTGCGCGGCGGGCTTGGTCAACGGCGATCTGGTCAAGGCCGCCATGGCCCAAGGGCTGCTGTGCGTCCCGGCCGGCGACAATGTCGTGCGTTTGCTCCCCCCCCTGATCATCGGCGAGGACGATATTTCCTGTGCTCTCTCCATGCTGGAGAAGGCCTGTCAGAGCCTTGGACTAAAGACCTGAAAGACCTGGCCCCGAGGGGGCGAGGCCTGAGGAACAGACCAAACCATGAGCACCATCAAACATTTCCTGGACCTGAACCAATTCGACACGCCGACCTTGCGCGCCCTGCTGGCACGCGGGGAGGAGTTGCGGCACACCCCGCCCAAACTGCTGGCCGGTCGCACCCTGGCGATGATCTTCGAAAAGCCGTCGACCCGCACCCGCGTGTCGTTCGAGGTCGGAATGCGCCAGCTTGGCGGTGACGTGGTCATCCTGTCAGACAACACCAGCCAACTTGGGCGGGGCGAAACCATCGCCGATACCGCCCGTGTGTTGTCGCGCTATGTCGATGCCATCATGATCCGCACCGACAAGCCCTCGAAGCTAATCGAGATGGCCGCGCACGCCAGCGTGCCGGTCATCAACGGCCTGACCGACGCCTCGCACCCCTGTCAGGTCATGGCCGACATCATGACATTCGAGCAGCATCGCGGCTCGCTCAAAGGCAAGACCGTGCTGTGGTCGGGTGACGGCAACAACGTCGCGGTGTCATGGGTCCACGCCGCCACCCGCTTTGGGTTCGAGATGCGGCTGGCCTGCCCGGACAGCCTCGCCCCGCCCCCGGAGGTGATCGCCTGGGCGCGGGCCGAAGGCGCCGCCATCGTTCAAGGCACCGACCCCATGGCCATGGCCGAGGGCTGTGATTGCGTCGTCACCGATACCTGGGTGTCGATGGGCTGCAAGGAAAAGGACAGCCGCAATGCGCTGCTGATCCCTTATCAGGTCAACGAGACCTTGATGGCCCGCGCCAAGCCGGACGCCCTGTTCATGCACTGCCTGCCCGCCCATCGCGGCGAGGAAGTGGTGGATGCGGTGATCGACGGCCCCAATTCGGTGGTGTGGGACGAAGCCGAAAACCGTCTGCACGTGCAAAAGGCCATCCTGGCGTGGTGCCTGGGGGTTTAACCCCTGGAGGCGGCGCATTTCCGGCCTATATCCCGAGTCCCTTGGTTGATGCCTGCGGAGCCTCCATGACCCACGCCACCCCGACCAGCCGCGACTACGCGCTGCCGTTCCTGCTGCACGCCGGGGCCTTTCGCGGCCGGCTGGTGCGTCTGCCCGACACGGCGGCAGAGATCCTTGGCCGCCACGACTATCCGCCCGCCGTCGCCCATCTGGTCGCCGAGGCCGCCGTGCTGGCCGGGGTTCTGGCGTTTTCGCTGAAGTTCGATGGCCTGTTCACCCTCCAGGCGCAGGGCAACGGCCCGGTGCACATGCTGGTCGCCGACGTGACCAGCGACGGCGAAGTGCGCGCCTGTGCCCGTTTCGACGAAGACGCCGTGGCCGCCCTGGCCGATCAGCCGGAAACCCAGGACGCCAACGTGCAGCGCTTGCTGGGTGCCGGGCATCTGGCTTTCACGGTCGATCCGGGCGGTGACGCCAACCGCTATCAAGGCATCGTGGAGCTTCAAGGCGCCAGCCTGTCGGAGTGCGTCCACCAGTATTTCCGCCGCTCCGAACAGCTCGAAACCGCCATCAAGGTGGCCGCCGGACGGATCGACGGCGTGTGGCGTGCCGCGGCCTTGATGATCCAGCGGATGCCCGCCAGCGGCGGCACGGCTGCGCCGTCGTGGACCGAGGAAGACGCCGACGACGCGTGGCGCACCGCCGCCGTGCTGCTCGGCAGCTTGACCCGCGATGAACTGCTCGACCCCGCCCTCCCCGGCGAGGAGGTGCTGTTCCGCCTGTTCCACCAGGAAAACCTGGGCGTGGCC
>Ga0172382_10002944_pt1 | contig 27537 bp, 22 predicted proteins | sample Leawel138RmetaG_FD_122245 | JGI IMG/M metagenome (GOLD analysis project Ga0172382, IMG submission 122245) | Leachate microbial communities from a municipal landfill in Southern Ontario, Canada - Leachate well 138R metaG | ecosystem: Engineered > Solid waste > Landfill > Unclassified | place...
GATTCTTCTTCTGATTTGCCAGGGGTTTTCAAATCAGGAAATCGGAGAACAACTCTTTATTTCAAAAAGGACGGTGGATAAGCACAGGGCCAATATCCTGGAAAAAAGCCAATGTAAAAATACAGCCCAACTGGTGATGTACGCAATCAAAAATAAGCTTGTTGAGATATAAGGATTCAGACACTCCGTTTCTTCTTTAAGAAAGCCGCCATGTAGAGGAAAGGGATTGTGGCCGTGACGGGACTAAGGTATTCCGGCAGTCCCGGCTCATTCCATTCGTGATACACTCCGCCCGCTGACTTAATTTTTTGCCGGAGTTTGGCAGGACGTTCTTCCCGTATCCCATCGGGACAAATGGCAAATACGACTGATTTGCCGGCGGCCTCCTTCATAGCCTGGTCGCACTGCGCCATCGACATGCCGTAAAACGGGAATCTGGTGATTTGCGTCAACACCAGCGCTGCCTGTTGAGCTGCCCCGATGTTTGGTCCGGCTCCCAGAATACAGAACCCTTTGTATTTCTTTTTTTTCATCAGCGGATAAACCAGCTTTGCCCATTCGGTTCCTCTGAAACGGTAGTCTTCAAAGTGTTCCTGCAGATGAGCAATGGCGGGTGCCGGATCGATGCCGTGTCCCAGAAGCAGAACAATTAACGAATTAATAAAGGTTTTCGCGGAGGTGTACTGTTCATCTCCCGCACAAAGATCAACAACCACATCTGCTCCATGATGTTGTGCCAGCGGACTCTCAAGGTGATTGACCAGACACACGAATTTTTCAAAACGACCAGCACACGATAAGGTTTCACTGCTCTCGCCCGACCGGGAAATTAAAACGGCTTTTTCAAACTGCTTTACCTCTTCCAGATAGTTAAAATATTCAGAGGCCGATTCAGGATAGATCTTTTTCCCGAGATAACGTAAAACCAGGGCGGCAAAATAAGACGAACCCATTCCGATGTACGGCACTTTCTCCGGAAGGACCAATCCCTTGTTTTTTTCGTAACAACGAACAGCATGGCAAGGTATTTCTGAAATTTCCGATTCCACGGCTGGTGTTTTTAGTCGTTGTAACTAAATTACCACAATTTGTCGGAAAAGCAGTCTTATCCGGCAACTATTTTTGCCAGCGATACCGATTGTTGCCAATAAGAACCGCCAAAAAGATAATAATGGTTGAGAAGATGGTAAAGCTGATACATCCGCACCCGTTCCTGCCATCCGGGGTCCAGTGGAAATGCAGCCTGGTAGGCGTTCCAGGTCCGGGAAGAAAAACCTCCAAACAAGGTCATTATCGCCAGTTCCATTTCGCGGTGCCCGAAATAGGCAGCAGGATCAATCAGGGCCGGTCCTCTTTTGGTATAGAGATAATTTCCCGACCAGAGGTCGCCGTGAACCAGCGAAGAATGCGAAGAGGCCGGTAGCCAATGCGGGAGCCGTTTGATGAGCCGGTCAAAGATTTTCATCCCTGTCTCGTCAAAACGGCGGTGCGACCGGATCAGCCCGAGCAGGAACAATAACCGGTTTTCGATGAAGAAGTCAACCCAGTTTGAACGCCACTCATTTCTTTGCGGTGTCGCCCCGCAGTAGTTATCATGGAAAAACCCAAACGGATGATCGCGGTGCTGGTGGAGCGCCGCGAGACCTTCGCCCAGCTTTTCTTCCTGCTGCGGCGAAGAGCCCGGCTCCAGGTACTCCATGACAAGAAAACCCGGATACGTGTCCGCTTCAGTAGCCAGGATCACCCCGGGAATGACCAGGGTGATTGGGGCGGCAGCCTGCAACTCGGCCAGTCCTTCGGCTTCCCGGAGAAACAGGTCGGGAGGCGCTGACGGGTTCCATTTCAAAAAGAAATGGCCATGCGTCGTCTTCAGCTTTGCACTCCGGCTGATGCATCCTCCTCCTACCGGCTCCCGGGCCAGTATCCGGAAATTATGGCCAGACACTTTTCTTAGCTCCGATTCGACATAATTAAAAAATGATACTTCCATGACCAGATATCAATTCCATATCCCAAAATTAAAACAAGAAGAGAGAAGTATCAACCCATTCTCCAATAATCAATAATCAATAATCAATGAAAAAGGGTCATCTGCATTGGCAGACAACCCTTCATTTATTTCACCTTTTTTCGAATTATTTCACTTTATCGACAATGGCTTTAAAAGCAGCAGGTTGATTCGTCGCCAAATCGGCCAGCACTTTGCGGTTAATTTCGATGGCGTTTTTCTTCAACAACCCGATTAACTGTGAATAACTCATCCCCTCCATGCGTGCAGCAGCGTTAATACGCTGAATCCAAAGCGCGCGGAAGTTCCTTTTCTTTGTTTTCCGGTCACGGTATGCATACTGCAATCCCTTTTCATAGGTATTTTTTGCAACCGTCCAGACGTTGGCGCGGGCACCCCAATTACCCCGGGTTAACTTGAGGATTTTCTTTCTCCGGGCCCGTGATGCGACATGATTTACTGATCTTGGCATAATTACACTCCTTTGTGATGCATTTTGCGCTTGCAAAATGCCTTTTTTGGTGGTTAGCGTCCGGATCGTCCCGAAACTTCAGGCTAAATCACCTGGTTTTTAAACTCTAAATACTCACTCTTCTGAAAAGGATCATTTCATGGCAAGCAGAAGCTTGACATTTCTTTCGTCCGATTTGTCAACCAACCCGGCATGGGTCAGGTTTCTTTTGCGTTTCGTGCTCTTTTTAGTCAAAATGTGACTCTTATAAGCATGCTTCCTCTTCAGTTTACCGGTGCCGGTTAGTTTAAACCGTTTTTTTGCACCGGAATTCGTCTTCATTTTTGGCATCTTCCCTAATTTTAAATATCAAAGAACTTACTTCTTCTTCTTTGGTGAAATAAACATTGTCATCCTTTTCCCTTCAAGTTGTGGCAACTGTTCCACTTTACCAATATCCTCCAGCGCCGTTGCAAATTTAAGCAGTAAAATCTCACCCTGCTCTTTGAAGAGGATGGACCGTCCCTTGAAAAAAACAAAGGCCTTCACTTTTGCCCCTTCCGCCAAAAACTTCTCGGCATGCCGCAGCTTAAACTGAAAATCGTGATCATCGGTATTCGGTCCGAAACGGATTTCCTTGACCACCACTTTTACGGCTTTGGCTTTCATCTCCTTTTGTTTCTTTTTTTGCTGATAAAGAAACTTCTGATAGTCGATGATCTTGCAAACAGGAGGATCGGCATTGGGAGAAATTTCAACCAGGTCCAATTCCCGGACTTCAGCCATGGCTAACGCTTCCTTTAAGGAATAAATGCCCTGGTTTTCTATATTTTCCCCGACGAGCCGAACCTGGGGAACTCTGATATGCTCATTAATCCTGTGCTGAGGAGTCGTATCTACCCGTGATCCTCCTCGATATGGTCTCTTGACAGCGATATGTAAACCTCCTATTCTTTTTAGTTCGTATAAAATCCGGATAATTGCTCTTTTACTTCTTTTTTTACAAAGTCTGCAAAGTCTTTCATCGTCATAATTCCCTGATCACCCTCACCTTGCCTGCGCACGGAAACCTGACCCGTTTCAGTTTCTTTTTCGCCCACGATCAACAAGTAAGGAATGCGTTTGAGTTCATTATCCCTTATCTTGCGGCCTACCTTTTCGTTACGGCCATCAACCAAGCTGCGAATATCGGAATTATTTAGAAAATCTGAAACATTTTGTGCATATTCATTATATTTTTCACTGATTGGCAAGACTACCACCTGATCGGGCGTGAGCCACAGCGGGAATTTTCCTGCCGTATGTTCAATCAGCACCGCCACGAACCGTTCCATCGATCCGAAAGGTGCCCGGTGGATCATCACCGGACGATGACGTTTGTCATCTGTCCCGATATACTCCAGTCCAAAGCGCTCCGGCAGATTGTAATCCACCTGGATCGTCCCGAGTTGCCAGCTCCGTCCCAGGGCATCTTTCACCATGAAGTCGAGCTTTGGGCCATAGAACGCAGCCTCTCCCAAAACAGTCGTGGTCTGCAGGCCTTTTTCCGCGGCCGCCTCGATAATCGCCGCTTCCGCTTTCTCCCAGTTTTCCGTCGTTCCGATATACTTTTCCGGTTTTTCAGGATCGCGCAACGAGATTTGAGCCGTGTAGTCCTTTAACCCGAGCGTATTGAAGATGATAAAAACAATATCGATCACCTTCTTGAATTCATCTTTCAACTGATCCGGACGGCAATAAATATGCGCATCGTCCTGCGTGAATCCCCTCACCCTGGTCAAACCGTGTAGCTCTCCGCTTTGTTCATAGCGGTATACCGTTCCAAATTCAGCCATCCGCACGGGCAGGTCCTTGTAAGAATGAGGCTTTGACGCATAAATCTCACAATGATGCGGGCAATTCATCGGTTTCAGCATGTACTCTTCGCCCTCTTCGGGGGTTTTGATGGTCTGAAACGAATCGGCCCCGTATTTTTGAAAATGACCGGAGGTTTTATACAGTTCCACGTTGCCGATATGGGGAGTCATGACCTGCTCATAGCCAAATTTCCGTTGCACCTTCTTTAAAAAGTCCTCAAGCAACAAACGCAGTTGGGTTCCCTTGGGTAACCATAAAGGCAACCCCTGCCCGACTTTGGCCGAGAAGGTGAAAAGCTCCATCTCCTTGCCGATTTTTCGGTGATCCCGTTTTTTGGCTTCCTCCAACAAAACCAGATACTCTTCCAGCATCTTTTGTTTCGGGAACGTGACCCCGTAAACGCGGGTCAGCATTCTGTTCTTCTCATTGCCACGCCAGTAGGCCCCGGCAATCGAAGTCAGCTTCACCGCCTTGATGGATCCGGTATCGGGCAGGTGTGGTCCGCGGCAAAGGTCGGTGAAACCACCCTGATGATAAAGGGTAATGGTGCCGTCTTCCAGTTCGCTGATCAGCTCCTGCTTGAGCGGGTCCTGCTTTTGGTTGAACAACGCCATCGCGTCGGCCTTTGATATCTCACTGCGGACAATCTCATTTTTGCCGCGCGCGAGTTCCAGCATCTTTTTTTCGATCTTTTCCAGGTCCTTCTCCGTCAACTGGGTTCCTTCAGGCAGATCAATATCATAATAAAATCCGGTATCGACCGTCGGACCAATGCCAAATTTGGTGCCCGGATAGAAAAATTCAATGGCTTCGGCCATCAGGTGCGCTGATGAGTGCCAGAACGTTTCTTTCCCCTCCCGGTCTTCCCACGTGAACAGCCTTATCCGTGCATCTGATTTGATGGGCCGGTTCAGATCCCAAACTTCACCATTTACCGAGATTGCCAAAACGTCCTTTGCCAGGCGGTTACTGATGGCATTAGCAATTCCAAGACCAGTGACACCAGCCTCGAACTCCCGGATGCTATTATCAGGAAGTGTAATTTTTATCATCTGTTATTGTTGTAACTTTTTTCAGGCTGCAAAGATAATGATTATTAACCTCACAGGATGATTTTGGGTTTATTTTTTCGGTCAAATATACCGCGTCCCGCGAAAGCAGGAGCATCAGACGATCTTAACAGCCGGGGATTAATCGTACCGGAATCCTAAACTAATACCGGCATTGTAAGACGTGTATTCCATGCGGCTGATTGACCCATAGAGACTAAAGAACGCCAGCCGGAGTCTTAAGCCCGCGCTCAGGGAAACATTGGATGAGTCAAACGTGAGGTCAACCGGATCAGTATCTCCGTAAATGACCGGCTGACTGCCTTCATACCGGGCAAAAGGGTAGGTTCCCTTCAAGCCAATTTCCGATTTGCCCGAACTATGACCCGCGCTCGCAAATAACGTCAACACGCTCAGCTTTTTAGACACCACCAATCCATAGCTTGTCGTCCGCGTGTCGATCATTAACCGTTGATCGTCCTGGTGTGCATAATCAATCCGGGAAGCAGCAACCAACACCTCGTTATAGTCGTTTTCCGTGAACTCGAGTTCGCTTTCGGCGTTGATTTTCGAATAGTTGACAAAAACAGAGGCGTCGAAGGGAAGAAGTTTTAGCCCCGGAATCCATTTCATGAAGTTGTGCTTCACGCCAACCCCCATCATATCGAAGCTGATCTCATCATCATTAAACGACAACTCCGGCACGTAACGGACGGAAAGATCGGTGTGAGGGAGCGCGCCCACCGTGACCTGGGCCATGGGTACCGGAACAAAGTCATAACCTGATCCCTGGGGCAAATTAAACTCCAGCGTCCTGGCGGGATTTCCCGGGTCAAGCTGAACTTTCATCCTCGGACCGTCTTCTTCCTTGCCGGCAACGGTAGGAGCATCCGGACTGCCTGAAAGCAAGGAAGTCCGCTCCAACGACAGGCTGTTCACGTTAAACGACTGCGCGGAAGCGGGAATCCTGATTCCGCTGACATTGACCGAAACGTCCATCCCTAAAATTTTGTGCGTGGCCGCGCTTTGATACCAACCATTGTTTAATCCGTCGCCAAGCGCCAATACGTACGGATTCAGGTAAGCTTCGGCCAGGGTGGCCGCATCAACTTTTCCTGCCTGAATAAAACCAACCACGTCAGATTGCGCCGATAATGCCTGACTCAGCAACACGCCTCCAATTAAAACCAACAATCTTTTCTTCATCGGGTTGTTCATTTAAATTCAAATCTAAAATTACGTAAAAGCAATCACATTCCATGCCTGACTCAGGTCAGAAATTTTTGTTGGCGAAAAAAATAATGGTCATTTACCTTTTTTATTCAAGAAAATTTTAAAATTTTAGCTGTTTATTTAAAAATGACAGCTATGCGCAATTTCATGATTCTGTTTGTTCTTTTTTTGGGTTTGAGTTACAACCTTCATGCTCAAAAGGAGATCACGCTGGAAGACGTGGTTGTAAAAAACACGTTCAGCCAGAAAAAGGTACAAGGTCTGCGATCGATGAAAGACGGATTGTCTTACACGATACAGGAAGATCATAACAAAATCGTCAAATATGGTTACAGGAACGGAGAAAGGATTTCCGTCCTTTTTGATCTTTCGGGGATTGAAGAAGCCCCGATCAAAAGTTTTTCATCTTACGGATTCAGCGACGACGAAACAAAAATCCTGTTAATGACCAACAGGGAACCCATCTACCGCCGTTCCTTCACCGCCGAGTATTACGTGTGGAATTCCCTGACAAAGGAATTGACAGCGCTATCCTCAAAAGGCCGCCAGCAGGTGGCTGCTTTTTCTCCTGACGGAGAGCGTGTCGCATTCGTGCGCCACAATAACATCTTCATTAAAAGCCTGAAATTCGGAACCGAAAGCCAGGTTACCTTCGACGGTAAGAAAAATGAAATCATCAACGGGATCCCCGACTGGGTTTATGAAGAAGAGTTTTCATACAACAAGGCTTTTGCCTGGTCGCCCGACTCAAAATTCCTGGCTTACACCCGTTTTGATGAGACTGAAGTAAGCGAATTCCCGATCGCCATGTACCAGGGAAAGTCCCCAGACTTAAAAGGAAATGAACGCTATCCGTCGATTGTGACCTACAAATACCCCAAGGCCGGTGAAAAAAACGCGCTGGTATCGGTCCATGTTTATGATCTGAAATCGAAAACCGTTGTTAAGGTCGATACAGGCGAAGAAAAAGACATTTACTTACCCAGGATCAAGTGGACTGCCGACAGCAAGGAGCTGGCCGTGATGCGGCTGAACCGCCGTCAGAACGAAGTACAGGTCCTGCTGGCAAATCCGTTCACCGGCGACAGCCGCTTATTTTTTACCGAGAAGAATGAACGCTACATCGCGGAAGAATTCCTGGATGATTTTATCTTTCTCCCTGCAAACGATTACCTGATCGTGAACAGCGAACGGAACGGGTATTCGCATCTTTACCTGTATAACCGGCAGGGGTTCCTGGTAAAACAACTGACCGACGGCAAATTTGACGTAACCGCCTTCTACGGGTTTGACTCGAAGAAAAAGACCTTTTACTATCAGGCTGCGAAGGAATCACCCATGAGAAGGGAAGTATATTTTGTGAGCCTTGACGGGAAAAAGCAGGGAAAGCTTTCGACAGGTGAAGGGGTGAATAAGGCCGAATTCAGCAGCGGATTTCAGTATTTCATCAATTCCTTTTCCAATGCCGCGAACCCGCTCACGGTGACGCTTCACAGCAGCGACGGAAAACTGATCCGGGCGCTCGAGGGCAACCAGGCTTTGAAAGATAAGCTATCCGCGTATCAAATCAGTCCCAAGGAATTTTTCACCTTTACCACCTCCGACGGCATCACGCTAAACGGATGGATGCTCAAACCTGCCGGATTTGACGCTTCAAAAAAATATCCGGTACTGATGACCCAATACAGCGGTCCGAATTCACAGGAGGTTGTTGATCGCTGGTCAGTCGACTGGGAGCACTACCTGGCCCGGGAAGGATTCCTGGTGGCATGTGTTGACCCGCGCGGAACGGCGGCACGCGGCGAAGATTTCCGAAAGATCACCTACATGCAACTCGGGAAATATGAATCGGACGACCTGATCGAGGCAGCCAGGTATCTGGGATCCCTTCCATATGCCGACCAAAGCAGGATCGCGATCTGGGGATGGAGTTACGGCGGATTCACCACCCTGCTGTGCCTGGAAAAAGGCGGTGACGTGTTTAAGGCCGGAATTGCCGTGGCCCCGATCACCCATTATAAATTTTATGATACGGTATATACGGAACGGTATATGCGAAAACCCATGGAAAATCCGGATGGCTACGAAGATCACGCACCGCTGAACAACCCCTCGGGGATCAAAGCGGACCTGCTGATCATTCACGGGTCGGCCGACGACAACGTTCATGCGCAAAACACGATGGAATTTACCGAAGCCCTGGTCCAGGCCGGGGTCCCGTTCGAGATGGCCATTTACACGAACAGGAATCACGGGATCTACGGGGGAAACACCCGCCTGCACCTGTTCCGGAAAATGACCGGTTTTCTGCAAACAAATTTGAAATAGCGTGAGGAAGTCGTAAGCAGCGAGTCGCGAGACAAGAAGATATTCTCCCGATGAATGAAAAGCTCAATGGTGAAAAAGCCTCAAAATCCCTGACAAATCCATTGCTGAAGAACTGTCTGTTAGTCAAAACGGCAGCGGTTAAAAACAAGTCAGTGCTTTTTTTCATCAGTGCCTTGAACGCAGGAAGCTGGTCCGAATTGATCCGTTCCGCACGATCAAGTATTTTCACTCCAAGATAATATGTTTTATTCAGCCATTTGTCCAGTTTTTCCTTTTTCGCCAATATCGCGTATGCAGTCATAAGGGAATCGGACAGATCTGTGCCGACATCCTGCAGGTCATCGAGCAGTTGCAGATACGCCCCGTAATAATAAAAAAATTCTTCCTGCTCAGGGGTCAGGTCTCCGAAGACCAGGTACCCGTCGGTGAAAGTCCGAAATTAATTTTGTAACAAGAAAAAAACACACCAGGGCTGGTTTCCGTACAAAATTTTTCTATATTTGCATCGCCTTCGCCAAAAGCAGGCCCGGACGAACTGAAACGTCAGTTGAAAATGACTCCGGACTGAAAAGAAATTGCCCAGATGGCGGAATTGGTAGACGCACTAGTTTCAGGGACTAGCGTTCGCAAGGACGTGCAGGTTCGAGTCCTGTTCTGGGCACTAAAAGCCGCGGTTTCCGCGGCTTTTTTCGTTTGTACAGATACGAGCAGATGTAAGCATACCCCTTCATTTTTAACTTCGCAAACTTTTATTACAAATTTGCAGAAAGTTGCAATATCTGACTACTTTTTTGTAATTTTGGGTCATGATTGAAAGGAAAATAATAGCCTATAAAAACTATTACGGGGATTTTATGGAATCGCTTTCTGCTGGGGTGCGAAAAAAGATGCATTACGTATTGGACCTTTTGGCATCACAAGACAGGATTTCAAAGAAATTCGTCGATCATATACGTGATGGGTTGTATGAACTAAGAGCAGAATACGAAGGTAATATCTATCGTATTTTTTTCATATTTGACGGGGACAAAATCGTTGTTTTATTCAACGGTTTTCAAAAGAAAACCAAAAAAACGCCGGAAAAAGAGATACAAAAAGCATTAAGAATAAAGAAGGAATACTATGAAAGCAAACAATAACATTACCGATATCAGTTTAGAACTTGACAATTTGTATGGCAAGGTTGGCACGCCCGAGCGGGAAGCATTCCGCAGAGAAGCATATGCTTATTTGATGGGCCAAATCATACACGATGCCAGGAAAAGCGAAAAAGTTACTCAGCAGGAACTTGCATCCCGGATCGGAACAAGTAAATCCTACATTTCAAAGATTGAAAAAGGTCTGGTGGAGCCGGGAGTAGGAACCTTTTACCGTATCATGAATTCGCTTGGTTTGCGTATTGAGATTGTCAAACCATTAAACTCTTATATAACTACTTTTTAAATTGTTATTTATCAATGGGTTGCAATCCCCATTTGCTGAGGGACTATTAACTGCTAATGGATAAACTATTAAGATAAAGTATAACTCTTGTTCTGGGCACAAAAAGCCGCGGATACCGCGGCTTTCATCGTTTGAGGGAAACAGTATTCATGTCCAGGTTTACGTCCATGCCATTAATCCAGAGAAAGCTTTTGTTGTCCGATCGTTCGGTGCTCCTTCGCTGATCCTTGCTTCGGGCTAGGGCCTTTACTTTGTCACAATTTCCGGGACAAACTCCATCTTTGATCTGCTGTCATCACATCCAGATTTACCGGATTCATTCCGGCCATCAGGGAACGCGGGTCTGAAAGAAGCGAGACATCCGGAGGTACCTTTCCTTTGAAAGGAACAAGGATCGATACAAATACAGTTGGGCCCTGTCCTTTATGGATTGCAGATACCATTTTCCGTTTTTCTCTCTTTCCGTATTCCCAGGCATGCCATCCTTCTTCTTCTGCGAGAGTGACCGGTTTTTTACCCGTAACTTTTACCAGCAGGTTCACCTCATCGAAATCAGTAAGGATACAGCCTGTATGGTTATCGGCTTTTACTGTTCCCGGCGCTATTGGAAAATGAATCGCAATATCTCCTTCAGCATCGCCGATCGCTTCGTCAAGGATCACAAAAAACGGAATTTCACTCTTTTTCCCAACAAACCAAACCGTACGCCTGTGCAGAAAATATTGATGTGAAACGTTTTCAACACATAAAATGTCGAGATCCTCAGCGCTTTGCCATAACAACTGACGTCCCGTGATATTGGTGTCTTTTCCGTTCACGGTCATCGTTGAGTGGACCCTGGTCTGTCTGTGCCATGCCCGTGCTTCTTTATCATGACCATATGTGAAAAAACCCGTATCGGGCATTAGCCAACGTCCGTATGCATATAATTCGAAAGTTCCGTTATCGGGAGTATCGTGACCGCTGTATGCCGGAGGTGAACAGTGCAACGCCATATAGACCTGGTCCAGAGTCCATCTGTTTCTCATGGCATAAAGACCGGCTTCAGAGAAAGCGACACTTCCGTTTGAAGGCAAATAGTTAGTATTTAAGTCGGCAAGTGCCTGGTATTTAGGATCATTAAATTTGTCACTGGCTTCCGCCAACATTCTGTGCAACTGCCAGGATGTACGTTCGTCCGATGTCCGTTTACCACGGGCCGTGTCTCCGAACATCGGAAATCCAAGGTCAGGAGTCGAAAGGCCAAAAATATGGTCAGCCATATACTTCACCCTGGTGTTATACTCATGAGGCATTTCACGCCCCAGATCATGAACCCGGTCCCTGATTTCCAGGGCATCGCGATAGACGGCTGAATGATAACCCCCGCACCATTCCCGCTGAACTCCGTCAGTTGTGGTTTGCGCCAATAAGTTTTCACTCGTTATCCCGATCGCCAGATCCAACCATCGCTCTTTATCCTTGTGTTCAGGGAAGGTATGTATGACGTTGAAAAAACCTCTTTGTTCAAAAATGGCTTTGTTATGTACCTTGTTCATAGGCATTTTCTCCGTCTTTAACTGGTGGTCGTACAGACTGGCCATCAACATTCCAAGAAACTGAGGGGTAAACGCCTTTGTATGAACAAACGTCCTGAAGCTTCGGCAGATATTGGTTGCCCTTATTCCGGTCTGAAGATCGAGCCAGGGATAACCCTTCCATCCCGCAGAACCATAAACTCCTTGTTTATAGACCGGATGAACAATATCAATCGTTTTTTCCAGCGGATGCTTGGTGATCCAGTCTGTCGTAAGGTCTGTAAAAGTTTTGGCATACCGTTCATCTCCTGTTTTCAGAAAGGCATTCACCAGATCATTTGCCCAATTGAAACGATAAACCGATGCCACCCATTCAATGTCACCTGCCGGATCAGCAGACCAGTCCATGTCAGAACCATAATTGAAAGCCTCATAAGGTCCCCATTGAAAAATATGTTTCTCAAGATCGTTTGCCCTGCTTACCGATGAATCTTTCGACGCTGTTCCGGAAGTTCCTCCGGTAGGCTTTGGATAACGGCTGCGGTAATAGTTGAGTAATGCAGCCAAAGCCGCTTCATAACCTTTTCCCTTTAAAGTTTTTTTTACTTCTGCCAATTCCGGAAGTTCCAGATTTAATACTGAAAATAGATATGTACCGGAACGCCGGTGACAACGCCTCCCGCACTGGTACGGGCATTTTGCATACAGGTCACCGGATGAAGGTCAACCACGCGCGCCGACAGATTCCGGTATTCTTCGGGTGCAGGCGGAGTGTCCAGATATTTTCCTTCCCGTTTCACCGGATCATTGAAAGCCCAGTGTTTCGTATCGCCCTGCCCCCCCTGCATTACCGCACAGCGGATCCCGCTTTCCCAACTGTTGATATATGCGGTCAGATCCGCTTTCGGAAAATGCAGGTTCGAATCAGGCATTCTCAGCTTTTGGTCAATCCGGTTGAAACAGAGTTCCCGGTCTGCTTTTTCAAATGACAACGGATGGGTGACGTCGACCTCTTTTCCACCGACAACCCATTCGTCCATACCCCAGAAATGGGCATTGGACAGGTCCAGCTTCAATTCATTGACCAGCCGGGCGACCAGGGGCAGTTGCTCCGTTGGCCCGATCGGCCCGCATACGCCAACAGGGTTACTTTCCGATGCCTGTTTCCAGGCAGTAATATATTCCAACGCCTCCGCCAGGTAAAAATCCTCCAGGGTATCATAAAAAACGACCTTGAATCCCGGTCTCGACAGTTGGAGCAGATCGTTTGTCGTCAGCTTTGCAGCATCATTCAGAATAGCGTCATCCAGGGTGGTGAAATCCCACCAGTCGGGTGCAAGCATACTTAATTTTCGTGCCATGCCATTACTTTTTTTGTTGATTATTTTATGGTGTGAACTGCTTCTCCAAGGATCTCCCGGAGGATATTATCCTGGGGAAAACCATGTCCGAGATGTTGCCTTAATCCTTCTGCGTATTCCATGCCGGCTTCTTTTCCTCTTTCTTCAGCAAGCCGTTTCATCGACAGGATATATTCATCTATTTTGTGGTGTACCAGCAACCAGTTGCGCTGGCTTTCATGACAGGCCAGCATGCGTTCTTTTATCTCAACTTCACCTGAAATATCCATATAAATATCCGGATGAACGGGATGGCCCAGTATATCCTTACCTTCCATCGGATCGCAGTAGTACAGATAAGGAACCGGCTCAAACTGGGATTCTTCAATTTCCAGATTTTTAATCCCGGAAGAAAAGCAGGCTGTCTGAGCGATCCGGCTGGTCATCTCGTGATCGACCATGTAATCGGCAGGGCTTGCCGTGAATACGATGTCCGGTCTGATTCTCCTGATCAATGCAGTTGTCTTTTGAATCGCTTCACGGGTATAAAAAATATAGACATCCTCAAATTCGAGGCAATGGTACGTAGCTCCGATCAAACCGGCAGCCCGGGCTGCCTCGGCTTTCCGGATCCGGCTGATCTCTTCCCGGGTGTATTCGGCGGTACCTTTATCGCCGGGAGCCATGGTAGCAATATGCACTTTCCATCCGGCTTTTGCTAACAACGACAATGTCCCGGCACAGACAAATTCCGCGTCGTCGGGGTGGGCAAACAGTCCCAATGCTGTTTTATTCATCTTGTTCAAGTTAATGTGATTGTTTTTCCGGTTTTAGCCGACAAATAACAGGCTGCCAGTACTTTCTGGCTCTGTAATCCCAGTAAGGCGCTGTTCTCCGGTTCCCTCTGTTCAAGGATGGCCCGGCTGAACTCGTCGATCTCAGCCAGGTAGGTGTTGACCGGTTCAGGATCAACAGCAATCGCCCCGGCAACAACCCGTGACTGAAAAGCTTGGTAGCCGGTATCATCGCTTTCAAGGTACGCGGTCATTTCTCCGGAGTCACCCTGCCCGATCGTTCCCCTGGCCAGAATACTGCCTTTGGATCCATAGAGTTCCAGAATGTTTTTGCTGCTGTTATCAGGGATACAAAAGAACGTGTCTACGGTAGCCATGGCGCCATTCTCAAAGAAGAGCGATACCACAGCGCTGTCTTCCGGCTCATAAGCATGAACTGAGTTGTTAATAAAACAGTGCACCCGTTCCACTTTACCAAAGAACATTTCCAAAAGATCGATACAGTGGCTGCCCATATCCATCAAGGATCCTCCGCCGCCAAGCTTCTGATCCTGCCGCCAGGCTCCGGAAATGGGAGGATACCAGCACGATAACTGTGCCCTCCCGTAAACAGGCTTTCCAAGCCTTCCTTCCCGGATCAGCTCTAAGGCAGCCCGGTGTTGGGCTGCGAACCGCATCATAAATCCTGTCCCGAACAGAACACCTTCCTGCTTGCACAGGCTGACCATTTTTTCGGCTTCTTCAACGGTCAATCCAAGAGGTTTCTCACAAAACACATGCTTTTTTGCCCCTGCGCTTTGAACAACCTGCTCAAAGTGCAGGTGTGCCGGTGAAGCGATATACACGGCATCGATCCCGGATCTCAAAAGGTCATCTATGCTGATCGCAGCCTTTGCTTTAAATTCGCCGGCCACCGCCAGGTTAACTTCCCAGTCGGGATCATACACCGAAACCAGTTCCGCATACGCTGAACGGGCAATTCCTTCGGGGATCGTCCTTCTTCTGGCGATCCCTCCGGAACCGATCACGCCCCATTTGACTTTCTTTTCCGTCATTGCTTCCTGTTATTTGGAATATGCCACAATGACCTTTCTTAACGCATCACCAATCTGTTCGCAGTTCTCCGGCGTATAGGTCGGGAAAGCAAAGCAGGTAAAGGTGTGCTTTTCATGCCACTGGGCATTGGGTACATCCACCTCACTGTAGTTGGCGCTCCGGGGATCGGTGTACTCTTTCGAGGTAAACGGAAAACCACTCTTCCCGAAAGAATTCTGCTTCTGAAAAGCATTCTCCGTGTGGCATTGCGGCCAGAATACCTTCCATACCGGGGCCCCTTCGGCAGTTACCGCCTGCACAAATCCCTGAATATCACATTTCATATTTTCAATATCCAGGGAAAACGCAAGCACAAACCAGCCGTTGCGACGCTCGTCCGTATCAACGGGCACGTATAATACCTGCGGCAGATCTTTGATCCTGTCCATAATGATATGGGCATTGCGGTGCCGGGCAGGTATATTCCAGTCGTCGATCCGTTCAAGCTCGGCAAGACCGATTGCCGACTGCATCTCGGTCATCCGGTAATTCCATCCCACCATATTGTGAATATACGGAAGCTTCTGTTCCAGTTCAAGAAGGCTCAGCCGTTGTTTGACTTCATAGCCATGATCCCTGAAACTGCGGGCTGTCCACGCGTATTCTTCATTGTCGGTGGTAACCATCCCTCCTTCCCCGCCTGTGGTAAATGTCTTGTTCTGGCAAAAACTGCACGCCGCGATATCTCCAAGTGCTCCCGTTTTTACTCCTTTAAACGATCCGCCATAAGCTTCGGCGTTATCCTCGATCACAAACAAGTTATGCTTTTGGGCAAACGCCCGGATCTGATCCATGTCGCAGACATTCCCGTAGAGATGAACTGCCATGATCGCTTTTGTCCTTTCATTGACCAGCTTCTCCGCCGACTCTACGCTGATGCAGTGATCTTCCCGGTTTACATCGGCAAAACGGGGAACTGCCCCTGCCTGTACCACCGAAAAACTCGAGGCAATGAACGTGTAACTCGGTACAATGACTTCGTCGCCCGGGCCAATTCCAAGGGCTGTTAAACCCACATGCAGGGCCGCCGTCCCGGTCGCCACCGATATGGCATATTTACTCCCCTGCCATTGGGCATATTTTTTCTCAAACTCCATTCCTTTGGGGCCCGTCCAGTAATTCACTTTCCCTGAACGAAGGACGTCTTCGACCGATCGAATGGCCTTTTCGTTAAAGCTGGGCCAGCCCGGCAACTTAGCTCTGACTGCTTTCGGCCCTCCCTGAATTGCTAATTTTTTTAACATACTATTGTTTTTATTATTAATCGACAGAATATTCCGGGAATAATCTTATTTATTACACTGAAAATCATTCTATTGTCCCTGTATTAAATCTATCTTTTATCTAAAAAAATCTGACGATCTATCATCATCCATTACCGGTTGAAATTTTTAATCGCCCTTCCGACCTGGCTGATTGCTGAAAGGTGCCTGTCTAAACAGGGCGCAAGGGTTGGTCTCCATGGGGCTGTCATAAACCCGTACAATCTGGAAGGATCAATCACCTTTTTGCAATAATCGACTGTCGCTTCCATATTCTGATCGTTGGAGTGGTTGCTGCCGGTCGGGATCTGGTCAAAGCCATGGCTCTCCAGTTCCTGATATAATTTCACATAGATTCTTTCTGATTCTTCTATATTTTTCAAATCAAATTCCGAATCATAGTACCAGTTGCTCTGAAGCACGGATTTGGGCATTTTTTTGAAAAACAGATCCGGATAATGCCATGCATAATCTGACCAGATCCATGAACGTACCCCTTTCTTTTCTACTTCTCCGATATAGAAATACAGGTCACCCCACCAAAGGTCATTTTGACGGAGCACGACGTAATCCTGCCGCTTTTGGTGCTGGGCCGTTTCTTCATCCATTCCCAGGTGAAAAAAGCGTGGGTTGTCAAATAGTTCAATGACTTCACTGATAAGATCCCGGCAAACGGAATAGTATTTTGTGGTGGACACCATGCGTGAATATTCCCCCAGCCAGATGTCATGAGTAGTTGCAAAATTCAGCTTGGGAATCGGTTCCAGACCGAGCTTCCTCATTTTGGCCAGCTCCAATCGCAGTTTCTCAGGCGTCCATGCATTTTTGACCGCAATCTCGGGATGGCTCTCATACCGGATGGCATCTCCCAGGTCAATGACGACCATGTTCATGCCCGCGGCCGCCATTTCCTTCAGCAACGTATCCCAGACAGGCTCGTCAAAGGTAAGGAACGGCCGGTACGGATGAGCCCATTCCCTGGCTTCCTGGCAGGTGGTGCAATTGTAATTTTCGTCCCGGTATTTCAGGGGCACGTGATCTTCCCACATGTTGTAACTCAAATGTAAAAGATTGGCCCAGATCATCTTTTCAGCCGCATTTGGCTGTGAAAAAAGCAGTGAGGGTATGCTGCTTGCAACTCCGGCTGCCGTCATCTTTTTGATAAAATATCTTCGGTTTTCCATATTGATTTAATTGATCTTTTTGAATAGCTCGAGTAGTTTTGAAACGATCTTATCCGAAGCCCCGGTCTCCGCACGGCTGGAGCCCAACCATGTTTCATACCCACCCAGTTTGTATTGCTCCGGTGTAGGCAGGTATCCGTAGTAACCGTTGGCCAGTTCAATCGTAAACGATGGTTTGAACGGGCTTTCAGCCTTGATCTTCAAACCTGTTTCGGCAAATGTTTCAAAAGGGATTGCCGCGATACCGAGATCCCCGATCCGGAAAGCCTGTAAGATAATATCAATTTCTCCAGGCCATTCTTTATCGATTTGAAGGATCCTCTTCGCATACTCTTTTTCATATCGATGGAATAAGATGACGGTATCAGGCTTTGACAGTACCATTTTTGCCTGGTCAATCATTCTCTGATCAGGCTTCCTTACTTTTAACGTAAGCTCTTCCTGCGCTGCCTGCAAACTTATCCAATTATGATAGCGAATCGTATTTTGAACACGGTATACTTCCCGGGCCACATCTTCAGCCACAAGACGCATTTTGGCATAGGGTTCCATTTTTTCTGCCGGTCCCCGGAAGTTAATGTTGTTGACATCTCCGGAAGTACCGTTTGACATCATCCCCACAAAAGGAGGATCCTGCCTGTCCGCATTTAACAACTTTTGAATGCAATCGGCAAATACACCAAAGTAATCTGCCGACAAATGTCCTTTCCGGGTGCCGCCTACATAGTGAAGGGAATAGTTGGCAAACAAGGCGATCGGTCTGCCCTCTGTTGACCGGACAGATATAAAAGACACATCCGGATCAGGCTGACCGGCGGGTTCAAGGAGATCGGGATTGCCTCTACCCGGGTTTGTCACCACCAGATCTTTTTCACCAAACGGGTTGACCGCCGTAAAATCAGGGGTCATTTTCCAGCGGCGGACAAACACATGTTGCGGTATGCTTCCCACACCCCACCCGATGCGGGCCGGTTCCAGATTATCGATAGCGATCCTGACCACATTGACCACCCGCCGGATAAGAAATTTCTGGTACTCGTCAAATTCTTTCCCAACATTCCATCCCCTCCGTTTCTCACCGATCCCCAGCGCGCTTACGGCAGAATGGCTGTGTACAGCCGATATAAGAATTTGTTCACACGGCAGGCCGGTCTCCTTATAAATTAACCGCTTCATTTCATCTGCCAATTCACGGTTTATTCCCAGAATGTCCAGAACCACAAAGGCGAGTTTCATTTCATCATTATCGAGTACCAGGCAACGTGCATGCAGTTCGTCGTGTACATAAATTGCAGGGGGAGTATCCCACTCACCTACAATACCTCCTCCCAGGTACGGCGTGATATTACTCGTTGCAGCACCGGCCCGGAATACTTTTTTCTGAGTATGATGTGTATCAGCCTCAAAGATAGTTTTTGCATAAATTGATTGTATATTGCTTATTATCAATAAAATAAATATAAGCATCCTTGAATTGAAAATGGTTTTTTTTTGTTCATAGCCGGTCATTTTTATATGTATGAAGGTAATACATACCTGATTTAGCCAATAATACTAATCTTTTTATTGATGATACTTTTCTTTAAAAAATGCTTACTTAAACCTGCTTTTAGTATTTTTCTATCTATTTTAGTATCATAATGCCGTTGTCAGATGAAGGTACCTGAAATCAGATTATTCAAAGAGCCAGACCAATCATTTATCGTGTACCACGAAAAAAAGCCTTTTTCACCCTGGCATCATCACCCTGAATATGAACTTGTCCTAATTAAAAAAGGGAAAGGAAGAAGAATGGTCGGCGATCATATTGCTCATTTTAAAGACAGTGACCTGGTTTTGGTTGGTCCGGATACACCTCATGAATGGCTTTGTGACAAAGAGTTTTTCCTGACAAACGGAGAGTTCACCGGAGAAGGGATTGTCATCCAGTTCACACATGATTTCCTTGGTGAAAAATTCTTCAACATTCATGAAAACAAAGCGCTTCGACTTTTTTTAGCCGGGTCGTCCAGGGGATATGAAATTTACGGACAAAGTAAAAGTCAAATTGTCTCTCTCATGCATAAAATGATAAAAATGAGTGACACCGACCGCTTTTACTCTTTATTTTCAATTTTCAAAATATTCTCATCAACGACCGAATTCAATGTTCTTTCGAGTCCGATTTTCCGCGAATCCTTTTGGTTAAAGGATAATGAACCCATGCAAAAGGCGTTGCAGTATATCATCCAAAACTTTCAGAAACAGATCCAGGTAAACGATTTACTGCAAATTACCAATATGTCTTATTCTTCATTTTGCAATTCATTTAAGTACTCGTATAGAATGCCTTTTAAAGAATATCTGCTGAACATGCGGATCGGTTACGCGTGCAGGCTGTTGACGGATGCGGCGAAAAGTATCTCAGAAATTGCCTATGACTCCGGATTTGAGAATCTTTCCAACTTTAACCGGCAATTCAGAAAAATAAAAGACATTACCCCTTCCCAATTCCAAAAACAAAATATACCTCGCTGATCAGATCTGTTTTTGAGCGCCAGGCGTAGCCATTAAGTCATCAGAGGGAGAAGGCAGAAAATGTCAGAAGATAGCTACCCGCAGAAAGGGCCGCAGGCTTGCTGTCTGTGACAACATTACCTGTGGATATTAAAAAACCAGGTTTTTCAATATCCAGCACCTTGTTCATGATATCGTATGCGTGATCGGTTTCACCCTCCGCATAGGTAGTTTTATTTGTCTATAAAATCAAAGGGATAAATAAAAGCTTTGATCTTTTCTCCTGTTCGAAGGCGAATCCAGCTTTCAAAACCACGTTCTCCTTCGGTCAATTCGATGACCCTGGCGCCGTTACTTCCATCGGGATGGTTATAGTGGGATGTTTTCCGGCTTCCGGTTACCCGGCCGTAGCAAAGCATGATTTCTTTCCAGCATACCACATAATCGTTCAGGTGATCGTGCCCCACGAAAACGGCCATCACATCGCCGTTTTTCTTAAATGCCGGGAACAAGCCGGTATTCCTTTTCGAGCAGGCAACCTGCTCTTTCCGGGTGCCATAAAAGCGGGCATCCGGATCGATAATCGCCTCCTTGAACTCGGGAACCGGAATATGGAAGAACGCCACCGACGGGATCGGAATGCCCTTGTTTTTCAGCGTATAGTCTTTACTGGTCCGTGTGTACCAGGCCACCTGATCGGCTTCGACGGTATCGCGGTTGCTGTCAAGGCCATAAAGTACCGTCATGATGCGCTCGCTGCTGGACTGGTAAAGCGGAATGGCAAAATTGGTCATGCCGGTAATGCCATCGACCGTGCCGGTCATGTTCCCGGGAAATTTTCCCATATAGTCAAAGATCTCCCGCCGGCTCATGCTGAGTTCGTCATCGTGGTTGCCAAGTACAGCCGCGAATGGTATTTTACGCGAGACAACCGGTTTGAGAATAGCGTCAATCCCTTCAGAAACCGGTTCACCGGTAACATGATCGCCGGTGTAAATGACCAGATCAGGTTTTTCCGTCTCCAGCACCTGGTTCATGCATTCGGCAGCTTCGTCCGACTCGCTGACAGCCGCTTTCCAGTGAATGTCTGTAAACTGGACAATTCTAAATTTCCGGTTAAGCTTGTACGACAATTTCAGTTCATGTGGAAGCTCGTCTTTTTCAGGCAGTGCAGGCCATAAATTTGCCGATGCACCGGTGCCAACCAATGCCAGGCCTCCCGCGACCATGGAAGAATTCCGAAGAAAAAATCGCCTGTTCATCCTCTTGTCATTCATTTTCTGCTCATGTTTATAAATTAAATTTCTACTCTTTTCACGCTGTTTTCCTTTGCGATATTCAAGCCAACCACATCCGCGCCCAATCCACACCGGTTTATGGTTTTGGCCGGTATTGGGGATCATCGCTTGTGAACGAATGCGGAACGGTAATCCGGTTCAGGAAACGTCCGGTCTCCAGGCGGGTCCAGGTGTCGAACGCTTCACTGCCCTCCGTCAGTTCAAAGACTCTGGCACCGCGACAAAGCGTGTGGTAGGTGTTATTCCCTCCTGAAAAGCGCCCGTATCCCAGCGCGATCCCCTGCATGTAAGCCACGTAATCATTGTCGTGGTCGTGCCCGACAAATATCCCTTTCACGTCCTTACACTCCATAAAGGCTGTGAATAATCCGGAATTTACAGGCGGACAACATTCCCGTTCGACCCGCCAGCCCACCTTGCGCTGATCCGGCTGACCAAAAGCAGCAGAATACTCAACCAGCGGGATATGAAAGAATGCCAGGGCCGGATAAGGTATCCCGTTATTCTCCCCGGTGAGCATCTTGCTTTGCCGGGTATACCATGCAATCTGGTTCCCCCTGATCCAGTCTTCACGATGGTCAGCCCCGGGCAGGTCGCTCAGCGCATTCGAATCGAAAAGATAAAAGATAAACGCCTTTTGGCCGGAGCCATCCGATTTGTAAACCGGAATGACCTGGTTGGTATAACCAAACACTTCTTCCACGGATTCTTTCTTCGGTTCGTTCAGACAGCCATCCAGTCCGGTCACGATTTCATACACCTGATCACGGGGGGTATCCCGTTCGGAATCATGATTTCCAAAGACGACCGCAAAAGGGATACCTCGGCCCAATGCCAGGCTGGTGACTTTTTCCCACAGGGCTGCCGGCTTGTTGTCGGTCACAATGTCGCCCGTGTAGATCACGAAATCAGGTTTCCCCATATCCAGCATCTTGTTCATGATGTCGTACGCGTGGTCGGTCTCCCCGGCCGCATAGGTGGCGTGGATATCGGTAAACTGGATAATTTTAAACTTCCCGTCCTGATGAAAGCGAAGCTTTTTCTCCGGCGACAGCGGTTTTTCCGGCTTTTCCTTCCCGGCAGGCGAACTGCCGGCCGATGCCTTCACGCCAAAACCAACTGCGCCGGCAGCCAACGCCGAATTCCTGATAAAATTTCTCCGGTTAATCCTTTCCTTCATGTGCTTATTTTTATCGTTTTATATATTTTAATAACAGTGAACCAGGAGCTTTACCGCATTTCTTCCGGATCATTTCGCTCCGGTCATATCAAACTCAAGGGTCCCGCCATCTTTGATGAACTCATAGCCAATCGAAAAAGAATCGACCGGTTTTCCGTTTAACCGGATCGCTTTGACGTACTGATGGGTCTCCGAAAGGTGATTGGCTTTGACCGTGAACGTTTTTCCGTTGGGTAAGTGCAAAGTGGCTTCGTGCAGTTGCGGCGCCCCAAAGATATAGGCTCCCGATACCGGATCGACGGGATAAAAACCTAACGCGGAAAACAGGTACCAGGCCGACATTTGTCCGCAGTCGTCGTTTCCGCATAAGCCGTCCCGTTTGGGCAGATAGAACTGGTCAAAGACTTTCCTTACAATCTCCGCCGTCTTGTCAGGACGCCCGGCATACGTATACAAATAAGCGATATGGTGGCTGGGCTCGTTTCCATGGGCATAGAGTCCGATCAGGCCTGTCACGTCGGGTACGGCAACATGGCCCGGCAATTCGTCTATTTTGATGAAAAACAGCGAATCCAGCTTTTGTACAAAAGCCTCGTTCGAACCAAACAGGCTGATCAGTCCCGGCACGTCGTGCTGGACATGCCAGGTCCACTGCCAGGCATTTCCTTCGGTATAATCGCCGCCTTCCGATTCGCTGGTCAGGGCATGTGAAGAAAACGGTGTACGCCAGTTCCCCCTGGAGTCGCGTCCCCGCACCAGCATCCGCTCCGGATCGTAGAGATTTTTGTAGAAACCGGCACGGTTCATAAAGAATCGTTCATCTTCGGTTTTGTTTAGCGCTTTGGCCATCTGCGCCACACAATAATCGTCGTAGCCCGACTCCAGTGTCCGCGATACCGATTCACTGGCGCTGACATCGAACGGGAAGTATCCGTACTTGTCATAATTTGACCAGTCCGCTTTGTTGTGCTCCGCCGTTTGTGCATGCCTGATCGCTTCGTACGCAAATTCAGGATCAAAGGAGGTATCCCCTTTGAGATAAGCATCGACGATGACCGGGATGGCATGGTTCCCGATCATGCACCAGGTTTCACACATCCCGTATTCGTTGGTCACCAGCAATCCCGTCTGCCGGTGCCGTTCCAGCAGTGAACGCACAAAACGGCTGTTTTCTTCGGGATACATCAGGTTTAAAAACGGATGCAAGGCCCGGTAGGTATCCCAGAGCGAGAAGTTGGTGTACATGTCGCCCGCGGCGCTTTTATGCAGCTGGTGGTCCCAGCCGGAATAACTTCCGTCCACATCGGTGACCAGATTGGGCATCAGTAAAGCATGGTACAGGGAGGTATAAAACGAGATCCGTTGCCCCTGATCCCTGGCCTTGATATCGATCCGTTTCAGATAGCTGTTCCAAACAGCCTCTGTCTGTTTATGAACCGCGTCAAAGTCCCAACCGGGCACCTCCGTATCAAGATTCTTGACCGCCCCCTCCACGCTCGCCGTCGACAGACCCACTTTCACGTGTACCGTTTCCTGGTTGCCGGTCTTAAACTGAAGCAGCACTTTGGTTATTTTCCCTACCAGTTGCTGTTTGTCGCCAATGATGCTGTCTTCGTAAGACGTAAGCTGTTCAAAAGGCTTTGAAAACCGGGCGCAGAAATAATAACGGTGATCGCGGATGAAGCCGCCCGAACGGCGCATGCCCACGATCGTCTGCCGGTCGACCACCCGGATATTGCTTTCGGTCGTCTGGTCGCCGATCCCATGGCCCAGGTCAATCATGATCCCCGATTTTTCGCCCGCAGGATAGGTATACCGGTGAAAACCGACCCTCGGGGTAGCTGTCATTTCGGCGACAATCCCGTAATCGTCGAGACGGACCCGGTAATATCCGGGACTTGCCTTTTCCGAATCGTGCGAAAACGCAGAGCGGTAGCCGGCGGAGGGGTTTTCCTCTTCGCCCGCGAAAAACGGCACGTCGCCGGTAACCGGCACAAACAGGATATCGCCCATTTCGGCGGCGCCGGTTCCGCTCAGGTGTGTATGCGAGAATCCCATGATGGTCTTTGAATCGCTGTGATATCCCGAACAAAACTCCCATCCTTTGATCCCATTGTCGGGCCCCACCTGGACCATCCCAAACGGGGTAGTTGCCCCCGGGTAGGTGTGACCGGTAAAGGCGGTACCGATGAAGGGATCGACGTCATGGACGGGATCAGGCTGCACGGAAGACGAACAACCAGCCAACGCGCCGGCGACCAGGCTGAGCGAGATGGTTTTAACAATCATTTTTAAACTTACATTCATTTTCGTCATAAATACTGGCAAACAAATCTGTTTCATGAATAAAATAATCCTTTTTTCGCCGGATGGACAACTATTCAAAGAAGTTTGGCATTTTTTCGCCGGTCATATCAAATTCCAGCGTTCCCCCGTTTTTGATTTCCTCATAAGTCACGCTGAATGATTTGAGCGGCTTCCCGTTTAACCGCACGGACCGGACGTATTTGTTCTGGTCGGACAACTGGTTGGCTTTTACGGTAAAAGTCTTTCCTCCGGGAAGATGCAAGGTTGCTTCATGCACCTGGGGGGCCCCGATCAGGTATTCGCCCGACACGGGATCGACCGGGTAAAAGCCAAAGGCAGAAAACATGTACCAGGCCGACATCTGTCCGCAATCATCGTTCCCGCTCAATCCGTCGCGCCCCGGCAAATAAAACTGATCAAACACCTGCCGGATGATTTCCTGCGTTTTAGAAGCATGACTGGTGTAATTATATAGGTAAGCCACATGATGGCTGGGTTCATTGCCATGGGCATACTGTCCGATCATGCCGGTCACGTCGCCATGAAAGCCCCCTGCTGTTGTCGCTTCGAGGTCCATCGTGAAAAGCGAATCCAGTTTGGCTTCGAAGATATCCTTCCCTCCCATCATCGCGACCAAAGCGGGAATATCGTGCTGGACATGCCAGGTGTACTGCCAGGCATTTCCTTCGGTATAATCGCCGCCGCTTGTCGCGGCATGGGACAGCACCAGTTTGTCGAACGGCGTACGCCAGTTTCCCCCGGAGTCTTTTGCCCGCATCAGTCCGCTTTGAGCGTCAAACAAATTCTTGAAATTATCAGACCGGGCTCTGAAAAAAGCCTGTTTTCCCGAATCGCCGGTCAACCCGAACAGGAGGGACGCGCAATAATCATCGTAGCAATGTTCCAACGTGCGCGACACCGACTCGACAGGGATCAGGTCGAAGGGATAGTACCCGTATTGGTCATACACCTCCCAGTTCGACTTCTCGTGTGATGTCGTCAGCGAGGTATACACCGCTTCGGCAGCCAATGGCTTATCGTCCCTGACAATCCCTTTCAGGTAAGCTTCCGCGATGACAGGTACTGCGTGATTGCCAATCATGCACCAGGTTTCATTTTGGCCGTAATCGTTTGTGCATAAGAGGCCGCGTTGCTGATAAAGGGTGAGCATTGACTTTACAAAAAGGGCGTTCTTTTCCGGATAAGCGATGTTGTAGAACGGGTGTGTGGCCCTGTAGGTATCCCACAAAGAGAAGTTGATATACACATCCCTGCCGTCATCAACCAGTTCGCCGTTAGGAAGACGATAGTTCCCGTCCGCGTCGTTGATCACGTTGGGCATGATCAATGCGTGATAGAGCGAGGTGTAGAATGAGATGCGCTGATCATCATCGACCGGGACAATCTCGATTCGTTTCAGGTATTCATTCCATTCGGCGGTCGCGTCCTGCCTGACCTTGTTGAAGTCCCAGCCGGGAATCTCCGCCTGAAGATTTTTTGATGCTCCTTCGGGACTCACGGTCGACAGGGCAACCTTGACCAGTATCTCTTCATTTTTTTTCGTGGCAAACCGGAATGCCATCTTCGTGATCTTCCCCTGAATGCCTCTTTCGCCCGCGATCTTTCCGTCGGTCCAGGAAAGGAATTCCTTCACGGGCTTTGAGAATACGGCATAGAAATAATAGTTATGGTCGGGTACAAATCCGGTCGAACGCCTTTGCCCCACCACCACCGAGTCATTGATGAAATGAATGCTGGTTTCGACCGGCTCATCCCCGATTCCGTGGCCTAAGTCGATCACGATGGCCGACTTATCCGATTCGGGGTAGGTATATTTATGGAAGCCCACCCGCGAAGAGGCCGTTAGTTCCGCCTTGATGCCGTAATCGTCCAGCATCACGTGGTAATACCCGGGCTGCGCTTCTTCGCTTTGATGGGAAAAGGAAGAACGGTAGCCTGTTTTCGTGTCACTTTCGTCTCCCCGGTCGAAGGCGACTTCACCGGTGACCGGCATTAGCATGATGTCGCCCATATCCGGGCAACCGGTACCGCTAAGGTGGGTATGTGAAAAACCGATGATCGAGCTGTCGGCATGGCAATAGCCCGAACAATGCTCCCACTTGTCGGTGCCGGTATCCGGACCGACCTGCACCATGCCAAAAGGCAACTGCGCCGCCGGGTGGGTATGGCCCACGTAGTCCGTACCGATAAACGGATCCACAAACTGCGACAAATTTTCGGTCTTCTCTCCGTTACACCCGAATAACGAGGCGAGGAGCGCTATTCCGCAAATACGATTCAATGATCTCATTCTATAGGGTTTTATGGTTTTAATCCATGGTCGTCAGCAAAACTCTTTCGTTGCTGATTTTCTCCTGTTGTGCCGATTTCCCGTTCCCGGTATAGTGATTGCCCGACGATTTGATAGTTTTACCGGCATAAGACGCCAACCCGTACCCGTCATTGTATTGAATGGTATTGCCGGATACGGTGACCTTTTCACAGCCATCGTAAAGGCATTCCGCGTAAATGCCGGCCGCACTGTTCGCCTCGATCAGACAGCCGGAGATCATGATTTCGCGACTGGCTGCCAGGTGAATCCCGAACCAGTCGTTCCGGGTTATTTCACAATTCGTAATTTCCACGTTCCCGCACCGGATTACCGACAAACCACTGCCAAAGGGGGAAGCCGCCA
>Ga0172382_10002945_pt1 | contig 27536 bp, 27 predicted proteins | sample Leawel138RmetaG_FD_122245 | JGI IMG/M metagenome (GOLD analysis project Ga0172382, IMG submission 122245) | Leachate microbial communities from a municipal landfill in Southern Ontario, Canada - Leachate well 138R metaG | ecosystem: Engineered > Solid waste > Landfill > Unclassified | place...
TACCTGTCGCTCTATTACCCAGGCAGTTGGAACGAAGGTCTGTCCAGCGGTCAGGGCCTGATGGCCGTGGCGCTGGTGATCTTTGCCCGCTGGCAACCGCTGAACTGCCTATGGGCCTCGATGGTTTTCGGCGCGGCTGGCGCCATCGGCCCGGCACTGCAATCGGTAGGCATCAGCTCCGGTTACTACCTGTACAGCGCCGCACCCTACATCCTGACGATGGCCGTGATGCTTGCGACCTGTCGTCCGAATCGCACACTGACAGGGGCTCCCGGCGAGCTCAGTCTCAACCGATAGAGGAAATGACCATGGCAAGTGGACTTGGTGGGCTGAACAAATCACCCAATGGCGTCGTGATCGGATTGGCACAGCTGAAGCTGCCGGACCCGCATACCCGCGATGAGCTCTGGACCCAGACGCAGAAGGTCGTGTCGATGATCGGCAAGGCGCGGCGCAGCATGCCGAGCATGGACCTGATTGTGTTTCCGGAGTACTCGCTGCACGGTCTGTCGATGGATACCTCGCCGGATATCATGTGCACGCTGGACGGGCCCGAAGTGGCCGCGTTGAAGCAGGCCTGCATCGACCACACCATCTGGGGCTGCTTCTCGATCATGGAAGCCAACCCGCACGGCAACCCCTACAACAGCGGCATCATCGTCGATGACACCGGCGAAGTGCGCCTCTATTACCGCAAGCTGCACCCCTGGGTGCCGGTCGAGCCCTGGGAGCCGGGCAACCTCGGTATTCCGGTCTGCGATGGGCCACGCGGCAGCAAACTGGCCCTGATCATCTGCCATGACGGCATGTTTCCGGAAATGGCTCGTGAGTGCGCCTACAAGGGAGCGGAAATCATGATTCGCACCGCAGGCTATACCGCGCCGATCCGCCACTCATGGAGGATCACCAATCAGGTCAATTCCTTCACCAACCTGATGCAGACCGCCAGTGTGTGCATGTGCGGTTCCGACGGCACTTTCGATTCCATGGGCGAAGCCATGTTCGTCGATTTCGATGGCATACCGATGGCCGAGGGCGGCGGGCGCGCGGATGAGATCGTGTCCTGCGAGCTGCGTCCGGACCTGGTGCGCGAGGCGCGCAAGCACTGGGGCGTGGAAAACAACATCTATCAGTTTGGTCACCGTGGTTACGTGGCGGTCAAGGGTGGAGCACAGGATTGCCCCTACACCTACATGCATGATCTCGCTGCCGGCCAGTACCGCCTGCCCTGGGAAGACGAGGTCGTGCATACCGACGGCAGCGCCTGCGGCTTTGCCGCGCCCGAGCGACTCTACAATCCGGACAGCCAGGAGTAACCATAGTGAGCGAACGTTTTCTTGCTTCCAGCCCTTACCCCTGGCCGTACAACGGTCAGCTGCACCCGGCCAATACCGCGCTGATCATCATCGACATGCAGACCGACTTCTGCGGGGAAGGCGGCTACGTGGATACCATGGGCTACGATCTGGCGGCCGTGCGGTCACCCATCGACCCGATCAATCGTGTATTGAGGGTCATGCGCGAGCAGGGCTTTCATATCATTCACACCCGCGAAGGGCATCGCCCGGACCTGTCCGATCTGCCGGCCAACAAGCGCTGGCGGTCCCGGCGTATCGGTGCCGGCATTGGCGATACCGGTCCCTGCGGGCGCATTCTGGTGCGCGGTGAGCCGGGCTGGGAGCTGATTCCCGAACTGCAGCCGCTGGCCGGCGAAGTGATCATCGACAAGCCCGGCAAGGGCTCGTTCTGCGCCACTGACCTGGAACTGATCCTGCGTACCCGAGGCATCGAGAATCTGATTCTGTGCGGCATTACCACTGACGTCTGCGTGCATACCACCATGCGTGAGGCCAACGATCGCGGTTTCGAGTGCCTGTTGCTGGAAGACTGCTGTGGCGCCACCGATCCCGGTAACCACCTGGCCGCGCTGCACATGGTCAAGATGCAGGGCGGGGTGTTCGGCGCGGTGTCAGACTCGGCGTCGCTCGTCGAGCTGTTGAGCGAGCATTGAGCATGCGTGCGATCAGCCTGGAAATCATCGGCGCGAGCAAATTCTTCGGCAGCTTTCAGGCGTTGGCTCAGGTGTCGCTGAGTGTGCGTGCCGGTACCGTGCATGCACTGCTGGGCGAGAATGGCGCGGGCAAGAGTACGCTGGTCAAGGGCATTGTCGGTTACGGTCCGCTGGATGACGGTGAATTGCTGGTCAACAATCGGCAGCAGCAGATCCGCACGCCGCGCGACTCCCATGCGTTGGGTATCGGCATGGTGTATCAGCACTTCACCGTCGCGCCGGGTCTGAGCGTGGCGGAGAATCTGGTGCTGTCACGCGGCGATCTGAACTGGCGCATCGACTGGCCATTGGAGCGCAAGCGGCTCAACGACTTCATGCAACGCATGCCGTTCCGGCTGGATATCGAACGCTCGGTCAGTTCGCTGGCGGCGGGCGAGAAACAAAAGCTGGAAATCCTCAAGCAGCTGTACCTGGACCGGCACCTGATCATTCTCGACGAACCGACCTCGGTGCTGACGCCGCAGGAGGCCGAAGAGGTCTTGGGGCTGATGCGTGACATGGCCCATAGGGGCGATATTTCAGTACTGATGATTACCCACAAGTTCGGCGAGGTGTCGCGCTTCGCCGACGATGTCAGCGTGCTGCGCAAGGGCCGTCTGGTCGGCAGCACCCAGGTCAGCGCTACCTCCCAGGAGGAGCTGGCGACCTGGATGATGGGGGCCTGCGAATCGGCTGCCGAACCGGTCAGCCAGCAGCCGGTCGACCGTGGCGCTGCGCCACGGTTGGAAGTCCGCGAACTGAGCGTGGCGAACGACAAGGGCACGCTGGCGGTCAGCCAACTGTCGCTGGATGTGCGGCCCGGCGAGATCGTCGGTATTGCCGGCATCTCCGGCAACGGCCAGCGCGAGCTGACCGAGGCACTACTGGGCCAGCGGCAGTCGGCCAGTGGCGAGATTCGCATCAACGGCGTGCGCTACAAGGCCAGCCGCCGTGAAATGCAGCGCGAGAAGGTCTTCAGCCTGCCGGAAGAGCCCCTGCGCAATGCCTGCATCGCCGGCATGAGCGTGGCGGACAATCTGGCACTGCGCAATTTCGACCAGCCGCCGCTGTGCCGCCAGGGTTGGTTGATCAACCGGCGGGCGATCCAGACGCAGGCCGCAGCGCTGATTCAGCAGTTCAACGTGCGCCCGGCGGACCCGTTGCGGCCGATAGGCACGCTGTCCGGTGGTAACGTGCAGCGCGCGGTGCTGGCCCGGGAACTGACCCACGACGTGCGCACGCTGATCGTCTCCAACCCGGTGTTCGGCCTGGATTTCGCCTCGGTGGCGATTATCCATCAGCGGCTGCGTGACGCACGCGCCCAGGGTGCTGCGGTATTGCTTCTGAGCGAGGATCTGGATGAGCTGCTGGAAATGTCCGACCGCATCCTGGTGATTCATGAGGGCGAAATCAATTTCGAGGTGGCCGCCGACCAGGCGGATCGCGCCACGCTGGGCCACTATATGGCTGGCGGTGACCATGTGGCAGGTGCGGCATGATTGCCGTGGTGGCCAGACCTGCGGTTTTCAGCTTCGATCCGGCGCGCGCTGCGCTGGTCATCATCGATATGCAGCGAGACTTCCTCGAACCTGGTGGCTTTGGGGCTGCTCTGGGCAATGATGTGAGCCTGCTGCGGGCCATCATCCCGGCGGTGGAGTCGTTGCTGGCTCTGGCTCGGGAGAAGGGCATGCTGGTCATCCATACCCGCGAGTCTCACCTGCCGGACCTGTCGGACTGTCCTGCGGCCAAGCGGGAAGGTAGCGCCACCGGATTGCGCATCGGCGACCCGGGTCCGATGGGGCGGATTCTGGTGCGCGGCGAGCCGGGTAATCAGATCATCGCGCCACTGGCGCCGATCAGTGGCGAATGGGAGATCGACAAGCCGGGCAAGGGGATGTTCTACGCGACCGGTCTGCAGGACAAATTGGCTGCACAGGGTATTGAGTCTCTGATCTTCGCCGGCGTGACCACCGAAGTCTGCGTGCAGACCAGCATGCGTGAGGCGAATGATCGGGGTTACCGCTGCCTGCTGATCGAAGAGGCGACCGAAAGCTATTTCCCGGCCTACAAGCAGGCGACTCTCGATATGGTCGTCGCCCAGGGCGGGATCGTCGGGTATACCGCCAGCCTGACAGCGCTGCGGGCCGCAATGAATGAGGAGGGGCTGTGAGCAAGGATCCGCTGATCAATCTGCCTCATGTGGTCGAGGCCGTGCGCCTGGCCTTCGAGGATTATGAGTGTGCCCTGCTGGCAAACCAGCTGGAGGTGCTGGACGACTACTTCTGGAGCACCGAACATACCGTGCGTTACGGCATTGCGGAGAATCTCTACGGTGCCCGGGATATCGCCGCCTACCGGCGGGTCTGTGTACCGGTAGGGCCAGGGCGGAAGTTGCGCAATACGGTCATCTGCACCTTTGATGAAAACTATGCCACCGTCAGCACGGAATTCAGCGACGCTGAAACCCGGCGTACTGGTCGACAGATGCAGACCTGGGTACGTTTTGCCGATGGCTGGAAAGTGGTCGCGGCGCATGTGAGTGTCGACCTCAGTACGCTTTGACAAATGCGATACCGAAGGCTGAGGTGCGCAACAGCGTTCAACAGACCTCAGGGTCGGCTTGAAGCCGGCGCCGGGATGTTCAATGATGAGGGCTTCGTCATCTGAAGGAGTTCGTCATGGAGCACGCCCTGCAGCCTTATACCGCACTGGTTCCGCGTACCGACAAGCTGGTGGTGCAGAAGGCCGGTCACACGGCCCTGCTGACCATCGACAATCCACCGGCCAATACCTGGGATACCGATACGCTTCATGGCCTGTATGAGCTGATCGGCCATTTGAGCGATGATCCGGATATCTACGCGCTGGTCATCACCGGGCGTGGCGAACGGTTCTTTTCCGCTGGTGCCGACCTGCAGATGTTCGCCGAGGGCGACAAGGCCCATGCCCGTCTGGTGGCCCGGCTGTTCGGCCAGGCATTCGAGGCGTTACGGGATTTTTCCGGTGTGACCATCGCAGCGTTGAATGGATACGCCCTGGGCGGCGGGCTGGAATGTGCGTTGGCCTGCGATATCCGTATCGCCGAGCGCCAGGTGCAACTGGGCCTGCCGGAAGCCGGTGTCGGGCTGCTGCCCTGTGCCGGCGGCACCCAGGCGCTGGCCTGGCTGGTGGGTGAGGGCTGGGCCAAGCGCATGATTCTCTGCGGTGAACGTATCGACGGGGTCAAGGCCGAGCGCATCGGTCTGGTCGAGGAAGTGGTCGAACAGGATCAGGCGCTGGCCACCGCGTTGCGCCTGGCGGCCCAGGTGAGTCGCCAGAGCCCGCAGGCGGTCAAGGCCTGCAAGCAACTGATCCATGGCGCCCGCAGCCAGCCGCTGAACAGCCTGCTGGCCGCCGAGCGCGAACGCTTCGTCGATCTGTTCGATCTGGAAGATACCCGTGAGGGTGTCAGCGCCTTCCTGGAAAAACGCCCGCCGCAGTGGACCAACCGCTGAACCGGGCAAGCCGCGGTGCCGTTCAGGCGCCGCGCCATTCCGCGACCAGTTGCTGTACCAGTTCGGTTGCCGGCAGCTCACGGGCCAGCGGTGCTCCCTGACCGGCCCATTGTGCGGCGAACTCATGGTTGCCGCGCTGGCTGGCGGCAGCGTTCAGCTGTTTGGCCGCATCGTAGGCGATGGGATAGTCAGCCGGGGGCGGGCTGCCAGCGGCCTCGCCGTGGCGGATCAGGTCATTGAGCATGCCCCGTGCCGGACGGCCCGAGATGCAGGCGGTCAACCGCGTGCTGGCTGCCCGTTCGCTTTGCAGCGCCTGTCGATAGGCGGCATTGGCTGAGGATTCGGGGCAGAGAATGAAGGCAGTACCGAGCTGGGCGGCAGCGGCGCCCAGGTCCAGGGCAGCGCGGATGCCGGCACCATCCATGATGCCGCCGGCGGCTATGACCGGAAGCCTGGTGTGCTGCACCAGCAGCCGTACCAGCACCGAGGTGCTCAATTGCTCATCATCCGCCTCGGGGTCGAACATGCCCCGGTGGCCACCAGCCTCGATACCCTGGGCAACGATGGCGTCAATGCCGGCCTGCTCGATCAGTCTGGCTTCATGCAGATTGGTGGCGGTGGCCAGCAGGCAGATACCGGCCTGTTGCAGCGCCTCGATACGGTCGGCGCTGGGCAGGCCGAAATGGAAGCTGACTATCGGTGGGCACAGCTCCAGCAGCATGTCGAATGTCTGGTCATCTTCGATGAAGCTCTGGTAACCGGCGTTGATCGCGCTGGGTGGTGCCATCCCGGCTGCGGTGAACAGCGGTGCCAGATGCTGCAACCAGGCGGCTTCTCGGGCCGTGTCTGGTTGCGCCGCTGCGTGGCAGAACAGGTTGATGTTGAAGGGTCGCGAGGTCAGGGCGCGGGTCTGTTCGATCATCTGCCGGGCCTGTGCTACCGGGCTTGGCCCTATGCCCAGCGAGCCGAGCCCGCCGGCATTGGATACCGCCGCTGCCAGTTGCGGTGTGGCTACGCCGGCCATCGGCGCCTGGATGATGGGTAGCTGGATGCCGAGGCGGGTCAGGAAAGGGGGAATGCCGTGCATGAGGTCTCCTTGCGCTGCGGGGATGGTGGCCGGGCGGATGCCGAGCCTGGCCATTCTACTCCCTCAGCCGAGCAGTAGCATGGCGGCTTCCATTTCCGCGGACAGATCCTCCTGCTCCTGGTCGCCGGCCGGATCGAGTCCGAGGCGGGTGAATGAGGAGATCTGGCTCCAGTCCATCTGCGCATGGGGATGCTCGCTGCCATCCAGGCTCTGCAACATGGCCACCTGCACTATGTCGGCATAATCCACCTGGCCTGGGTCGCGCTGGAAGTCCAGATGCTGGCTGGGGACGTGGCGCAGCGGCTGGGGGAAATCCCAGGCGGCCAGGATGCGATCGCCGAGCAGCGGATGAATACGCTCGATGATGATGCCCAGGCTGATGGAGTCATTCAGCAACTGGCTATGTTCCTCGGCGTAGCTGAGAATCGGCAGCACGCCGATCTGGTGTACCAGCCCGGCGAGGGTCGCCTGGTCCGGCTTGAGCCGGGTGTAATGCTGACACAGTACATGGCTGATGCCGGCCACCTCGGTACTGCGTGCCCAGACCTCGCGCATCTTCTGATCGATGATGTCGGTGGTAGCCTGGAACAGCTGGGACATCGCCAGGCCGGTGGCCAGGTTGGCGGTATAGACGATGCCCAGGCGGTTGACCGCCATGGTCAGGTCGGTGATTTCCTGACGAGAGCGCAGCAGCGGGCTGTTCACCACCTTGATCAGGCGCGCGCTCAGCGCGGTATCGGTGCTGATCTGGCGGACCAGCTCGCCGATGCTGATATCCGGGTCCTCAGCGGCCTCGCGGATGCGCAGGGCGACCTCGGGCAGGGTCGGCAGCACCAGTTGGTCGCGGTCGATCGCCTGAAGCAATTCTTCCTGTACTCGCAGGGCCAGATCAGTCATGACATTCTTCCTTGATTATTCCCCGGCGGCCTCGGCGGCCATTTGTTCTTCATAGGGTAATGTAGCCAATTCCAATGATGGCTCAGTGACATTGGAGAGGCTCAATGTAGCCAATTGTGCCGCTTCGTTCTGCAGTACCGCAAGCAATTCGACGCGCTCCTCGCCGTGAGCGGCCATCACGACCTCGCCCAGGGTCTGGCCGCTGTTGCTATCGAGGATCGGCGTCGCCGGTTCCGGCAGGCTGTCGCCGGCCCAGGTCAGGCGATACATGCGTCGCTTGAGCTTGCCCAGATACTGCATCCGCGCCACGATCTCCTGCCCGGTATAGCAGCCTTTCTTGAAACTGACGCCGCCCAGCTGCTGCAGATTGAGCATCTGCGGGATGAAGCTGTCCCGGGTCTGGCTGCAGACCTGACCGATCCCGGCGCGTATCTGCTGCAGCCGCCAGTCGTTCAGGGCAGCCGGCTGGGCGGATTGCGCCAGTGCGGAGACGGCTTCCGCGGCGCGATTGGCTGGCAGCCAGATCTCCAGTGCCGCCTCGCTCACCGGCAGGGCCAGTCCCTGTGCGGGGTCAGACGCATCCCGGTCGATACCCGCTGCCGCCAGGCTGGCATCGCGCTGTTCGCCCCACAGACCCAGGCGCAGCCACTGGTCGCTGGCCTCGCCCAGTTGCACTTTGAAAAACACTGCATACTTGGTCAGGTCAGCCTGCTGCGACTCCAGCAGCTCAGCGTCCATGGCCAGCAGGTAGTGCTCCTCGCTGAGCTTGAGCAGGCGGAAGCTCGACTGCATGCGGCCCTTGGGGTTGCAGCGCGCACCCAGGGTGCTGGCGCCCGGCGGCAGGGCGACGACATCACAGGTCAGCTGACCCTGCAGGAAGCGGGTGGCATCCGCGCCGCTGACGCTGAGAATGCGCTCCTGATCGAGCAGGGCCAGTGCCGTGGCGGGGAAGGGCGAAGGCGACTGCTGTGGAAACAGCGCGGACAGATCGTTGGTCTCGTGCATGGTTCTGACAGACTCCCGGTAGCTAGGTTGGACTGAATGCATTCTGCCACAGATGGGGCTTGTCCGTGCCGGCTGGCGCGGTAACGGTTATACTGCAGCTTGTGCCTGGAGGCGTTTCAATTGACTGGAGATGGTGATGTCGGCAGAGGTGGAAAAGAAGCGATTGTACTGGCATAGCCGGCGCGGCATGCTCGAGCTGGATGTTCTGCTGCTGCCTTTTCTGGAAGAGGTCTATTCATCGCTGGATGAGGCGGACCAGGCCCGCTACCGTCGTTTGCTGGAATGCGAGGACCAGGACATGTTCGTCTGGTTCATGCAGCGCGGCGAGCCGGAAGACCCCGATCTCAAACGCATTGTGAGGATGATACTGGATCGTGTCCAACCCGACTGATTCACTGCTGCTCAAGCGCCAGCCTTCGCGCTGGCTGGGCGGCCTGATCATATTCATGACCATGCTTGGTTGCATGGCGCTGTACCGTAGCGCGCTGCCGCCGGTGCCGGCGGCGCTGTGCGCGGTGCTGCTGTGGGCGTATTGCTTCTGGGTGTGGCCGCGTCAGGTGAGCCTGCGGCATGCCGATTCGGTAACCGGATTGCGCTTTGACAGCCAGGGTTGGCATATCCTGCGTCGCGACGGTACGGAGATGGGCGCCCGGCTGCTGGCCGATACCTATGTCAGCGCCCTGCTGACGGTGGTGCGCCTGCGCCAGCCGGGGCGCTGGTTGCCGATATCGGTGATCCTGCCGGCGGATGCTGCCACCGAGGACTCGCTACGCCGGCTGCGTCTGCGCCTGCGTTTCAGTCGCCAGCGCTGGGCGGCTGCAGAATAGTATCCAGCGGCTGCTCCAGCTGCTGCGGATAATCCAGGGTGTAATGCAGACCACGACTTTCCTGGCGCTGCATGGCCGAGCGAATGATCAGGTCGGCCACCAGCGCCAGGTTGCGCAGCTCCAGCAGGTCGCGGGAGACGGTGTAGTTGCTGTAGAACTCATGGATTTCGGCCAGCAGCATGTCGACCCGATGCTTGGCCCGTTGCAGCCGCTTGGTGGTACGCACTATGCCCACGTAATCCCACATGAAGCGGCGCAGCTCCTCCCAGTTGTGCGAGATGATCACATCCTCATCCGAGTCGGTGACCAGGCTCTCGTCCCAGGTGGGCAGGTCGGCGGGCAGGGCGGAGCCGGGCAGCTTGCTCAGGATGTCGCGGCTGGCGGCACGACCGTAGACGATGCATTCGAGCAGGGAGTTGCTGGCCATGCGGTTGGCGCCGTGCAGGCCGGTGAAGCTGGTCTCGCCGATGGCATAGAGACCCTCGACATCGGTCAGGCCGGCCTTGTCCACCATCACCCCACCACAGGTGTAATGCGCCGCCGGCACCACCGGGATGGGTTCGCGGGTGATATCGATGCCGAAGCTCAGGCAGCGTTCATATACGGTAGGAAAATGTTCGCGGATGAATGCGGCCGGCTTGTGACTGATGTCCAGATAGACGCAGTCCAGGCCCAGGCGCTTCATTTCATGGTCGATGGCCCGGGCGACGATATCGCGGGGTGCCAGCTCGGCGCGCTCATCGAAGCGTGGCATGAAGCGGCTGCCGTCCGGCAGCTTGAGCAGCGCACCTTCGCCGCGCAGGGCTTCGGTGATCAGGAAGCTCTTGGCTCTGGGGTGATAGAGGCAGGTGGGGTGGAACTGGTTGAATTCCATGTTGGCCACCCGGCAGCCGGCGCGCCAGGCCATGGCGATGCCGTCGCCCGACGCGCTGTCCGGATTGCTGGTATACAGGTAGACCTTGCTCGCTCCGCCAGTGGCCAGCACGGTAAAGCGGGCACCGAAGGTGTCCACGTGGCCGGTATCACGGTCCAGGATATAGGCACCCAGGCAGTGGTTACCCGGTTGACCCAGTTTGGCACTGGTGATCAGGTCGATGGCGACCCGGTTCTCCAGCAGTTCGATGTTGCTGTGCGCCTGGGCCTGCAGGAGCAGGGTGTTGAATATCGCTGCACCGGTGGCATCGGCAGCGTGAATGATGCGCCTGTGGCTGTGACCCCCTTCGCGGGTGAGGTGAAAGTCATCGGTTTCGCTGCCGTCTTCCCGCCGTTCGCGGGTAAAGGGTACGCCCTGTTCCACCAGCCAGCCGATCGCATCGCGGCTGTCGCCGACGATCTGACGCACGGCATCCTCATGGCACAGCCCGGCGCCGGCAATCAGCGTATCCTGCACGTGGGCATCGACCGTGTCGGCGTCATCCAGCACCGCCGCCACGCCACCCTGGGCCCAGAACGTCGATCCTTCCGAGAGTCGCCCCTTGCTGAGCACGGCGACACGCAGATTTTCCGCCAGATGCAAGGCTAGCGTCAGTCCCGCTGCACCACTGCCGATTACCAGTACATCGTATTGCTGTTGTCGGGTCATTGGGGTCTCATCTGTCCGGGTTGGTCGGCACGAGCTGGCCGCGCGGGGCGGTCAGGCATCAGGTAGTATATAGAAGGCAGGTGATTCACAATACTGCCAGATCCAGTTGGCATTGCCGCGCTGCCGGGTGCTGAAATATGATCATCGTGCCATCCTGCCGCGGAACTTTTCTTCGGCCAGAGGCTCTTAGAGCTGAACCTGAGTGAGGGGAGAACTTTTGGTTACATCGCGGGTCTATCGCAATAGATTGAGTCCGGCAGGTCAGTGCGGCGGTGCCAGCACATGACTGAACAAACCGACCAGCAGCTGGTCGAACGGGTGCAACAGGGAGATAAGCGTGCCTTCGACTTGCTGGTGCTCAAGTATCAGCACAAGATTCTGGCCCTGGTGACGCGTTTTGTGCACGACTCGCATGAGGCACAGGATGTTGCCCAGGAAGCTTTCATCAAGGCTTACCGAGCCTTGGCAAATTTCAGAGGTGACAGCGCCTTTTATACCTGGTTGTACCGGATTGCGATCAATACCGCCAAGAACTATCTGGTAGCCAGAGGGCGGCGTCCACCTGACTCTGACATAGCGGCCGAAGATGCCGAATATTACGACGGCGATAGTGCTCTCAAGGATATCCACTCACCCGAGCGGGATCTGCTGCGAGACGAGATCGAGCAGGTAGTCAATCGAACCCTGCAGCTGTTGCCCGGTGATTTGCGAATGGCTCTGACCCTGCGGGAGTTCGAGGGCCTGAGCTACGAAGACATAGCCAATGTGATGGAGTGCCCGGTGGGGACTGTGCGGTCAAGGATCTTCAGAGCGCGGGAAGCCATCGACAAAGCCCTGAAACCGCTGCTTGAAGCGTGATCTCGGGGAAACCGTGATGCCCTGTGGGGCCAATATGATAGAGGTAGTGCAATGAGAAGCGAATCCTTGCGGGAGACTCTCTCCGCGCTCATGGATGACGAGGCAGAGCAATTGGAACTGCGCCGCGTCCTTCATGCCGGTGATCAGGACCCTGACGTCCGTCGCAGTTGGGAGCGTTACCAGCTTGCGCGGTCTGTCATGCACAAGGAGCCGTGGCAAACGGGTATCGATCTGTCTGCCGGCATTGCTGCGGCGCTGGCTGATGAGGCAACCCCGTCAGCCGCCTCGACCAGCCCCTCGCCTCGCTGGAAATTGCAGCTTGGCCGGGTCGCCGTAGCCGCTTCGGTCACTGTGGCGGTGCTGGTGGGCGTGCGCATGGTCAATCAGGACCCTACCTCCGACAACACCATGGCTGCGGTCGAGCGTAGCGCACCGGCAACCGCCAGTGTGCCGGCAATGGCAGCGGCCCCGGCGCGTTCGGGTGCGGTACTGGCAGGCTTCTCGTCACTGGCCGATCAGGACAAGCAGGCTCAGCCGAGTGGCCCTTCCGCCTGGCAGGAGCAGCGGATTGGCAACTACCTGCGCCGGCATGCAGAGAACAACGCGCAGGCAGCGCCGCAACTGGTTCCCTACGCCCGCGCAGCGAGCCTGGAAAATAATTAGTGTCGCGATTGAAAGGCGTGTTGGGGTGGTCCGGACTGGCTGCCCTGCTGGTTGCCCCCAGCCTCTGGGCCGAGGAAAGCAGCCATTGGCTGGAGCGTATGGCACAGGCAGTGCGGGAACAGAGTTATCACGGTTCCTATATATATGAGCGCTCCGGTATTTTCACCACTCAGGATATCTGGCGTCAGGTCGATAGCGACGGCATTCATGAGCGCCTGCTGCAAACCGCCGGTCGACATCAGGAGTGGGTCCGTCATGATGGCCAACTGGTCTGCGCCAGCTCCCTGTCCCAGAACCGGGCCCCGCAGAATATTCCGGTACGCGAAGCCGACCCGAAGCAGTTGACCGAATGGTACAGCCTGCGGGTACTGGGCGGTACGCGTGTCGCGTCGCGACCGGTGACGGTCGTTTCGGTACAGCCGCGCGATGCTTTTCGCTATGCCTACGAGCTGTACCTGGATAACGAAACCGGCTTGATGCTCAAGTCCCTGCTGGTCGATGAAAGCCGGGAACTGCTCGAACGTTTCCAGTTCGCAGCGATCTCCTTCGATGCAGTCGACTACCAGGCCGGGATCAAACCCAGTAGCTCCTGCCTAGAGCTGGATGCGCCGCAGAGTGCATCCAGTGATGTGGGTCGCTTCTGGGAGCCGGGCTGGGTGCCGCCGGGCTTCGTGCTGGGGGACCAGCAGGTGCAGGCGCTCAAGGGCGATGCCCATATCACCTCGCAGATCTACAGCGATGGTCTGGCCAGCTTCACCCTGTTCGTCGAGCCGCTGGGCAAGGACAGTCTGGCCGAGGATCTGCGCGCCCAGCTGGGACCGACGGTGGCCGTCAGTCGCCGGTTGATGACCGAGAATGATCTGTACCTGGCAACCGTGGTCGGCGAGATCCCGCCGCGGACCGCCGAGCGCATCGCCGAATCTCTCAGGCAGCCGCTGGCCGAGGCGCAGCCGTGATCGAGGAGCGTGGGCGGGTGCTGAGCGTGGAGCAGGGTGCGGTGTGGGTCGAAACCGTACGCCACAGTGCTTGCAGCAGCTGCCAGGCCCGCGCTGGCTGTGGCCAGTCCTTGCTGCAGCGTCTGGGTGTGGGTGCTCGCCAGGGTTTCATTCGCGCGCTCGACGACGGTCGTTGCCGGGTCGGGGACGAAGTGCTCATTGCCATCCCGGAAAGTGCTGTGCTGCGCGGCTCGGCGTTGGTATATATGTTGCCACTGCTGGCACTGTTTGCCGGTGCGTTGCTGGCACATGGCGTAGGTGCCGGCGAGCCGTCGATCATCCTGGCGGGACTTCTTGCCATGACCGTCGGTTTTGCGGCGGTACACTGGTACAGCCACCGTCTGGGCAGCGACCCGGCGTTCATGCCTCGGGTGCAGAATACGGCGGTGGTCGGTTCGGACATTGTCAGCGATATACAAGAAAGGAGTGGATATTGATATGACAGCAGTACAGCGATGGTTGCTCGTAGTGGTTGGTGTCTGGTTGATGACCTGGCAGATGCTGGCTAGCGCACAGGAACTACCCGACTTCACCGAACTGGTCGAAGAAGCCTCCCCTGCGGTGGTCAATATCAGTACCCGGCAGACCGTGACCCGCCGTTCCTCGGCGATGGGACCGATGGTTCCCGACCTGGAAGGCCTGCCGCCGATCTTTCGCGAGTTTTTCGAGCGCAGCTTCCCCGATGAGTCGCAGTCCGCTCCCCAGCGCCAGGCGCAGTCACTGGGCTCGGGCTTCATTATCTCCAAGGACGGCTATGTACTGACCAACAACCACGTCGTCAGCGGGGCCGACGAGATCTTCGTGCGTCTGTCGGACCGCCGCGAACTGGAAGCCTCGCTGGTCGGCGCAGACCCGCGCTCGGACCTGGCGCTGCTGAAGATCGACGCCGGTGCCGATCTGCCAGTGGTGCGGATGGGCAAGTCCGCCGACCTGAAGACCGGTGAGTGGGTGCTGGCCATAGGTTCGCCATTCGGCTTCGAATATTCCGTGACCGCGGGTATCGTCAGTGCCAAGGGTCGTAGCCTGCCCAACGAAAGCTATGTTCCCTTTATCCAGACCGACGTCGCCATCAACCCGGGTAACTCCGGTGGCCCGCTGTTCAACCTCAAGGGCGAGGTGATCGGTATCAACTCACAGATATTCACCCGCTCCGGTGGCTTCATGGGCCTGTCCTTCGCGATTCCGGTGGATGTGGCGATGGATGTCGTCGAGCAGCTGAAAAGCGATGGTGCGGTTCGCCGCGGCTGGCTGGGCGTGGTGATCCAGGAGGTCAACAAGGACCTCGCCGAATCCTTCGGGCTGGAACGGCCGGCCGGGGCGCTGGTTGCCCAGATCATGCCTGAGGGGCCTGGTGCCAAGGGTGGCCTGCAGGTGGGTGATGTGATCCTCAAGCTCGATGATCAGGACATCATCATGTCCTCCGATCTGCCCCATGCCGTTGGCCGTCTGCGCCCAGGTAGCAAGGCGACGATGCAGATCATGCGTGGTGGCAAGCGCCAGCAACTGACCCTGGAGATCGGTGCGTTGCCGGATGACAATGCCCTGGCTGCCGCGTCGGGCTCGTCTTCGCCACAGGCTCCGAGCGTCTCGGACAATCGTCTCGGGTTGGCGGTGGTAGAGCTGACCGAGGAGCAGAAGAAGGCACTGGACGTCTCGGCTGGCGTGGCGGTGCGCGAGGTGCGTCCCGGCCCCGGTGCGATGATCGGGCTGCGTCCCGGTGATGTCATCACCAATCTGAACAATCGTGCTATCGAATCGGCGGCGGACTTCGAGAAGATCGCTGGTGCCCTGCCGGTCAATCGCTCCATTTCCATGCGCGTGATTCGTCAGGGGCGGGCCAGCTACATCACCTTCCGTCTGTCCGAATAACCCGGCCAGTTGGTCGCGGGGCAGGGGAAAGCCGGTGCGCAGCACCGGTAATCCCTTGCCGGCACAGATGGCGCGGCGCAGTGTAATCGGGTAAACTCGCGGGCTGTTTTCGGGGGAGCCCCCGGTCACCGCCATGTCTGGCACACCACGTCTGGAAGAACCCTGCAGTGAGCGACCTGAGCCTGATCCGCAATTTCTCAATTATTGCCCATATCGACCACGGCAAGTCGACGCTTGCCGACCGCTTCATCCAGATCTGCGGCGGGCTGACCGAGCGTGAAATGGCCGCCCAGGTACTGGACTCGATGGACCTGGAGCGTGAGCGTGGCATCACCATCAAGGCCCACAGCGTCACCCTGTACTACCCCGCGAAGGACGGCAAGACCTACCAGCTCAACTTCATCGATACTCCCGGTCACGTGGACTTCCACTACGAGGTGAGCCGTTCGTTGGCCGCCTGTGAAGGTGCTCTGCTGGTGGTGGATGCGGCGCAGGGTGTCGAGGCGCAATCGGTTGCCAACTGCTATACGGCCATCGAGCAGGGGCTGGAAGTCATGCCGGTGCTGAACAAGATCGACCTGCCGCAGGCCGAGCCCGAGCGGGTCATGGCCGAGATCGAGAGCGTTATCGGCATCGATGCTACGGACGCCGTGACCTGCAGTGCCAAGAGCGGTATGGGTGTCGAAGACGTGCTGGAGCGCCTGATCAAGGTGATTCCGCCACCGCAAGGTGAGATCGAGGCACCGCTGCAGGCGCTGATCATCGATTCCTGGTTCGACAACTATCTCGGCGTGGTGTCGCTGGTACGGGTCAAGCAGGGGCGTATCAAGAAGGGCGACAAGGTGCTGGTCAAGTCCACCGGTCGGATCCACCAGGTGGATAGCGTGGGCGTGTTCAATCCCAAGCACACCGAGACGGTCGATCTCAAGGCCGGGGAAGTGGGCTTCATCATTGCTGGTATCAAGGAGATTCAGGGTGCGCCGGTGGGCGATACCCTGACCCTGTCCAGTACGCCCGACGTCGATATGTTGCCGGGCTTCAAGCAGGTCCAGCCCCAGGTCTACGCTGGTCTGTTTCCGGTCAGTTCCGATGATTTCGAGGACTTCCGTGATGCCCTCGAGAAACTCACGCTCAACGACGCCGCGCTGCAGTACGAGCCGGAAAGCTCGGACGCATTGGGTTTCGGTTTCCGCATCGGCTTCCTCGGCATGCTGCACATGGAGATCATCCAGGAGCGGCTGGAGCGTGAATACGACCTGGACCTGATCACCACTGCGCCCACCGTGGTGTTCGAGGTGGTGAAAAAGGACGGCGAGGTCATCTATGTGGACAACCCGTCACGCCTGCCTGATCCCTCGCTCATCGACGAAATGCGTGAACCCATCGTCCGGGCCAATATCCTTGTGCCCCAGGACCATCTGGGCAGCGTCATCACGCTGTGTATCGAAAAGCGTGGCGTGCAGCAGGACATGGTGTTTCTCGGTACCCAGGTGCAGGTGATCTATGACCTGCCGATGAATGAGGTGGTACTGGACTTCTTCGACCGTCTGAAATCGGTCAGCCGGGGTTATGCCTCCCTCGATTATGCGTTCGATCGCTTCCAGGCCGCCAAACTGGTGCGCCTGGATATACTGATCAACAATGACAAGGTCGATGCCCTGGCGCTGATCGTGCATCGTGACAACGCGGCTTTCCGCGGGCGGCAACTGGTCGAGAAGATGAAGGAACTGATTCCGCGGCAGATGTTCGACGTGGCTATCCAGGCGGCCATGGGCGGGCAGATCGTCGCGCGCTCGACGGTCAAGGCGCTGCGCAAGAACGTTTTGGCCAAGTGTTATGGTGGCGATGCCAGCCGCAAGAAGAAGCTGCTGGAGAAACAGAAAGCCGGCAAGAAGCGGATGAAGCAGGTTGGTAACGTGGAGATTCCGCAGGAAGCCTTCCTGGCCGTCCTGAAAGTAGACAACTAGGGGCATCGCAAGACTGATTATGCATATCAACTTTCCGCTGTTGCTGGTGATCGCAGTGGCCGTCACCGGCTTGTTGGCATTGCTGGACTTCATCTGGTTTGCACCCAGGCGGCGGCGCGCCGTGGCTACCTACCAGGCACAGGTACAGGTTACCGATGCCGGCGCCATGCAGCGGCTGAACAAGGAGCCGCTGCTGGTCGAGTACGGCAAGTCCTTCTTCCCGGTGCTGGCGGTGGTGCTGATCCTGCGCTCGTTCCTGGTGGAGCCGTTCCAGATTCCCTCCGGCTCGATGAAGCCGACCCTGGAAATCGGTGATTTCATCTTGGTCAACAAGTTCGCCTACGGCATACGCCTGCCGGTGCTGGAAACCAAGGTCATCCCGGTGGGTGACCCGCAGCGCGGTGATGTGATGGTGTTCCGCTATCCGAACGATCCGCGTATCAACTACATCAAGCGGGTGATCGGCCTGCCGGGCGACCGTATCGGTTACGCCGACAAGCAGCTGTACGTCAATGGCGAGGTGGTGCCGCGCGAGCTGTTGCGCACCGAGGCTGACGATGAAGTACCCGTCGGGCATCCGCTGCAGGCCATGGCCCAGGTCGATATCTACCTCGAGGAGCTGGCCGACGAGCCCCATGAGGCGCGTTACAAGCGTCTGTCGCAGACCCCGCCAGCGCGCGAGTGGGTCGTCCCCGAAGGGCACTATTTCATGGTTGGCGACAACCGTGACAATTCCAACGACAGCCGCTACTGGTCTGCGCCGGATATGCCCCAGGAGTTGTGGGGAATGGTTCCGGACAACTATATTGTCGGCAAGGCCTTCGCCGTATGGATGCATTGGCCTGAACCGAAACTGAGCAATCTGCCGAGCTTTTCCAGAGTTGGTCTGATCAATTAGGGTTAACCCTTCAGCCATGGATGGTGGCAGGACATAACATCAACAACGGACGTACGAGGTTATCCATGCGCCAATCTCAGAAAGGCATGTCATTTTTCGGCTGGCTGGCAGTCATAGCGCTGGTGGTGTTCGCTGGGGTCATCGCGATGAAGCTGATCCCCATCTACCTGGACCATTTTGCCCTGCGCAAGGTCGTCACGTCGGTGAATGAGGATCCGAGCATCAAGATCGGTTCCCTGCGCGACATGCATTCCCATATCAACAAGGGCATGCAGATCAACAGTATCCGCGATATCAAGGCGGCGGATGCAGTTACCGTGACCAGCAGCGGAACCAATACCTATACTGTCACCATCAAGTATGAGGTGCGTGCGCCCATGCTCAAGACCGTGGACCTGCTGGTCCATTTCGATGAAACCCATATTGTCAGACCCTTAATGTGAGCAACAAGCTAGACCGACTGGAAAGAAGAATAGGGTACAGTTTCAAGGATCAGGACCTGCTGGTTCTGGCGCTGACCCACCGTAGCCTGGGTGGGCGGAACAATGAGCGTCTGGAATTTCTCGGCGACTCGATTCTCAACTTCGTTGCGGCCGAGGCGCTGTTCGAGCGCTTCCCGCAGGCCCGGGAAGGCCAGCTGTCGCGTCTGCGCGCGCGGCTGGTCAAGGGCGTCACCCTGGCCGAACTGGCCAAGGGCTTCGACCTTGGTGACTACCTGCGCCTGGGCTCGGGTGAGCTCAAGAGCGGCGGCTTTCGCCGTGAGTCCATTCTCGCCGATACCACCGAAGCCATCATCGGTGCCATCTATCTGGACAGTGGCATGGAGGCCGCGCGGGAACGCATTCTGCTGTGGCTGGCCAGCCATATCGAATCCCTGACCCTGGTGGACAACAACAAGGATCCGAAGACACGCCTGCAGGAATACCTGCAGGGCCAGCACAGCGAACTGCCGCAGTACGAAGTGATTGACGAAAGCGGTGAGGCCCATTGCCGGGTATTCCGCGTTGAGTGTCGGGTCGCACTGATGACCGGACAGACCTTTGGTGTCGGCAGCAGTCGGCGCCTGGCCGAGCAGGAAGCGGCAAGACAAGCCCTGATCGCCATGGGCGTGGAGAAAAATGAATGACTGATACAGCACCGCGCTGCGGCTATGTGGCTCTGGTCGGCCGCCCGAATGTCGGCAAATCGACCCTGCTCAACCACATCCTCGGGCAGAAGCTGGCGATTACCTCGCGCAAGCCGCAGACCACCCGTCACACCCTGCTCGGCATCAAGACCGACGACAATGTGCAGGCCATCTATGTGGATACCCCCGGCCTGCACAAGGACAACGACAAGGCGCTGAACCGCTTCATGAACAAGAGCGCCTCGCAGGTGTTGCGCGAGGTGGATGTGGTGCTGTTCGTGGTGGATCGCACGCGCTGGACCGACGAGGACGAGCTGGTCTGGAACAAGGTGCGCCATCTGGAGTGCCCGGTCGTGGTGGTGGTCAACAAGGTCGACCGCCTGGACGACAAGAAGGACATGCTGCCGCACCTGGAATGGCTGACAGCACAGTTGCCCAGTGCCGAGGTGGTGCCGGTGTCGGCCTTGCATGGCCGCAATATCGACCGTCTGCAGCAACTGATCGCCAGCCTGCTGCCGGAGGGCGAGCACTTCTATCCGGAAGACCAGTTGACCGACCGCAGCTCGCGCTTTCTCGCCGCCGAGCTGGTGCGGGAGAAGGTCATGCGCCAGCTCGGCGCGGAGATTCCCTATCAGGTTGCGGTGGAGATCGAGCAGTTCAAGCAGGAAGGCAAGGTGCTGCACATTCACGCACTGATCCTGGTCGAGCGCGAAGGGCAGAAGAAGATCATCATCGGCGATGGTGGTGCGCGGATGAAGAAGATCGGCCAGGAGGCCCGGCTGGACATGCAGAAACTGTTCGGCAGCAAGATCATGCTCAATCTGTGGGTCAAGGTGCGGCGCGGCTGGTCCGATGATGAGCGTGCATTGAACTCGCTGGGTTATCGTTTCGACTGATCCATGCAGCCATCGCTGACTCCGGCCTATGTACTGCATAGCCGCCCCTACCGCGACAGCAGCGCGCTGGTCGATCTGCTGACCCTGCACCAGGGGCTGCAGCGGGTGGTCTGGCGCGGTGCCCGTGGGCAGCGACGCAAACTGGCACCGCAACCCTTCGTGCCCTTGCTGGTGGGCCTGGCCGGGCGCAGCGAGCTGAAGACCCTGACCCAGGCCGAGGTGGCTGGTGGTTTCGCCCTGTTGCAGGGCCAGACGCTGTTCAGCGGTCTGTATCTGAATGAACTGCTGGTGCGTCTGCTGGCCAGCGGTGATCCCCAACCCCTGCTGTTCGCCGCTTATCAGCATGCACTGGAACAACTGGCCACGGGTGTGGCGGTAGAGCCGGTGCTGCGCCGTTTCGAATGGCAACTGCTGGACATTCTGGGCTATGGTTTCAGCTTGACCGAAGATGCCAGTGGCCAACCGGTCCGCGCCGAGCAGCGCTACGTCTGGCATGCTGCCGATGGTCTGCAGGCGCTGCATGATCCGCTGCTGGCCAACGCCGGGTTGCCCGGCGCGGCACTGCTGGCCATGGCTGCCGATGACTGGAGCGCGACGGTCACCTTGCGCGCCGCCAAGCATCTGATGCGTCAGGCGCTGGGCGTTCATCTGGGCGATCGCCCGCTGGTCAGCCGGCAGCTGTTTGCCCGGCAACCCGATTTCAGAAAAGGAGAGTGACAGTGACTCAACCGCAGCGCGTACTGCTTGGGGTGAATATCGATCATGTGGCGACCCTGCGCCAGGCCCGTGGCACCCGCTATCCGGATCCGATCCAGGCGGCCATCGAGGCGGAGCAGGCTGGGGCTGACGGCATTACCGTGCATCTGCGCGAGGATCGTCGGCACATTCAGGATCGCGACGTGCGGCTGCTGGCAGAGGTGCTGCAGACGCGGATGAACCTGGAGATGGCGGTCACTGAGGAGATGCTGGCTTTCGCCGGGGAAATTCGTCCGGCGCATGTGTGCCTGGTGCCCGAGCGGCGTGAGGAGCTGACTACCGAAGGTGGCCTGGACGTGGCCGGCAGCCCGGCACGCATCCAGCAGGCGGTGGAGCAACTGGCCGGCTATGGTTGCGAGGTATCGCTGTTCATCGATGCTGACCCGCGCCAGATCGAAGCGGCCCGGGATGCCGGTGCGCCGGTGATCGAGCTGCATACCGGGCACTACGCCGAGGCCAGTGGCCGCGAGCAGGAGCAGGCGCTGCAGCGTATCCGCGAGGGTGTGGCCTATGCCCGCAAGCTGGGCCTGGTGGTCAATGCCGGGCACGGCCTGCATTACCACAATGTCGAGCCGATCGCTGCGATTGCCGGCATCAACGAGCTGAACATCGGCCATGCGATCATCGCCCGGGCGCTGTTTTCCGGGCTGGCTGGCGCTGTGGCCGAGATGCGGGCGCTGATCATGGCGGCAGAAACGCCCAGATGATCATCGGCATAGGCACCGACATGGTGCTGGTCAGTCGCATCGAGGCGGTACTCGGGCGCCAGGGTGAACGCTTCGCCCGGCGCATCCTCACCCCGGCCGAGCTGCAGCGGTTTCTCACCCACTCCCAGCCGGCGCGGTACCTGGCCAAGCGCTATGCTGCCAAGGAGGCCATCCTCAAGGCGCTGGGTACCGGGCTGGCCAAGGGTATGTCCTGGCAGCACATGCAGATCGATAATGATGCCCAGGGCGCACCCCAGGTGATCCTCAGCGGGGTGGCCCTGCAGCGGCTGCAGCAGGGCGGTGGTGGACGCATGCTGTTGTCGCTCAGCGACGAGCGTGAGCAGGCCCTGGCCTTTGCCGTGTGGTCAGGCGACTGAGGCGCTGCGCAGGCGTTCGATAGCTTCCAGCACCGCGCTCACCGCAGCGCGGCTGTCCTGCCCCTTTTTCAACTGGGTTTCCGCCGCCTGGCAGCATGCACGCAGTTGCGGAACACCGCAGTAGCGGCTGGCGCCGTGCAGCTTGTGGATGATCTCCAGCAGCGTTTCCCGGTCGTCCCGCTCCAGGGCGGCGCTGATATTGCGGCTGTCGTCGGGCAGGCCGTCGAGCAGCATTCGCAACATGTCGCTGGCCAGATCGGCCTTGCCGGCGGCCAGGCGCAACCCTTCCTCCAGATCGATGATCCGCGGCGCCGCGCTGTCCTGCGTTGCCGGGGCCGGTTCGACCTCCGGGACGGGCCTGGTGGGGGGAGCGCCGTGGTCCGCCATGCTCGGCAGGAGCGGTGCCGGCACGCTGGAGACCAGGCCGGTCCATTTATTCAGGCTGTGGCGCAGCTGTTCGGCGGTGATCGGCTTGGTCAGGTAATCATTCATGCCACACTGCAGCAACTGGCGGCGTTCGCTGGTCAGTGCATGGGCGGTCAGGGCTATGATGGGAACCGGATCGAAGCCGGCAATCTCCTCACGCAGGCGCAGCTCGGCGGTAGTCTGGCGGCCGTCCAGGCCGGGCATCTGCACATCCATGAAGATCAGGTCGACACTTTGCTCGGTAAGCAGCTCCAGGGCCTCTTCGCCGCTGCCGGCGAGCAGGGTGGTCGCGCCGATATCGCTGAGAAACGCCTCCAACAGCTGCAGGTTGGCCGGCTGGTCATCGACACACAGCACGCGGGGTTGGCGTGGCTGGTGCGGGGCGGGCTTCCCGGCCGTCACCGGATCGTTACCCAGTAGGTGCATGACCGCCCGGTACAGCTTGCGGGTATATACCGGCTTGGACAGGGTCTGGCACAGCGAGCGCGGCATCTGGTCGAGCAACGGGTAGTGCTCGGTGGTGTCGGTCAGCACTATGGTCTTGCAGATATTCAGCTCTGACCACTGACGTACCATCTCCAGCGCCTCGCCCGGCGGTGTGCTGGTGTGCCGTACGCTGATCAGCGCCAGCTGCAGGGAGTCATCGCGGTTGGTGGATGAGGTCAATGCTTCGTGCAGTTCGTGGGGACTGTCGAATACCCGCACGGAGAGGCCGATGTCTTCCAGACTGTGCAGCAACATCTGTCGGCTCAGCAACTGCGGCTCGACCAGCGCGGCGCGCATGCCCAGCAACGGTCGTTCCGGCAGATCGTCGTCGCCATGGGCCGAGCGCCCCAGGCGCAGGGTCAGCCAGAACTCGGAGCCTTCCCCCGGCTGGCTGCGCAGGCCGATCTCGCCCTGCATCTGCTCGACCAGGCGCTTGGAGATGACCAGTCCCAGGCCGGTGCCGCCGGTCTGCCGCGAGATCGAGTTGTCGGCCTGGCTGAAGGCCTTGAACAATGACTTCTGCTGGCTGGGCGACAGGCCGACACCGGTGTCGTTGACGCTGATGCGCAGCAGTACCTGATCGGCGTCCTGCTGTTCGGCCATGACCCGTACGCTGACCGAGCCTTCATGGGTGAACTTGATCGCGTTGCTGATCAGGTTGGCCAGAATCTGCTTGAGACGCATGGGGTCGCCGCTGAGTCCCAGCGGCGTGTCCCGGTAGATGATGCTGACCAGTTCCAGGCCCTTGTCATGGGCGCTGGGCGCGAGCATGGTCAGGGTCTCGTCGATCAGGTCGCGCAGGTTGAACGAAAGGTTCTCCAGGATCAGTTTGCCGGCCTCGATCTTGGAGAAATCGAGGATCTCGTTGATGATCGCCAGCAGGCTGTCGGCGGATTTCTCGATGGTGGAAAGGTATTCCTGCTGGCGCCCGCTCAGCTCGCTGCGCTGCAGCAGGCTGCCGAAGCCGAGGATGCTGTTGAGCGGTGTGCGCAGCTCGTGACTCATGTTGGCGAGGAATTCGGACTTGATGCGGCTGGCTTCCTGAGCGGTCTTGCGCGCCAGGTCCAGCTCGATGTTCTGGATCTCGATGGTTTCCAGGGTCTGGCGCAGGTCGTCGGTGGCCTGGTCGATATTCTGTTGCAGTTCACCCTGGGCGCTCTGCATGGTCTGCGCCATGTTGTTGATACCGGTTGCCAGGTCATCCAGCTCGCGGCTGCCCTGTTCGGCCAGGCGTACATCGAAGTGGCCCTGGCTGATGCGGGCGATGGCGGCATTGATGCGCAGCACCGGATCGGTAATGCGCCGGCCCATGATCGCCACTACCAATGCGGTGAGTGCCAGGCCGAGGATGATGGTGACCAGGGTGGCGAGCAGGCTCTGGTACTGGCGCAGCAGCATGTTGCCATGGCTCAGCTCGACTTCCAGCCAGCCGAGCAGGCTATCGGCCTCGACCTGTGGGTGCGCTTCGCGCTGGGGCAGGTCGGCGCTGGCCAGCAGCGGCATGAGAAACCGGCTGCTGTGCTCGCCACGCTGGATCTGCAGGCCGGTGCCGGCGGCCAGCTCGATGCCGGTCAGCGGTGTGCCAGCCGGATACATCAGCGGGCCATGATGCTCGAGTTGCCGCATGTCGGCGTCATATAGGGTCAACGCGCGCACATCGATATGGTTGAGAGCGGCGCCGAGCATGGGACCGAAGCGCTCGGCCTCACTGCTGAGCAGGGCACTGGCGGCGGGACGCTGCAGGTACTCGACGGTCATCAGGCCCCGTTGCAGCAGCTGTTGCTCGACCTCGCGCAGCTGCTGCCAGCTGAAGTAGCCGCCGATCGCCAGCGCCATCAGGCCAGTGGGCAACAATGTCATCAGCAGCAAGCGGGCCTTGATACCCAGGGTCTGTTCCCGTTTCATTGGCCACCGCGTTGCTGCGTCAAATCGCACCAGGCTAGGCGTGGGACGCAGGTAATGGTCGCTCCCTTGCCAAGTCCCTCAACGACGCATGGTGCGATTTGACGCGCAACCCGAAGGGCCGGGCCTGTGTTTGCGCGATGCTGCGTTACTCGTCGTTCATTTGGAATGACCACAAAAACGCCTGGAGCGTTTTTGTGCGCTAGCCCCGGAGGGGTGAAGCATATGGATGTGCTGAACAAACTTCTCTCCTCGTGTCTTGCCTCGCGCAAACACAGGTGCCGGCGCGGTGGCCAATGAAACGGGAACAGACCCTGACATTATGCAATGTGTGTATCCCTTTCCCTGTTGCCGTTATCATAGGCCGATTGATCAAAAAGCACAGCTGGACCGATCTGTCTCACCCGAAGGATGAACGATGAATAGCGAGTTTCCCACCATTGCCGACTGCATAGGCAATACGCCCCTGGTTCGCCTGCAGCGCATGACGGGTGATACCGGCAACACCATCCTGCTGAAGCTGGAAGGCAACAACCCTGCTGGCTCGGTCAAGGACCGGCCAGCCCTGTCGATGATCCAGTTGGCCGAGCAACGCGGTGCGATCAAGCCCGGCGACACCCTGATCGAGGCCACTTCCGGCAATACCGGCATCGCCCTGGCGATGGCGGCGGCGATCATGGGCTACCGCATGGTGCTGATCATGCCGGAGAACTCCAGCGACGAGCGCAAATGGGCGATGTCGGCCTACGGCGCGGAACTGATCCTGGTCAGCAAGGAGCAGGGTATGGAAGGCGCCCGGGACCTGGCCGCGCAGATGCAGCGGGAAGGCAAGGGCAAGGTGCTGGACCAGTTCGGCAACATGGACAACCCCGAGGCGCATTATCGTGGCACCGGCCCGGAGATCTGGCGTGATACCGGCGGCCGGGTGACCCATTTCGTCAGCTCCATGGGTACCACCGGCACCATCATGGGGGTGTCGCGCTACCTGAAGGAGCAGAACCCCGAAGTGCAGATCATCGGCCTGCAGCCGACCGAAGGCGCGGCCATCCCCGGGATCCGCCGCTGGCCCCAGGAGTACCTGCCGAGCATCTATGATGATGCACGGGTCGACCAGGTGGTGGACATGAGCCAGCAGGAAGCCGAGATCACCATGCGTCGCCTGGCGCGTGAAGAGGGCATCTTCTGCGGTGTATCCTCCGGCGGCGCGGTGGCTGCGGCCCTGCGTCTGAATGAGGAGGTGCGCGATGCGGTCATCGTGGTGATCATCTGTGACCGGGGGGACCGTTATCTGTCCACCGGAGTGTTCGACGCCCAGCCATGACCAGACTCCGTGGCAAACCGAGGCGCGCACCGGATGCGCCGGCCGCCGTGGGACAACGGATCGAACTGACGCTTGAGCGCTTGACCCATGATGGCCGGGGTATTGGTCGCTGGCACGGGCGTACGGTCTTCGTCGAGGGTGGCCTGCCCGGCGAACAGGTCATGGCCCGCGTGGTGCGGGCGCGCAGCAAGCTGATCGAGGCGCGTCTGGAGCAGCTGTTACAGACCAGCGCAGGACGCCGCGCTCCGGCCTGTCGGCATGTCGAACTCTGTGGCGGCTGCAGCCTGCAGCACATGCCGCAGCAGACCCAACTGCAGGTCAAGCAGCAGGCGCTGGCGCAGCAGTTGCAACATTTTGCCGGGCTGCAGCCGCAGCGCTGGATGCCGCCGCTGATCGGGCCCGAATATGGCTATCGCCAGCGCACCCGATTGTCCGTGCGCTGGGATCCCCGGGCCCGACGTCTGATGGTTGGCTATCGGCAACGGGCCAGCAGTGAACTGGTGGAGGTCAGCCAGTGTCCGATATTGACGCCAGTGCTGGAGCGGCTGCTGCAGGAACTGCCCGAGGTGTTGCAGCAATTGGAGGCGCGCGCCGGGCTGGGCCACGTGGAGTTGATCGGCGGGGCCTGTCCGAGCATGCTGGTGCGTCATCTGCAGCCATTGCCACCGGCGGATATCGAGCGCCTGCTGGCGCTGGCCGGGCGACATGCTGTGGTCTGTCATCTGCAGTCAGGTACCGAGGGACTCCGGCAGACACTGCAGGAGGAAGCCGGGCAACCGCTCTACCGGTTGCCGGACCAGCAACTGGAATTTCGCTTCGCCGCGGGTGATTTCACCCAGGTGAATGCCGACATCAACCAGCAGATGGTCAACCAGGCGCTGGACTGGCTGGCGGTGCGGCCGGGCGAGCGGGTACTGGACCTGTTCTGCGGGGTGGGCAACTTCGCCTTGCCGCTGGCACAGGCCGGGGCGCTGGTCACTGGGGTCGAGGGCAGTGCCGAGATGGTCGAGCGGGCCGCCGGTAACGCCTCGTTGAATGGGCTTGAGAATGTGCACTTTTTTCAGGCGGACTTGTCGAAAAGCCTTGAAACGGACTGGCTGAAGGTCGAGTTTCAGGCCGCTCTGCTGGATCCGCCGAGGGATGGGGCCGCGGAACTCGTTGCCACGCTGGCGCGGAAGAAATTGCAGCGGATACTCTATGTATCCTGCAATCCGGCCACATTGGCCCGCGATGCGGGCATCCTCGCGGCAGCGGGTTACCGGTTGGTGCAGCTGGGCATTATGGACATGTTCCCCCAGACTGCGCATGTGGAAGCCATGGCACTGTTCGTGTCGGGCAAGGACAAAA
>Ga0172382_10002946_pt1 | contig 27519 bp, 21 predicted proteins | sample Leawel138RmetaG_FD_122245 | JGI IMG/M metagenome (GOLD analysis project Ga0172382, IMG submission 122245) | Leachate microbial communities from a municipal landfill in Southern Ontario, Canada - Leachate well 138R metaG | ecosystem: Engineered > Solid waste > Landfill > Unclassified | place...
ACGCTCCGTAGAAGCCACATGGCGGCGCATCGGTTCGCTGCTGGACGCCTTCTCACCCCAAGAGTGCGCCAACTACCTCAGAAACTCCGGGTATGCGTCAATATAATGTCATCAGAGGCTAGCACCGGTTGAGTGCTGACAAAGCAAGTGTCCCGCTTCAGGGGAGAAATAGGGGGCATCCTCCCTCCCCTTCGGGGGAGGGGTATGCCTGCGCCCTCAGCTATCGCGGTGCTTCGAGGTGGTGCTGCTGACATCCTCGTCGTGGCCGCTCTTGTCGCTGAAGAAGGCCAGCGCGAACAGGCCGCAGCCCAGCAGGGTCGAGACGAACACGCCGAGCACGGTGGCGATGACCGCGTGCGTGCTCCAGGCGTCCATCAGATCGAGATAGACCAGCGCGCCGACCACCATCGCGACGCCCGCGACGGCGATCCACTTTATCATGCGCCGGAATTCCTGCGCGGCCTGCTGCCTGGTCTTGGTCATGTCGGATCAACGTCCTACACCCGCGCCCCGTTCCTGGCAAACTGCAATGGCTTGATCGCGGCGAAGCTGCGCTTTCGGCTCAGCGCCCCCGCCAGGCGGGCTTGCGCTTCTCGGCGAAGGCGCGCGGACCTTCCTGCGCGTCCTCGCTCCGATAGGCGTGCTCGTGCACGGCGCGGGCGGCCTGGAGCGCGGCGGAGCGGCCCATCTCGGTCGACAGCATCACCGTCTCGCGCGCGGCCCTCACCGACAGCGGCGCCCCTTCCAGTATCTCCTGCGCCAGCGCCAGCGCCGCGTCCATCAGCGCCTCGGGCTCGACCAGCCGGTTGACGAGGCCGATCTCGTAGGCGCGGGCGGCGGTGATCGGCTTGCCGGTGAGCACGATCTCCATGAACACGCGCTGCGGGATCATGTGGATCAGCGGCGCCGCCCAGGGCGAGCCGCGACCGACCTTGACCTCGGTGATGGCGAACTTCGCATTGGCGCTGGCGACGCACAGGTCGCAAGCCTGAGCGATCATCCAGCCGCCGGCGAAGGCGACGCCGTTGACCGCGGCGATCGTCGGCTTGCTCAGCTCGATGTTGTCGTAGGGCAGCGGGAACATGTCGCGCGGCGGCACCGCCATGCCCGTCTCGACCATCTCCTTGAGGTCGCCGCCCGCGCAGAACGCCTTTTCGCCCGCGCCGGTGAGGATTGCCACGCGCAGCGCGTCGTCCCGCTCGAACCGTTCCCAGGCGGCGAACAGGCCCTCGCGCACCTCGCGGTTGAGGCAGTTGCGCTGCTCGGGGCGGTTGATGGTGATGATGGCGATGCCGTCTTCGCGGGCATCGAACAGGATGGCGTCGGTCATTGGGCTCACCTCAGGAGATAAAGCGTGTCACGCGAATCAAAATCCCCGCTGCCGGATCTCGAACGCCGCGCGGTCGAGGTCCTCGCGGAAGTCCGGATGGGCCACGGCGATCAGGCGCCGGGTCCGTTCGGCCAGCGTCTGGCCCTTCAGTTCCGCCGCGCCGTATTCGGTGACGATCACGTCCACCTCGGTCCGCGCGGTGGTGACGGGGCCGGAGAGCGCGGGGACGATCTTGCTGATGGTGCCGGCCTTCGCCGTCGAGGCCAGCACCATCAGCGCCGCGCCGCCCGGCGAGCGCGCGCCGGCGCGGACGAAATCGACCTGCCCGCCGGTACCGCCAAGGTAGGCCGCGCCCGACTGCTCGGCGTTGACCTGGCCGGTGAGGTCCACTTCCAGCGCCGAGTTGATCGTCACCAGTCGCGAGAGCCGCCCCATCACGGCGGCGTCGTGGGTGTAGCTCGTCGGCGTCATGCGGATCGCCGGATTGTCATGCGCGAAGTCGTAGAGCCGCCGCGTGCCGATCAGCGCGCCGTTGATCGTCACGCCCCGGTCGATCTCCTTCAACGCATTGGTGATCACGCCGGCCTCGAACAGATCGACGAGGCCGTCGCCCAACATGCCCGAATGGACGCCCAGGTCCTTGCGGTCGTGCAGCAGGCGCAGGATCGCATCGGGCACCGCGCCAACGCCGGTCTGGATCACCGAGCCGTCGCCGATATAGGCCGCGCAGTGGCGCGCGATCGCCTCGTCGGCCTCGCCGATCCGGGGCGGCGGCACTTCCACCGGCGGGCGTGAGACGTGGACCGCGACGTCGATCGCCGAAGCGGGGATCGTCTCGCCGTGCGTGTACGGCACCTGTTCGTTGACTTCGGCGATGACGACGCGCGCCTTGTCGACCGCGGCGCGCACGTAGTCGCTGATCAGACCGCAGGAATGATTGCCGTCCTTGTCGGCCGGGCTGACCTGGATCATCGCCACGTCGCAGGGAAGGATGCCGGCGGCGATCAGCGGGCCGACCTGGCTGACGTGCATCGGAATGACGTCGAGCTTGCCCGCCCTGGTCATCGCGCGCAGCGCGCCGATCGCGCCCATGCTGGACAGGCGGAAGGCGGCGGCGGTCTCGGGCGTGAACAGGCCGGAAAAGCTGGTGGCGATGAAGGCGGAGAGATCGCCGATCCCCGCCCCTTGCGCGATCAGCGCCTCGACGAGCGTGGTCGGCTCGCCACAGGCCTGGCCAAAAACGATGCGGTCGCCGGGTTTCAGCCAGCGCGAGAGGTCGAGGTCGGCGGGGGCAAACATGCTAGCCCCTCCCCTTCAGGGGAGGGGTTGGGGTGGGGCCTTGCGCCACCAGCCAAAGCTCTGTCCGGAAAGCCCCCACCCCCTCCCCTGAAGGGGAGGGGAGAAAATGCGGCCCGCTCACGCCCGCCCCGCCAGCTTGAGCAGCCGCTGCGCGCGCGCGAGGTACGGCCGGTCGAGCATGCCGCCCTTCCGGCCGATCGCGCCGACGCCGGGGTTGGCGGCGAACACGTCGACGATCTCCTGCGCCTCGGCGATCTCTTCCTCGGTGGGGGTGAAGGCGGCGTTGATCACGTCGACTTGCGCCGGGTGGATCGCCAGCATGCCGCGGAAACCGTCGCGGCGGACGCTTTCGGCGCGCTTGCGCAGCGCATCGAGGTCCTTGAAATCGGCCGAGATGGTCTCGATCGCGGTGACGCCCGCCGCCGCCGCGCCCAGCACGGTAAGGCTGCGCGCCAGCTCGTAGGTAAAGCTGTAGCCGCCGTCGGCATTCCGGTTGGAGCTGGCGCCGATCGAATCGGCGAGGTCCTCGGCGCCCCAGGTCAGCGCGACGACGCGCGGGGCGTCCTTGTAGTCGCCGGTGTGGAACATGGCCTCGGCGGTCTCGGTGATCAGGACGATGACGGGGGTGGAGCCCTCCTCGATGCCGTTGGCCACTTCGAGAGCGGACAGCACATGATCGAGCTTTTCCACTTCCTGCCGGCCATAGACCTTGGGCAGCATGATGCCGCCGGGGTTGGCCGGCATGATCGCGGCCAGATCGCCCAGCGTATAGGGGCCGTCGAACGGATTGATCCGCACCCACAGCCGCGCGCGCTGCGCCGGGTTGGCCTTGATGAAATCGTGCACCATCGTCCGCGCGGCGACCTTGTTCTCGGTCGCCACCGCGTCCTCGAGGTCGATGAGGACGATATCGGTCGGCCCTTCCATCGCCTTGGTCATCTTCTTCTCGCTGTCGCCGGGGGCGAAGAGCCAGGAACGGGCGGAGATGGGTTCGTGCTGGTAGGTCATGCAAATCCTCTTCATCGTCGTCCCCGCGAAAGCGGGGACCGCTGGCCTCAGCGATGCGACCTCGCACCCGGCCGACAGCGGTCCCGGGTCAAGCCCGGGACGACGAGGTTCGTCAATAGCTCTTGGGCAGTTCGAGCACGCGCTCGGCGATGAAGTTCATGATCTGGTGGGGGCTGACCGGGGCGATGCGCGGGATCAGGACTTCGCGCAGGTAGCGCTCGACGTGGTATTCCTGGGCATAGCCCATGCCGCCCATGCTCATCACCGCGGTCTGGCAGGCCTCGTAGCCGGCTTCGGCGGCGAGGTACTTGGCGCTGTTCGCCTCGACGCCGCAGTCCTTGCCCTGGTCGAACAGGGTGGCGGCCTTGAACACCATCAGGCTCGCCGCCTCGACCTGCATCCAGGCCTTGGCCAGCGGGTGCTGGATGCCCTGGTTCTGGCCGATCGGCCGGCCGAACACGACGCGCTCCTGCGCATACTTCGCCGCGCGCCGGATGGCGACGCGGCCCAGCCCGGTCGCCTCGGCGCCGAGCAGCACGCGCTCGGGGTTGAGGCCCTTGAGCAGGATGCGGAAGCCCTGGCCCTCGGCGCCGATGCGGTCCTCCTCGGGGATGAACAGGTCCGAGATGAACAGCATGTTCGAGCCGACCGCGTGGCGGCCCATCTTGGGGATCAGGCGGTGCTCGATCTTCGCGCGGTCGAGCCTGGTGTAGAACAGCGTCAGCCCCTCGGTCTTCTTCTTCACCTCCTCCAGCGGGGTGGTGCGGGCGATGATCAGCATGCGGTCGGCGACGTGGGCGTTGGTGATCCAGATCTTCTCGCCGTTGACGCGATAGCCCCCCTCGACCTTCTCGGCCCGCGTCTTGAGGCTGGTGGTGTCGAGGCCGGTGTTCGGCTCGGTCACGGCAAAGCACATCTTCTCCGCGCCCGAGACGCTCGGCGGGATCATGCGCTGCTGCTGCTCCTCGGTGCCGAACAGAATCACCGGCTCCAGCCCGAACACCGGGCCGTGGATCGCCGAGGCCGCGGTCATGCCGCCGCCGCTTTCCGCCACCGCCTGCATCATCACCGCCGCCTCGGTGATGCCCAGCCCCGCGCCGCCCACCGATTCGGGCATGGCGATGCCCAGCCAGCCGGCCTCGGCCATCGACTTGTGGAAATCGTACGGATACTCGCCGCTGCGGTCGTGCTCCAGCCAGTACTCGTCGCTGAACTGCGAACAGTGCTTCAGCACCGCCTCGCGGATGTTCTGCTGGTCTTCGGTGAAGGCAAAGTCCACGATACGCACCTCTTTCTGACGACGATCGCCGCTAGCAGCCGAGCCGGAAAATGACAATCGGAACTGTGCCGATATTCGCCCTCTGGGCGAAAATGCGCATGGACCTGCATCTTGCCATCCGCTAGCAGCGCACGGCAAGGAGCAGCGATGACCAGCACACCCCCGCGCAAAGGCCCCCTGGCCGGCATCCGCGTGGTCGACCTCACCAGCGTGGTGTTCGGCCCCTACGCCACCCAGATCATGGCGGACATGGGCGCCGACGTGATCAAGGTGGAACCGCCCGCCGGCGACAACACGCGCCACATCACGGTCGGCCCCGTCCCCGGCATGGGCGGCATCTTCGTCAACGTGAACCGCGGCAAGCGCAGCCTGATGCTGGACCTGCGGCAGGACGCGGACAAGGCGGTCCTCAACAAGCTGATCGCCACCGCCGATGTCTTCATCCATTCGATGCGCGGCAGCGCCATCGCCAAGCTGGGCTTTTCCTACGAGGCGGTGAAGGCGATCCGCCCCGATATCGTCTACGCCAACTGCTATGGCTACAGCCGCCGCGGGCCGGAGGCCGACCAGCCGGCCTACGACGACACCATCCAGGCCGAATGCGGCGTCACCTACGTCCAGCAGCTGATGAACGGCGAGCCCGGCTTCGTCGCCACGATCATGGCCGACAAGGTCGCCGGCCTGCACGCGCTGAGCGCGACGATGCTGGCGCTGTTCCACCGCGAGCGCACCGGCGAAGGGCAGGAAGTGGAAGTGCCGATGTTCGAGGCGATGTCCTCGTTCATGCTGGTCGAGCACGCCAACGGCGCGATGTTCTCGCCCCCGACGACGCCGGCGCACTATCACCGCGCGGTCGAGAAGAACCGCCGCCCCTACCGGACGAAGGACGGCTACGTCGCGGCGCTGATCTACAACGACAAGCACTGGCAGGCCTTCATGGCGGCGGTGAAGCCGGCATGGGAGACAGAGGAGTTCGCCACGCTGGAAAAGCGCGCGCTGCAGATCGGCCGGGTCTATGGCCTGCTGGGCGAGACGTTCCTCGAGCGCACGACGCAGGAATGGCTCGACCTGCTGCGCGAACTGCACATTCCCGCCGCGCGGCTGCGCTCGACCGACGAACTGTTCGACAACGCGCACCTCGAGGCCATCGGCTTCTTCGAGACGCTCGACACGCCGCAGGGCCCGACCCGCTTCCCCGGCGTGCCGCTCTGGTTCTCGGCGACGCCGGGCGCCGTCGCCGGCCCCGCCCCCACGCTGGGCCAGCACAACGCCGAACTGCTGGCGGAACTGGGGCTGGCCGGCGGGTCCGCCGAACCGCGGGCAAATGAACAGGCCAAATGAACAGGACTGTTCATCTTGTGTTGGCGGCCTTGCGCTCTTGGGTTAGGAGCGGTGCCGCAACAGTCATCGGGAGAGTGACCGCCAGCCCCGCGCCAGCCGGGCGGCATTAGCGGGACGGGAATCACAACCTCCTGAAACTATTTCATAATTTATTCCAAAAGAGGGAAATCCAGACGATGTCATATGGCGATCAGGCCGCAACGGAATCGAAGGGCGGCACCCCGGTCTACAAGCGCATCCTCGACTTGTTCGAGGCCGAGGGTATCAACACCCTCTTCGGCATCCCCGATCCGAACTTCGTCCACCTGTTCCTCGAGGCCGAGAAGCGCGGCTGGACCGTGGTTTCGCCGCACCATGAGGCTTCGGCCGGCCACATGGCCGCGGCCGCCGCGCGCATCACCGGCAAGCCGGCGCTGTGCATCGGCACGCTCGGGCCGGGCATGGCGAACCTCATGCCGGCGATCCAGTGCGCCAAGGTGGAGAACGACCCGATCATCGTCCTGGGCGGCCAGCGTGCCCGCGTGACCGAGCGCCGCGTCCGGCGCGGCCGCATCCAGTTCGTCCGCCAGGAGCCGATGATCGAGGATTCGGTGAAGTTCTCGTCCTCGATCGAGTACGCCGACCAGACCGACGAGATCATCCGCGAGGCGATCCGCATCGCCATGTCGGGCACGCCCGGCCCCTGCTACATCGAATATCCCAGCCACGTGCTGCTCGAAGAGCTGGACGTCGAGCCGGTCCTGCCGCCCAGCCGCTACCGCCTGACCGACGCCGGCGCCGACGGTGACCGCGTGGCCGAGGCCGCCGCGCTGATCAAGGCCGCGAAGAACCCGATCCTGCTGGTCGGCCACGCCGTCCACACGACCAAGTCCGGCGAGAAGCTCAAGGAACTGGCGCTCAAGATGAACTGCCCGGTCATCCAGACCTCGGGCGGCACCTCGTACATCGAGGGTCTGGAGGACCGCACCTTCCAGTACGTGTTCTCCGACGCCTCGATCGACGCGGTCGAGGAAAGCGACCTCGTCGTCGCCGTGGGCACCGAGCTGGGCGAGCCGCTGCACTATGGCCGCTGGCGCCACTGGTACGCGGGCGAGGCCAACCGCAAGTGGATCTACATCCAGCAGGACGCGACCGCGATCGGCGTCAACCGCCCGATCGACGTGCCGCTGGTGGGCGACCTGCGCGCGGTGGTGCCGCAGCTTGCCCGCGCGCTGGGCGACGGCCTGCCCGAGGCGCAGGGCCTGCGCCGCTTCATGAAGGACGGCCAGGCAGAGCTGGACGAGCTGGCGGCCGAAGCCGGCGAGAAGACCGACGGTTCGGGCAACGTGCCGATGAACACCGCGCAGTTCGTGGTCGAGGCGACCAAGGCCTTCCCCAAGGACGGCATCATGATCCGCGACGGCGGCGCCACGGTGATCTACCAGTGGACCTATTCGCAGTGCAAACCGCACGACGTGATCTGGAACCAGAACTACGGCCACATCGGCACCGGCCTGCCCTATGCGACGGGCGCCATGCTCGCCGACCAGGCGGCCACCGGCAAGGCCCGTCCCGGCATGCTGCTGACCTCGGACTCGTCGTTCCTGTTCCACGTCGGCGAGCTTGAGGTGGCGGTGCGCAAGAACCTGCCGCTGGTCTGCGTCGTCGGCGTCGACTTCCAGTGGGGCCTCGAAGTGGGCGTCTACAAGCGCACCTTCGGCCAGGGCACGGCCGAGACCGGCACGCACTGGTCCGACAAGGTCCGCTTCGACAAGATCGCCGAGGGCTTCGGCGGCCACGGCGAATTCGTCCGCGAAGCCAAGGACCTCGGCCCGGCGATCAAGCGCGCTTACGAGCGCGGCGGCCTGACCGTGATCCACGTGCCGATCGACCCCAAGGCCAACTCGGAAGAAATGCCCAAGTACGAGAAGTTCCGCACCTGGTACGCCGAGGGCACGCAGTAATTCGATTCCATGCGCCGCCCCGGGACGAACCCGGGCGGGCGATGCAAGAGAATGCAATCCAAAGCCCGCGCCATGCTGGACACGGCAAGGCGCGGGCTTATTGTTTCGGGCAGTGAGTCCGTTGGGCGGCGCCCATGAAGTTTCGGGAGATGTTATGCGCCAGTACCTGAAGTTCTACATCGACGGCCAGTGGGCCGACCCCGTCGCGCCCAAGACGGCCGAAGTGATCAACCCCGCGACCGAGGCCGTCTCGGGCACCATCTCGCTCGGCTCCCCGGCCGACGTGGACAAGGCGGTCGCCGCCGCCCGCCGCGCCTTCGCCACCTGGGGCGAAACCAGCGTCAAGGAGCGGCTCGATCTGCTCGAGGCGATCCAGGAGCAGTACCTCAAGCGCGAGCGCGAGCTGGGCGAGGCCGTGACCGAGGAGATGGGCGCGCCGATCTCGCTGGGCTGCGGCTTCCACACGCTGCTCGGCAAGGGCCACCTGCAGACCGCGATCGAGGTGCTGCGCGAGTTCCGGTTCGAGCAGCAGCGCGGCTCGTCGCTCATCCGCTACGAGCCGATCGGCGTCTGCGGCCTGATCACGCCGTGGAACTGGCCGATGAACCAGACCTGCGTGAAGGTCTTTCCGGCGCTCGCCGCCGGCTGCACGATGCTGCTCAAGCCCCCGCAGCTCGCGCCCTATTCGGCGCAGATCCTGGCCGAGATCATCCACGACGCCGGCACTCCGGCCGGCGTGTTCAACCTGATCCAGGGCCAGGGCAGCGTCATCGGCACGGCGATGTCGACGCATCCCGACATCGACATGATCTCGTTCACCGGCTCCGAACCGGTCGGCGTGCAGATCCAGAAGGACGCGGCCGAGACGATCAAGCGCGTCGGGCTGGAGCTGGGCGGCAAGAGCCCCTGGATCGTGCTCGACGACGCCGAGATGGCGAACAACGTCGCCGGCGCGACCACCGGAATGATGGGCAATTCGGGCCAGACCTGCTCGGCCGGCTCGCGCCTGCTGGTGCCCCATGCCCGGCTGGAGGAAGCGATCAAGGCTTCGGCCGATGCGGCCAACGCGGTCACGGTCGGCGATCCGCAGGGCAACTTCGCGATGGGCCCGGTCGTCTCCAAGAGCCAGTTCAACATCATCCAGGACTACATCCGCAAGGGCCTGGACGAAGGCGCGCAGCTCATCGCCGGCGGCCCCGGCCGGCCCGACGGGCTGGACAAGGGCTGGTACGTCAAGCCGACCGTGTTCGTCGGCACCAACGACATGGTGATCGCGCGCGAGGAGATCTTCGGCCCCGTGCTGGTGGTGATCCCCTACAAGGACATCGACGACGCCATCGCCATCGCCAACGACAGCACCTTCGGCCTGGGCGGCTACGTCTCGGGCGTCGATGCCGACGAATGCCGGCAGGTGGCGCGCAAGATGCGCACCGGCGCGATCTGGATCAACGGCGGCTTCGACTTCCACGCGCCGTTCGGCGGCTACAAGCGCTCGGGCAACGGCCGCGAATGGGGCGAGTTCGGCTTCCACGAATACCTGGAAGTGAAGTCCATCATCGGCTGACGCCCAGCCGGGCCCGCAACCGACGGCCGGACGTCCCGCGACGTCCGGCCGTTTTGCGTGCCGGGGCCGGAGGGGGCGACGGCGAACAGCCCGGTTGCGCCGGGGCCGGACATCGCCGATGGCACCGCAGGCCCGGTAGGGGCCGCCGCAATCGGAGAACCTGGTGTTCCGCAAGCTCTTGATCGCCAACCGCGGCGAAGTGGCCGTTCGCATCGCCCGCACGGCGGGCGAGCGCGGCATTGCCACCGTCATGGTCCATTCGCAGGACGATGCCGGATCGCCGCACCTCGCCCATGCGACCACGATCCACGCGCTGGCCGACAAGGGCCCGGCGGCCTACCTCGACGTAGCGGCGGTGGTCGCGGCGGCGCGGGCCCAGGGCTGCGACGCGCTGCATCCGGGCTATGGCTTCCTCAGCGAGAACGCCGCGCTGGCGCAGGCCTGCGAAGAGGCCGGGATCGCCTTCGTCGGCCCGCCGCCGGCGCAGCTCGCGCTGTTCGGCGACAAGGCCCGCGCCCGCGACCTTGCGCGGCAATGCGCGGTGCCGGTGATCGCGGGTACGCCGGGGCCGATCACACTGGAGGAGGCGCAAGCCTTCCTCGCGGCGCAGGGTCCGGGCGGCGCGATCATGCTCAAGGCGCTCGCGGGCGGCGGCGGACGCGGCATGCGCGCGGTGGAAAGCGCCGATGCGCTGGCCGAAGCCTATGCGCGCTGCCAGTCCGAAGCGCTGCGCGCCTTCGGCAAGGACGCGCTCTACGCCGAGCGGCTGATCCGCCGCGCCCGCCATATCGAGGTGCAGATCGTCGGCGACGGGCGCGACGTGGTCCATCTCGGCGAGCGCGACTGCAGCCTGCAGCGGCAGAACCAGAAGCTGGTCGAGATCGCGCCGGCGCCGGGCCTCGCGCCCGAACTGCGCGGCCGGCTGCTCGACGCGGCCTGCGCCATGGCGCGCGCCAGTGGCTATCGCGGCATCGCCACTTTCGAGTTCCTGATCGACCGCGACGCCGCCGGCCACGATACCGCGTTCGCCTTCATCGAGACGAACCCGCGCCTGCAGGTCGAGCATACCGTGACCGAGGAAGTCATGGGCCGCGATCTCGTCGGCATCCAGCTCGACATCGCCACCGGGGCTTCGCTGGCCGACATCGGCCTCACGCAGGAGGCCGTGGGCACGCCGCGCGGCTTCGCCATCCAGGCGCGCGTCAACATGGAAGCGATGGACGCGCGCGGCAATCCGCGACCGGGCACGGGAACGATCGCCGCGTTCGACACGCCCGGCGGCCCCGGCGTGCGGGTCGACGGCTTCGCCCATGCCGGCTACCGCCCGCCGGCCGGCTTCGATTCGCTGCTGGCCAAGCTGGTCGTCTCCGCGCCCGGTTCCTTCGCCGCCGCGCTGGCACGGGCGCGGCGCGCGCTCGACGAGTTTCGCATCGAGGGCCTGCCGACCAATATCGCCTTCCTCCAGGGCCTGCTCGCCCGGCCCGAAGTCGCCGCCTATGACATGACCACGCGCTCCATCGCCGAGGCCGCGCCGGCGATCGTCGCCGCGCTGCCGCAGCCCGAAGCGCCAGCGCCCGCCGTCACGACGCCCGAGGGCTGGTTGCCCATCGCCGCCTCGCTGACCGGCCGCATCGCCGCGCTCTGCGTCAGCGAAGGCGACACGGTGGCCGCCGGCGCGGAGCTGGTCGTGCTCGAGGCGATGAAGATGGAGCACGTGCTGCGCGCCGAGGCGGGCGGCGTGGTCCGCGCGGTGCTGCACGCGGCCGGGGCCCAGGTCGGCGAAGGCGAGCCCATCCTGCTGATCGAGCCGCGGGACGTCGCCGGCGGCAATGTGGGCGCGGTGGACGGCCCCGACCCCGACCACATCCGCGACGATCTTGCCGCCGTCCGTGCCCGGCAGGCCCGGACGCTCGACGCCGCGCGGCCCGCGGCGGTCGAGCGCCGGCGCGGCCGGGGCCAGCGCACCGCGCGCGAGAACCTGGCCGACCTGCTCGACGAAGGCAGCTTCGCCGAATACGGCCAGCTTGCCGTCGCCTTCCGTCATTCGCGCCATACGGCCGACGAGTTGCTCAACAGGAGCCCGGCCGACGGCTTTATCGCCGGCGTCGGCACGGTGAACGCCGCGCGCTTCGGCGCGCCGGCCGCCTCGGTCGCGGTCGGCACCTTCGACGCGACGGTGCAGGCCGGCACGCTCGGCCACACCGGCCACAAGAAGGCCGACCGGCTGTTCGACCTCGCCCGCGAGCGCCGCATCCCGCTGGTGCTTTTCGCCGAAGGCGGCGGCGGCCGCCCGCGCGAGGACCCGGTGACGATCACCGGGCTCAATTCGCCGACGTTCCTCAAGATGGCGCAACTTGGCGGCAAGGTGCCGCTGGTCGGCGTGGTCTCGGGCCGCTGCTTCGCGGCCAACGCGGCGCTGCTGGGGCTGGCCGACGTGGTCATCGCCACGCGCGACGCGACGATCGGCATGGGCGGCCCGGCGCTGATCGAGGCGGCAGGGCTCGGCACGTTCACGCCCGAAGAGGTCGGCCCCGTCGCCATGCAGACCCGCAGCGGCGTCGTCGACATCGCCGTCGCCGACGAGGCCGAAGCCGTCGTGATGGCCAAGCGCTACCTGTCCTACTTCCAGGGCGACGACGCCGCGTGGGAGGAGCACGACCAGCGCCTGCTGCGCCATGCCGTGCCCGAGAATCGCCTCCGCGCCTACGACGTGCGCGAGGTCGGGCGCCTCATCGCCGACGCCGGATCGTGGCTGGAGCTGCGGCCCGCGTTCGGGCAGGCCTATGTCACGGCGCTCGCCCGCATCGGCGGGCGGCCGGTCGGGGTGATCGCCAACAACCCGCTGTGCAACGCCGGCGCGATCGATTCGCCCGCCTCGGACAAGGCCGCGCGCTTCCTGCGGCTGTGCGATGCCTTCGGCCTGCCGGTGCTCAGCCTAATCGACACGCCGGGGATCATGGTCGGGCCCGAGGCCGAGGCGACCGGGCTCGTGCGCCGCTCGGCCCGGCTCTTTGCCGCGGCGGCGGGGCTGCGCGTGCCGCTGTTCGCCGTGGTGCTGCGCAAGGCCTATGGCCTGGGCGGCGCGGCGGCGGCGGGAGGTTATTTCCAGGCGCCGTTCTTCACCATTGCCTGGCCGACCGGCGAGCTGGGGGGCATGGGGCTCGAGGGCAGCGTGCGCCTCGGCTACAAGCGCGAGCTGGAGGCTATCGCCGACCCGGCCGAGCGGCAGGCGCTGTTCGAAAAGCGCGTCGCCGTCCGCTATGAGAAGGGCAAGGCCAGCTTCACCGCCAGCTATTTCGAGATCGACGCGGTGATCGACCCGGCCGAGACGCGCCACTGGCTGCTGCGCGGGCTTGCCGCCACGGCCACGCGGGCCGGCGGCTGGCCGGGCGGCTTCATCGACACCTGGTAGGCAAGTAGGCAGACGGGCAGCCCCGAACGAAGCGTCTTCCCATTCCCGCAGCGCGTGGCATGCTGCGCCCGACGACAACGAGAACGGGGGCGGGGATGCAGGACATGGACGAGACGCACGATTTCGTCGTGGTGGGCAGCGGCGGCGGATCGATGTGCGCCGGGCTGGTCATGCGCAAGGCGGGCAAGTCGGTGCTGATCCTGGAAAAGACCGACCTTATCGGCGGCTCGACCGCCAAGGCCGGCGGCGTCATGTGGATACCCAACAACCGCTTCATGGCCGAAGCCGGGGTGCAGGACAGCTTCGAGGCGGCGGCGGCCTACCTCGACAATCTCGTCGGCAACGACGAGGCCGACGCGCCCGGCGCCACGCGCGAACGCCGCCTCGCCTATCTGCGCGAGGCGCCCGAAATGCTGGAGTTCCTCATCGCTCGGGGCATCCGGTTCCAGCGCAATCCCTACTGGCCCGACTACAACGACGAACTGCCCGGCGGCAACGAGCCGGGCCGCACCGTCTCGGCAGACCTGTTCGACCTCAACGAGCTGGGCGAATGGAAGCACAAGCTCAGGCCCAACAAGTTCACCCTGCCCGCGCCGATCGCCGACGCGCTGTCGCTGCCGCTGATCAAGGTTTCGTGGAAGGCGAAGCTCAAGGCGGCGAAGATCGTGCTCAAGGGGCTGGCGGCGAAGATAACCGGCAAGCACTGGGTCACCGCCGGCGCCGCGCTGCAGGGCCGCATGCTGCAGGCCGCGCTGCGCGCCGGGGTGGAGCTGCGCACGCAGGCGCCGGTCCGCGAGCTGATCCTGCACGAAGGCCGCGTGGTGGGCGTGCTTGCCGAGAAGGACGGCAAGCCCTGGCGCGTCGGCGCGCGGCTGGGCGTGCTGCTCAACGCCGGCGGCTTCGCCCACAACCAGGCGATGCGCGACCGCTACATCCCCAACACCCGCGTCGAATGGACCCACGCCGCGCCCGGCGACACCGGCGACATGCACCAGGAGCTGATGCGCATCGGCGCGTGGATGGCGCAGATGAACGAGATGGTCGGCAACCAGATGACGCTGCCGCCCGGCTGCGTCGAGGCGGCCGGCGTGCAGCCGCAAATCACCAAGCCGCATTCGATCCTCGTCGACCAGTCGGGCGTGCGCTACATGAACGAGGGCGGCTCCTACATGGCGTTCTGCCAGGGCATGCTGCGCCGGCACGAGAGCGTGCCCGCGGTGCCGAGCTGGTGGATCGTCGACGCGCGCTTCATGCGCACCTACATGCTCGCCGAGACCATGCCCGGATCGAAAAAACCGCGCGAATGGTACGATAGCGGCTATCTCAAGAAGGCCGATACGATCGAGGCGCTGGCCGAAGCCTGCGGCATCCCGCCCGCCGCGCTCAAGGCGACGGTGGAGCGCTTCAACCACTTCGCGCGGCAGGGTCGCGATGCCGACTTCGGCCGCGGAGACAGTGCCTACGACCGCTTCCTCGGCGATTACACGCACAAGCCCAACGCGACGCTGGGCCCGCTCGACGAGGCGCCGTTCTACGCGGTGCAGGTCGTGCCGGGCGACGTCGGCACCTTCGGCGGCGCGGTTTGCGACGCCCGCGCGCGCGTGCTGCGCGAGGACGGCTCGGTGATCGAGGGCCTCTACGCCACCGGCACGACGACGGCCGCGGTCATGGGCCGCACTTATCCCGGCGCGGGCTGCTCGATCGGGCCGAGCTTCACCTGGGGCTTCGTCGCGGCGAAGGATGCGGCCGGTCTGGGCAACCAGACGGTGTGATCGTCCCCGGAGCGGGGAGGAGTCAATCCAGCCGCATCGCGTAGGACGGGTCGCTGCGGTCCCGCGCGCCGCCGCCGCTGCCGCCGGGAATCGCCGGATCGCCGGCGATGACCGGGTCCAGCCGCGTATAGTCGACCACCATCTTGCGCCGCGCGATCCGCCATTCGCCGCCCTGACCTTGCCTGCCCCGCCGTTCCATGCGGTCGATGTAGCGGCCATAGGCGATCCAGTCGCGCTCCGGCCCCTTGTCGTCGGCGGCGATGCGGTGGGAGGAGATCGTATAGTGCTCGGCCCAGGCGGCGTCGCCCCTGACCTCGACGAGCTGGTTGCCGGTATTGTGCCAGGTCACCGTATACTGCCCCAGGATCGCCCGGCCGAGCGCGAGGAAGGCCTCGACGTCCAACTCCTCGTGCAGCTCGATCACCGCGTCGGGGTGAAAGCAGGAGCGCATCAACTCCTCGTCGCGGCGGTCGTTGGCGCGGCAATAGCGCAAGTGGACGTCCCTGATCTCGGCTTCGGCCAGCATGTCTTCGATGGTCTTGGGCACAGGCATTCTCCAGGAATCGATCGCGCTCTCTTAAAGGCTGCCGGCGATCGAACCTAGACCCGCATGGCGTAAGACAGGTCGCTGCGGTCGCGCGCGGCGCCGCCGGGCATCTCGGGATCGCCCGCCGCAACCAGATCGGTGCGCGTGTAATCGACGAGGAACCGGCGCCGGGCGATCCGCCATTCGCCATCGCGCCGCTCCATGCGGTCGATGTAGCGCCCATGCGCGACCCAATCGCGCAGGGGCGCCGTCTCGCTCGCGGCGAAGCGGTGCGACGAGATGGTGTAGTGCTCCGCCCAGGCGGTATCGCCTTTCACTTCCACCAGCTGGTTGCTGACGGCGTGCCAGGTCACGGCATAGCGATCGAGCATCTGCTTGCTCACCGCGACGATCTCGTCGACCGTCAGGCTGGCATCGCCCATCTCGACCACGGCGTCGGCATGGAAGCAGCCGCGGAACAGCTCCTCGTCGCGGCGGTCGTTGGCGCGACAGAAGCGCAGGTGCACATCCTTGATTTCGGATTCGGCGGCCAGTTCGTCGAGCGTCTTGGGCATGAAGCGTCCCTCCTCTGAAGGCGCGACTACAGCCGCCGGACAAGGGCCGCGTCAACCGCGATCATTGGCATCATCCGGCGGGAATGACCAGGTTCGGAGCGGATTGAACCCGGCGGCTTCGTTCGCCATATGTACGCACATGGCCGAACTCGTCATCCGCCGGGGACTCGAAGAGCCCGACACCTCCTCCACCTTCGTGCCCCACAAGCCCCAGCGCCCCGAGAAATCGGACGGCGGGCGGCCTTTCGAGCTGGTCTCGGAATACCAGCCTTCGGGCGATCAGCCCGGCGCCATCGCCGAACTGGTCGAGGCGGCGCTGGCGGGGGACAAGACGCAGGTGCTGCTCGGTGTTACCGGCTCGGGCAAGACCTTCACCATGGCCAAGGTGATCGAGAAACTGCAGCGCCCCGCGCTGGTGCTCGCCCCCAACAAGATCCTGGCGGCGCAGCTCTATGGCGAGTTCCGCAGCTTCTTTCCGAACAACGCGGTCGAGTATTTCGTCTCCTACTACGACTATTACCAGCCCGAGGCTTACGTGCCGCGGTCGGACACCTACATCGAGAAGGAAAGCTCGGTGAACGAGGCGATCGACCGGATGCGCCATTCCGCCACGCGCGCGCTGCTCGAACGCGACGACGTGATCATCGTCGCCTCGGTCTCGTGCCTCTACGGCATCGGCTCGGTCGAAACCTACTCGGCGATGATCTTCGACTTGAAGAAGGGCGAAAGCGCCGACCAGCGCGAGATCATCCGCAAGCTCGTCGCGCTGCAATACAAGCGCAACGACGCCGCCTTTTCCCGCGGCATGTTCCGCGTGCGCGGCGACAACCTGGAGATATTCCCCTCGCACTACGAGGACATGGCCTGGCGCGTCAGCTTCTTCGGCGACGAGATCGAGGAGATCGCCGAGTTCGATCCGCTGACCGGGAAGAAGGGCGCGAGCCTCGACAAGGTGCGCGTCTATGCCAACTCGCACTACGTCACGCCCGGCCCGACGATGAAGCAGGCGAGCGAGGCGATCCGCTTCGAGCTGGCCGAACGGCTCAGGGAGCTGGAGGCGGAAGGCAAGCTGCTCGAGCATCAGCGGCTGGAGCAGCGCACCATGTTCGATCTCGAGATGATCGCCGCCACCGGATCGTGCGCGGGCATCGAGAACTACAGCCGCTTCCTTACCGGCCGCCTGCCCGGCGAGCCGCCGCCGACGCTGTTCGAGTACCTGCCCGACAACGCCCTGCTGTTCGTCGACGAAAGCCACCAGACGGTCCCGCAGATCGGCGCGATGGCGCGCGGCGACCACCGCCGCAAGCTGACGCTGGCCGAATACGGCTTCCGCCTGCCAAGCTGCATCGACAACCGCCCGCTGCGCTTCAACGAATGGGACGCGATGCGGCCGCAGACCGTGGCGGTCTCGGCGACGCCCGGCTCCTGGGAGATGGAAGAGGCGGGCGGCGTCTTTGCCGAGCAGGTGATCCGCCCCACCGGCCTGATCGACCCGCCGGTCTTCATCCGCCCGGTCGAGGACCAGGTGCAGGACTGCATCAACGAGTGCCGCGAGACGGCGAAGCTCGGCTACCGCACGCTCGTCACCACGCTGACCAAGCGCATGGCCGAGGACCTGACCGAGTTCATGCACGAGGCCGGGCTCAAGGTCCGCTACATGCATTCGGACGTCGAGACGCTGGAGCGCATCGAACTGATCCGCGACTTGCGCCTGGGCGTTTACGACGTGCTCGTCGGCATCAACCTGCTGCGCGAGGGGCTGGACATCCCCGAATGCGGCCTCGTCTGCATCCTCGATGCCGACAAGGAAGGCTTCCTGCGCTCCGAAACGTCCCTGATCCAGACGATCGGCCGCGCCGCGCGCAACGTCGATGGCCGGGTGATCCTCTATGCCGACCGCATGACCGGCTCGATGGAACGCGCCATCGCCGAAACCGACCGGCGGCGCGAGAAGCAGCGCGCTTACAACGAGGCGCACGGCATCACGCCCGCGACGATCAAGCGCCAGATCGCCGACATCATCGCCGATACGGCCAGCCGTGACGGCGTGCTGGTGGACGTGGAGGCCGACGGCGCCAACAACCTCGTCGGCCACAACCTGCGCAGCTACATCGAGGAGCTGGAGAAGAAGATGCGCGCCGCCGCCGCCGATCTGGAGTTCGAGGAAGCCGGCCGCCTGCGCGACGAAATCCGCCGGCTGGAAGCGGGCGAGCTGGGCCTGCCCGATGGTGAGCAGAAAGCGCCGCTGGCCGGCCGCAGCAACGAGGGCAAGCCGGGCACGCGCAAGCTGCGTTACGGCAAGACCCAGCGGAAATGGGGACGGTAGGCGCGGCTACGCGCTTACACGCCGGCTCGCCCGCTCCACCGGATCACTCGCCCGCGGCGGCTTCCGCCGGCGGGGTCAGCGGGCTGGCCTGCTCGACCGCCTTGCCGTTGGCGTCGCGCAGGTTGCGTGGCTCCAGCATGGCGGAGGTTTCGATCAGGTCCAGCGCGCGCTGCGTCGCCTCATAGCGGCGGGCAGACGCGATCCAGTCCCGCGCTGCCTCGGCGCCGGGCAGATGCTCCACCTCGACGATGGCGTCCTCGATCTGGCCGCGGGCCAGCATCAGCCGCGCGCGGGAGATGCGGCTGGCCGGGGTGGCCGTGGGCTGCGGCACGCGGCGTACGACGAACAGGCTGGCGATCTCGCGCCGCGCGCGCGTCCAGGTGCTTTCATCGTGGACGACGCCCTTCAGCGACGGCGCGGCCGCTTCGAGCTGGCCGCTGAGGTCGTCGAGCGTGATCGGCGCCTTGCCGGCGGCGACGATCAGCCGGACCGCCTGGGGCTGCGCCCCGCCGAAGCGCAGCCTGAGCTGGTTCTCGACGAAGCCGAGCGGCTCGCCCTTGTCGATCCGCCGGCGCGCGGCATAGGCGATCAGCAGCGCCTCGGCGCGGGCGGCATTGCCCGAAGCGGCATTGGCATCGCCGCTGATCCGCGCCAGCCGGTCCTCGATCAGGGCCAGCCGCGTCTCGACCGATCCAAGCGTGGCGGATTCGATGGCCGAGGCAGGCGTGGGCGCCCCGTCCGGCGGGGCCGCCGGCACCTGCGCGGACGGCGTATGCAGCCGGGAAGCGACGGTTTCCGTGCCGCCCGGCAGCAGCGCGGCCAGCCGCCCGCTGCTCGCCAGCCAGGCGACCGCCGCGCCGCCCAGCACGAAAGCCAGCAGCGCGATCGCCAGCATGGCCGTCACGGACCGGCGCGGTTTCGGCAGGGGGAGCGGCTGGCTCAGCGGTTCGTCCTGCATCAAGCCCCCGAAAGCTTTTCTCGACCCGCGGCCTCTTGGCACATCTCCTGCGCCAAGGCCAGCAATGCCGCGTCCTCGACGCTTTGCGCCGCCCGCGCGGCCGCCCAGCCCCCGCCGGCCGCGGCGGCGATGCGCGGGGCGAGCGCGGCGAGAGCGATCCGCGCGCGGTCGAGCCCGTGCCCATCGACGAGCGCGGCGAAGTGCCGCACAGCTCCTGCAGAATGCGCCAGAACCAACGCCGGCGCGCGCAACAGCTCCGCCAGCGCGGACGGCAGCGACAGCGGCTCGCTGAAATAGACCGGGCGCTCGTCGAGCACGACGCCCGCCGGCACCGCCAGCGCCACCCGCTCGCGCCCGCACAGGCGCAAGAGGCGGCGATGCTCCGGCCGCAGCCCGGCAAGCACCTCCTGAAGCCGGTCCGTGCCCGTCGCGATCACATCGAGCCCCGCCGCGCGAGCGGCCCGCGCGGTCGCCTCGCCGACGCAGTAGGCGGGCTTGCCGCGATAGCGCGCGAGCGCCGGCCCGGCGTGACGCTGCACGTTGGCGCTGCCGAGCAGCAGCGCGTCGACCTCTTCGGCCGGCGGCGGCCCCCAGGGCAGGGGGTGCACCGCGAACAGCGGAAAGCCCCGGGCGTCGAGCCCCAGCGCCCACGCGGCGGCGACGGTGGCGTCGCAGCCCGGCTGCGGCCGGATGACGACGACGGGCATCACGGCGCGGGGTGCGGCCCGGTGAAATGCGCCGCGATCGCCGGCGCGGCGCGGGCGAGCAGGTCGGCGGCGAGGCGCGCGGGCCCTTGCGCGTCGCCGGCGGCGAAGCGCGCCTCGCCCTCGACGCGGTGCGCGCCGTCGGGGCTGAAGGCGCGGGCGCGCAGGATCAGGTCCTCGCCCTCCGCGCGGGTCAGCACCGCGATGGCGCTGTGGCAGTTGCCGCCAAGCGCGGCGAGCAGCGCCCGCTCGGCCAGCACGGCGCGGCGGCTGGGCGCATGGTCGATGGCGGCGAGCAGACTGCGCGTCCCCGTATCGTTCGCCCGGCATTCGATGGCGATAGCCGCCTGCCCCGGCGCGGGCAGCCATTCGTCGGCCGGCAGGGGATGGCCGGTGCCCGGCTCGCCCAGGCGCTTAAGGCCGGCGGCGGCGAGGAAGGTGGCGTCGGCTTCCCCCGCCGCCAGCCGGGCGAGCCGCGTGGCGACGTTGCCGCGGATCGGCACGACGCGGCAATCCGGCCGGGCGTGGAGAAGCTGCGCGGCGCGGCGCGGCGCGCTGGTGCCGACGACCGCGCCTTGCGGCAGCGCCGCGATGCCGGCCGCGCCGATCAGCACGTCGCGCACGTCCTCGCGCGGGAGGAACGCGGCAATGGCGATCTGCGCGGGGCGCAGCGTCTCCACGTCCTTGGCCGAATGCACGGCGAAATCGATCTCGCCGGCGAGCAGCGCGTGGTCGAGTTCCTTGGTCCACAGCGCCTTGCCGCCGATCTCGGCAAGCGGCCGGTCCTGCACTCGGTCGCCGCTGGCGGTGACCGTCACAAGCCGGACGTCAGCTTCGGTTAAGCCGTGCGTGGCAAGGAGCCGCGCCCTCGCCTCCTCGGCCTGGGCCATGGCGAGCGGGGACTTGCGGGTGCCTAAACGTAGTGGACGGTCGATCATGCGGCGCTTGTGCTAGTCTGCAATCTCATTAAGTGGAAGCGGGGATGAGGGTAGTCCTTGGCATCGAAAGCTCGTGCGACGAGACCGCCGCCGCTCTGGTGACGGACGGCCGCGTCATCCTGGCGCAGCGCATCGCCTCGCAGGACGAGGCGCACCGCCCCTATGGCGGCGTCGTACCAGAAATCGCCGCGCGCGCCCATGCCGAACGGCTGACGCCGCTGATCGCCGCGACGCTGGCCGACGCCGGAATGTCGCTGGGCGAGGTGGACGCCATAGCCGCCACCGCCGGGCCCGGCCTGATCGGCGGGGTGATGGTCGGCCTCGTCACCGCCAAGGCGCTGGCCATGGCCGGCGACAAGCCGCTGATCGCGATCAACCACCTGGAAGGCCACGCGCTCTCCCCCCGGCTGGCGGACGCGACGCTGGACTTTCCCTACCTGCTGCTGCTCGTCTCGGGCGGGCACTGCCAGCTCCTGCTGGTCGAGGGGGTCGGCCGCTATCGCCGGCTGGCGACGACGATCGACGACGCGCTGGGCGAAGCCTTCGACAAGACCGCCAAGATCCTGGGCCTGGGCTATCCGGGCGGCCCGGCGGTGGAGCGGCTGGCGCGCGAGGGCGATGCGCGCGCGGTGCCGCTGCCGCGCCCGCTGCTGGGCAGCGCCGAACCGCATTTCTCCTTCGCCGGCCTCAAGAGCGCGGTGCTGCGGGCCAAGCAGAACCAGTCCGCCTATTCGGACGCGGACATCGCCGCGGCGTTTCAGCAGGCGGCGGTCGATTGCGTGATCGACCGTACCCGCAAGGCTCTCGGGCAGGCGGGCGAAGTGCGCGCGCTGGTGGTCGCCGGCGGCGTCGCCGCGAATACGGCGATCCGCGCCGCGCTCGAAGGGCTCGCAGCCGACCACGGCCTGCGCTTCGTCGCCCCGCCGCAGTCGCTGTGCACCGACAACGCGGCGATGATCGCCTGGGCGGGGGTCGAGCGGCTGGGCCAGTCGGACCCGCTCGACTTCGCCGCACGCCCGCGCTGGCCGCTCGACGCCGGTGCCGAGCCGGTGCGCGGGGCGGGGGTCAAGGCATGAGCCGGGCGGCCGCGCGCATCGGCATCGTCGGCGCGGGGGCCTGGGGCACCGCGCTGGCGCAGGCGCTGGCCAGCGACGGCAGCGAAGTGCTGCTCTGGGCGCGCGAGCCGGAACTGGTCGCCGAGATCAACGCCAGCCACACCAACAGCCTGTTCCTGCCCGGCGCCCCGCTGGCCGACGGCGTGCGCGCCACCGGCGATCTGGCCGATCTGGCCGCGCTGCCGGTGCTGCTCGCGGTCGTGCCGGCGCAGTTCCTCGCCGCCGTGCTCGCGGGCCTGCCCGATTGCCCGCGCGACCTCGTGCTCTGCGCCAAGGGGATCGAGGCGGGGACCGGCCGGCTGATGGCCGACGTCGCCCGCGACGCCGCGCCGGCCGCGAACCTCGCCGTGCTGTCGGGACCGACTTTCGCGCACGAGGTCGCCGCCGGGCTGCCCACGGCGGTGACGCTCGCCTGCGCCGGCGGCGAGGCGCAGTGGCACCGCCTGGCGCCGCTGATCGCGCGCCCGGCGCTGCGGCCCTACTATTCGGACGACCTGATCGGCGCCGAGATCGGCGGGGCGGTGAAGAACGTGCTGGCCATCGCCTGCGGCGTGGTCGAGGGGCTGCGGCTCGGCCAGAACGCGCGCGCCGCGCTGATCGCGCGCGGCTATGCCGAGATGCTGCGCTTCGGCCTGGCGCGCGGCGCGCGGGCGGAAACGCTCTCGGGCCTGTGCGGTCTGGGCGATCTGGTGCTGACCTGCTCCTCCACCTCCAGCCGCAACTTCTCGCTGGGCAAGGCGCTGGGCGAGGGCAAGAGCGCGGCGGAAGCGCTTGCGGGCAAGACCAGCGTGGCCGAGGGCGCCGCGACCGCGCCGGTGCTGGCCGGGCTGGCCCGCGCGGGCGGCATCGACATGCCGATCGTCGAGGCGGTCAGCCGCCTGCTGGCGGGCGAAGTCCCGGCGCGCGCGGTAGTGTCCGATCTGCTGTCGCGGCCGCTCAGGGCCGAGCAGGAGAGCACCGCTTGACCGCCGGCCCGACCGCTGCCCAGAGCAACGATATCGCGGCCATAGCCAAGGGGGGGCGCACCAACCTCCTCGGTTTTCCGCTGCGCCTGTCGGGCCGCATCCCGTTCCTGCTGATCGCCGGCCGGCTCTATGGTGCCGACGCGCTGGGCCGGCTCGCCTCGGCGCTGGTGATCATCGAATTCCTGGCGCTGCTCAGCTCGGTCGGCCTCAAGCGCGGCCTCGCCCGCCGGCTGACCGAGGAGGACGGGCACCCGGCCAACGCCGTCGCCGACGCGATGCTGATCAGCACGGTCGTCGGCGCCTGCGCGGTGGCCGCGCTGTGGCTGTTCCCCGATCCGATGTTCCCCAGCGGACGCTATTCGCAATGGGACCTGCTGCTGCCGCTGGCGATCATCCCGATCACCGTCACCGACATCGCGCTGGCCGCGCTCGCCTATCGCTTCAACGTCGGCGCGACGGTGAAGGCGCGCTCGATCGTCGAGCCCTGGACGATCTCCGCCGGCGCGGCCGCGTTCTATTTCCTCGTTCCCGAGGGCGGGCTGTCGCTCGCGTTCATCTTCGCCAACGTCTGCGCGATGGTGGCCGCGCTCTGGCCGCTGCTGCGGGCCTATGGCCTGCCGCGCAAGTGGCGGCCGCATCCGCTGCACCTGCTCGCGCTCGCCCGCACCAACCTGCCGCTGGCGGTGGCCGAAGGCATCGAGTGGGGCTCGCGCCGGCTCGACATCGCCATCCTCGGCCTGTTCGCCACGCCGTCCGCCGTGGGCGTCTACTACATCGCCCAGCAGGTCGCGAGCCTGCCGCAGAAGCTCAAGACCAGCTTCGAGCCGATCCTGGGGCCGGTGATCACCCGCAACCTGCGGCAGCGCGACTATGCCGCCATCGCGCAGCAGGTCTGCCAGGTGGGCTTCTGGATCACCGCGGCGCAGACCGGCATCGCGCTGGCGCTGGGCATCCCCGGCGAAGGCGTGATGGGCCTCGTCGGCCCGAACTTCGTCGGCGGTACCGGCGCGCTGGCCTTCCTGCTCGCGGCCGAAGTGGTCGCGGCGACCGCGGTCGTGAGCGAATCCGCGCTGGTCTACATGGCGCGGATGAAGAACCTGATGATTTCGCTGTCGACGATCTCGCTACAGGCCGTGCTCACCATCGGCGGCATCTGGCTGGTCGACCATCTCGGGCTGGACCAGCTCTACCGCGCGGCGGCGGCGGCGGCGGCGCTGATGCTGTCGCTCGCGGTCGCCTCGCTGGCCAAGTCCCGGCTGCTGTCGCACCTGCTGGGGCAGCCGATCAACAACTGGCGCTGGCCGCTGGTGTGGGCCGCCGGCGCCGCCGCCGTGGTCGGCTGGACCGCCACGCATTTCCTGCCCGAATGGGCCGAGCTGGCCTTCGGCGTCCCGGCAATCCTGGGGGTCTACTGCTGGGTCATCTGGAACAAGGGCTTCGGCCCGGAAGACCGCGTGCTGTTCCGCAAGAGCGCCAAGGTATAACGCCAGGACGCAGAGTTCGCTTTGCGCGGAAAACCGATTCCCTCCTTCGGGCGCGATGTTCTATGTCGGGGCGGTGAACCGTCGGCGCCGGGCGCCGCAACGAGGGGGATGGAACCGTGCTGCAGACCATCGAAGCCCATTGGCTGGCCTTCACGCTGGCGCTGGTCGTCGTGTTGCTGGTGGCCTGGTGGCTGTTCGGCCGCACGTCACGCAGCGACCGGGGACGCGGCGACCGGGCGCGCAGCTATCGGCCCGACGTGCTGGACGAAGGGGCCGCGCCGGCCCAGCGCAACCAGGCGCTGATCGACGCGCCCTCGGCCGTGACGGCGGCCTCGCTGGCCGATACCGGCCCGCCGATCCTGGGCGGCATCGGCGAAGTGGTCGCCGCCGCCGCGACGAGCGAACTGGCCGACGCGCAGCCCGAGGCGCCCCCGCCGCCCACCGCCCCGCCCGCGCCGCAACCGGCCCCCCAACCCGCCGCCCAACCTGCCGGCGGCGCGGCCGACGACCTGCGCCGGATCAAGGGCGTGGGGCCAAAGCTGATCGCGCTGCTCAACGGCATGGGCATCACCACCTATGCCCAGATCGCCGGCTGGAGCGATGCCGACATCGACGGCATCGACGCCCGGCTCGGCAGCTTCGCCGGCCGCATCCGGCGCGACAACTGGGTGGAGCAGGCCTGCCTCCTCGCCGCCGACGACACCGCGGGGTTCGAGGCGAAGTTCGGCAAGCTGTAGCGGATAGCGGCGAGAGGCTGGCGGCTGGCGGCTGGCGGCGAAAGGCTCGCGGCGGGCGGCCGCGCCTTATCCCCGCAGCAGCTCGGGCAGGTTGCCGGAAACGCCGCGCGCCTCGTCCATGAAGAAGCGCTTGAGCGCGGGCAGGCGCTGCACCGCACCCAGGCCCAGACGGCGCACCGCGCTGGGCAGGCGGCCGGGCACGCCGAACAGGCGGGTGATCGTGTCGGTCACCGACATCACCGAAAAGGCATCGAGGCTGCGCCAGCGCTCGTAGCGGGCGAGGAGCTGCGCGTCGCCCGGCTCCAGCCCCAGGCGCATGCCCTCGGTCAGCACCTCGACCAGCGCGCCGACGTCGCGCAGGCCCAGGTTGAGCCCCTGCCCCGCGATCGGGTGCATGCCGTGCGCGGCATCGCCGATCACCGCCAGCCGCTCGCCGATCACCTTGCCGGCATGGTGGAAGTTCAGCGGATAGGACATGCGCGGCGCGCCCAGCGAGATCGCGCCGTAGAGCCCGTGCATGTTGCGCTCGACCTCGGCGAGGAAGGCACGGTCGGACAGGCCGATCACACCTTTCGCGTCCTTTTCCGCCACGGTCCAGACGAGCGCGCTGCGGTGGCGGCCGTCGGGCGTGTCGAGCAGGGGCAGCAGCGCGAAGGGGCCGGCGGGATAGAAGATCTCCCAGGCGACGTTGCCGTGCGGCTTCTCGTGGTAAAGCGCGGTCACCATCGCCCGGTGGCGATAGTCCCAGCGGGCCAGCGAAAAGCCCGCCTCGTCGCGCGTCGGCGACTGGCGGCCCTCGGCGGCGACGAGCAGGCTGCCGGCGAGCACGCGCCCATCCTTCAGCGTCACCGAGACGCCGTGCGCACCGCGCTCGCGCCCGGCCACCTCGGCGCTGGTGTGCCAGGCGATCGCCGGTTCCTCCCGCGCCGCCGCGAACAGCGCGAGCCGCAGGTCGCGGTTGGCGAACATGCGGCCGAGGCTGCCTTCCTCGGGCTCGGGCCGGAAGTCGAGCCGGCCGGGCTTCATCCCGTCGGTGACGGAGATCGCCTCGATCGGGCAGCCCAGCGGCGCGAGCCGCTCGCCCAGGCCGATGTTGACGAAGAGGTTCCAGCTCGCCGTGGAGATCGCCGAGGCGCGGCCGTCGACGCCTTCGGCGGTGAGTTCCTCGGGCGCGGCGCGGTCGACGACGTGGCTGGTGATGCCGGCCTTCGCCGCCGCGAGCGCCAGCGTCATGCCGACGAGGCCGCCGCCGATGATGACCAGATCGCGCCGTTCGTCCATGCCTTGCGGCCTAGGCCGCGCCGGGCGGGCTGGCAAGTGTCCCCGGCCGAAAGCACGGCACAGGCATTCCTTGATAAATCCGCGCGGAACCGGCAGAGCCCCGGACGACCGGCCCGTGCCGAGCGCGCGGGGTCTAGGGAGCCGTGATTCGATGCGCTGCTATCGCCTGCTCATCGCGGTGCTGTGGCAGTTGTGCGCCTTGCTTTCGGCCACGCCCGCCGCACAGGCCGCGCAGACACACATCGCCGCCGAGCTGGTCGCCGAAAGCGCCGGAAATCCGGGCGATACGGTCTGGCTGGCATTCCACATGCGGCCCGCGCCGGGCTGGCACGGCTACTGGCTGAATCCGGGCGACGCCGGCCTTGGCATGACGCTCGACTGGTCGCTGCCGACCGGCGCAAAGGCCGGCGAGCCGCGCTATCCGGTGCCGCGGACGCTGCTCATCGCCGGGCTGATGAACCACGTGTTCGAGCACGAATACGCCGTTCTGGTGCCGCTGACGCTGCCGGTTGACGCCACCCCCGGCAGCCGCATTCCCGCCGCAGTCGAAGCACAGTGGCTCGCCTGCACCGATCAGATCTGCGTGCCCGAGCGGGCGCGGCTGGCGACGACGATCGCGGTGGCCCCGCGCGGCGCGCCCGACCCCCGTTTCGACCGCTGGCGCACCCGCCTGCCCGCCCCGCTGGGCGCGCAGGCGCATTTCGCGCGCGCGGGCAACACGATCCGCCTCGGCATCCCGCTGCCGGCCAGTCTGAAGCTGGAGCAGCCGCATTTCTTCGCGGCCGAGGACAAGCTGGTCGACTATGCCGCGCCGCAGCGCTTCAGCCGCAAGGGCGACCTGCTGATCGAAATCAAGGTCGAGACGCCCACCGGGCTCTCGGTCAAGCAGGAAGAGCTGCTGCGCGAGTTCGCCCGTCTTGAGGAGGAGAAGCCCCTGAAGAAGGCCAAGAACTTCTTCAAGA